>OLLJ01000044.1_pt1 | contig 24420 bp, 23 predicted proteins | sample 1604521 | NCBI WGS metagenome assembly OLLJ01 (sample SAMEA104055714, study PRJEB20765) | soil metagenome | isolation source: soil
GCTCGACAACGCGACGCGTTACGCAAAGTCGCCCGGCCGGATCGCTGTCACCGTTGCCTGTACCGCGAGCAACGTGACGATAACCGTCGCTGACGACGGGCCTGGCATTCCGGTTGCCGAGCGGGGGCGCCTGTTCGATCGGTTTCATCGCATCGATGAAACCGGCAGCCAGGGCGCCGGTCTTGGGCTGGCAATTGCCGATGCGATTGTTCGCTCCACCCACGGCAAATGGAGTGTCGGTGACTCCGACCTCGGGGGTGCCAGCATGACCGTTACCTGGGCTCGGCACCGCAGCCAAACGCTGCCGCGGCTCGTGTCACCGCGTACGTGAGCGTCCAGTCGACGCTCGAAGTCCGCGCCCTAGGTCGTCGAGAGCCGCAGCGCAAGCCTTGGGCAGGCTGCAATCGCCCTGGTGGCGTGATCGCGCAATGGCGCCGTTACCGTCGGGTCTGGGATCAGCGGGAATCCCCACTCATCGCGGCTGACCAACTCGGGCAGAAGCTCGGCGCACAGTCCGCGGCCATCGCACGCCGTCCAGTCGACCACGATGCGTGTCGTCGTCGCGGTTGTCTTCATCGCGTGACCTCTGTTCATCGCGTGATGGGGGTGGGCAGTACTAGGTCGTTCGAGGTACGACTACAGCGGCGGGCAAGGTGCAACTCCACTTCGGCGGCGAACACGCGCAGCCCGCTGCGCAAGAAGCGCATGCTGCCGTCTGGGTGATGGCATGCGCCGCGGCCGACGACCAATTCGCCGAGCCGCAGCATCTCGTCGACGGCACGCCGATCGCCGCCCTTGAGCGCGAGAGATTTCACTTGGGTAGCGATGCGCGGAAGGCCGTTGAGGCACGGCCCACATTGCCCAGCCGACTCGTGAGCGAGATAACTCATGACTCGGCTCATCTCCGCAAGCCCGCACGTTCCTTCGCCGAGCCCGACGATCACGCCGGCGCCAGGGGAGGCGTTGAGCGCCGCGAGGTCCGATCGTGACAACTTCGCGGCTGCGAATTCGTCGGCCGACAACCAGGTGCCGTGATAGCCGCCAAGAAGTACGGCTTGAAGGGGCGTCGACGACCCGCCAGCAAGAGCGAGCACGTCGGTCAGCGGCGTTCCGTGACCTGCCTCCACAATGCCCGAACCGCGAACTGCACCGCTGACAGTGAGCAGCATCGTGCCCGGCGCGTCGGTTGTGCCCAACGCGCGAAACCAGGCCGCCCCGCGTCGGGCAATGAGCGCGAGCAAGGCGAGTGTCTCCACATTGCTGACCAGGGTGGGCCGACCACGCACGCCTCGCTCGGTGACTCGGGGCGACTTGAACCGAGGCAGTGCAACGCCACCTGATAAGTGGCTGACGACCGCCGATTCTTCGCCCGAGATGAACGCGTGCGGTGCGGTGACGATTGTGACCGAAACGCGATCGAGCCCTGCCCGCTGCCGTTCGGCGAGCACGTCGGTTAACGTGGCGACATCGAGCCGGTGGTTGACGTACAGATACGCCTCGTTCGCCTTCGTAGCGCGAGCGACCAGTTGCAACCCATCAAGCACAAGATGCGGACGCCGAGTAAGCAGCCATCGGTCTTTCGCGCTCGCCGGTTCGCCTTCTGCTCCATTGGCAACCACGATCGCGCGGCCGTGCGCTGCGAGTACTGCCTCAAGCTTGCGGTACAGGGGAAAACCTGCACCGCCATGACCAGTGAGCCCGCTGTCGGTGGCCAGGCGCACCACGGCGTGCGCATCCATCGCGGGAACCGAACCATGCGCGGCGAGGTGGGCGCGAAACTCCCGTTGGGCTGTGGGCGCAGACCCGATGAGTGCGCCGCGCGGCGCGCCCTCGGTGTCAACTTGGATGTCTCGATCGAACAGGATTGTCATCGGAGGCCTTTCGAACCGGCGAGCAGACGCGTGTCGCGAGAGGGCAGTCGAGTGCCGATCGTCCGGTCGGCGTCGTCGAGGAACCGCGTCGACAGCCGCCAGATCGTCAATCCGGCGATGCTGAGTGTGCAGGCGACGACAAGGCTGAGCATCCAGCCGCGGTGCATGTCAGTGCCCGTGCCGATCGTGTGCAGAAGAGCGAACGGCCACAGTACATACGCCGCCCAATGAATCGCGCGCCACACACGATGCCCGATGCGCTGGCGCAGCAGGCTGGTGACGACGAGGGCGACCATGAGATCCAATGACGCAGCACCGAGCCCGATCCAGAGTGGTTTCGGGTGGCTGCCGAATGGCAGCACGGCATCGATCCAGCGCAGCTGCGACTGCGGATCGAGAGTCAGCGTCACGACGTGCACGGTGAGAAAGACGACGGCGAGCAAACTCGCTGAGCGATGTACCGCACTCACCGCGAATCGCGGCAGCCCGGGAAGAAGTCGGCCCGAACGAGTGGCAATGCCGAGCGCGACGACGAGCGTGAGAAGCACCAGGCTGACGACACCGCTCGAGCGGCCGAGATACCACAACGCCTTGTCGATCGCTGCGCTGCTCATGCGGCCACCTCGCTGGGCCATCCGCCGAGCGTGTGCACCTGGCCGTCGTAGTCGACAAGTCGTGCGGCCAGTCCGCGACTGGCCAGCCAGGGCCGCGCAGTGCGGCCGCGCACGATCGCAGCTGTCGTTGACGTGTTGGCGTCGACGCACGTGTTGGCGACGACCGTCACCGTTCGCCAGACAGGTGCAGCCGGACGCCGAGTAGCCGGGTCGAGAATGTGGTGAAGACGCGCGGTCCCACGTTGCCAGGTGCGGGTGATCGTGCTCGACGTCGCGATTGCGCATCCGTCACTCAAGACGACCACTGCGCTCGGGCCAGTGGTGATGTCGGGCAGATCCTGCACACGCACCAGCCACCCGGCGTCCGGGCCGATGCCGGCCGTCGCGATGTCGCCGCCCAGGCTCACCAGAACACCGACACCGAGTTCGCGATAGATCCGCGCCGCACACCGATCTGCGCACCAGGCCTTGGCAATCGCGCCGAGATCGAGCACGAGTCCGGCCGGCACGCGCACGCGCCGTGCGGAGTGGTCGAGCTCAACGTCGTGCCACGTGGTTCGGTACACGAGGCGATACGTGAGCGGCAGCGCCGCGTTGCCTGAATTCGCAGTGGAGAGCGCCTTCAGTTGGCCGAAGTCGCGGTCATAGCCGAGCAGGCTCAAGTCGGTACCCATGGTGGGGTCGACATCGCCGTCGGTCAATCGGGCGGCATCAAGTGCAGACGCTAAGACGTCCGCGAGCACGTCGCTCACTGGTGTCCATGCATTGCCGCGTGCAGCAAGGCGGGCAATCTCAGAGTCGGGCCGAAAGCGACTGCACGCGAGATCGAGCTGCGCCAATTCCTGGACGACGATGCGTTGCGCGGCATCGAGGTGTGCGGCGTCGGTCACAACGACGCACGCAGTTGTTCCGATAGCGGGCCACGCTGCCGTAGGCAGTGTCCTGACCTGCGCCGTGGGCAGTGTCATGATCCGCTCGTCACGACGTGATGGGTCGATGCTGGCGGCGCTTGTTGAACGGTGGCTTGAGGCGCTGTCGTTGTGGGCGTGGTTACCGTCGTGGCCGGCGCGTCGTCGTCCGAGGATCTCGAGGTGGTTGTGGCCGGCGAGGTCGCACGAGGCTGATCGTCGCTCGTCGTCGTCGTCGTGACGGTCGTCGCCTTCGCCGCCGCGTGGTGGGTGCCTTGTTGGGCAAGCATCGCGGACAGACCGACGACGCCAGCGACACTGACTGCCGCAAGGGTGGTGTTGGCCGTTGCTATCCGGCGCATGCCGTCAGCTCGCGCTGTCATAGCGACCTCCTTGATTCACTGAACGGTTCAGGACAGATCGGGACGCTGGTCCCTGACCGCTTTCACTTTGACCTTGAAGTACCTGCCTGACAGGTGGCCTAAAGCCGCCTGACATATTTCTGAGAATGTTGTCCGAGTAACGTCGATCCTTGGCCTCCAACATGCACGACGTACCTGACGGCGGCGTGAACGCAGTTGTCAGTGGCGGCATTCAGTTGCAAACCAGCGGCGTGGGGGCGGACCTTCTCGTCACCCGTTCGTAAGGTCAGGCGCGCAAAGTGAGAGCATGTCGAGCCGCGTCGTGCCGCGAGGTGCTTTCGCGTGGCGCCCCATCGTCAGCGGGGCAGCCCTGATTGCTCTCGTTGCGTGGGTGATTGCGTACCGCGCCACGTTGAGCCGAATGCTCGCGCAACTAGCGACTTTGCCGGGGCCGTCATGGTGGGCGATCATCATCGCCATTTGCGCTGTGGGCGCCAGCTATTGCTGCTCGGCGGTGGCGTTGTCAGCGGCCGCCGGTCGCCGATTGCCGTTCGGTCGCACGTTGCTGGTGCAGTTCGCCGCCGCGGCCGCAAATCGGGTGACGCCTGGCGGCGTGGGCGGCATGGCTGTCAACGCACGGTACCTGCGCACGCGGGCGCTCTCAACGGGAGCAGTCGGCGCTGCGCTCTCGCTTTCCGCGATCGCGCACATCGCGATCGCCACAATCGGTGTTCTCGTCATGGGACCGACTGTGACCAAGCTGCCCATCGCTCATTCACTCATCGCGGCTCGTATCCACGGCGTTCCGGTGATCGTGCCAGTGGTCGGTGCCGTGGTGTTGGCGGTCTGCTGGATCTGGCGCGTCACTCGAAGTCGCTCGCGTGCCGAAGGACGGATGGCGCGAACGATCCACGAGGCCCGTCGCTCCTTGTCGAGCGCGGTGCGCCAGCCGAAGCGGCTAGCGCTCCTGTTTGTCGCGACCGCCGGTGTGAAGCTGACGAATCTGCTCGCGCTGCTCGCCGCAACATGGGCGTTCGATGGCGATGTCGGTAACTGGCGAGTCGTCCTTGTGTACTTGGTTGGCGTTCCGGTAGCGGAGGCTGTTCCGACACCAGGGGGATTCGGAGCCGTTGACGCGGTGCTGGTGGCCAGCCTTGCCCGCGCTGGCAGCTCCACGGCTGGGGCTGTGATCGCCGCGGTCATCGTCTTTCGGTTGCTGACTTTTTGGGCGCCGATCCTGCCGGGCGTACTTTCCGCGGGCGTCTTGCGACGGCAGCACGCGCTATGAGCAGTTACTCGCCCAGGCCGCATTTCCGCCGCCGCGCGCTCGCGTCGGTGGTGATCACCGCGGCTGCTGCGGCCGCTGTCGTTGGGGTGTTGGCGGGCACGTCGTCCTCGTCGACTCCCGGCATGCGCCGCCTGTCGGGCGCCACCAGCTCGGCGCCATCTGTTCGGCCTGCCCCGGCTGTTTCTGCTACGCGGACCGTTTCTGCTCCGGCGTCAGCGCCGAGCAGTCCGGCACCGCCGCAAAGTTCCGGCCCGCCAAGCATGTCAGCGGTGGCGCCGCCGGCGATCGCGTCGCCCGCCGCGGCCCCCCTTGCCGTCGACCCGTCGTGGACGGCGACAGCGCCCGCCGGTGCGGCCGGTTTTCTGCAGCCCGGATCCGACCCGAACGTGCTCCCGGCCGACCTTCTGATTGCCGACAAGCGGAACAACCGACTCATCGTCATCGACCCGCAAGGCCGCCTCGTTTGGCAGTTCCCTCGCCCGGGCGACCTCGCCATCGGTCAGACCTTCCTGATACCCGATGACGCATTCTTCAGTGCCGACGGCAAGTACATCGTGGCGACGCAGGAAGACAACTTTGCGATCCGGGTGATCGAGGTCGCGACCCACCGAATCATTGGCAGCTATGGCAAACCGGGTGTGCCTGGTTCCGGGCCCGGTTACCTGTGGAATCCAGACGACGCCATGATGCTGCCGAACGGCGACCTGGTCTCCGCGGACATCAAGAACTGCCGGGTGATCGTGGTATCGCCCTCGGCTCAGACGATAACGAAGCAGTTCGGCAACACAGGGCACTGCACGCACCACCCACCCACGACGTTCGGTAGCCCGAACGGCGCCTTCGCGACAACCAATGGCCACTTTCTGATCACCGAGATCAACGGCGACTGGGTGAGCGAGATCGACGTCACCGGGCACGTGTACTGGGCCACGCATCCTCCGGGCGTGCGGTACCCGTCGGACACGAACCAGATCGGCCCCGACCGATACCTGACGGTCGACTATTCATCGCTCGGTCAGGTCGTCATCTTCAACCAGGCCGGGCAGTTGCTGTGGCGCTACGCGCCGAGTGGGTCGAGCCGGCTGAACCATCCGTCGCTCGCGTTGCCGCTGCCCAATGGCGACATCCTCATCACCGATGACCTCAACGACCGCGTCGTTGTCGTGGATCCGCAGACGAACACCGTCGTCTGGCAATACGGCCATGGCGGGTCGCCTGGTGTTGCGCCCGGCTATCTCAACGTGCCCGACGGCCTTGACCTCGTCCCGCCGTATTCGTTCGCCGGCGGCCACGGTGCGGCGCTCAGCGCGCTTGCGGGTCAGCTTTGAAGCGAGCATTCGCGGCGATCGTCGCCACCGTTGCCGGGCTGGTGATGCTGCTCGACTTCAAGACGCATGCGACTCCACTTTCGGCCCAATCTGCACTCGCCGCGTCAAGTCCGCCGACGCCGCAGACATCCGCGCCGGCCAGCGCCGCACCCAGCGGCCCGCCCGCCGAGCAACCGTCGGCGTCCGCGCCCTCCGCCGGGAAAGCGTCCGCACCTCCCGCGCAGCCGCAGACGCGTAGCGTCACCGGATCTTCGATCAGGACGCGCTACGGCATCGTCCAAGTTCAAGTCACGCTCGCCGGAACGCAGATCACCGATGTGGTTCCGCTCCAGCTACCCGACAGCAACGGTGTCGACCAGGAAATCGACCAGCAAGTGGTACCCATCCTGATTCAGGAAACGCTGACTGCGCAGAGCGCGAACATTCAGGCGGTGTCGGGTGCGACCTACACCAGCGACGGCTACGTACGGTCGTTGCAGTCGGCGCTCGACAAGGCGAAGTGAGCATCCGCGCGTACGCGGGGATCCTCGTTGCGCTTGCCCTGAGTGGCTGCGGCGTCGATACGGACGCGGACGCGGTGGCAGTAAAGTCACCGGTCGCGACCACAATTTCTTCACCCGCTCCGCCGTCCGTGCTGGCACCCGCTCCGCCGTCCGTGCTGGCACCCGCTCCGCCGTCCGTGCTGGCACCCGCTCCGCCGTCCGTGCTGGCGCATTCGCCGTCGTACGCCGCGGCCATTTCGACGCCTGCGTCAGCGGCTCCCACGCAGCTTCCGTTGTTGATCAACCGGACGACGACGTTTGGGTACTCGGTGCAGGGCCGCCCCTTGCGAGTGACCGAGATCGGAAATCCAGCCAGTGCCCACCGCGTGCTCATCGTCGGCAGTATTCATGGCAACGAATTGGCCGGCGATCAGATCGCGGCGGCGTTGCAATCCGCCGTCCCGCGACCGGACGCCGACTTTTGGATCGTGCAGCAGCTCAATCCTGACGGCGCGGTCGCCGCGACGCGCCAGAACGCTCACGGTGTCGACCTCAACCGGAACTTCCCGTTCCGGTGGCAGCCGCTCGGTCGGCGTGGCTCGCTCGACTACAGCGGAAGTCGCGCACTGTCCGAGCCGGAATCGGTGGCGGCAGCCAACCTCATCGGACGCATCCATCCGACGCTGGCGATCTGGTTCCACCAGCATCTTGCGGTGGTCGATGATTCCCAAGGACCGACCACCATCGAACGGCAGTTCAGCGCGCTCGTCGGTCTTCGGCTCGCGCGTCTGACCGACTATCCCGGCAGCGTTACTGGCTGGCAGGACTCAGTTTTCGGACCGACCGCCTTTGTCGTCGAGCTACCCGCGGGGCACTTGGCAACGGGCGCTGCGCGTCGATACGCCGACGCGATCGAGGCCGTCGCCACGATGAGCTAACGGGGTGCGACGCCTCAGCCCGCCTCAGCCTGTCCATGGATGGGTGGGCGTCGTGCCGCCAGGCGCGAGCAGATCGAATCCATCGGGCGTATTGAGCAGGCCCGGCGCGGTACCCGACACGTCGTCGACGCCGTATTGCCACACGATCGTGTTGGTCTTCGGGTCGATCAACACGACCCGGTGGCGGTAGTCGTCGTTCACGCAGATGAGCCCGCTTGGCAGTACTTCGGCGAGGCTCGGATGATCGAGCATCCCGTGCCCGGTTGCGACGCGGTACTCCCACACGATGTGACCCGCGCGGTCGAACTCGACGATGCCGCCCGGCTTCGCGTAGTCAGCGACGATGTAGAGGTCGGGGCCGATCTGCTGCGGATCGGAGGGGTAGGTCAGCGGCACATGGATCGTCCACACCAGTGCGCCCGCCATGGTGTATTCGCTGATCCACGAGCCGGTTACCTCGGAGATCAGGATGTTGCCGTTCTGCAACGGCGTATCGCCATTCGGATATCCGAGCGAAGTCGGCGGCTTGTGAATGCAGCTGCCCGTCGTGCCGATCTGGCCGGCAGGTTGTGACTGCGCGCTGATGATGAGCACCCGGCAGTTGTTGGCGTCGGCCACAATCACGCGGCCATCGGCGAGTTTGTAGGCGTCGTCGGGTTCGTGCAGGTAGCCCGCGGCTGGGCTCGCAATGCCGGGGTGCCCATATGACCAGAGCGACTTTCCGGCCGGATACGAGATCTCGACGATCGTGTTGTTGCCCTCTTGGTTGGAGATGATTCCGGTGCCGTGATTGGTGAAGAACGCGTCGTCAGGAAAGAAGAAGCCGGACGGCGGGGCAGCCGCCGTCGCGTTCGGGAACGCCCACTGGATCGTCCCTGCAGGATCAACGAGCAGCAGCCGGTTGTTGCCGCGGTCGGCGATCAGCAGCTTGCCGGTGAACAGAGCCGCCGGAGAGCCTTGGACCTTCGCACTCGCGACAATGGGTGCGAGCTTCACCGCGACGATGGTGGTCGTCGGTGCGACCGTCTGCTCCGCAGTGAGTGCGTCGCCGCCGATCACGTAGGCCGTATCTCCGACCACTGCGGTCGCCATGTCAGAAACTGATTCCGGCAACGAGCCGACCAGCTTGACAGACCCGGCAATCGGGTCGAACGCATAGATCGCGTTCTGCGGGTTGTGGCCGTCGGAACCTCCCACAATCAAGACCTGACCGCTGACCACCACGACCCCCGCATGTGCCAGCGGATGCGGGAACTTGCCGACGACGCTGCTCACCCCGGTGCCCGTGTCGACGCGCTGGATGTCGGCGATCGGCTGGCCTTGGTGTTCGCCACCGAAGACCCATACCGAACTCGGCGACGCGTACGCGGCGCCGTAGCGCACGGTTTCCCCCAGCAGTCCGACCTGATGAAACGTCGAGCCGTCAGTTGTGGCGAGCACGCCCGGCAGTTCACGGGTGCCGTCGTAGCCACCGATCACGTAGAGCGTGTTGCCGGCGACAGCGACGGAATCATCGGAGCGCACCTGCGGGAGCCGGCCCGCGATCGCGGCGCTGCCGTCGGCCTGGACCGCCTGTACCGCGTCGCTGGAAGCCGCCGACCCGCCGCCAACTACGAATGCCTTGCCACTCACAACGCCTGCCCCGGCATCGTGCACCGCAATCGGGAGTTGTGCGGCCGCGCGGATCGATTGTGAGGACGGGTCGAACACCAGTGTCTGGGCGGTGGTGACTTGCTGTGCATTGAGCCCTCCGGCAACGACGACCGTGCCGTTCAACTGCATCGCAACGACGCGCGACAACGCGACGGGCAGCCGCACCGACGTCGCGGTGGCCGTAACCGCGAGACCCGCCGCAGTCGTGCCCGCCGCCGAACCAGGCGCTGGAGCTCCTGACCCGATCAGTGGGCCAGGGGAAGCTGACGCTTCGCTTGGTGTGGCCGACGCCGGTTGTGGGGTTCTTGCCGTCGGCTGCACCGGGGCGACCGTGGCGGACGGCGAGGGCCGCGCGTGCGATGACGTGCAGCCGGTGAGCGCCAACAACGCGATCACAGCAGGCCAGGCAAGCGTCGGCCAGCGGTGCCGCACGCGCGGCCGATTGTTCGAGATCACGAACCTACTGTTGTCGTATGACCTGACGACTTGCTGACGCGTTCATCGTAGGGCAGCCGCTGTCGTCACCCAATCGCAAGGAAGCCGTCGCATGCTGGGGTTGATCATCCCGCGCGCTCGTGGAGAGGAGTCGGTCCATGAGTGGTGCACGTCGCGACACGGCGCCGCGTCGCGACAGCGCGCAGCCGCGCCCGCTGCCGAAGACAGACCAGGCTCGATGGATGTGGTTGCGGCCCCCGCCGGCGCCGACCGCGCTGGCCGGCTGGGCACTTCTACCGTTGCGAGCCTTTCTCGGATTCACGTTCTGCTTCGCCGGTCTGCAGAAGTTGGCGAACCCGTCGTTCTTCCGGGCCTCGAATCCAGGCGGAATTCAAGCGCAGATGTTGGCCGCGTCGCATCGCAGCCCGATTCACGCGCTGATTACGCCGCTCGCCCATCACGCGGTGCTGCTCGGCGTCGTCATTGCCCTCGGCGAAATCGCGGTCGGCTTCGGTGTACTCGTCGGTCTGCTCACCCGTATTGCGGCACTTGGCGGCGCGCTGATCGCATTGAACCTGTTCCTTGCGGTCAGCTTTCACGTCAACCCGTACTACACCGGTTCTGACATCGTCTTCATCTTTGCGTGGATCCCACTGATCATCGCTGGCGGCGGTCAGCTCTCCGTCGACGTGTTGATCGCGAACATGTCAGCCGTACGTCGGGCACGGCCGGCGTCCGTGCCCGTGCAACTGCCCTTCGCGACCGTGCAGAACATCTGTGGTCACTACCAAGGTGGATGGTGCACGGCTCGCCGCGATACTCCATGCGCGCCGGCCGGCTGTCCGTACATCGCGCGTGAAGTCGCGAAAGCCGCGCAGGTCGGCGAGGCGACGAACGTCGACATGGACCGAAGGCGGCTCGTCGGCGCGGCCACGCTTAGCGCGGGCACCATCGTCCTTTTCGGAACGGGTGCAATCGCCGGTGTCGGGCGACTCCTGCACGGGCCGGCAAAACCCACAGCAACGGACCCCTCGCTTGGTTCGGGTCCAGGCGCGCCGCCCGCCGGCGCTGCGCCCTCGTCGGCACCCGTGAGCGCTGCCGCGACGTCGCCGTCAGGGGCATCGACGACCGCGCCGGCAGCAACCACCACCCAACCGGCGGCAGCCGGGACGCATCCTCCGGGCACCGCGCTCGGCCCGGCGAGCGCCGTCCCGGTGAAAGGGGCGGCGACCTTCACCGACCCCGCCACTGGCGACCCGGCCATCGTCGTGCAGCCAACAGCCGGGACGTTCCGTGCGTTTGACGCGGTGTGCCCGCACGCCGGTTGCACTGTCGACTACGACCAGCGCAGCGCGAGTTTCTTCTGCCCGTGCCACGGGTCGCAGTTCAATGGCAAAACCGGCGGGGTCGAGGTAGGTCCGGCCTCACAAGGACTCGGTAAAATCGCCATCGCCCAAGGGTCTGACGGCCAGCTCTACGCGATATAGCGCCCCGCAGCTCCCTCTGGCCGGTGCCGGCTCGAGGGGACTTGAGGCTCGGTGCCCCGGTCGAGAGGATGGTCTGCGTGGGCGCGCTTTCGGTCATTAGCTGGGGCTTTCTCGCCGGCTTGTGGAGCCTGGCGATCCTGTCGTGGTTCGCCGTCTGGGCCGCACGTCGACGGCGGCGCATCACCGTGGCGCTGTCGGCCGCCGCTGCGGTTGTGCTGTCGCTCGCGTCGGCCGCCGACGCAGTCAACGCGCACTACCAATATTTGCCGCGGGTGAGCGACGTCCTCGGTCAGTACACCTGGCCGGTAGTCGGGCAGGGGGCCATCCAGTCTCTCGGCAACGCCTCGAGCCTTCCGTCGATCGCCTCGCCGACAGCATCCGCCCCGCCGTCCGCATCCGTGTCGCCGTCCGCACCCGCCTCGCCGTCCGCACCCGCCTCGCCGTCCGCACCCGCCTCACCTTCTTCGGCGGCGTCAGCGGCCGTGCCCGTCACAGCGGCGCACCCTCGCGGAGCCGTCGTAACCCTTCGCGTTCCCGACAGTCGGGTCGGCTTTTCGGCTCGCCAGGTGTTGGTGTACCTGCCGCCGCAATATTTCACCGACGCCACCGCGCGCTTCCCGGTCGTTTACCTACTGCACGGATCGCCGGGCATCCCCGTCGATTGGCTGCGGGGGGCCGACGCTGCCCAAGCTGGGCTCGATGCGGCCCGGGTGAACAAGCCGCAGATCTTGGTCATGCCACACCTGAGTCGCAACTGGCTCGACGACTCCGAGTGTGTCAACGGGGCGCGCATGCACGTCGAGGATTTCGTTACGAAGGACCTTGTCCCGAGCATTGACGCGCAGCTCCGCACCCTCGCGGATCGAACGGATAGATCGGTGGCCGGCATGTCCGCGGGCGGCTATTGCGCGCTCAATCTCGGGCTTCGTGATCGCGCATTGTTCGGCTCGATCATCGACATGTCGGGGTACACCCATCCCACCCACACCGGCGGTATGACGGCTCTGTTCGGCCATCGCCCTGACATCGCCAGCGTGGTGGCGGCGAACAGCCCCGACGTGTACGCGCGGCAACTTCCGCAGGTATCCGACAGCCGCATCTTCTTGCTGTGTGGCACCAGCGATCGGGCGGCCCTGGCACAGATGAAAGCGCTGGGCGATGTCCTTCGCTCGCGCGGAGCTTCAGTCAGTTGGAAAACGCTGCCCGGTGGCCATACGTACGGCGTTTGGCGACCGGGGCTATCCGACGTCCTTACGTCGTGGACGCCGGAGTAGTTGCTCGCTTGCCTGACAGCAGCCATGCACCAGCCAAGCTCAGAACGGCAAGGCCCAATGCCACCACGCCATGCTTGGTGTGATGGTGGGTCGACCCAGCCTGGTGGCCGGGAAGAAACGACGGCAACGCGCCGGCCGTCTTGGTGAGGTAAAGGACCGCAGCGACGGCGAAAATCAAGCCCAACACCGCCAGCGCGACGATCACAGCGGTTGGAGCGTTTCTCGTAGTGCTTTGCGACATCTCAATCTCCAAAGGCGCTCGAGCAGCTTGTTTGGGAGCCTACGTCGGGTGATCCACTTTGGGCTACGGGCACAGGGGCTACGGGCGCATCACTAGAGGCCGAATGCAGCTGTCATGGGTGCCGCTGCCCCGCTCGACCCGAGATGGGCCAGACCGAACAGGTCTTCGGTGGTACGCAGCAAGGAAAAGTGGCTGAGTCGCGCGCTCACTACGGTGCCAGGGCGCACGGTCGGGGCGATCACGATGGTCGGCGTTTGTTGGTTTGCACCCACGCCTTCGTCCCACGTTACGACGACGAGGGTGGTGCCTGACCGATAGTTCGCACCACCGACGATCTTCGGGATCCAGGTGGCCAGCCATTTGTCGCCAGCCTGCACCGAACAGTCGTGGGTGTCGTTGCAAAGATTCGGTGTGACGAACGAAAACGACGGCAGTGTCCCGCCGCTGAGGGCACCGTCGAAGTTCCCCGCCAGCGGCACGTCGTCGACGTTGCATTGAGCACGGACGGCGACGAAGTACGCAGCCGGATTGTGCTTGACGGCGTAGGAGCCGGAATCTCCGGTAGCACAGTTCGCCGGCATCGATTCTTCATACGAACGCCATGAAAGGCCGGCGCGGGTGAGTTGCCCAAAGATCGAGTCGGCCGCGATCGGGTGCGCGCTCGGGCTGGCGTCGTCGCTGACGCCGAACGTCGACCCGCCCGTAGCGGCGAGGTAGTTCGGCAGCGACGGGTGCGTCACACCTTGATAGTTCGTCGCCGATCCGCAGCCCTTGGCTAACGCGTTCTCGTACGGTGCGCTCTGGCTCCCCATGACCGAGCCGTACTCCTTGTTCTCCATCCAGATCCACACCACGTGGGTGTAGTGGGCACTCGCCGCTGAACCGCACGGCCCCGACGATGCGGTCGGTGCCACTGGCGGCTTCGGGGACGGTGGCTTTGTGCTCCCGGCCGTCGGCGGCGCGACTGCCGAGGAACTTGATGCGACAACCGACGATGAGACCTGCTGCGACGACACCGCGGGTGCTGGTGCCGACGGAATTTGCGACGACACTGCAGTCGCCGGTGACGCGATCGCGCTGCTGGCGCCCGGCGATGTTGCCGGCCCGGACGACCGCGCGACCTGAGCGTTCGGCGACGAGTGCGTGCATGCGGCCAACGTCAACGCGGCGGCGACGAATGCGACCCGCCGCGGCCATCGAGCCAGCGCCAACGGTCGTCGCCCTTTCGCGAGTGATGCGTGCACGAGGCTCCAAGGTAGTCGACGGCGCCCTGCGGCGACCGACGATCGCCCACTATGCCCTGGGGCGATCGCCGATCGCCCACTGAGCCTTCCACCGACAGCCTGGTCGCCCAACCTGACGGCAACCTTTCGGCCGCGCCCGAGCTCTGCCTTAGGGTGCCTGCGTGGGACTTGACCGGCGAACCGTCTTGCGAGCTGCACTCGTGGCGACGGCGACGGCACTCGTGGGCGAGCAGGTCGCAGGCTGCGATTCCCACTCACACAAGGCCGGCGGCGCTAGCGCCACCAACGCTGCGTCGCCGTCGAGCAAGATCGCCACGCCGCGGACGCCGACAGCTGCCCCAGGATCGAGCACCGCGGCGCCGTCCGGCCCCCCGACGGGCAGCGAATCGTCGTCCAACCCGGCGTCTGCGGCGCCAGCGACCGCCGACGGTGCGACGCCAAGCCCCTCGCCGTCCGGCGGGACGACGCTTGCCCGCGAGATCGTGCACGGGCCGGCGACCGCCACTGGCGTCGCTCTCACGTTTCACGGCGCTGGTGACCCGGCGCTCGCCCTTCAGCTACTTGCGGCGTTCAAAGCGGCGAACGCGCAGGTCACCGTGCTCGCCGTCGGAACCTGGCTTGAGCAGCACCCCGACATGGCGATGCGGATTCTCGACGCCGGCCACGAGTTGGGCAATCACACCTACGACCACCTGACGATGCCGAGGTTGAGCGCGGCCACCGACGACACCGAGATCACCAGGTGTGCTGACTTGCTGGAGAAGTTGACAGGCTCACCTGGGCGATGGTTTCGGCCGAGTGGCACCACGCGGGCGACGCCGACGATCCTCGCGGCCGCGGCTCGTGCCGGGTATCACGAGTGCCTGTCGTTCGACGTCGATCCACTCGACTACACCGACCCCGGGCCGGACGCGATCACCACGCGGTTGCTCGGTGCGGTGCGGCCAGGTTCCATCGTGTCGATGCACTTCGGGCACCCGGGCACCGTGCAGGCGATGCCGCGTATCCTCGATGGGCTCCAACGACGCCAGCTAGCGGCCGTGTCGATGTCGAGGATGATGGCGTCGTGACACTTCGACGCTTCCGCGCGCCAGCCGGACTCGTTGCCACCTGCGCCATCACCGTCGCGCTCGGCCTGGTCGTGTCGTCGTGCACGGCGGGGGAGCGCGACAAACTCGCCACGCAACAACCCGCGGCGACGGCGAGCGCACTATCAACCCCAGCCCGGACGTCGGCCCCGCCGGCGCCGGCGAGCCAGCTTGCGTCGGTTGCACCCAATGTGGTGCCGTCGTTGGCTGCGGCATCTTCAGTTGCACCTGCGATGTCAGCTGCGCCCGAGGTTTCAGCTGCAGCTTCGGTCGGTACCGTTGCCGACGCATTGCCTGGCATGCCGAGCGTCGACGATCCGACGAATGTTTACAGCCACGACGCGGCCGGTTTGTTGAGTCCTGTTGTCGCGCAGATACCGAACCGCATCTACGTGCCGAACAGCGTGAGCAACACCGTCGACGTGATCGACCCGGCGACCGGTGTGATCGTGAACCACTTTGCGGTGCCGGCCCAGCCACAACACGTTGTGCCGTCGTATGACTTGAAGACGTTGTGGGTCAACAGCGACGTCGGCAATGCGCTGGTGCCGATCGATCCGATGACCGGGCAGCCGGGCAAGCCGATCGCTGTCTCTGATCCGTACAACTTGTACTTCACGCCCGACGGACAGTACGCAATCGTGATGGCCGAGCGGATGCACCGCATCGACTGGTTGAATCCACAAACGATGGCCCAGATCAGCTCGACGGCCGTGCCGTGCAAGGGGGTCAACCATGCTGACTTTTCGTTGAATGGTAGGTATTTCATCGTCAGCTGCGAGTTCGACGGCAAGGTGCTGAAGCTCGATACGGTGACGCATCAAGTGGTCGGGCAAATGCAGTTGATGCCGAACGCGATGCCGCAAGACGTGAAGATGTCGCCCGACGGCAAGGTGTTCTACGTCGCCGACATGCAGAGCAACGGCGTGTGGGAAATCGATGGCGACACGTTCACGAAGATTGGCTTCATTCCCACCGGCAAGGGTGCGCACGGGCTCTACGTCAGTCGCGACGCGAAGGTGATGTACGTGACCAACCGTGGCGAAGGTTCGATCGGGCTGATCGACCTCGCTACCCGCACCGTGATGAAGACCTTCAAGATTGCCGGCGGCGGTTCGCCTGACATGGGTGGGCTGTCGGTAGACGGCACGCAGCTGTGGGTGTCAGGTCGTTACAGCGGCGTCGTGTATGAGCTCAGCACGATCGACGGCCATCTCATCAAGAAAATACGCGTCGGGAGCGGGCCTCACGGCTTGTGCGTCTACCCTCAGCCAGGGCGGTACTCCCTTGGTCATACCGGAGTCTTCCGGTAGCGAAGGTCGCGGCCGCGAGCAACACGATCAGCGGCCCGGTGTTGACGTCGGTCGCGTGGCCGCTGGTGAGCTGTCCCAGCTGCTGGCCGACAAACCAGAATGCGAGCGCGACGACCGCGCCGATAGCGAACCCGATGTTGCGCACCGGTCGTGGCGCGAACACGGCGACACCGATGAGAATCTGCAGCGCTATGAGCAGCGCGATGTCGAGCTCGTTCCAGGTATTCGCGGTGCGGGCCAACGAAAAGTCGAGGCGACTCACCCAGCCGGGGGAGCCATTGGCGCCAGCGGCGATCGCAGCCGCAAGGTCGGGTCCGCGGGTCGGACCGTTCAGCAGGTGCAATACCGCACCGCCAATCCAGTAGCCAGCCCAAGCCAGCGGCAGCCACCACGGCAGGCGTGACGTTGGTGCGGGCCACGCTGCCGACGACAACACCACGTAGATCAACGCGGCGCCCGGCGCGCCCGTCAACAGCCACGCACTCGGGCCGGCGATGCCGCCGAGTCCTTCACCCAAGTACCACAGCGACAAGGCCCACCCGATCGACACCACCAGGGCCGGCTTGATGGCGCGCCCCGAGATCAAGCCGACGGCGATCGTCAGTTGGAGAAGCGCAAACAGCAGGTTCCATGCGAACGGATGCGCGCCGACGGCGTCCGCTGCCCATTGCACCGGAGTTGCCACGAAACGTGGCTGGCCGCTCGCAGCGCCGGCCAACACGTCGTCCGAGAATGCCCGTGTGAACATGAACGGCTGAAACTGCAGGCAGGCATCGATCAGCCAGGCCACACCGAGCGCGACTCGCAGGGTGCGCTTCGACATCGTCGGCATGGCGTCGAGTGTGGCGCACCGAGGCTCCACGCGACGAGCCAACTGGTGCGCCAACAAGCACCACCAGTAAGGTAACCCTACGCTTACTAGCGGAGGACGATGTGACGCTCGGACGGACGCTTTTGCTTGGCGCCATCGCCGGCGGCACGATCGTGCTCGGCATGCCGCTCGGCCGGCTGCGCAAGCCGGTTCCGCTGGTGCGCCTGGCGCTGAATGCGGTGGCGATCGGCGTCCTGCTGTTCTTGGTCTGGGACGTGTTGTCGCACGCCTACGCGCCGATTGATGCTGCGCTGGCCAAAGTGCACGAGCACACCGGCGGGCTCGCGCCGATCTGGGGCTACGGCTCGCTCTTCGCTGGGGGACTCGCGGTCGGTCTCATGTCGCTGGTCTATTACGAGCGAATACTGGCCCGTCGTCCGCACAAAGAGGATCCGAACAGAGGAGAAGAATCGGACGCCGGCGCCGCGGGGCGTCGACTCGCGCTCATGATCGCGATCGGTATCGGTCTGCACAACTTCGGTGAGGGGCTGGCGATCGGCGGCTCGGCCGCGCGCAATGAGATCGGGCTCGCGACGATCTTGGTGATCGGATTTGGGCTGCACAACGCGACCGAAGGATTCGGCATCACCGCGCCGCTTGCGGCGAGCGCGGGTGAGGATCGGAAGCGACCCAGTTGGTTGTACCTGCTGGGGCTCGCAGCCATCGGTGGCGGGCCGACGTTCATCGGCACGTGGGTTGGGCACTCGTTCACGTCCGATGCGCTCAGCGTCATCTTTCTCACGTTGGCCGCCGGCTCGATTCTGTACGTCGTAATTCAGCTGCTCGGCATGGCGGCCCGAATCAATCGGCGCGACATTCTCGGCTGGGGCTTGTTGCTTGGGCTGATGGCCGGTTTCGTGACCGATTTCGTGGTGACCGCCGGCGGCGGCTGACGGTTCAGCCGCTTCAGCCACCACATTTCAGACGCGGCGCCAGCGCGCTTCGCACAGGCCGTAGAGACCGAAAATCACCAGTCCGATTGCGGCCGCCGCGAGGATTAGCTGGCCGTACGCGCGGTTCTGCATCGTGCGCAACGCCTCGTCGAGCCCGCGCGCTTTCGCCGGGTTGAACGTCTTGGCTGCTTCGATGACCAGCGCGCCAGCAACGGTAAAGACGATTCCGCGAGCCGTCGTGCCGATCACACCAAGCGCGGTGACGGTTGACCGGGTGCGCGCCGACATTTCACCGGTGCGCAGCGTCTTGAGAAACTTACGCCGGACGCCCTCGGCAACGAGCATCAAACCAACGATGACGACGGCCACTCCGACGGCACCGATAAGCCATCGGCCGCCCGAATGCCGCATCACCCGCGCGGTCACATCTTGTTGGGTCTTGGCCTGGCTGCCACCTGATCCGTGCAGAACCGAAACCGTGGTGACAGCGAAGAAGGCATACACCACGCCGCGAAACGCCGACTTCAACCGCGGGCCGGCGCCATCGCCTTCGCCGGTCACACCGAAGAACGCCTCACTGATGCGCCACAGTGCGTAGGCCGCGAAGCCGATGGCGAGCAGCCACAAGGCGGTCGAGCCGTAGTGCTTATGTGCCAAGGTCTGCAGGGCGCCGCTCTGGTCGGCCTCGTTGTTGCCGTGCCCGATGGCCAGCATGAGCGCAACCCAACCGATCAAGAGATAGATCACCCCGCGGGCTACGAGTCCGGCTCGGGCGATCGTCGCGCCGAGCGAGCCGGTTGCCGTGTGCCTCACGTGTGCCACGGTGCGGGTGCCGGTGCTCGTCACGTGCCTACCTTTCGACGCAGTTGCAGATGGTGGGTCCGCCGACTTCGAACGCGAACCCGCGGTGTCTGGCTACCCGAAGTTGGCCGGCCGTAATCGCGAACGTCGACCGGAGTGTTTGCGATGGATAAACCTGCGATGAATGGGTAAGACGGGCGCATGAGATTCCGTCGGCGCTCAAAGCGTGGCTCATCGGCGAACTCCCGCCCGAGCCGACGCTTCCGGTCACTTGGTCCCGACTCGCGGCTGACCAAAGGTCTCACGCTGTGGGGCATCGCCGGCTTTGTGGTCTTGGTGCCGTTCGGTGTGCTGCTCGCGTTGGTGCGGTCGCACAGTTCGGGCCTCCAAGACTTCGACCAGTCGGTCGGTCGCGGCACCCACGACCTGGTGATCGACCACCACTGGCTCGTGCGCGTGCTCGATGACGTCAGCACCGCTGGCGCGCCGCGCACCTTCTGGGTCTTGACCGCCGTGCTCGCCATTGTGCTGTTGATCAGGGGATCGGGGCGGCTCGCATTGTGGGCCGGCGTGACGATGGCTGGTGCGGCACTGCTCGACAACGTCATCAAGACCCTGGCCGATCGAGCTCGACCGCTCTTTTCCGACCCCGTTGCTAGTGCACCAGGCAAGAGCTTTCCGTCAGGTCACGCACTTGAGTCGCTGACCGGCGTCCTCATTTTGCTTGCCGTGTTGTTGCCGGTGATGCGCCCAGCGTGGCGCGCGGTGTCAGTGTCAATCGCGCTTGTTGTCGTCGCAGCCATCGGGTTTGCGCGCGTCACCTTGGGCGTGCATTACCTGAGCGACGTCGTCGGCGGCTGGATCTTTGCGATCGGCTGGTTCGTCGCGACAGCCGCAGCTTTCCGGATCTGGCGCAAACGCGTCGAGCCCCATACCGAACGCGGGTCCCTCGACCCGGCAGGTAGCGAGCGATTGGTGAAATCATGAAGCGAACCGTGGCGCTCTTGTTCGCCTGCGCAGTTGTGTTGGTGGGCATCATGGCCGGCCTGGGATACCTCGACGTGCATCTGCTGTCGCATAGTCGGCTCGGGCACCTCGACGGCTCGGTCGACCAGACCCTGGCGCGCAATCGCACCGGTTGGCTGAACACGCTCACGCTCGGCGCGACCGATGTGGCCTCGACCTACGTCGTCATCGGGATCGCCTTGGTGGCGGTCGTCACCGCGCGCTTGGTTTTCAAGAAATGGCGTGAGCCGTTGTTCGTTGCATGTGCTGTGGCCGGCGAGGTCGCCATCTTCGTGACAACCACGTTGCTGGTGCACCGCCCGCGGCCCAATGTGGTGCATCTCGATCAAGCCCCGCCGACCTCGAGCTTCCCGTCGGGTCACACCGCTGCTGCTGTCGCGTTGTGGGGAGCGATCGCCGTCCTCGTCGTGAGATATGCGGCGCACATCGCCTGGCGCCGCATCGCGATCGCCGCCGCCATCCTCATCCCCGTGATCGTCGCGTGCTCGCGGCTTTACCGCGGCATGCACTTCCCGACTGATGTGCTCGGTGGAGCGCTGCTGGGCTTCGCCTGGCTGCGCGCATCGACGCGGTTGTTCTTCACAAACGTGACGAAACGCGCGGTCGCCGTCAAGCATGCGATCGTGCTGCCTGAGGCGGCGACGGCACGCAAGGCGAGCGGCGTCCGGTAGCCGACTAACCGAAGGTGAAGTCGTAAGCCTGGACGCCGGGGCTCACGGTCAGCGTCAACATGGCGCGCGTGCCGGTCCAGTGATGCACGACGTTGTACAGACGCGGCGTGCCTGACACCTTGAGCGCGCCGATCGACGTTCCGTTGACAGCGACGTCGACCGTGCCGGTGCCCCCGAGTACGAGGTATACCTCGTGCGCTTGAAAATTCAGCTCGAGTTTCGCATTTGCGCCGGCGTTCGCCGACTCCATCGTGTCGGTCCAGTTCCCTGAAAGGCCGAACGTGTCGGGGTCAAGCGTCGCCGGAAACGTGTAGGTCTTCTCGACGTCGTGGGCGAGCGGGCCTTCGGTCAGGCTCTGCTGTTCGGAGTAACCGAGATACGACTCAGGTGTCTGCTTCGCGGTGAGCGTTGCGGTCGCAACCGAAGTCGGCGCGGGCAACACCACCCTCGTGTTGGCTGTCGTCAGCAGTTCGCGAATGAGTCGCTCGGTGCCGTCGTAGTCGCCCTCGCCGAAGACGAGATGGCGCACCATGCCGGTCGAGTCGATCAGATATTCGGCCGGCCAGTATTGATTGGAATACGCGTTCCAGGTGGCGTAGTCATTGTCGATCGCGATCGGATACTTCACGCCGAGCGACTTCGCGTTGCTGGCGATATTGCTGGTGACGTGCTCGAACGAAAACTCCGGAGTGTGCACGCCGATCACCTCGAAGCCGGCGTCGTGGTACGCGCGGTACCACGCTTCGACGTGCGGCAATGTGCGTTGGCAGTTGATGCAGCTGTAGGTCCAGAAGTCGAGCAGCACCACCTTGCCGCGCAGCGATGCCAACGACAGCGGTGCCGAGTTGAGCCAACCGGTGAGGCCAGTGAGTTCGGGCGCGGCACCGCAGGCCTCGAGAACCGCTCCACCTTGCGAGCATGCCGTGCTTGTGCCGTTGGCCGCCTCACCGGTGAGCCCGTGCAGTTTCTTCGCGGCTGTCGAGCTATTCTCGACCCTCTGCTGCAAGGCGTTGGTGTAAGCCGGCACGTGCCGCTGGAGCGAGTTGGTCGCGTTGGCAGCGATCGCCGCCGCGACCGCGATCATCAACACACCGCCAGCGATCCGGAGCCCTTGTGCGCGTCGGCGAAGTGCACCAAGTCGACGCGTCAGGCTTTCGCCGGCGAGGGCCAGCAGCAACAACGGCACTGCCGCGCCGATCGCGAACGCGACCGTCAGTACGGCCGCACTGAATCCGACGCGATGGTTCGCACCTACGACAGCGATCGTCGCCAGCACCGGGCCGGCACACGGCGTGTAGAGCAAGCCGAGACCGAGGCCGATGCCGAACCCGGTGCCGTTCGCATCGACCGCGCGTGCTGGCAACGCCGAAAACGGCCGCTCAATCAGGTGTCCAACTGCCGGCACGATCAGACCTAGCCCCACGAGGACGAGCACGACAGCCCCGACGTAGCGCAGCAGGTCCTGCGGCAAGTGCAGGGCGGACAGCGCGATCGAGCCGAACAACGTCGCCAAGCTGAAGCTGACGACCAACCCCGCGATCACGGCGTAGGGCCGCCACGACCACGTCTTCTCGGCCGCCGAGACCTTTTTGGACGCCGGGTTGCGTGCGTCTGCGTCGCCAGCTCGCGGCACGCCGGTGGCGAGGATGACGGGTAGTACCGGCAACACGCACGGCGAAATGCTGGTGATCAGGCCGCCGAGCAGTCCGACCACGAGCAGGGTGATCACCGGTTGGGCTTCCTTCCCATCGCCTGAGGCTCGGGATTCCTTGCGTGCCGAGTCATTGCGGGCCGATTTATTGGCTCAACGCTGATCTTCGCCCTTAGGTTCACCGGCGGATGCCATTGGCCCGAAGTCGTAGCGGAGTCGTAAGAAGTAGGTAGCGCTGCCCGCCGACCCGCACCGCCGCCGTCCGCCGTCCGCCGCTGTCACCGCCGCCGTCCACCGCCCCGGCGTCGTGAAGGGTTGAGCAGGCTATGGCCAGCTAACCCTTCACGATCATGAAGCCCTAATTCGCTATGGCAACCAAAAGGCTTCGTGATCATGGGAAAGGGCGCGAGCGGGTTACGAGCCCTTGTCCTCGATCCAGCTGTGGAACCACATCCGGTGCTCCCAGCCGTTGACGAACGTGACCGTACGCGCCGTCAAGATCGGGTAGAAGTAGAAGAACATCACCACCACGATCAACACATATGAGCCGCCAGTGATTGCACCGGCCATGCGTCTATTCATCGATGCCCACGAGGGCCCGATCAGATAGCCGATTGTCACCGCGAGCGCGATGCAAATGAACGGCAGCAGAGGCAATGCGTAGAAGAAAAACATGGTGCGCTTGTACTGGAACAACCACGGCACGTACATGGCCAGGAAGGGGAGCAGCAGCGCGCCACCGCGCCAGTCGCGGCGGGCCACGAGATACAACATGAAGCACATCACCGGGATCGACGCCCACCAGATCGCCGGCGTGCCAAGGTCGTAAATCATGCGCGCGCAGCCGGCACTGTCTTTCGTTGTGCAGCCGTACGGCGGCGTCGAGTCGTAGTGCGGATAGTTCGCGAAGTACAGCACTGGTCTCGCGTCGAACAACCATCCCCACGCGTTCTCGCGATACGAGTGGTACGAGCTCAACTGCTGGTGAAATCTCAGCGCTTCGGCGTGGTAGTGCCACAAGCTGCGCAGCGAAGCCGGCACAAAGCTGAAGTCCGTGCCGCGGCCCTTCGCCCACTCGCGGTCGTACGCATACTTCGGGCCGTTCAAGAACCAGCCGGTCCACGAGGCGAGGTAGACGATCACCGGGGTGACGACTAGCCACGCCATCGCCGGAATGACATCGCGCACGAGTGTCTGAAGTGACGGGTACTGCACGCCGACGGCCCGGCGCGCGCCCATCGTCCACGCAAGAGCGAGCAGGCCGAACGCTGGGATCAGGTACACGCCGTCCCACTTGCTTGCGGACGCTGCACCAACCGCAACCCCGCACGCGAGCAGCCACCAGCGCATGCCGACGTGCGGTCCGAACTTGCCGTAGGTCGTGGTGTGCAGGCGATCGACGAGTCGACCGCGCACCTGATCTCGGTCAAGGACGAGACACGCGAACGCGACCACGACCCAGAACATCAGGAAGATGTCGAGCATCGAGGTGCGGCTCTGCACGAACTCAAGGCCGTCGAGGCTAAAGATGAGGCCGGCGACGCAGCCGAGCATCGTCGAGCGCGTGATGCGGCGGGCGGTACGAGCCACGATGAGGACGGCGAGGGTGCCGACGACGGCGGACATGAATCGCCAGCCGAAGGGGTTGGTGAAGTTCGGGTCGCGCACGATCCATTCGCCGAGCGCGATCATCCACTTGCCGAGTGGTGGATGCACGACGTAACCGGCACCGTCGTTGGTGACGTTGAGCTCGACGCCGTGATGGGCCAGGCTCCACGCGTCGTGGGTGTAATAGACCTCGTCGAATACACACGCCTTTGCACCCTTGGGGTCAGTGCATAGGGCGGCGAGCGTCGACCCCTTGCCGCCCGGCACGGCGAGCTGGTTGAAGCGCAGGAACCCGGCGAGCAGCGTCACCGCGATCGGCGCGAGCCAGCCCCACAAGCGGCTGCCGGTGAACGGCGGCACCAGCCGGTCGCGC
>OLLJ01000133.1_pt1 | contig 24179 bp, 24 predicted proteins | sample 1604521 | NCBI WGS metagenome assembly OLLJ01 (sample SAMEA104055714, study PRJEB20765) | soil metagenome | isolation source: soil
TCCGCCCGTCGGCGGCGGCGTGACCAGCTCGGCCGCGCTGGCCGGGACGAGTTGCCGGGTGTTCCCCGCCGACAACTACTGGCACGCCGACATCCGCTCGCTACCGGTCAACGCCCACAACGCCGCCTGGATGTCGGCGATGGGTAGCGCCAGCCGCAAACTGCACCCCGACTTCGGGCCCTCTGGTGGCGCGGTGCCGTACGGCATCCCGATCACGGTCGCGCCGGCCGGCACCCCGCGGGTCGCAGTCAGCTTCGACTACGCGGACGAGAGCGACAAGATCCCTTACCCGCTGGGCGCGGCCACCAAGATCGAAGGCGGCGCGAACTCCGGCGGCGACATGCACGCGATCGTGGTGACGGCCGATACCTGCGAGCTGTTCGAGACCTGGAACACCAGCCAATCGACGTCCGGCTGGACGGCGGGTTCGGGCGCGCATTGGGCACTGTCGAGCGATGCGCTGCGGCCCAACGGCTGGACGTCGTCCGACGCAGCCGGGCTGCCGATTCTGCCGGGCCTGTTGCGGTGGAGCGAGGTGGCCGCCGGCCACGTCGACCACGCCATCAGGTTCACCACCAACAGCACCGACGCGTCGCACCTGTGGCCAGCCCGCCATGACGCAAGCTCAAACCACAACGCGAACCTGCCGCCAATGGGCGCGCGCTTCCGCTTGCGGGCCGACTTTGCGATCGGCGGTTTCAGCCCGCAAGCTCAAACCGTGCTCAAAGCGATGCAGACCTACGGCCTGGTGCTCGCCGACAACGGCTCCCCGTGGTACTTCCAGGGCGACGCCGACCCGGCTTGGCCGGACGCGTTGATCTCGCAGTTGAAGAACATCCCGGCTAACGCGTTCGAAGCGGTCGATACCAGCGGGCTGGAGATTTCGGCGGGTAGCGGCGCGGCGCGATGAGCCGAATCCGCGGCACTCCGGGGCCGCTGCGATGGGTGCGTTACGCCATCGGCTTACGGTTGCCCGCGCGGTACGGCGAGTGGGTGCAGCACGACCTCACTGACGCGGGCTGGCGGGTGCGGGCCGGCGTCCGGCAACTCGTGCTGGCGACTCCGATCGCAGCGGTGTGCGCTTTGTTGCCCGGGCCGTGGTCGGTGCGGCTTCCGCTGGTGGCGCTGGTGTTCTTCGGCACACTGTCGGTCGCACTCGCCTACGGCGACAGCATCAGGGCGGCCCGGTTGCGCCAGCACAAGCTGCCCGTGCCAGATGACGCCGATCTGGGGCGCCCCACCGACGCGATGTAACGCTGCTATCAGTCGGTGTGGGTCTCCATCAGCTGCCGACCCGCTTCAGTGAGGCTGCCCGACAGCGACGGGTAGACCGAGAAGCTCTGCGCCAGTTGGTCGACCGTGAGCCCGAGTTGCACCGCCATCGTCACCGGCAAGATGAGTTCGCTCGCCTTCGGCGCCACCACCACGCCACCGAGCACCACGCCGGTACCCGGGCGGGCGAACAACTTCACGAAGCCATCGGTGATGCCGGCCATCTTCGCGCGCGCATTGCGGGCGAGCGGCAACTTCACCACCCGCGCCTCGACCTCGCCCGCGTCGACCATGCGCTGTGACACACCGACCGCGGCCACCTCGGGATCGGTAAACACATTGGCGGCCACCATCGACAACCGCAGCGGTCGCACCGCCTCACCCAGCGCGTGCCACATCGCGATGCGCCCTTGCATCGCGGCGACCGACGCGAGCATCAACACGCCGGTGCAGTCACCAGCCGCATAGATCCCGGGCACCGACGTACGCGACACCCGATCGACTTCGATGTAACCGGCGGCCGATACGCGAACGCCGGCCTCTTCCAGCCCGAGCTCGGCAGTGTTCGGGATCGAGCCGACGGCCATCAGACAGTGCGTGCCGTCGACCGTGGTGCCGTCAGCGAGCTCGACCGACACGCCAGTTGCAGTGCGAGTGACGGACGCTGCCCGCGCGCCGTTCATCACGGTCATGCCACGGCGGCGAAACACCGACTCAACAACGGCCGCCGCATCGCCGTCTTCCCCGGGCAAGACGCGTTCGCGCGATGACACCAGGGTGACCTGAGAACCGAGCGCCTGGTACGCGCCGGCGAACTCAGCGCCGGTCACACCTGACCCGACGACGATCAGCTGCGGCGGAAACGTGTCGAGCCCATACAACTGATGCCAGGTGAGAATGCGTTCACCGTCGGGCAGCGCGGTGGGCAAGACCCGCGGCTGTGCACCCGTCGCCAGCAACACGACGTCCGCTTCGATCTCGGTTGTCGTGCCGTCAGCTGCTGTGATCGCGAGCCGGCGGCCCGACATTGTCGGCGCCGAGAGTCGGGCCGAGCCCGCAATAACGGTCACGTTCTCGCTGGCCAGCCGGGTCGCGATGTCGTCGGACTGCGCGGTCGCAAGCGCCCGCACCCGCGCGTTCACTTGAGTGGCGTCGGCGCTGATGTTGCCGGCGTCGTGATCGGTACCGCCGTCGAAGCGGACGCCGAGGCGTGGCGATAGTGCGAGCGCTGTCATCGCCTCGGCCGTGGCAATCAACGTCTTCGACGGCACGCAGTCGGTGAGCACGCACGCACCGCCGACTCCAGTGCGTTCGATCACCGTGACCTCGGCGCCGAGTTGGGCGGCGACGAGAGCGGCTTCGTATCCACCGGGGCCGCCACCGATGATGGCCATGCGCGTCATACGCCGCATTGTGTCGGAACCCGTCTAACCTCGGTGCGTGGCCCTTTACGCCGCCTACGGCAGCAACCTCGACGCGGCGCAGATGCTCCTGCGTGCACCGCATTCGCCCGCGCAGGGCAGCGGCTGGTTGATGGGCTGGCGATTGACGTTCGGCGGCGAAGAGTTGAGCTTTGAGGGAGCCCTCGCAACCGTCGTCGAAGAAGCGAGCAGTCAGGTGTTCGTGATGCTCTACGACGTGCCCTCATTCGACGAGCCCGAGCTCGATCGATGGGAGGGCACCGCACTCGGTCTCTACGAAAAGATTCGCGTGCGGGTGGCCACCCTAGATGGTGACGTCACCGCGTGGCTATACGTGCTCAACGGATACGAAGGTGGCGTGCCGTCGGCGCGCTACCTCGGCATGATCGCCGACGCGGCCGAAGCTGCGGGTGCGCCCGACGACTACGTGCGCGAGCTGCGGCTTCGCCCCTGCTCGTCAACCTGAAATATCGCTGTCTACCTGTTGCCGACCAGGACGCCCGCGCCTCCCTCGTGCTCGAGTTCGTCGGGTGGCTCGAAGGAGACCTGCGGTGTGGCCTTGTCGAGCCATCTCGGCAGGTACCAGTTCGAGTTGCCGAGCAGGTGCATCAGCGACGGCACCAGGATGGTGCGCAGGAGGAAGGCGTCGAGGAAGACTGCGCTTGCGAGGCCGATACCGAACAGCTTGATCGCGCGCTGGTCGCCGAGCACGAAGCCGCCGAAGACGGCAATCATGATGAATGCGGCGGCGGTGATGATGCTGCCGGTCTCGGTCTGGCCGATGATGATCGAGCGACGGTTGTCCTTGCTGTGAACCCATTCCTCGTGCATGCGACTGACCAGGAACACCTGATAGTCCATCGACAATCCAAACAAGATCGCAAAGAACATGACGGGTGCCCACGCATCAATGGGACCGCCCTTGCCAAATCCGAGCGCCTCAGAACCCCACCCGAACTGGAAGATGGCGACGACGACTCCGAACGACGCCCCAGCTGCGAGCAAGTTCATCGCCGCCGCGGTCAGCGGAATGACGAGACTGCGGAACGCAATCAGCAGGAGCAGGAACGACAGGCCGACCACTGCGGCGATGAACAGTGGCAACTTGGCGGCAAGTACCTTCGCAAAATCGACCTGGATCGCCGTATCGCCGAACACGTAGATGTGGTTGGCCGTGCCGGCATACACAGGAGGCAGTACCTGGTTTCGTAGATGCTTGACCAAGGAGTACGTCTTCGCGTCCTGGGGCGTGGTGGTCGACTTGAAGGACACGAACGCGACTGCACTGTTGAGTGGGACGGCGTGCACGCTGGTCGGGTCGACGCCCGGCGTTGTTTGCAGGGCGGCACCGACCTTTTGCAGGTATGCCGTATCGGTCGCACCGTTGCCTGTGACGACGGCCTCGAGCGTCGAGTTGTATCCAACGCCGAAACCTTCTGCGATCAGGTCGTAGCCGGTGCGGGTGGTCGTCCCGTTCGGGTCATTGCCCTGGTCACCAGTACCGAGTCGCATCGAGAAGAACGGCAACGCGAGCACCACGATGACGGCGCCCGCAACAAGACTGAGAACCAGCTTGTGACTGGCGACAATGTCCGACCAGCGAGCCCAAAAGCCGGCCTTGGCCTCGTCACCGATGAAGTCGCCGTTGCGCACTGCCCGCCGCTGCTTGCGCGGAAGCACCTTCAGCCCGAACAACGACAGCAGAGCTGGGAGCAACGTCAGCGAAGCCGCCATCGTCAGGGTGACCGCGACTGCGGCGCCGATCGCCATCCCGTTGAAGAAGCTGACTCCCAGAGCAAGCAGACCAAGTAGCGCAATGCACACAGTAATGGCGGCGAACGCAACCGCCCGACCAGACGTGTTCATCGACATGACGATCGAGTCGCGCACACCCATCCCTCGCCGCAGGTTGCGGCGGTGCCGCGTCACGATAAACAGCGCATAGTCGACGCCGACACCGAGCACCATCAGCTCGGTCAGCTGAGGGGTGATGTTCGACACGTTCATCACGTGGGTGAGCATCCCGATCAGCCCAAGCCCGCCGCCGAGCGCGGCTACCGCACTAGCCAACGGCAGCACAGTTGCAGCGAACGTGCGGAACACGAAGATCAAGATGATCAGGGCAGCGAAGAAACCGAAAGCGAACGGCGGCACGCCTTGAGTCTTCTGGCCTTGGCCTTGGAATGCGTTACCGGTGAACTCGACCTGAAGGCTTCCGCTGCGCAGCGTCTTGAGGTTGTTGAACACGCCGGTGAAGAGTTTCAGGTCGTAGTGATTGGAGTTCCAGGTGATGTCGACCAGCGCGGTGGTCGAGCCGTTCGCGGTGTTGAGCAGCTTCGGGTCACCGGCCGTAACCGCAGCGTTCTTGGTGCAGTCGATGGTCTGCCACGGCGTGCGAACGCCAGCGACCTCGTCGCCCGACGAGCACAGCTTGAGCATCGCCGGCGCGACAGCGGGCGGCGGTGTCGTCAGTGTGCCACTCGTGGCCTTCAACACGACGGTGCCGGCTGCGCCGCTCTGGTCGGCCAACCCTGCACCCTTCAGAACCTTCACAACCGACGCTGTCTCGGTGTGCGGCAAGCTGAAGGTGTCCTTGTACGACGGGCCACCCAGCGAACCTGAGATCCCCTGTGCCACCACGATGAAGGCGAGCCAGCCGGCGACCACCCACCAACGATGTTTGACCGCGAAATTGGCAAGTGTCTTCATGGCAGCTCTCTCCAGTTAGCCCGTCGTGCATCGGTCTGGTACGTCAATCTACTGAAGCCCTCCGCGGCCATGAACGGGTCGGTCAGGACTCCCCAAGTCTGCACCCAGTGCCCTGGCGGGTCACTCTCAATTACTCGCGCTCAACTACTCGCGCGTTCTTACCCCCGCCGCCAGTGCCGCCCGCTCCTTGGCCGGCGCCAGACCCGACGGTGGCCGTCCGGTCTTGGCCCGCGCGACGCCGCCACCCTGTAGCCAGGCCCACGTATCGGCGACCGTGTCGGCCAGGGGTCGGCAGAACAATCCCGCTGCCGCCGCCCTGCTGCTGTCGACACCATACTGCGGCGTGGCCTCGGCCGGCGGCAACCAGAAAGGCAGTTCACTCCACGCCGTAATTCCTTGCTGCGCAACGAAATCGGGGCTCACCCAGACCAGTTTCGCCTCGCGCCCGGTTTGCCGCAGACACTCACCGAGCACGTCGCCGAACGTCGTGAATGCTGGGGGCGAGACCGCATTGAATGCACCTGCGGTCCCGACCTGCGCGCAGGCGACGATCCATTCGGCGAGATCGCGCGCATCGATGTACTGCATTGCGAGTTCAGGCGGTCCGGGCGCCAGGACATCGCCGCCCAGTGATAGGCGCCGCAGCCACCACAACAACCGGCCAGTGTTCTCGTGCGGCCCCACGATCACGCCGGGGCGCGCCAGCATTGACCGTTGCTCGCCGAACCCCGCGACAACTGCGAGCTCGGCACCGCGTTTGTCGGCCGGATAGTCGGTCGCGCCAGCGTCGGCGTCGGCCTCAACGACCGGCGCTGACTCGTCGCCTCCGACCGGAAACGGGTCGGCATACACCGAGATACTCGAGACGTACGCATAGAAGCCGGCGCGCCCACGCAGAGCCTCAACGCTGAGCCGGACGACGCGTGGCGCGCCCGACCACGTATCGATCACGACGTCCCACTCACCGTCGGCGAGAACGGTGAGACCGCTGGTCGTCGTCCGATCGCCATGCAAAGCGATGGCACCCGCCGGCTGCGACGACTGGGTCAACGTCGTGACGTGATGATCCGCCGCGACCGCCGCATCGACCAGCGCACGGCCGACGAAATCACCACCGCCGAGGATCAGAAATCTCACAGCTGTGGTTGACTCCCGCGTTCGGCCCACGCGAGAGCGATCTCGCCCGCGACGGTCACGTTGTTGGTGGTGAGGTCAAGATTGACCTGCAGGCTGCGGCCGCCGCTCTCGCGTTCGAAGTAGTCGACCATGAACAAGCTCACGGCTTTGCCGCGCAAGCCGGCGTCGTCGGCGGCCTGCATCCCCTGAATAAGCAGCCGGTCATGGACGTCAGGATCAAGCTGCTGGTGCAGCGGCACCGGATTCGCCACGATCACCGCGTTGCGTTCGCCGAGTTCGTCGCCGGCGGCCATGATCGCGGCGACTTCTTCAGCGGAGTCGACCCGCCAGTCGAGCGAAAACCCTGAATCGGCAAGGTAAAACGCCGGAAACTTGCTGGTGTGGTAGCCCACCACCGGCACGTTCAACGACTCAAGGCGTTCGAGGGTGGCCGCGATGTCGAGGATCGACTTCACTCCGGCGCACACGACCGTGACGCGCGTCCGTGACAGTGTCACCAGATCGGCCGACTCGTCGAACGGTTCACTGGCGGCTCGGTGCACGCCACCGAGACCGCCGGTGGCGAAAACCCTGATGCCGGCGAGTTCAGCCAACGTCGACGTGGCCGCGATCGTGGTGGCTCCACTTGCTTTCCGACCGACCGCGACAGCGAGGTCGCGACTGCTGACCTTCGGCATTTCCTCGACCGCGATGCGCTCGAGTTCGTCGTCGTCGAGGCCGACAGTCGGCACGCCGTCGATGACGGCGATAGTCGCCGGCGTGACCCCAACATCGGTCAGCATGCTCTCGAAGTCGTGCGCCGCCTGCAGGTTGCGCGAACGCGGCAACCCGTGCGCGATGATCGTCGATTCGAGCGCGACCACGGGCCGGCCTTCAGCCACGGCGGCGCGAACGCGATCAGCGACCTTCAAGAGTGGCGGCATCAACGCCCTTTCGGATGCGGACGACTCGTATGCGATCGACCAGATGTCGTGGCGTCCGATTCGGGTTCCAGCGGTGACTGTGCGGCGTTGGAATTCGGATAGGGCAGCGGCCGATCGGTTTCGGTGCCGGCATTGCCGCCGTTCTCGCGGCTCCATGTCTCCGAGCCGCCACTTTGGCGACTCCATGTCGACGTGATATCCGCGATGTGGCGGAACCGGGCTCCTTCGTCTTCGCCACGCGACCGCATTGCGATCACAATGCCAACCCCGATGACGACCACCACGCCTGCCGCGATCGCGAGAATAAGAGGGGTCATGAGGATTCTCCTTTCGGCATACCAACCCAAAGTAGCGTGCTTGACTCGCGATGTATCCGGCGGTCGGTGAGCAGGTCAGCTGGGTTGGTAGCTGCCCCAGACGTCGCGCAGAGCGCGGCAGACCTCGCCGAGCGTGGCCCGGGCGGCCAGCGCGAGCTTGATTTCGGGTAACACGTTGGCCGTCGTGGCCGCGACCGAACACACGGTCGCGAGCGCGCGGGTAACCTCGTCGGCGTTTCGCTGCCGCCGCAACATGGCCAGCCGCGCGATCTGAGCGGCTTCGGCGTCAGGATCGAGGCGCAGCGACTGGTACGGCTCCTCGTCGGGCGACACATACGCGTTGACACCGACGACTACGCGGTCGCCACTACTGACGCCGAGCGCCACCTGATACGCGGCTTCTTCGATCTGCGCGCGCTCGAAGCCGCCTTCGACCGCGGCGAGGGCACCGCCCATCTTCTGCACACGTGCCATCAGGTCGAGAGCCGCTCGCTCGAGCTCGTCGGTCATCGCTTCCACCGCGTACGACCCGGCGAACGGGTCGACTGTCTTCGCCAGATCGGTCTCATAGGCCAACACCTGTTGCGTGCGCAACGCGAGCCGGGCCGCCTTCTCCGTCGGCAGCGCGATCGCTTCGTCGTACCCGTTCGTGTGCAACGACTGGGTACCGCCGAGCACGGCACTCAGAGCCTGCAACGTGACCCGCACCAAGTTGAGCTCAGGTTGTTGTGCGGTGAGTTGCACGCCAGCGGTCTGGGTATGGAACCGCAGCATCATCGACCGCGGGTCGCGCGCGCCAAACTCATCGCGCATGACATGCGCCCAGATTCGGCGTGCGGCCCGAAACTTGGCGACCTCTTCGAGCACAGTCGTGCGGGCAACGAAGAAGAACGTCAAGCGGGGCGCAAATTCGTCGACGTCGAGGCCGGCTGCCTGCGCAGCGCGGACATACGCGATCGCGTGCGCGAGAGTGAAGGCCACTTCCTGTACCGGCGTAGCCCCAGCTTCGGCGAGGTGATACCCCGAGACCGAAATGCTGTTCCACTGCGGCAATTCTTGGTGGCAGTACGCCATGAGATCGGTGGCAAACCGCATCGAGGCTTTGGGCGGGAAGATGTAGGTGCCGCGCGCGACGTACTCTTTCAGCACGTCGTTTTGCACTGTGCCGCGCAGCGCCGATGCGGCGACGCCCTGTTCTTCGGCGACCAGTTGGTACATCAGCAGCAACAATGCGGCCGGCGAGTTGATCGTCATCGACGTCGATACCTGGTCGAGCGGGATCGCGTCGAACAAGGTGCGCATGTCATCGATCGAGTCGATGGCGACCCCGACCTTGCCGACTTCGCCAGCCGCGATCGGGTCGTCGGAGTCGTAGCCCATCTGGGTGGGCAGGTCGAACGCGACCGACAGTCCCGTCGTCCCGGCTTCGAGCAATGCGCGATAACGGCGGTTTGATTCGGCGGCGCTGCCGAACCCGGCGTACTGGCGCATCGTCCACAGCCGGTCGGCATACATACCGCGATGGATCCCGCGGGTGTAGGGAAACTCCCCCGGCGACCCGAGGGCAACCGAGGCATCGAAGCCCGCCGGTGAGCTGTCGTAGACGGTCTCGATCGGCAGCCCGGACTCGCTGCGCGCGGGCCTGGCCGGTGCCGGCGACTCGTCACCGCGTGCGCTCGGGGGCGGGTGCGCTGCCATCGCCCCAGTATGAGCCGATTGTGAGGCTGGGTCGCCGCGCCGTGGTCGGCTAGTCTGTCCCGGTCATGGGCGCACACCAACGCCAGCGCGGCTGGTCAACCGCCGCCAAACTCGCCGCGGCGTCGCTCGGTGCAGCAACAGTCTGCGCCGCGACGGTCGTCGGCACACTCGCCGGGACGGCGGCAGCTGACGCCGGTGGCCCGGTTCCCGGCGTTGTGGGTGGCGGTCAACTCGGTGCCGCGGGTACGGCGATCTACGAGGGATACGGCTTGCCCGCGCTGCCCCCGATCAGTGCGACCTCGTTCGTCATTGCCGATGCCACCTCGGGTCAGGTACTTGCGGCCAGGGCCGCTCACCAGAAGCTGGCGCCCGCCAGCACGCTGAAAGCGCTCACAGCGCTGACGCTGATTCCGAAACTGGGCAACCTTCTGCCGGCCGTAGCGGCCAGCGACGCCCCGAGTGAAGATGGCACCAAGGCGGGCATCGTGGCGGGCACCACCTATCGCATCGATGATCTGTTCACCGCGATGCTGATGATGTCGGCCAACGACGCGGCCGTCACCCTCGCCGACGCCAATGGCGGCGTCGCGGACACCCTCGCCCAGATGAACGCGCTCGCCAGCCATCTGCAGGCCGGCGACACCGTCGCGTTGACCCCCGACGGGCTCGATGCCACCGGCCAAACGTCGTCCGCCTATGACCTTGCTTTGATCTTTCGGGCCGGCCTCGACATACCGCAGTTTCGGCACTATCTCGCCCTACGCAGGGCGAACTTTCCGGCGCCCAACGGCACCAGCTTTCAGATTCAAACGCACGACCGGTTGCTGACCGACTACCCCGGCATGATCGGCGGGAAGAACGGTTACACGGTGGCGGCGCAGGCCAGTTACGTCGGCGCCGCGACGCGCAACGGCCGCACCATCATCGTGTCGGTGATGCGCGATCAGGCGAACTTCTGGCCCGAGGTGAAGTCGATGCTCGACTGGGGTTTTGCCGCCGACGGCGTCGCGATTCCGGTCGGACAGTTGGTCGGGCCGATCGAGCCGACTCCGACCCCGGCCCCTGTCGTCGCTGCAGCGGCGGTCGATGCGGCGCCCGCGGTTGCGCCGGCGGTGATACCAGCGACCGCACCTAAGGCGGCGGTGCGGAAATCGAGCTCGGGGACAGCTATCTCGCCGACGCTGATCTGGTCGGCGGCCGGTGTCGCCGCACTGTTCTTGCTGTTCGGCGCGTGGCAACTGGCGACAAGACGACGCCGGTACGAGAAGGCCGACACTCGTTACTTAGCTGGGCTGTCGCGCCTATCAGGTGCCGATGAATACAGCAGCAAGACGAGGTAACGAGGAGAGTCCCAGACCTCCCGAGCGATGACCGGCCTACGCTGCGAATCGTGAGCACCGATCGCGAGACTAAGGGCAACCCGAGCCGGTTCTTGGCGGTGGCCAAGATCGTGATGTTCGACATCGCCGGCCCACTGGCGTTGTACTGGTGGCTCCGAGGCCAGGGGCGCAGCACGGTGACGTCGCTCGTCCTCAGCGGCATCTTGCCAGCGGTCGGTGTTGTCTTAGGGATTGTCAGCAAGCGTCGGATCGATGTCGTCGGTGTGGTCGTTCTGCTCGGCATTGCCGTCGGGACTGCTTTGGGGCTGGCCAGCGGCAGCGCCCGCCTGGTGCTGCTCGAAGGCTCGGTGCCGACCGCCATTTTCGGTTTGGTCTGCCTCGGCTCACTGCGAACGGCGCGCCCGTTGATGTACCGCTTCGCGGTGGAGTTCATCGGGCAGGACACCCCGAGGGGGAAGGAGTTCGCCGACTTGTGGCGCTACGAGGGTTTTCGGCACGCATTCAAAGTGGTCACGACCGTGTGGGGCATCGCGTATCTGCTTGAAGCCGCTGCCCGGGTCGTCATCGTCGAGTCCGCCTCGACCGGCAACGCCCTCGCGATCTCCAAGATCATGCCCTTCGTGGTCACCGGGTTCCTGGCCGCATGGAACGTCGCCTATGCCCGCCAATCCCGCCGCACCGGGGAGCGTCTCGGGGCGGAGGCCGAGGCCGCTGCCAGAGAGGCAGCGCTCCCGCCGATTGCGCCCTAGCTCATGGGCAGGCGGACGCTCAGTCGAGGCAGAACTCGTTGCCCTCGATGTCCTGCATCACGAGGCACGACTCGTTATCGTCATCGGCCAGCAGTAGTCGCACGCGGGCTGCCCCGAGCGCGACCAGTCGTACGCATTCAGACTCCAGTACAGCCACGCGCTCTTCGCCCACGAGTCCGGTGCCGACCCGCACGTCAAGATGCACCCGATTCTTGACGACCTTGCCTTCGGGAACGCGCTGGAAAAACAGTCGCGGGCCGACACCTGAGGGATCGACGCAGGCGAACCAGGAACCCTGCTCCTCAGACGGCAGCGCGCGTTCGTAATCGGCCCACGTAGCAAACTCTTCCGGCGGCGGCGGCACGACGTACCCCAACACCTCGCACCAAAAACGAGCGAGGCGCTCGGGTTCTGCGCAGTCGAAGGTGACTTGAATCTGCTTGACCGACGCCGTCGTCATAGTGCGGCAGTACTCAGCTGCCGACGAGGTTCGCGATCGGATCTGACTGCGACCCTCGGCCAAACGCGAACTGGCGCTCGGTGCGCCAGATGCCGTCGTCCCCGCATTCGAATAGGCCGAGGTCAGCGACGGCAAAGCGTGCTTCGTAGTTGGCCATCTCGGTGAATGCGTGATCGAGCGCATCGGGTGCGACGTCGTGGGCGACCGTGACGTGCGGGTGGTAGTGGAACTTGGGCGGGCTGGCGAGCGGACCGGTGCGCACCGCGCGCTCGAGGCGCTCGCAATCGCTGATGCCGGCCGCTAGCGCGACGAAAACGACGGGCGACACCGGACGGAAGCTGCCGGTGCCTCGAAGGTGGATGCCGAACGGCCATTGCTGCGCGGCCACCGACTCGAGATGGGTCTCGACGGCGGCCAACTCGACGTCGTCGAGAATGGTCGGCGGGATCAAGGTGATGTGCGGCGGGATCGCCAATGCCAGTGGGTCGCCGAGCCGTTCACGCCACAGGGTGAGTTCCGTGCCGAACGGTTCGGGCAGACCAATCGCCACACCGATGGTGTGTTTGGATCCCACAGGCTCAGACCCCTTCTGGCAAGAAGCCGACGCGGTCGCGGACGCGCTCCATCGTGTCGACGGCCACCTCGCGGGCCCGCTGCGCGCCCTTGGCCAGTATTGCGTCGAGTTCGGCTGGGTCGTCGGCATACTCGCGAACTTTCGCCTGCACCGGCGTCACAAAGTCGAGCACGGCCTCAGCAAGATCGCCCTTGAAAGCACCGTAGCCCTTACCGGCGTAGGCGGCTTCGAGCTCCTCGATCGACTTCCCGGTGAGGGCAGCGAAGATCGTCAAGAGGTTGCTCACGCCGGGCTTGGCTTCGGGGTCGAACCGGACATCGCCGCCGCTGTCGGTCACGGCCGACTTGATCTTCTTCAGCACCCGGGCCGGCTCGTCGAGCAGGTTCAGGGTGCCGGCGTCGGGCAGCGACTTACTCATCTTCGCGGTCGGATCCTGGAGATCGACGATGCGCGCGGTCTCCTTCACGATGTACGCGTCAGGCAGGGTGAACGTCGGCCCGAAGCGGGTGTTGAACCGCTGCACGAGGTCGCGGGTGAGCTCGAGATGTTGCCGCTGATCCTCGCCCACCGGCACCCGGTCGGCCTGATAGAGCGCGATGTCGGCCGCCTGGAGGATCGGGTAGGTGAAGAAACCGACACCGACGTTCTGCGCGCGAGCGAACTTGTCCTTGAACTGCGTCATCCGGCTGGCCTCACCGAACCCGGTCAGGCACGCGAAGACCCACGCCAGTTCGGTGTGTTCGCGCACGTGGCTCTGGATGAACAGCGTGCAGGCGGCTGGGTCGAGACCGACGGCCAAGGCTTGCGCGGCCGAGCGACGGCTGCGTTCGCGTAGCTCCGCGGGATCCCACTCGACGGTGATCGCGTGCAGGTCGACGACGCAATAGAACGCGTCGAAATCCTCTTGCAACGCGACCCACTGACGCAGGGCGCCGAGGTAGTTGCCGAGGTGGAAGGAATCGGACGTCGGCTGAATGCCCGAGAGCACCCGCGGGCGCGCGCCCTGGCCAGGCATTGACGTTGTCACCAGGTCATTCTCCCAGGCGGCTCGTGTCGGCGGGCCCCATTCCGAGACGTGGCGCGCTGACGCGGACCCGGGCCACCCGGCGTCCGTCTAATTCAGATACTTCGAGCCGGCGACCGTCGATGTCGACGACCTCGCCAAGCTTGGGCAAGTGACCGAGCTCGGCCATCAGAAATCCGGCCAGCGTTTCGTAGGGACCTTCGGGCAAGTTGAGCCCCGTCTGCTCGGCGAAGTCGTCGGTGTTCAGCAATCCGTCGACCACGACGTCGCCACTGCCGAGGCGGTGCAGGCCGCCGCCCTTCACGTCGTACTCATCGCGAATGTCGCCGACCACCTCTTCGACGAGGTCTTCGAGCGTCACGATGCCGGCGGTACCGCCGTACTCATCGACGACGATGGCCAGGTGCTCGTGCTCGCGACGCATCTCCGACAACGCCGCCAGCACGTTCAGGCCATCGGGCAACATCTTGATCGGCCGAAGCAGATCGGAGACGCGCACAGTTCGCGGATCGACTTCGGCACGCGCCGTCACCAGATCGCGGATGTGTACAAACCCCACTACGTCGTCGTGCGAACCGCGCACCACGGGGTACCGCGAGTGCGGGCCAGCCGCAACCAGCTGTAGCGCCTGCGCAACCGTCGTTCCGGCGTCGAGGAAATCGACTTCGGTGCGCGGCACGAGCACTTCGCGCAACCGCCGATCGCCGGCGGTGAAGACCTCGTCGATCAGTCGCCGTTCGTCACGGCCAAGGGATTCATGTGTCGCGACCAGGCCGCGCAACTCTTCTTCGCTGATCGCCTCTCGCCTGGCGTCAGGGTCGCCGCCGACAAGACGCACAATCACATTCGTCGACAGCGACAGCAACCAGATGACCGGTCGCATCAAACTGGCGAACCGGTCGAGCGTGGGTGCGGCGAGTTGCGCAGCCCGTTCAGCGCGTTGCAGCGCCAACCGCTTTGGCGCGAGCTCGCCGAGCACCAGCGTCACAAACGAAATCCCCAGCGTCACGAGCAAGAATCCGAGGATGCCAGCCGGCCGGCGGTTCATTCCGAGGCTGCGGAGGCCATCGGCTGCCGAAGCCGACAGAGTCACGGCGCCATAAGCCGACGACAACAACGACGTGAGCGTGACGCCGATTTGCACACCAGCAAGAAACCGGTTGGGGTCAGCGGTCAACCGCGCAACCGCCGCACCACGGCGGCCCTTTGAAGCGAGCCCGCGTACCTGGCTATCGCGCAGCGAGACCAGCGAAATCTCGGTGGCGACGAAGACGCCTTCGATCAGCACAAGCAGCAGCACGACAGCGATATCGAGCGCCACCTTCATGCCCGTCAGGCTATCGGGCCGGGAGCCGCCGCACCGTGTACCGGTAGCTCACCCACACGGGCTGAGCGGCACCATCAGGCCGCGCGCTGATGACCTCGCCGCCGGCGGCCTCGATCGCCGCACAAACTCGCTCGCGTGGGACGCCGTGCATGGTCATCGTCGCCGCCCACCCAAATCGCGCTCGGCGCAATAGTCTCAAGACAAACGGTGGGAGGACGCGCCGAACCGCGTTGCGCAACGTCGGCGCCCGATGCGAGAGCTCTTGGAAGACGAAAACACCCCCCGGGCGCAACACCCGCACCAACTCGGTGATGTACCGCTCCGCGCCCGGCGGTGGCACGTGCTGAAGGACCAAAGTTGAATACACGAAATCGAACGACGCGTCATCGAACGGCAACGTCGCGGCCGTGTTGACGAGGTACGTCACGCGATCAGGAAACGCGTTGCGCGCTTCGGCGCCCTCGACCATCGACCGCGCGACATCGACTCCAATCACGGATGCGAAGTGCGCGGCCAGCGCCTGGCTGAGCCGCCCAAGTCCGCAGCCAAAATCGAGGGCGGCGTTGCGCGCGACCAGCAGGTCACCGACTTCTTCGAGTGTCTGGTCGACCTCGGCGCGTCCGGTCGCGAAGAACTCCTCCTCGTCCCAGCTGCCCTGCTTGCCGGGTGCCGACAGGATCGCCCAGTGCGGATCGTGCCGGCCCATTTCATCCCACGCGGCGGCGTGATCACGGTTCATGGCAGAAGGTTCGCGATCCGCGGAGTATTTGCTCGGACGGCGCTCAGCTGACCTTGGTGTGCAAGTTCGCGTCGAGGGCGGCGAGGAAATCCTCGGTCGTCAGCCAGGGCGACTCGGCACTCACCAACAGCGCCAAGTCTTTCGTCATCTTGCCACCCTCGACCGTCTCGATGCAGACCTGCTCGAGGGCGTCGGCGAAGCCCACGACGTCAGGCGTGTTGTCGAGCTTGCCGCGATGTTGCAGGCCGCGTGTCCACGCGAAGATCGACGCGATCGGGTTCGTCGACGTCGCCTTGCCTTGCTGATGCTGGCGGTAGTGGCGGGTGACCGTGCCGTGGGCAGCCTCGGCCTCGACCGTGCGGCCGTCTGGCGTCATCAGCACCGACGTCATCAGGCCGAGTGAACCGAACCCTTGGGCAACCGTGTCGGATTGAACGTCACCGTCGTAGTTCTTGCAGGCCCACACGTAGCCGCCCTCCCACTTCATCGCCGACGCCACCATGTCGTCGATGAGCCGGTGTTCGTAGGTGATACCAGCTTCTTTGAACTCCGTCTCGAACTCTGCAGCGAAGATCTCGGCGAAGAGGTCTTTGAACCGACCGTCGTAGGCCTTCAAGATGGTGTTCTTCGTCGACAGGTACACCGGATAGTGCCGGTTCAACCCGTACCGCAGCGAGGCGCGCGCGAAGTCGCGAATCGAGTCGTCGTAGTTGTACATGCCCATCGCGACGCCACCCCCGGTGAATCGGGCGACCTCGAACTGCATTGGTTCACTGGCGTCGTCTGGTGTGTATGTCAACGTCACAGTGCCGGGGCCTGGCACCACGAAATCGGTGGCCTTGTACTGGTCGGCGTGAGCGTGACGGCCGATGACGATCGGCTTGGTCCACCCCGGCACCAACCGCGGAATGTTGCTGATGATGATGGGTTCGCGGAAGATGACGCCACCCAAGATGTTGCGCACTGTGCCGTTCGGCGACTTCCACATCTTCTTCAAGCCGAACTCTTCGACGCGCGCCTCATCGGGTGTGATCGTTGCGCATTTCACTCCGACGCCGTGCTTCTTGATGGCGTTCGCGGCGTCGATGGTCACCTGATCGTCGGTGGCGTCGCGGTGTTCGATGCCGAGGTCGAAGTAGTCGAGCTCGATGTCGAGGTACGGCAGAATCAATTGGTCTTTGATGAAGTGCCAAATAATGCGCGTCATCTCGTCGCCGTCCAATTCAACGACGGGATTGACGACCTTGATCTTCGCCATCTGTTCTCCGCTACTCGAGGCTTGAGTTACAGGTCCGCGACGTCGGCCTGTTTGGCGCGCACCGCCTCAGCGGCTTCGTGCAGGGCGGCCAGCTCGGTCGGCGACAGCTGCGTCTCGACAACCCTGCGGACGCCGGTTGCGCCGAGCTCGGCCTCGACGCCGAGGTAGACGCCGCTGATGCCGTATTCACCGTCGACCCATGCGCACACCGGCAGCACCGCGCCCGAGTCTTCGGCGACGGCCTTCGCCATGCGAGCCGCCGCGGCTGACGGCGCGTAGTAAGCCGAGCCGGTCTTGAGCAGCGCGACTACTTCAGCGCCGCCGTTTCTGGTGCGGGTGACCAACTCGTCGATCGACTCGGCCGAGAGCAGATCGGTCAATGCGCGTTGCTGCCCGTCGATCGTGACGGTGCACTGCGACGGCACGGGCACCATCGTGTCGCCGTGCGATCCGAGGGTCAGGGTGCGCACGGCACTCACCGGAACCTTCAGCTGCTCGGCCACGAAGTTGCTGAACCGGGCGGTATCGAGCATGCCAGCCTGGCCTAGTACTTGGTGTTTGGCGAACCCGGTGGCGAGTTGGGTCAACGCGGTCATTTCATCGAGCGGGTTCGACACCACGATGACCACTGCGTCGGCCGCGTGCTTCGCCACGTTCTCGGCGACGCCGCGCACGATCTTCGCGTTCGTCTCGATGAGATCCATGCGGCTCATGCCCGGCTTGCGCGGGAGGCCTGCGGTAACGACGACGATGTCGGAGCTCGCGATCGCCTCGTAGCCGGAGCCTTCCGGCGTGGTGGTCTGGCCCACGACCCGAGTTTCGAAGCCTTCAATCGGGCGCGACTGATTCATGTCGAGTGCGAGGCCCTCGGCTTTGCCGTCGACGATGTCGGTCAACACGACAGTGTCGAAGATGTCGTAGGCGGCCAGTCGAAGTGCCGTTGTCGAGCCGTAGAAACCGGCGCCGATGACGCTGACTTTGCCCTTACGCGCACCGCTCATGTGAACCAGGCTCCAGGCTGACGAGGACGATTGGTGCCACCAGATCACGCGCCCATCGGGCGTCGTCCAGCGGCGGCAGTACGCCCGTCATGCTATGCGATGCTTACCCGCGTACGGCGAAGGGTTGTGCAGGCTATGGCCCGCCAACCCTTCGCGATCATGGAAAGTAGGCAGATCTAACCCGAGCGCGCGCGTGGGACGATGCGGATGTGCCCGACGTGGTGTCTGTCGATCTCGTCACCGATGAAAGTCGGCCCATCCTCGTGCGGTTGTGGCAGCTGTACATGCACGACCTGTCGGAGTTCCGCGGCACAATGCCCGACGCTGAGGGCCAGTATGCGACCGAGCGACTTGCCACCTTCTTCGACGACCCCGACCGCGCCTGCTATCTGATCCGGCACGGTTCCAACGTTGCGGGCTTCGCGTTGATCCGAGGTGTCTCTAGCGAGCCCAGGGTCATAGGCGAGTTCTTCATCGTTCGAGGCGCGCGCCGTCGTGGCGCCGGGTACCAGGCGGCCATCGCGCTTCTCAGCGCACACCCCGGCCGTTGGGAAATCGCGTTCCAGGAGCAGAACACGACCGCGGCACGATTCTGGCGTCGGGTGGCCGCTGACGTGGTCGGGTCAGCCTGTGCCGAGGAGCGCCGACCTATTCCGGGGAAACCGAACCTCGAGCCGGATACCTGGCTGTTGCTCGCTATGTGATGCCCATTGCGGGCACGAATGTGCGCTCCTCGAAATCGTGGTCAGGGACGTAGCCGAGCGCTTGATAGATGGCGTTCGAGGTGGGGTTAGTCAGATCGGTGTAGAGCACGACGTGATCGGCGCCGGCATCCAGTGCGGCTTGCGAGGCGTGCGCTGTCACCGCCGCCCCATAACCATGACGCCGAAACGCGGGCGGCGTGTACACCGGGCCGATGCGCGAAACACCGTTCGCCGGGGCGCTGAGCCCCGCGAGCGAAACCGGTTCGTCGGTGACCCAGAACCAGAGTTGTCCAGCGGCAAGTCGGCGACCCACGAGGTCCGCAACCCCATCGATCGGATGGTTCGGGGCCGCCTCGAGATGAAAGGCCCTTACCCAGTGAAGAACGAGTTCAGCATCGGCGGACGCCGCGAGCCGCGCGGAGCCGCTGGCATCGGGCACCTGCAGGACGCCGAGCCGGTACAGGCGCATCGACGCATCAACAACACTGCCGGCGCAATCGGCCCAGGCGGCGGCGAACGCGGTAGCGGCGGCGGTTTCGCCATTGACTCCGAGCAGTGGCCCGATCTTCGCAAGCGCAACTGCGAGCTTCGCGGCCGCCGCACTCGGCATGCGCGAAAGAACGAGCGGATGCGGTGGCGTGCGCATCGCGACGCCGACCACGACGTCATCGTCGACAACGGCGGCCCACACATCGTCGTCCGCTACTGAATGCATGCCACTGAGGACACCGTCTACGCGCACGCCGATCACCGTCGTGCTGAACGGGTCACCGGCGAGAAACCCGCCCGCCACCGAGACGAATTCGCACGGGTTGTTGAACAACAGGACGTCCACGCTGCTCAGTATCGAGAGCCGCAGCGCCGCGCAGCAATGGATTTAGACCATGCCGGCTGCTCGCTGTCGTCGGTCGCACCGTCGAGCCCGCGCACGCGTCGGTCTGGCTCAATCAGCGCGTTTCGACGTAACCGACGCCCGCGCGGCCGCCGTATCTGTGAACCGTCGGAGTGTTGGCGTTGCCCTGGCGACAGCAACACTCCGAAGGTTGCGCGTGATCATGGAGAGCGAGCGCAGCGGCGAACGGCGGGCGCCGCAGCGGCGGGCGCAGCAGCAAGCTTAGGTGCGGGTGACCACGGTGAGCAGCATCAGCGAGCCACCGAGCAACGACATAGTGAGCACGTCGGTGAACCTGCTGCGGACGGCGAGCAGGCCGGCCTGCCGGGTGGGAAGCACCAGCCTCATCAGTGCGGCCAGCGCCAACGAGCCACCGACCAACAAGTTGCCCCAGCGGAAGTGGTGCAGCGCCACCACGATGAGGCCCGCGCCGGCAAAGGTGAGAACCGCTGCCAGTGGCAGCTCTCGCAGCGCGGGCCGGCGCTGCGGCTCAGCGCTCTCGGTGGCGATCATGTCGTCAGCGACCACGGTCAGGCCATCGTCAACGAGCGCAATCTCAGGCGTGACGCGCGCGGGGTCTGACTGGAGCGTCATCGATCCCTCCTCGCCGTCGCCTCGTGCCGAGTCTACCGGTGGCGATCCCGCCCTAAACGCAGCCGAGTCGGGCCTCGGCCACGCTCAGCCGGCCGCGTCCTCCGCAGCTTCGACCACGTTGGTGAGCAACATGGCGCGCGTCATCGGGCCGACGCCGCCCGGCATCGGGGCCAGCCAGCCGGCCACCTCGCGAACCGCAGAGTCGACGTCGCCGGTGTACCTCGTCTTGCCATCGTCGCCGACCACCCGAGTGCTGCCGACGTCGAGCACGGCCGCGCCAGGCCGCACCATGTCGGCCGTGATCAGGCCTGGCACGCCGGCCGCAGCGACGACGATGTCGGCCCGGCGCACATGGGCCGCGAGATCTTTCGTGCCGGTGTGGCACAACGTGACGGTCGCGTTCTCGCTACGCCGGGTCAGCAGCAGCCCGATCGGGCGGCCGACTGTCACGCCGCGTCCGACGACCACAACGTCCGCGCCGTTAATCGGGACGCCGTAGCGTCGCAGCAGTTCGACGCAGCCGCGCGGCGTGCACGGTTGTGGACCGGCCTTCATCAGCACGAGCCGGCCGAGGCTGCTCGGATGCAGGCCGTCGGCGTCCTTCGCCGGATCCATGGCCTCGAGCACCGCGAACTCGTCGAGGCCCTTGGGCAGCGGCAGTTGAACGATGTAGCCGGTGCACGTCGGGTCGGCGTTCAACTCGCGAACGACCGCTTCGACCTCAGCCTGGGACGCCGAGGCCGGTAGTACACGCTCGATACTGGCGATGCCAACCTCGGCGCAGTCACGATGCTTGCCCGCAACGTAGGCGCGACTCGAGGGGTCGTCGCCGACCAGCACAGTGCCGAGCCCAGGAACCACCCCGCGTTGACGCAGGGTCGCCACTCGGGTTGTCAGGTCGGCTTTGATGACCGCTGCGGTCGCTTTGCCGTCGAGAATGATCGCCGTCACGCGACCAGTCTTTCACGCGCCGAACGGCAGCTTGTTCCCGTTGAGGAACCACAACGCCGATGAGTACCAGATGACCACGATGATCGTGAACACCACGCCACCTGCGACCGGCAGCACCCAGCCGGGCAACCGGCGACTCCGGACCACGACCACCTTGGCGGCGAATGCTCCATAGAAGAGGCAGCCGGCGAGCGAGTGCACGAATACTCGGGTCGGCGACGTCTGGAGGCCGTATGCCCAGATGCAATGGACGGCGACCGGCACCGTCGCGGCGAACGCCAGAATTCCACTGGCCCGGTGCAGCTTACCCACCGGACGCGGCGCAGCTCGAATACCTGGCAGCCGGCCATAGATCCACAGCGCGCCTAAGAGTTGCAGTAGCGCGAGACCAAGGACGCCGGTGGCAATCTTCGACTTCAGGCTGAGAGTGTCCTGGCCGTGCGTGCCAAAGATGCTGAACCTGTAGTCGGTCTTGTGGTTGGCGGCGAACAGGGCGACCGCCCCGAATACGACAGCTCCTGTGAGCAGGACGACGATCAGGCGCCGCGACGACGCCGGCGACCGTGCTGATCCTGCGGCTGTGTGACTCATGGCAAGCGATCATGCACCCAACCGTCGTCAGTGGAAGAAGTGTCGGGTCCCGGTGAAGTACAGAGTGATGCCGGCGGCCTTGGCAGCCGCAACCACTTCGTCGTCACGAACCGATCCGCCGGGCTCGACGACCGCCCGCACGCCGGCCTCGATTAGCAGCGACAGCCCGTCGGCGAACGGGAAGAATGCGTCCGACGCCGCGACGGCTCCGGCCGCTCGATCGCCGGCCCGTAACACCGCTAACCGAGCTGCATCGACCCGATTGACTTGGCCCATGCCGACACCGACGGTCGCGCCCGCGTTCGCCACCACGATCGCGTTCGACTTGACTGCCCGCACGGCCCGCCAGGCAAAGTCAAGGTCGGCAAGCGTCGACCCATCGGCCGCCACACCGGCTTGAAGTGTCCAGTTCGCCGAGTCGTCGCCATCCGCGTCGATGTTGTCGACACTCTGCATCAGCACGCCGCCGCTGATCTGCCGGGTCTCGACGCTGCGATGCGCCGGATGCAGACCCGCACATTCGATCAGGCGCAGGTTTTTCTTTGTGCTGAGCAAATCGAGCGCCTCAGCATCGAACCCAGGCGCACACACCACCTCGGTAAAGACCTCGGCAATCTGTTCGGCCAACGCCAACGTCACGTGTCGATTGGTTGCAATAACGCCGCCGTAGGCCGACACCGGGTCGCACGCGTGCGCCTTGCGATGCGCATCGGCAATGTCAGTGCCTAACGCGATGCCGCAGGGGTTGGCGTGTTTGATGATGGCGACACAGGGCTCGGTGAAGTCGTAGGCCGCCCGTCGGGCCGCGTCGGTGTCGACGTAATTGTTGTACGACATCGCCTTGCCATGCAGCACCCGGGCCTGCGCAAGGCCGAGCGGGCCATGGTCGGCGCGGTAGAGCGCCGCGCGTTGATGCGGGTTTTCGCCGTAGCGCAACACTTCGCCGCGATGCCAGCTCGCGCCGAGCCAAGCCGGAAAACCGCTGCCATCGTCGGTAGGTGCATACGCGTTGCCGAGCCACGACGCCACCGCGATGTCGTACGACGCGGTGTGCACGAACGCATCGACGGCCAATGACTTGCGGCGTTCCAAGGTGAATCCGCCATCGCGCACGGCATCGAGAACTTCGACGTAGCCAGCCGGCGACACGACGACGGCGACCGACGGGTGGTTCTTCGCGGCGCCACGAACCATCGAGGGCCCGCCGATGTCGATTTGCTCGATGACCGACTCAGCGGCGCCGCCAGCCGAGGCAGTCTCGCGGAACGGATAGAGATTCGACACCAGCAGATCGAACGGCTCGACCCCGATCTCGGCCAGCTGACGCACGTGCTCAGGTTTGCGGGTGTCGGCAAGCAACCCCGCGTGCACCTTCGGGTGCAGTGTCTTCACCCGGCCGTCGAAGCATTCGGGAAATCCGGTGAGGTCTTCGACTTTGGTGACCGGAACTCCTGCCTCGGCCAGCACGGCGGCGGTGGTGCCGGTCGACACGATCTGTACGCCGGCCGCGGCCAGACCCCGCCCGAGCTCGACGAGGCTGGTCTTGTCGTACACGCTGATCAACGCGCGTTTGATCGGACGTCGGCCCTCGCCGTCCGGCATGGAACTTGCGGTGCTCACGGGATGGTGACCTTTCGTCCGGAGATGGTCCAGCCGGCGCGCGCCATCATGCCGACAGTCTCCACGAGCAGTCGTCGTTCGACGACTTTGATGCGCTCGTGCAGGGTCGATTCGTCGTCGTCGTCGTACACCTCGACGCTGGCCTGCGCCACGATCGGCCCGGTGTCGACGCCGTCATCGACGAAGAACAGCGTGCAACCACTGACTTTGACGCCGTAGGCCACCGCGTCGCGCGGCGCGTGCACGCCAGGAAACGCAGGTGACAGCGCCGGGTGCGTATTCAGCACCGATCCGTCGAAGCGTTCCATGAACGCAGCGCCCACCAGTTTCATAAAGCCCGCCAACACCACCAGGTCGGGCGCATGCGCGGCGACGGCCGCCGTCAGCGCTTCATCCCAAGCCGCGCGATCGGCGAAGTCGGCCAGGTCAACAGCAAACGTCGGGACGCCGGCCCTGTCGGCCCGTTCGATCGCGGGCGTGCCAGCACGGTCGGCGCCTACTGCCACCACAGTCGCGCCGTACGACTCGTCGGCGGCGGCATCGAGCAACGCCTGCAAGTTGGTTCCGGTGCCTGACACCAAGACGACGACCCGCAGCGGGTACGTGGCCAGCACGGCCTCCTTCGGAGCGTGGACGCGGCGCCCACGATATCCGGCGGTCAGCCCTGCGTTTCATCGAGCAGCGGTTCAGTCAGCAGCGGTTCGTCCATGACCGCGGCCTCCGCGGCTACTGGTGCGGGCACCTCAGCGGTGCGTGTCTGTTGGGAGTACCGCCAGCTAATCAAGGCCGAGGTCGCAGCAGCGACCAACCCGATCTCGACTGCCGCGGCCAGACCCACCTGCCAAGGGGACGGCCCGAGCCGGGCCATGCGACCGGGC
>OLLJ01000286.1_pt1 | contig 24124 bp, 26 predicted proteins | sample 1604521 | NCBI WGS metagenome assembly OLLJ01 (sample SAMEA104055714, study PRJEB20765) | soil metagenome | isolation source: soil
TCGCCGAGGGAACTGGGATGGGCGCGACCGCCGTTGCAGATGCCGAACCGGGTGTTCGCGAAGAGCCACCCCCGGTACATCCCTGCGCCACCGCGACCACCACTACAACACCGATGAGGGCGCGCGGCCGACCCCGTCTTGTGCTTCGCCGCCCGCGGAGCACGCCCACAAACAGCCCGCCGCGGCGCGCCCTGTCACACGCCCACACACCAATCACCATCACATCATCCGCCCTGCACAGCGAGCACACGAGCGGTCAAACCCGTGACGGAGTCGGCTCTGCTGCGCCATTGGGGCCTGCGCGGATCCCGCGGTGTACCGATCCAAACACGCGACCGGTTGTTCGAAGCAAGACCGTCATCGCGGCAAACAGCGGACTTGCCAGGCGGCAACTGCGTGGCACAAGCGGTCACAACAGTCCGGCGAGCCGGTACAGCACCAAGGACCCGGCGACAGCGACGTTGAGGCTGGCCCCGATGCCGACCATCGGGATCTCGACGAACAGATCGATCAGATCCAATGCATCGGCGGGAATACCGGATTGCTCGTGACCAAGGACCGCGACTGTGCGGCCCGGGCCGCCGGTAGATCGCCCAACGCGATCGCTTCTTCGACAAGTTCGACGCCGACGATGTGCGATCCGGCGGTGCGTTGCCCGTGAAGCCAGCCGGCCGCATCGCGGCCAGTCCAGTGCACACACGCGGGACTGCGCAACGTGTTGCCTCGGGCTAGGGCTTCGGGTACCCAGGGCAGCCGCGGCACGGCCATGCAGGCACCCACCGCGTCGCAGGTGCGCAGCAGGGTCCCGAGGTTGAGACCGTGCGGCGGCCACAGCGGTGCGACGATCAGGTGGTCCCAGCAGCCGTGGTGCCGCTGACGGCGGGCGCTGAGGTCGTCCTGGCTTCGAAGCCGAACCTGCGGCCGGCTCAACAAACCGGACGGTCCGCCGCCATGTCAGAACGGGAAGCGATCAACACGAATGTCATGTTCGAAGACGCTTAGCGGCGCGCCCGGGCCATCATCGGAAAAGGCTCTACCAACAGTGTCAGGCCTCCACGACCCGCCCACAAGGCCGCCGAGCACGTCAGACCGCATGACGTCCAGACGCCCACGGATCGCGCCGCGGCACCGCCTGACCGAAGGACCGTCAATGCGGCATGAGCGGGCGTCCACGACACTGGGACACAGGTAGGCGCGCCTTCGCCCAATCTGCTGCGGCCTCAGTCGTCGGGTAAACCGAGAGGTCGCCGCCGTCGCAAACGAACACTGCATGTATCGCCACGAGTCGATCGTCCCAGGCTGTGGTAGCCGAAGCGAGATCCTAAACACCAATGATGTGTTTGTTCGGTCACCGCCTTTGACCTGACCGGGAAGCCAGCTGAATAGCCCACCACGTGAAGCAGAACTCCGGACGAGCGAAGGCGCGTCAACGCGGCACGATCGAACGCGCGTCACTGCGCCAAATGATCGTGTTTCGACGAGCCCGTTTGGGTGCCGCGCCGACACGCCCGAGTCTCGGGATTTTGGCCAGCGGCTGTCGGGTCTAGCGGTACAAGTCCAACTGGGGCTGTGGCTGTTGGGCTGCGGCGATGATCAGCGCGGCTGCAGCCCACCCAGGGGCAGCCCGTTGCGGCAGACTGGGGAAGTGAATCCTGATGCTCTCGACTCGGTACCCGGTTGGTTCACGAACGACGACAAGACTCTGTTTCGTTGGTTCCTTGTAGAGCAGAGTCGCCTCGGCCAGGTTGGTGATCTCGCCGAGTTGGGCGTATTCATGGGCAAGAGCGCGATTTTGATCGGTGACTATGTGCAGGCCGGCGAGACGTTCACCGTCGTCGATCTATTCGAGGATCCGGCCGTCGCCGAAGCCAATCAAATGGAGAACGGAAACACATACGTCAACCTCAGCCAGCGCGCATTCGAGGGCCACTACCTACGATTCCACGATCAACTCCCGACTGTGGTCCGAGGACTCTCAACGGTCGTGACAAGCCATGCACCTCACGGATCCCACCGCTGGGTGCACGTCGACGCGTCGCACCTGTACGAGCATGTGCGCCAAGATCTCGCCTCCTCGCGAACGCTACTCAATCATCAGGGCGTCCTCGTCTGCGACGACATCCGCTCGGAGCACACACCAGGTGTCGCGGCTGCGGTGTGGGAGGCCGTCGTCAATGACGGCCTGAATCCGCTCGTGATCAGTCACGCGAAGGTCTACTGCACGTGGTCTGATCCCGACCCGTGGAAGGAACGACTGGCGGCCTGGTTGCCGACCAGCGGTTTCTGCTGGGAACGACAGGCGGTTGCAGGCCGTCACCTGTTCCGCGTGTGGGTTGAGCGTCCGCCCGACCGGCGACGAATCGCACGAGAGTTGACGCCGCCGCTGTTGTGGTCCTTCGGTCAGCGCGTGCGGGACCGCATCAAGAACTAGTGGTCCAGTCAACGGGCGACGGTGTCTCGGCTCCACCGGACATCCGCAATTCGGCATGACAGCGAGTTCACAGCGCCAACGTCTCGCTTCCGCACTCAATCCCGCTGAGCGCGGCTCACCCGAGGGTTGGGAACACGAACAGGTCGATCAAGCGCGACAGCGCTGATGCTCGGCCGGTGAGGGTCACCGCCCCGCTCGCGACCGCCTTGGTGGGCGACAGTTGGCGAGTCAGCAACCGGTGCAGCGTGTCATCGGAGGTCGTGACGACCAGGTCGGCACGGTCGGGCGCTCCGGCAACGACACTGAGGTTCGTCCCCTCTGCCGACACGGTGAAGGCACCGTCGTTGATCCGCAACTCCCACGTCGTGGGGCGCTCCACGCGCCGACTCTCATCGTGAAACGCGAGCATTGCCGCGACGAGCCAGCGTGATTTCGCGACGACGTCAGGTGGCAGCCGCCCCATGCTTTTGGTGCCCCACCGTCCGAGCGCCATCAAAATCGGCTCGAGCTCTCGGCCGTAGTCGGTGAGTTCGTACACGGTGCCACGCTCGGGTAACGGCATAAGCCTGCGGCGCACGACGTCGGCCTCCTCGAGCTGTTTCAGCCGGGCGGTCAGCGTGTTGGTGCCGATGCCGGGCAGGCCCTCGGCAAGCTCGACGAAACGCAGTGGGCCGAGAAGAAGGTCACGAAGTATGAGAGTCGCCCAGCGGTCGCCGACCACGTCGAGAGCAGTGGCGATGCCGCACAGCTGCGAGTAGCTGCGCGCCAGGGCGGGCAGAGGCATGGGGTCAGGATACATCTGACTTGCTCATTACTACCGCACTTGCGTGATGCAAGTCCAGTGCGTATTTTGAGGAACCCGCACGTGGTGGAGGAGAGGCAGGCAGATGAGCAGGACCGTCGTCGTCCGGTATCGCGTTCGCCCAGAAGCAGCGGATGAGAACGCCCGCCTCGTCGAGGAGGTCTACGCCGCGCTCGCCGAACTTGAGCATTCCGATTTCCCGTACGTGACCTACCGGCTCGACGACGGCGTCAGCTTCGTGCATGTTGCGCACCATGGTGAGGCGAATCCGCTGGCGTCGCTGCCCGCCTTCGCCGAGTTCCAGCGCGAACTGCAGCAGCGCTGTGTCGAACCGCCGGCGCCGAGTGAAGCAACCGTCGTGGGCTCGTATGGGTGGGCCTTCTCCTCGCAACCGACTGGGTGAAAGGGAACCGACGTGCGCTCATTCGAAGCAAGCTCGTTGGTCGATGCTGCCCCCGACGTGGTGTGGGCCATGCTCACCGACGTCTCGGCGTGGCCCGACTGGGATTCGGGCGTCACGAAGGTTGACGGTCAACTGGCACTAGGAAAGAAACTTTCGATCACAGTCAAGACGAATCCTGGCCGGACGTTCCCGGTCAAACTGATTCAGCTAGCCGCACCGCAGCAGATGGTATTTCGCGGCGGCATGCCACTGGGCCTTTTCACCGGTCTCCGCACCTACACGCTCGCGCCAGAGGCCGCAGGCACCAGATTCACCATGCGCGAGGTGTACACAGGCCTGCTCGCCGGTTTGATTTTCAAATCGATCCCCGACCTCGGTCCGTCGTTTCGCCAGTTTGCCGAAGGTCTCACAACCGCGGGGGGTCACGGGAAATGACGAAAGGCACCGGCACCGGCACCGGCACCGTCGCCGTCGCCGATCCATGGCAGTTGACCACGCCGCCAGGCAAGGCCAAATACCAGATGTGGCGCAACGAAGCCGCAGACCCGCCCGCGTTGGTGTGCCAGGTCGGGGGCACCCAACTGCGATATGACCTGCGGGCGATCGACGACCTGCACGCCATGCTCAAGAAGCACGGTGACTGGATGCCGCTCGGCGGTGCCGATGAACAGAAGCCTGCCCCTGACGGAACGGTCGAGGCATGGGGCCGGGCCGCGAAGAACCCGGTCGGCGGCTGGTACGGACTCAAGAAGGGTTTGCGCGGTCGGTTCGGCGTCTACATGCCGCCGCTGCTCGAAACGCTTGGACTAGCTGAGCTCACGCACGACGCGAAGAACAATCGGATGCGCGCACTCTAAGAACATCAAGCGAGTGCGAAAAACGCGACACCGATGGCCTTCAGACAGCGATGCGACGACGAGCGAGGCAAGGGGTCTCAGTCGGCTACGTGACGTGGCAGCGACACTGTGACGCGCAAGCCTCCGAGTGGGCTTTCACCGAGCACCACGTCGCCGCCATGTGCGCGCGCGATGCCTCGCGCGATCGGTAGCCCCAAACCAGAGCCGCCCGCGTCACTACTCCGACCCGCATCGAGTCGCACCCACCGGTCGAACACTCGCTCTCGGTCTTGCAGCGCTATGCCCGGGCCGTCGTCATCGACAGTGATGAGCACGTCGGCGGTCAACTCGTGGGCCGAAACCTCGACATGACTCGCGTGCTGGCGGGCGTTGCTGACGACGTTGTCGAGCATTCGACGCAACGCAACCTCATCACCATCGACGAAACATGACGACGCCGCGGGATCGACGAGTTTGCCGATGTCGACCTGCTGCCGAACACGCGCCGGGTTGGCGTCGAGGCGGGCGAGCAACAACAAGTCGTCGGCCGTACGACTGAGCCGTTGCACGTCGGTCAGCAAATCGGCGGCGATCGAAGGCCATGATGTGCCAGCCGCGCCGGTCTCGATCGCAACCTCAAGTTGTGTTTGCAGCGAAGCAACCGGCGACCGCAATTCGTGGGCTGCATCGGCGATGAACGTGCGCTGCTGCTCACCGGCCGCATGCAGACGCGCCAACATACGGTTGAGTGTGTCGCCGAGCCGCCGCAACTCATGCCCACCAAACGGCACGGCGAGTGACGGCGGCGCGGCACCAACGCCGACGTCGACCGCATCAGCGGCCGCGCGCAACTCGTCAACCGGCCGCAGCGCAGACGCAACGGCCAGCCAGGTCGCTGCGGCCGCCGCCAGAATTACCAGTGGCAGCACGACAAAAAGCAGATGCCGCAGTGCACTGAGCATCGACGACTCGTCACCGAACGGGACGCCGACGATGACCGTCACCGGAACGCCGCGCAATGTCGCGGCCTGCACTCGAATACGCAACGGTGACGGCCCCAGCGTGCTCGCAGTCGTGGTGAACGTGCGATGCGCGCGATTGATCTGCGCGAGCGGAAGCACCGGCACGACCCGGCTGACCGACGACGTTGCGGCCAGCACCGTATCGGCCGAATCGACGACCTGCGCAAACGTCGTCCCGGCCGCAGGCGAAGGCAACGGCGCGGGCAGATCGCCCGAGGCGGCCAGCTGCCGAATCACCGTCATCTCGGCTTGCAGCGTGTGATCGATGGTGGCGACGCGGGCGTGCACAAACAGCCAGGCCAAAGCAACCGTTCCGCACAACAATCCCGCGGTCAAAACAGCAGTCGCGAGAGCGGTAACCCGCAATCGCAGCGACCGTTGTCGCCACCAGCCGTCGATGCTCACGAGCCGGGTGTGCGTAACTGATAGCCGACACCGCGAACTGTCTGCAGAACATCGCGACCGAGTTTACGGCGAAGGTAACCCGCATAGACCTCCACGGCATTCGGGTCGGTCCCTGCATCGGCCCACACATGTTCGAGTAGCTCCGCTTTGGTGACCACGCGTGGAAAACCACGCATCAGGTACTCGAGCATTGCGAACTCACGAGCGGTCAGTTCGATCGACTCACCGGCCTTGTCGACCGTTCGCGCGGCCGGGTCTAGTGCGAGCGGGCCGACGACGAGCACCGACGGTCGCGGCGGTGCTCCGCGGCGAAGCAACGCACGTATGCGCGCGAGCAACACGACGAACGAGAACGGTTTGATCAGATAGTCATCCGCGCCCAAGTCGAGGCCATCAGCTTGGTCGTAGTCGCCATCTTTCGCAGTGGCCAGCAGGATCGGCGTCCAGATGTGTTGTGCTCGTAACCGTCGCGTGACTTCGTACCCGCTCAACCCTGGCAGCATGACGTCGAGCACGATCGCGTCGTACGTCACCGTGCTCGCCAATTCGAGGCCGTGCACGCCATCGCTGGCGACATCGACGGTGAAACCCGCGTGCACAAGGCCACGTTGCATTGCGGCCGCCATGCGGTGCTCGTCCTCGACGATCAGCAGCCGCACGGTCACCTCCATGATCGACCAACGCCCGACAGTCAACCGGCCCAGTGAACCACCGCGCGCAGCATTGCGCCGAACCTGTGGCCAGCCTGAGTACAGGGAAACCGAAAGCTGACGCAAAGCCGCCAATGACACATAGTCGGCTCATGACATCTGTGCTGACCCGACGTCTCCGCTGGCTGGTTCCGGCGGGTATCGCCGCCGCAATCGCCGCCGCTTCACTCACCGCCGCTGCCGCCGCTGACGCTTCGGCCCAGCCGAAACTCGATCCGCAGACTGCAGCTCAGCTGCTCGTCGCCGTCGAGCACGCCAACCCGGCCGGCTTCAGCGGCACGATCGTCGAGAGCACCCACCTCGGGCTGCCGCAGTTGCCCAACGTCGGCGGCGCGACCGACGGTTCGGGGCTCGACGTCCAAACTCTCATTACCGGCTCGCACACCGCGAACGTCTGGTACGCGGGCATCGATCGGCAGCGGGTTGCCCTGTTGGGGCAGCTGTCGGAGAGCGATGTCATTCACAACGGCAGTGACGTGTGGACCTACAGCTCGTCGACGCGTGCGGTCACCCACCGGGTGCTGCCCGCCGATGCCGGCGCCAATGCAAAGCACGCCGCCGAAGACGCGACCTCGCAGCTCACGCCGCAAGCGGCTGCCGAAAAGGCGCTGGCCGCGATCGATCCGACCACCACTGTGCAGGTTGACGACACCGCGCGGGTCGCCGGCCACGCCGCCTACCAGCTGTTGCTCATTCCGAAAGATGCCCGCTCGTTGGTCGGCAGCGTCCGCATCGCCATCGATGCGAAGACCTCAGTACCGCTGCGGGTGCAGGTGTTTGCCCGTGATGCCGCAAACCCGGCGTTCGAGGTCGGATTCACCGACGTCAGCTTCAACGTGCCGAACCTGTCGGTCTTCACCTTCGTCCCCCCGGCCGGCAGCACGGTCAACGCGCCGGCGAACGGCCCGACCGACATCAAACGCCGAGTCCCTGACGGCGGCACGATCGATCCCAACGCCCTGAAAGGCGTCGGCCCCACAGACGCCACCCCCAGCACGCCCACCAAGATCTTGGGCAGCGGTTGGACGGCGGTCGTCGAATCGTCGTCCAGCATCGGCGGGCCTGGTGGTCCTCCATTGTTCGATCAGTTAGGGACGCCGGTCAGCGGCGGTCAGTTGATCACCACCCCGCTGATTTCGGTGCTGGTCACCAACGACGGCAAGATGTTCGCCGGAGCTGTGACGCCGGCCGCGTTGCAGCAGGTCGCATCGACGGGCCGCGGCCTGTGACCGCCGTCGCAACGGCGGAACCTGTGTCGGAAACCGCGACATCGCTGGCGATTCGCACTGTCGGTTTGACCCGGCGATTCGGTGCGCACGTGGCCGTCAACTCGGTCGACCTCGAGGTACCGCGAGGTGCGGTCTACGGCTTTCTCGGCCCCAACGGCTCGGGCAAGACGACCACGATTCGGCTCCTGCTTGGGCTGATGAGTGCCCATGGCGGCTCGGTCGAGTTGCTCGGCGGGGCGATGCCGGCTGCCGCCGGCGACGTGCTCAGTCGAGTCGGCACACTGGTCGAAGGTCCGGCGTTTCACCCGTACCTCAGTGGCCGCGACAACCTGCGCCGGCTCGACGCCTTTGACGCCACCACCGATCCGGCCACCCAGGCCGAGCGCATCGGCGCCGCACTCGAGCGCGTCGGTTTGGGGGCCGCGGCAACGAAGACGTACCGGCGCTACTCACTCGGCATGAAACAGCGACTCGGGCTGGCGGCCGCGTTGTCGCGACCCCGGGATTTGCTCGTTCTCGACGAGCCGACGAACGGCCTCGACCCGCAAGGCACCCGTGAAGTGCGTGCACTGATCCGCGAGCTCGCGGCTGACGGCACCACCGTGCTGGTGTCGAGTCACCTGCTCGCCGAGATCGAGCAAGTGGCGACGCACGTGGGCATCATGAGTGCCGGCCGGCTGCTGCGCCAAGGGTCTCTCGACGAAGTACTCAGCGTCACCGCAGCCCTGTTGCGCGTCGAGACCCGCGAACCCGAACGTGCCGCAGCCGCGTTACGCAACCTCGGGCTCTCGGTCGAAACGGCGTCGGTCGACCACGTGCTCGTTGGCCTCGGCGGGCTTGAGCCGGAGGCCATCAACAAGGCCTTAGTCAATGCCGACGTGCCGGTGCGTGGGCTGCACGTCGAGCGGCCATTGCTCGAAGACCTGTTCGTTCAGTTGACCGGCGAGGGCTTCGATGTCGTCCGCTGACCTGCTCGCGGTGCCGGTTGCCCACCCGCTGCCGACGCCGGTGCGATACCGGGGGGTATTCCGTCGGCAGGTCGTGAGCGAGATCAGACTGGTCTTTGGCCGCCGTCGCAACATCGCGATGCTCGTCGTCCTCGCCGCTATTCCGGCGCTCATCGGCACGGCGGTCAAGATGTCTGCGCCGCGGCCCGGCGAAGGTCCGCCGTTCGTCGGGCAGATCACCGGCAACGGCTTGTTCCTCGCGTTCGCCGCCCTCACCGTCTGCTTGCCGGTCTTCCTTCCGCTGGCAGTCGCGGTGATCGCCGGTGACGCGGTCGCGGGCGAAGCGAACGCGGGCACCTTGCGTTACCTGCTCACGGTGCCGGTCTCCCGCACCCGACTCCTACTCGTCAAGAGCACGGCGGTGCTCACCTACATCGCCGCCGCCATCCTGCTCATTGCCGGCGTCGGCGTGGTGCTCGGCATCGCACTGTTCGGCACACATGGCGTGACACTGCTGTCGGGCAACACCGTGCCGCTCGCTGATGGGCTGCTGCGAGCGGCCGGCGTCGGCGGTTACGTCTTCATCGACCTGCTCGGGCTAGCCGCGATCGCGATGTTCCTTTCGACCCTGACCGAAGTACCGGTCGGAGCCATGGCCGGCACCGTCGTGGTCGTGATCGCCGTCGCCGTGCTCGACTCGGTGCCGCAACTCGGCGGATTCCGCGGACTTCTGCTCACCCACCACTGGCTCGACTATGCCAGCCTGCTGCGTTTCCACATCGACACCAGCCTGCTCGTGCACGGCACCCTCGTACCGCTGGCATACACGGCGATCTTCGGCACTGCTGCGTGGGCGCGACTCTCGAACGCCGACGTCACGTCGTAGTCGCAGTTCGTGGCCGGCCGACCGATTGCCGATAGGCGCAGGCGGGTATCGGCGTCAATCGCCGCCGGGCTCTGGCGCCGGAATCGACTGCACTGACTTCTGGATGCCGTCGTAGACGAACTGGGCGACATCGGAGATCGCCTTCATGGCGAATACCGAGGCGACCAACCGCGTCGACCGCGGCGCGATGACCAACCCGGCAGCCAGTGCGGTCGCGACCCACTGCGCCGTACAGAACGGGCAGGTAAGCAGCTCGCCGAACGCGTGTTGCACGCCGGTGCCCCTGACTTCCTCGGCTAGTTCGGCCGGGCCCGAGGTGCCCTTGTAGGTGGTGAAGGGCGCGCGCAACGGGCTGAGGATCGGGTCTTTGGCGATCATGCGGCTGAGCCGATGCGTCGCGACGCCGAGTAGCAGCACGTCGCGACCATCGATGCGCGTCGGCACCCGCGAGCCTCGCAACCGCCCGATTCCGGCGGCGCTAGCGGTGAGCCCGGCGTATGCAGCGACCGCGACGAGGTAGCCACCGAGCGGCCGGTTATGCGTTCCCTCGTAGGCCCGCTGCGTCGCGCGCGGGAAGTTCAGCACTCGGTGCACCGTCGTCGTGGCTGTCATGGGCTTACCTCCGAAGCCGGTCTACCCCGCGCCGCGGCGTTGACGCCTCGGGGTCAGTGCAGATGCAGGTGCAAGGCCAGCGTGATGCTGACCGCGTTGTTCAACCCGTGCACGATCATCGCCGGCGCCAGTCGTGCAGTTCGGCGCACCAACACCGCCTGCAGGTAGCCGAAGACCGCAAGCGTGCCGGCCAAGATGACCGATGCGGCCGGACCGCCGGCCTGCTCGAAGTGCAACAGGCCGAACAACACACCGGTTGCGACGGCGGCCGCGCGAAATCCCCACGCGCGGGTAAAACTGCGCAACATGAAGCCCCTGAACGCGAGTTCTTCGACGATCGGCGCGAACACCACGACGGCCACTATGAGTGGCAGGAGCACTGTCCAGGGTTTGTCGGCCAGCGTCGGCACGTTCGACACGCGCTCATGCCGCGCGGCCGGCAGCAGCCCCAGCAAGACGAGCCCGGCGGCGAATCGGGCGATGAACTGAACGATCACCCAACCAATCGCGATCGGCAGGTCGCTCCATCGAGGCGGGGTGAGGCCGAGACCCGCGCCCCAGCCGCCGGCCGCATGAACTGCGCGGCGCGCGTACACGACGACCGGTATCGCCAGGAGCCCCTCGCCGGCGACCGTTGCCCATGAGCTCTCGAGATCGGTTGGGTTCAGCCCCCCGACCACGCCACCGAAGACCACGATCACTGCGACCGTCGCCGCCAGCATGGTGAGGGCGCGCCGGGGTGCCCACGCGCGCGGGTCGTCGTCCGGCCTTGCCGCGGTCGTGGCGATGGCGGCGTCGAGCGGGTACACGCGCTGGGCTCGCACGTCCACCATGATCGAAACCCTGCCACAGGCCCTGGATAACTGACGAAGTTGTGCCTCCCGCGCACAACTCTGTCAGTTCTGCGTGCAGACTCGCGCGGCCGATAGCGTGGGTTCGTGCCCGATCTCCGGCCCGTGACGCTCACCCGGATCCATCACGTCGGCATCGCGGTGACCGATCTCGACGCCGCCATTGAGCGGTACCGATCGGCCTTCCCGCTCGTGGTGGCGGCGCTCGAAACCAACGACGAGCAGGGCGTGCGCGAGGCGATGCTGCAGCTCGATTCATCGGACGCCGACGCGCTGGCGCCGTCGTACGTGCAACTAGTGTCGCCGCTGCACGCCGACACGCCGGTGGGCCGATTTCTGGCGACGCGCGGCGAGGGCGTTCATCACGTCGGATACGCCGTCGAGTCAGTGAGCCTTGCGATGGAAACCCTTGCAGCGCAAGGATTTCGGGTGCTCGACGCCGTACCACGACACGGTTCCCTGGGTGCGGCAATCGCGTTCGTGCATCCGAAAGATCTGCACGGAGTTCTAACAGAACTCGTCGAACCGGCCCGCGGCTGACATCATCGGGTCATGCATCAGACCCTTCTCGCTGGATACGTGTACGCGGGCAAGCTGCCGCACCCGAAGCCAGCGGTCACCATCCCGATCATCATCATTTTCGCGGTGGTCTTGATGGTTGCTCTCGCCCGCAAGCTGATCGGGCTGGCGGTCGTCGCGGCGATCATCGCCGTTCTCTTCCTCGCCTACCAGGCCGGTGCGTTCAACCACTGGGTCAAGGAAGGCAAGACGGCGATCCACCAGAAGTAGGCCGTCCGGGCGGCAAACAGCCGCGACATGTTGTTCGATAGACCTATGACCGCTGACCAGCCCTTCGCGACCACGAACTACGACGCCGACGTGTCGACTGCCCTGACCGCGTTCATGCGCACGGGGTGGCCGCCCGATCCGACGCCCAACAGCGAGCCGGCAGAGGTCGCGCCGTACGCGGCCAAGCGCAGGGCGGCGGTGTCAGCGGCGTTCGCTGGCCAGGCGATCGTCGTCCGCGCTGGGGCGGCGCGCATGCGCAACGACGATGTGCCGTACCCGTATCGCGCGAACAGCGACTACGTGTGGCTGACCGGCGATACCTCGCCGGATGGCGTCCTGGTCATAACGCCCGATGGTGGCGCGGGTCACGCGGCGACGCTGTACGTGCGGGTCAGTGCGTCGCGGCACGAGAGCGCGGAGTTTTACCGCGACCGCAACTACGGCGAACTCTGGACCGGTCGGCAGCGTGGCATCGACGAGGCGGGTGCTGCTCTTGGTTTGGCGGTGCGTCCGCTCGCTGAACTCGAGGGTGCGGTCGCCGCGTTGCCAGGTGGTTACCTCAATAGCGCGGACGACGCGGAGCTGGCGAGCACGCTGTCGGATCTGCGACTGGTGAAAGACGATTGGGAGATCGCCCAACTTGCCGACGCGGTTGCGGCGACCGTTCGTGGTTTTGAGGATGTGGTGCGCGAACTTGGCGCGGCGCGTGCGAGCAGTGAGCGTTGGATCGAGGGCACGTTCTGGCGTCGGGCGCGGGTCGAGGGCAACGACGTCGGATACACCAGCATCGCGGCGGCCGGCGACCATGCGTGTGTGCTGCATTGGACGCGCAACGATGGTCCAGTTCGTGATGGCGACCTGCTGCTGATGGATGCAGGCGTAGAGAATCGCGCGCTATACACCGCCGATGTGACGCGAACGATTCCGATCTCTGGTGTGTTCACGGAACCGCAGCGGCGGGTCTATCAGCTCGTCTATGAGGCACAGCACGCTGCTCTTTCGGCGGTGCGGCCTGGGGCGCGGTTCAGGGACTATTTTGCTGCTGCGCAGGGAGTTTTGGCTCGCGGCCTGGTCGACTGGGGCATCTTGCCGCCTGGTGCGGCCGATCTCGACGGGCCCGATGGTGACCTTCATCGGCGGTACACCCTGCACGGCACTGGTCACATGCTCGGCCTTGATGTGCACGACTGCTCGAAGGCGCGCAAGGAGAACTACCACCAAGGTTCGCTGCGCGCGGGTTATGTGCTGACGGTTGAGCCGGGGTTGTACTTCCAGCGCGATGACCTGACCGTGCCCGAAGAGTTGCGCGGCATCGGTGTGCGCATCGAAGACGACGTTGTTGTGACGAATGACGGCTGCCGCATCCTCACTGACGCACTCCCGCGCGACCCCGACGCCGTTGAGACGTGGATGGCATCTGTCCTCAAGACGTCGAGCGTCACCTAACCGTCAGGCGAGACGTAAAGGGCAACCCGTCGGCGTCCGGCGCGTCGTGGTCAATGTCCGTCAGCATGCGCGTCGAACGCGGCAGCAAGCCGAGCGCGCAGGCGACGGTGCCGATGATTCCGCCCACGACCATCACGTGGGCCGCACCGAAGTGGCGCGCGAAAAGCCCGGCCAGCAGATAGCCGGCCGGCAGCAAGGCGAGCGATCCCATCCAGTCCCACGCGCTCACTCGCGAGAGCAGATGGGGTGGAATTCGCTGCGCCAGTGCGGTTTCCCACCATACGGCGAAGAGGCCGATGCCTACGCCAGCGAGCCCAGTCACTAAGTAGAGCAGCCACAGTGCGGGGCCGGCGCCATACAACGCCAGCGACGCCGACCACGGCACCGCAGCGATCATCGCCGCGCGCATCGGATGTCGCGGCCGCCATCGCGACCCAATCAACGCCCCTGTCACGGTGCCGGCGCCCCACGCCACATTGGTAAATCCGTACACGGCCTCGGTGCCGTAGAGGTGTTGGGCAATCGACGCACCCAGCACGAAGAACGGCCCGAGTGCGGTCATCAACGCGAAGCTGAAACACAGCACCGTTGCCCACACCCACGCGCGTTCACGAACGGCCAACCAGCCTTCACGAAGGTCGCCGAACATCGTGCTGGGCGCAGGCTCATCACCACGTTGCCGCGCATGCACGCGCAACACGAGCGTGGCCGAGATGATGAAGGTCGCCGCATCAAGACCAAACGCGGCCGCACCTCCGACGCCGAGCACGAGTGCTGTGGCCAATGCCGGACTCGCGAACACAGCGAGTTCGGCGCTGACGCCGCCGAGTGCCTGCGCGGCTTGGATGTCGTCTTCCGGAACGGTCTGCGGAACCAACCCTGCATACGCCGGCCGAAAGAATGCCTCGGCAGTTCCGTAGAGCACGCCGATCACCATCATGTGCCAGATGCGGACTTCGCCGGTCGCGATCAGAATCGCGAGCACACCGTGCAACGTGCCGCGGATGACATCGCTGATCACCATCAGCGTCTGGCGGCGAATGCGGTCGGCGACTACTCCCCCGAACAGCACGAACAACGCGAGCGGCAGCGAGTACGCCGCGAGCACCAGCCCGACATCGCTCGCGTTGCCAGTCAGTCTCGTGACGTAGAGACCGATCGCCACGATGACAAGTTCGTCGCCAATAACGCTCGCGGTCTGGCCGATCCAGAGAAGGCGAAAGTCACGGGCACGTAGGGCGGCAAGCACATAACGACGCTACCTGTCATGTCACTCGGTTTTCGCCGCCGCACGACGCTACCGCAGTGTGCGGGCCGATCGGCGCGAGCGCGAATTCCAGCAGGGCGTGTGCCAATGGCGACGCATATCGACCGCGAGACTCGGCCAGACCACGAGATGCGGCGTCGCCGGTCGGATCTCCTGATTGCACCCCGGGCACCGGTACGTCTTCGTCGACGCGACTCCGGTCAGGCGGCGCACGATCCACTCCTCGCCCCGCGCATCGACCTGGGTGAGTTCGAACCCACCCGCCAGGCCGATGTCGTCGTCTTCATCGGCGGCAACGCTGGACGCCGATCGGCGGGCCGGTCGGGTTCGGCGCGGGCTCATACGCGCCAGGGTATCGGCGTCCGGCTCAGCTCTGTTCGCGGCGAGGCGGCCCACCGGCTAGCGTGACGGCGTGCGGTTGGTGATTGCCCGGTGCAGTGTCGACTACGTCGGCCGGCTGACCGCGCATCTGCCGAGTGCGCTACGGCTGATTTTGGTCAAGGCCGACGGGTCGGTGTCGATCCATGCCGACGACCGCGCCTACAAGCCACTCAATTGGATGAGCCCGCCTTGCGTGCTGCAGGAAGCGCCCGGGGTCTGGACCGTCACCAACAAGACCGGCGAGCAACTCGTGCTCACCATCGAAGAATTGCTGCACGATACGAGCCACGAACTCGGCATCGATCCGGGGTTGGTGAAAGACGGGGTGGAGGCGCACCTTCAGGTCTTGCTGGCCGCGCACCCGCGGGCGCTCGGTGAGGGAATGCGGCTGGTGCGACGCGAATACCCCACCCCGATCGGCCCGGTTGACCTACTCTGCCGCGACGCGGCCGGCGTCGCAGTGGCGGTCGAGATCAAACGCCGGGGCGAGATCGATGGCGTGGAGCAGCTGACCCGATACCTCGAGCTCCTGAACCGTGACCCACTACTCGCGCCGGTGCGTGGAATCTTTGCGGCGCAAGAGTTGAAGCCGCAGGCGCGGGTCCTCGCGCTCGATCGCGGCATCGACTGCGTGACCCTCGACTACGACGCGCTCCGCGGAGCCGACGACCCCACCGCCCGGCTCTTCTAGCCACCGGTTGCCTCGCATCGATGGTAGGCACTAGTGCGTATTGCGTGGTAGCGTGCACCACGTAGGACCAAGCCGACACCGGGAGGGACGCGCTGATGGACACCACCCAGCTGCTCAAGGGGGTGCTCGACCTCGCCGTCCTCGCTGTTCTCGATGAACGTGACGGATATGGCTACGACGTCGTCCGCCGTCTGCGCGAGGCCGGACTCGACGATGTCGGCGACGCATCGGTCTACGGCACGCTGCGCCGACTCTTCCAAGCCGGAACGCTCACGTCCTACGTCGTGCCGAGCGAAGAAGGTCCGCACCGCAAGTACTACGGCCTGAATGCCCACGGCCGCGACGTGATGGCGCTATCGACCAAGACCTGGCGGGGCTTCGCCGACACCATGGACCAGCTGATCACCAAGGGAGCAACGGCATGAGTACCGAGACGGTGTCGACCGACGTGCGCGACTACCTCGCCGCGGTGATGCGCGAACTCGCCGACCTGCCGCCAGCCGAACGCGACGACCTGCTCGACGATCTCGACGACCACCTGCACGAAGTGCTCGCCGAAGGTGAAGGCTCACTCGAACAACGCCTCGGCCCACCCGCAATGTACGCAGCAGAATTGCGGACGTCGGCCGGGCTCGCGTCGTCGACAACAGGAGGCAAGTCGACGGCGAGTCTGCTGCATCGCGCGATTGATGCCATGAGCTCAAACACGATATGGCGTCGGACCGCCGAACACCGATCGACGCGGGCAACGCTCGATTTCCTACCGCAGCTGCGGCCAGCGTGGTGGATCTTGCGAGCCTGGTTGGCCGTCGAGTTCATCGCCGCGATTCAGCATCCTCTCTTCAACTACAGATTTCGCGACGACCTCGGACTGATCCCGCGGGTTGCCGGCGTCCATTACCTAGCTGTGCTACTGCTCCTCGTCGCCGTCCCGATGTCGATTGCGATCGGGCGACGTTCGCATCACGGCGGGACGCGACTGCTCGTGCTCGCCGGCAACGTGCTCGCGGTCGCCATGATCGTGCCGGCGGTCTTCGCGCTTCACAGCACGACTTATGTCGAAAGCCAGGTGGCTCCGCAGGACGGTCTCTTCTACAACGGGCACCCGATCACCAACATCTATCCATACGACGCCAACGGACACCCGCTGGATCATGTGCGCCTGTTCGACTCCGGCGGCCAGCCGCTGACGCCACTGCCGAACATGACCGTCCTCGACGGAACAGGTCAGGTCGGCGTCGCATTCGCACCGGCGACGGCAGCGGCCGTAACCGCATTCCCAGACGAACAGAGCAACGACTTTCCCAAGCCAAACGCGGTCACCGTGTACGGCGACAACGGCTCGCCGACAACCGCGGTGTTACCGAGGCCGTCGTTCACCGTAGCGCCACTGCCAAGCGCATCGGCGTCGCCGACACCCACCCCGTCCGCGCCACCCGGCCTGAACCCTTAGGAGGTCGAGGCGAGGACGGCGATCGGCTGCGAACCGGCAGCGAGGCGCAGGCGGTCGAACACCTCGACCGCGCGTTGCGATTCGGACGACGACGGCCGCCGAAGTCCGTAGCTTTCCCGTTCGAGGCAGGCCATCGCCGCGGCGACTTCAGTGGGCGTCGCGACCACGCCACCGAGTCGACGGGCGAATTCGCGGAAACTCTCGGACGGCCCGCGGGCGCGTTCGACACCGCGAAGCGCCCGGTCAAGTTTCAAGTACGCCGCCAGTACCGGACCGTCGCCGGCCAGCCCCCGATCAACGCCCGCGAATCGACGCCGATGGCGCGCCACTCGACGTCCAACTTCAGCGAGCACGAACCCTAAGCCGATCAGGCAGAACACGATCACCAGCGCGCCCGATCGGCCATGCGGCACGTCGTGCCACCACCGCTTCATCGTGCTGCTCAATCGTTGCCGCAGCGACGGCGTTGCGTTGTGGGGCACTGCGCCGGCGGTCGGGTCACTGTCGACCCAACCGACACCTGGGTAGAACACCTGCACCCAGGCATGGGCGTCGCTGCCGCGGAAGATCCGCTTACCGGGTGCGGTCGTGGTGTCGCCGTCGACGTAGCCGGTCACAAACCTGGCCGGTATGCCGAGGCTTCGAAGCAGCACCACGGTTGCGGTCGCGAACTGCTCGCAAAACCCTTGGTGGGAAACAAAAAGGAAGTCATCGACTGCGTCGACACCTTGCGCCGGCAGCGGCGAGTTGAGGTTGTACGTCTCGTGCGCGCGCACATAGCTCTCAATCGCGGTCACGATATCGACGCGGTCATGCGCGCCGACGACGATTGTCGAAGCCAGATCCATGTCACGCGCGGGTAGGTCGCGCGGCAACTCGGTCCATTGCGTGCCGACCGGACCAGGCCCACCACTCGTGCGCAACACCGCGTCGGGCGGGTTGAGGGCTGACTGGGCTGACACTTGATAGACGTCACCCGCGACCGGACCGTTCTTGATGTGTGCGGTGCCATCGGCATCGGCGAGCACGCTACCCGCGCCTGCATAGAGCGCCGGCCGGCCGGGCGCGACAACCGCATCGAATGGCGTGGGCGTGAGCACGGTCACCGTGTACTGCTGCAAAAGGCCACGGGCCGAACGGGTTGGATCGGTCGCGTCGAGCGGCGCCGCCTGCGCATTAGGCGACTGCTGCCAGCGCGTGACGGGGCCGGCGGCAACCCAGGCCCGGCCGTCGAAGTGGCTGAAGAGTTCGCCTTGCCAGTACCGAGGAGTTTGCGCGTCGACCTCGAACACAGCGCCGGTGCTCAATGCTCCGCGCAGCCGCAAATCGACGGCGCCGCCACCGGGGTTGCCCGATGCTCGCCCATCCGGTGACGTATCGACTTTGGTGGAAGTGGCGTCGCCCGCACTCACCGACGACGCAAACCGGCTGCGGGCTTTGAGGTGTCCGCTGTTCGGCAGCACGAGGAACACGACCAAGCCGATCACCGCCGCAAGCGCGACAGGAGACACACACGCGCGCACGACCGCCGCGAGCCCGCCCGTCGATGCGGCATCTGCCCCATCGATCAGCGATGCGCGATGCAACAGCGCAGCCGTAACGGCGACGGCGGGCAACGCAACAAGCAACGGCAGGAGCAGCGTGACGTCGCCAGCGAACGCAGCCCCCACCGCCAACATGACAACGACGATGGCGCAGCCAAGTGCAGCCTCGCGTCGAGTCTGCAACGCAAGTAAATGCGCAACCTGGACGACGACCAGCAAGGTCACCAGCGCGGCCGCCTTCGACCCTGCATCGAAGGCGTCGACGCGATACAAGACCATGACCGCACCAACGATGATGCCGACGAGCGCGATGGCCTGGCGCGGGGCCATCGACAGACTGAAACTACTGTGCCGCGGCCCCGGGGTGTCTTTGGTCAGCGGCAGCCGCAAGGTCAAGAGGCCGACACCGACAAACGCCGCCAGCCCCAGCACGTCGGCCCACGCGCCGAGGATCGGCATCACCGCGAACTGAGCAGCGGCCCCGGCCACCAGCAAACTGGTGCGGGCCGCCCGCGTATTGATCGCTGCCGGTGTCACGCGCACCGCTCCGCAACATCGATGAGGTCGACGCCAGCCGCCGCTGCGGCTGACTCGACGTACGTTCGCCAGACCGGCGCCACCGCAGCGCCGAGCGCCATCAGCACGGCTCCCCCGCGACCGACGCACTCGAACAGCGAGTCGACGGTGTTCGGCGGACCGGCGAGGATGGCACCGACTTCGGCGAGCAACCGGTGCGCAGATTCCGGTCGCAACTCTTCGACTCGATTGCCGGCAGCGCTATCGATCGCGACGAACACCAGCACACCGTCGTCCATCGCGTATCTGGCGGTGGCGGCGGCGACCGCGACGGTCCGCTCGAACTTCGGATCGCCAGCAACGCCTGCGACCAGCAGGCCAACCGAACCGATCACCGGCTCGCCGCGCTCGAGCACCGTGAGCCGGCCGGTACGCGCGGTCGACCGCCAATGCACGTGATGCGCCTCGTCGCCGGGCCGCCATTGCCGGATCCCGCGAACGTCAAGTCCCGCAACCAGCCGGCCCGTGTCGTTGTCGTGCGCGCCAGCAACCGGAAGCAACAGCAACGGCGTCGCATCGGCCGGTGCCACGAAGAAATCGCCGCCGAGCACGTGGGTTTCGGTGGCCTTGAAGAAGCCGAAGGGCCCGACTTCGTCGAGGGTCTCTCGCCACCGCCGGTTCACCCCGCGCGTGGTCGCGACGCGGCCGACTCGCACGGTTGCTGACTCGCCGGCGGCAACCGGGTCGAGATAGATCACGGTTGGTGTGAGCAAGGCCGGGTTGTCGAGCGGCGACGACGTCATCCGCAGCGGCGGCGTTTGCCGCCGCCCGCTATTACGAACCATCACCTCAATGTCGAAAGGCACACCGGCAACTGGTTGCGTCGGCCGTCGATGAACGACGACAGTCGCAGCGCGTCGGTAGCTGACCGAGCCCCATGAGATCGCCAACAGGCCGACCAAACCGCAACCGATGACCTGCATCCAGACGCTGCGCGTTTGCACGGCTATCGCAAACATCAGCACCGCGCCGCCAACAGCGAACCGGCCGTTGGCCGTCAGTCTGACCCGGCGGGCGCCAGTCAAAGCCGCGGCTCGTTCAGCCACGAACCGGGATGGGCGCCGACGCGAGCACCTCGGCAACGACCGCGCCGCCAGCCCCCAGCACGTCGGTAATCGCACCGGTACCGGAACCACCCACCGCACCACGGCGCAGTACCAACCGGTGGCCGAGCACATTGGCAGCGAGCGCTTTGATGTCGTCGGGCGCGACGTAGTCGCGATAGTGAATCAACGAGCGCGCCTGTGCGCACCGCACGAGTGCGAGTGCCGCGCGCGAGCTGGCCCCGATGCGCACCTGCGGATGCCGACGGGTCGCCCGCACGACGTTCAAGGCGAAATCAAGCACCCCGTCGGCAACATGCGTGCGTCGCACTTCGCCTTGCACCCAGCGCAAGTCGTCGGGCGTGACGACCGAGTGAAGGTCATCGACGGTCGCGCGCACGAGTTGCTCACGCACCACCTGTCGCTCCGTTGCGAGATCGTTCTCGCCGAGTGTGAGGGCGATTGCGAACCGGTCGAGTTGTCCCTCCGGCAGCGGGTAGGTGCCGTGCTGCTCGGTCGGGTTCTGGGTGGCGACCACGAAGAACGGCTCAGGCAATGCATGACGGACGCCGTCGACGGTGACGGCTCCTTCGTCGAGCGCTTCCAGCAGGGCCGACTGCGCCCGTGGAGTCGCTCGGTTCAACTCGTCAACGAGCAACACGTTCGCGAACACGGGCCCAGGCACGAAGACGAACCGGTGCCCGTCGGGGTCCCACATCGCCGACCCGGTGATGTCGCCCGGCAACAGGTCTGCGGTGCCCTGGATCCGCCGGAACGCTCCGCCGATCGACTTGGCGAAGGCACGGGCCAGCGTCGTCTTCCCGATGCCCGGCACATCCTGAACCAAGACGTGCCCGCCCGAAAGGAGGCCAACCGCGACCAACTCGACCGCCTGGCGGCGTCCGTGGATGACGTTTTCGACGTTGCCGATCAGCCGGGCCGCCACTGCAGATGCAAGCGCGCGAGAAGTGGCGGGTTCGTCGGCCGGGGCGGTCGCCAGCGCAGGGCCGGTGGTCATGCGGTCCTCCGGTGGATGGGGGTCGTCACACAGTCATCGGCCAGTCGACGGCGTCCATGAAGGAGTCCGCGGGTGCGATCGACGATTAGTGGGTGAAGTACAGGAACGCGATCTGGTTCGCGGTCAGCGTGCTGAGCCACACGGTCGCCTCGTCGAGCGATCCGTTGAACGGGTAGTTCGTGTTGGCCGCCGGGGCGCCAGCGCCGTTCCAGTCGACCCCCCAGCCGGCCAGGTTGCCGCAACCGACCCGCCAGTAGCTCGCCTTGGTCTCGGTCTCGGAGACGGTGTTGGCGTTGCTGCCGACGAGCTTGCCATCGATATACAGCGACATCCCGGTCGTGGTGCTCATCGTCGCTGCCGCCATGTGCCAGTTGCCGTCGTTCAGGCCGGCAGCCGAGCGCGCCACGATCTCGGTCGCGTTGTAGACGCCGAACCAGATCACGCCGGTCGCGTCCATGTAGAGCATGCGGTCGTACTGACCGCCGCCGGCGGAACTGTCGGAGACACCGGTCCGGTTGTTCTCGAGTCCGATGAGCTTGCCGCCGGTCGTTGAAACCGTCTTGAACCAGATGATCTCGGAGTACGCCGTCGGCCCAGGCGTCGCCATGCCGCCGCCGCCCGCGGTGTAGATGCAGGAAGGGTTCGTCGCGGGGGCGGCCGCATTGCCCGCCGTGACACCGAAGTTCAGGTTTGTGGTGTCGTCGATGGTCGCACCGACCGTGTGCTTGTTCCACGTCGAGGTGTAGGTGCCGTCGTGGTTGTTCGTGCCCGAGTCGTTCGCGACAGTGCCGGCGGCTTCGTCGAGCTTCCAGTACAGATACGGCGAGAGATTTTCGGTCTCCGTGGTGTAGCTGAACGTGCCGACGCTCCAGCTGTTGTTGTTGTCTTTGGTGGTCGCCGAGAATGCGGCCTGCGACGTCGGCAGCAGCAGCGCAAGCGAGCCAGCGAGAACGATCGAGGAGCGGCGCGCGAAGGCGCGGGCGGATGCGCCGACGCTGGGCGTCGGCTTGGCGTGGGCCGCGGGGCGCCCAAACCGGTGATGCCGACGCGAGAGCGGCCTGGGTGTGCCGTCGGCAGAGGTGGTGTCGTCGGATCCGTCGGCGCCGTCGGTGCCGTAAGGATCGGTCGGGTCGGAGTCAATGGGTTCGGGGTCGGTGTCGCGCATGATCAGCAGGACGCCGATCCACAGCGACACGAGGAAGAAGCCGAGGTTCAGCCACTTGCCCTGCTGCACCCAGATCAGCGGCAGACCGACCCAGCGCACCAGCAATCGGCCGAGTCCGATGACCTGTGAGGGCTGCAAGTGCACGCTGTCGACGGTGGGGTTGGCGTCACCCTTGGTGGTCAGCGTGCCGTCGGGGTTGATCGTCACGACGCGGTGCGACTTGACCGTGCCGGCCCGCGACGGCTCCGGGTCGTGGAACACCGTGACGTGGCCCAGCAGCTTCTTCGTGTCGTGCTCCGGGGCCGCCAAGATGACGTCGCCGACCTTGATCCGCGGCGCCATCGAGCCGGACTCGACCACGTACGGGCGCCAGCCGAACAGCAGCGGCAGCAATGTGACGACGAGGCAACCGCCGATGAACCACAACCAGGTGCGGCCGATGAACCCGCCGGCCAACCTGGCGTTGCTCGCCGTGCGCGGAGCCGGAGCCGGTACTACCGGCACCTCCACCGCGAACTCGGTCGACATCGCTTGCCCTTCTTGACTAGGTAGCTAAACGACCGATGGCTCCCGGTCCCGGGTTGAACCGGGCCCGGGAGCCATGTGGTCAAACGACGGCGTCGGGGGCGACGCCTACTTCTCTTACTGCTCTTCCCAGGTGAAGGCGGTGCCGGTGCTCGCGGTCTGGTAGTTGTTGTCGGCGGTCGGGTCGAACAGCCAGGTGACGCGGTACACGGCGAACTGGCCGGCCGGCACGGTGACGGAAGTGGCGCCGTTCGACCACGCGGTCGGCAGCGCCGACAGCGCAACACCCGACGCCACAGAGGTCGACGTTCCCAGCGCGCCGAAACCGGCGCAGCCGCCGGTCAACTTGCTGGCAGAGGCCACAGCGTCGATCGTAAGGAGGATCTTGCCGCTCAGCAGGTTCGCGGGGTGGCCGGCGTTCGTGTCGGCCAGCGCGCCACTGCGGTAGAAGTTGAGTGTGCCAGCGGCGGTACCGGTGTTCTGCACGTTGATGCAGACGGTCGCGGTCGCGCCCGGCTTGATGGCGGTCTGGCCCCAGTTGACGGACTGCGTCGCCAAGAAGGTGCCGCCGCCGTTGCCGTCGTTCACCAGGTTCAGCGAGCCCGAGGCCCACGTGCTGCCTGTGTTGTTGGTGGTTGCGGAGAAGGCGGCGTAGCTGCCCTGCCACACGAGCAGGCCCGCGGCCAACAGGCCGAAGGCCGGGGCGGTGGCCCGGATGAAGCGACGCCGACGCTCTGGCTTGTTCGACATGTCTTATTAACTCCCTGGTTGGTTGTGCCTCAGGTCTTGGTGTTCGGTGCCCCCAGGGGTGCCCTTGAAGGAATCAAGCGCGAACTGACCGATCGGAGGATGGATCGAGTCATCCGTACAGCCGACCCGCGCGGGCGGCCCTCGGCCGGTACCTCCAGCGCTAGCGATTCATTAGCCCAGGTGGGTGAAGCAAGACCGACGTTGGCGCCGTTTCGCGCTCAGATTCGCCGTTATCGAGACGCATCGAGACGCATCGGGAGGCTTCTGGCGCCGACCCAGTCGTGGGGGGAGGCTTCTGGCGCCGACCCAGTCGTGGGGGGAGGCTTCTGGCGCCGACCCAGT
>OLLJ01000212.1_pt1 | contig 23381 bp, 27 predicted proteins | sample 1604521 | NCBI WGS metagenome assembly OLLJ01 (sample SAMEA104055714, study PRJEB20765) | soil metagenome | isolation source: soil
ATCCCCCACGCAGAGCCGGACCGCCGCGCCCCCGGATGGTCAGCCACACCCCCCACGTTGTGGCCTTCCGAGTCAAAGTGTCGCCGAACGCGGGAGCTGTCGGAACCGGCCGTCCGGTCAATGCTCGTCGCGCGGTTGCTTGGTGACCGTGGCGTTCGGCGCAGCCCGCACGTGATCAAGCTGCCCGCGCGGCTGCCGTAAAGTGCGCGGGGGGTTTTTGTATGCCCGCGAGAAGCAACATGATCGAGTACGGATGAGGAATCGATGAGCGAGACCTACGACTTCGCCACCATCCAGCAGCGGTGGTTGCCAGTCTGGGCTGCCCTCGACTCGTTTCGGGCCGGTCGGCCGAGCGCCGACGGTCTGCCGCGCGAGCGCCGCTACGTGCTCGACATGTTTCCCTACCCGTCGGGCGACCTGCACATGGGCCATGCCGAGGCCTACGCGTTCGGCGATGTCATCGCCCGGTACTGGCACCAGCGCGGGTACGACGTGCTGCACCCGATCGGCTGGGATTCGTTCGGGCTCCCGGCCGAGAATGCGGCGATCAAACGCAACCAACACCCAGCCGACTACACCTACGCGAACATCGAGACCCAGGCTGCCTCGTTTCGGCGATACGCCATCTCGTTCGACTGGTCACGTCGGCTGCACACCAGCGACCCCGAGTACTACCGCTGGACTCAGTGGTTGTTCGTGCGGTTCTTCGAGCGAGGCCTGGCGTATCGCAAGGCGTCGGCGGTCAACTGGTGCCCAAACGACCAGACCGTGCTGGCCAACGAGCAAGTCGTCGCCGGCGCGTGCGAGCGTTGTGGCACGCCGGTTACCAAGAAGACATTGACGCAGTGGTACTTCAAGATCACCGAGTACGCCGATCGGTTGATCGACGACATGCGCGCACTCGAAGGCTCATGGCCCGACCGCGTGCTGACGATGCAACGCAACTGGATCGGGCGATCGCTGGGTGCGCACGTCAGCTTTGCGATCGAGGGTCGCGACGAACCCATCACCGTATTCACCACCCGGCCCGACACGTTGTATGGCGCGACCTTCTTCGTCATCGCCGCCGATTCACCGCTGGCAGCTGAGTTGTGCGCACCCGAGCAACGCGACGCGTTCGACGCATATGTCGAGCAAGTGCGGCGGCTCACCGACATCGATCGCATGTCGACGGAACGGCAGAAGACCGGCGTTTTCCTCGGCAGGTACGCGGTTAACCCGGTCAACGGCGAACGAATCGCGGTGTGGGCGGCCGACTATGTGCTGGCCGACTATGGCACGGGCGCGGTGATGGCCGTGCCGGCGCACGACCAACGCGACCTCGATTTCGCCCGCACCTTCGGCTTGCCGGTACGCGTCGTCGTTTCCACCGATGAGCCGGATCCGGCCGAGAGTGGCGTCGCGACCTCCGGCGACGGCGTCCATATCAATTCTGGTTCGCTCGACGGCACCGACAAGGCCGACGGCATCGCGCGCATCGTGGCGGAGCTCGAAGCGGCCGGCACCGGCAGTGGGGCGGTCAACTACCGCCTGCGCGATTGGTTGCTGTCACGGCAGCGATTCTGGGGCACGCCGATCCCGATCGTGCATTGCCCGGTCGACGGCGAAGTACCAGTGCCGGACGACGAGTTGCCGGTGCGATTGCCAGACCTGCGCGGCGCCGACCTGAAGCCCAAGGGCGTCTCACCGTTGGCTGCGGCGACTGAGTGGGTGAACGTCACCTGCCCGAAGTGCGGCGGCGCGGCAACGCGCGACACCGACACGATGGACACGTTCGTTGACTCGTCGTGGTACTTCCTGCGCTACTGCTCACCTGATCGCGACGACGTCGCGTTCGATCCGGCCGACGTCAAAGCGTGGATGCCGGTCGACCAGTATGTCGGTGGTGTCGAGCACGCGATTTTGCACTTGCTCTACAGCAGATTCTTCACCAAAGTGCTGCACGACATGGGCCTGATCGATTTCGATGAGCCGTTCAAGGCGTTGCTCAACCAAGGGCAGGTCATCAACCAGGGCAAGTCAATGAGCAAGTCGCTCGGCAACGGCGTCGACCTCGGCGAGCAGCTCGCGCAGTTCGGCGTCGACGCTGTTCGGTTGACGATGGTGTTCGCCGGCCCGCCGGAAGAAGACATCGACTGGGCCGACATGAACGTCGCGGCCGTCGGCAAATTCTTGGCGCGGGTATGGCGGCTGGCCGGTGAGGTGACAAGTGCGGTCGGCGTCGACGTGACCGCCGGCGACGTGGCGTTGCGCCGCGTCACCCATCACACCGTGCACGAGGTAACCAACCTGCTCGACCACTTCAGGTTCAACGTCGCCGTTGCGCGCACGATGGAACTGGTGAATGCGATTCGCAAGACAGTCGACGTCGGTCCTGGGGCTGGCGACCCAGCCGTGCGCGAAGCGGTCGAAGCGGTGGCCATCATGTTGTCGGTGTTCGCGCCCTACACAGCGGAAGACGCGTGGGCTCGTCTCGGTCATCAACCGACGGTCGCCCAAGTCGGCTGGCCGACGGTTGACCCGGTGTTGTTGGTCGAGGAGTCGGTCACCTGCGTCGTGCAGATCAACGGCAAGGTGCGCGACCGACTTGACGTGCCGCCCACGATCGGCGAAGAAGACTTGCGTGCGCTGGCGCTGGCTGCACCCGCGGTAGTGGCCGCGATCGGCGACCGCGAGATCCGTACGGTCATCGTGCGCGCCCCCAAACTCGTCAACGTCGTCGTCTGAGGGCGGCCGCATGACACGTTCGCGCAAGGGCCCGCCGTCGGTGGCGATTGTGACCGACTCGACGGCCTATTTGCCGGCCGGTTCAGCGGAGTTGCTCGGAGTTCGGGTCGTGCCGCTACAGGTCATCGTGGGTGGCATTGTGCGGGCCGAGGGCGAAGAGATCGGCCCGGCCGAGATCGCCGCCGTGCTGCACCGGGGTCACACCGTCAGTACGTCGCGGCCGTCGCCGAGTTTGTTCGCCGCCGCCTACCATCAAGCGCTTTCGGGCGGCGCGACCTCGATCGTGTCGGTGCACCTGTCCGGCGCCATGTCGGGCACTGTCGATGCGGCCCGCCTCGCTGCCGGCGATGTGGGTGGCGAGATCACCGTTATCGATTCGCGGTCGGTCGCGATGGGCATGGGGTTTGCGGTCATGGCTGCGGCCGAAGCCGCGTCGGCCGGTGCGACCCATGACGCGGTCGTCGATACCGTCAACCGCACCCTCGCCAATACCGAGGCCATCTTCTACGTCGACACGCTGGAGTTCTTGCGCCGCGGCGGCCGCATCGGTGCGGCCAGGGCGATGGTCGGGTCGGCGCTGGCGGTGAAACCGCTGCTGTCGATTCGCGAGGGTCGCATCGAACCGCTCGAGCGAGTGCGCACGTCGTCGCGCGCGATCGCCCGGCTGGTAGATCTCGCGGCGTCGATCGCCGGCGATGCCACGGTCAGTGTCGCCGTGCATCATCTCGACGCGCTCGCGCGGGCCGGCCAGGTGGCCGAAGCACTCGACAATCGGCTGCCCCACATCGACGACATCATGACGAGCGAACTTGGCGCGGTCGTGGGGGCACACACCGGGCCAGGGATGCTCGCCGTCGTGGTCTGTCGCCGCTGAGCGCGCTCTTCCACAGCTGCGAGTAGCCGCCCGCACAGCGCTCTGACAAGCAGCAGTCGATGGGTCGTGGCGCACATAGCGTGCGACGATGCCTCTCCTGCGTCGGCGGTCTGATCCGCGCGAGCTGGTTAAGGTGCTGCGGCGGCTCGAACGTCTGCGGGTGCCAAGTGCGACGACGCAGCCCGCGGTCACCGGGTGGCTGCCGCGCAGCCCCGACGCCGCTGATGACAACCAGCCAGTCGACGATTTGCCGCCATCCGTATCGCAGGTGCAGCCGTCGCTCAGCGCGCGGCTGTCCGGCGTCCGGCTTCAAGCTTTTGACCCCGGACGTCGCGGTGTGGCCGTGCTGGTTGTCACAAGGACGCCGAGGTTCGGCGGGCACTCGAACCGCTTGTCGCGTTGGCGAACTCCACCGACGCGGCAATCGTCGGTGTCATGCACTACAACAAGATGAATGCAGGTGATCGGCGGAATCGGACGATGGGTTCGCGTGCGTTCTCTGCGGTCGCTCGGGCGATCCTCGACGTAACCGTGGACCCGGCTGATCCCGGTACTCGGCTGGTAATACTGAGTAAGGCGAACCTCGGCCCGACCGGCCTGCCAGCGTTGCGGTTTCAGCTTTCGGCAGATCAAGTCGGCGTCGATGACGACGGCAGCCCGATCATCGCAGCAGGGATCGTCTGGGATGGTGAAGACACCCGTTCGACGGAGTCCCTACTGGCGCTCAAGACCTCTTCCTCCGACGTCAGGTCGAAGCTCGATGACGTTACCGACTGGATGCGTGGTGTCCTGGAAGACGGCGCCGAGCACCCGTCGAAGGAGATCAAGCAGATGGGCGAGCAAGCCGGCTACTCGTCCGCGTCGATTGATCGCGCGAGGTTGCGACTTGCGGTCCACGTGCGCCCAGCTGGCATGCCGCGCGAAACCTACTGGACCCTGCCCATCAGTGCCATCACCGAAGACGACTGAGAAACGTTGATGCAACAGCGACGACTGAGACCGTGGGGTCGGTGGGTGCAGCCGGAATCGCCAGTCATCTCTGTTGCATCAAGAAGATGAGACGACGTAACCGCGTCGCACATGCGACGACCACACCCACACGGCCACCACGGTCACCGAATCGCATCGTCGGAAACTGGTGCTTCGTGTCGAGGGACACGGGCGACCCGTAACACGTGATCTGGGGCGTCGCGGCGTACCTGTGCACATCCAGCTCCACGGACTCGATGTGCAGGTCTTCAACCCCTGTTTCGAGCGGCGGGTCTACGGTTCCTAGTTCCTCCGCACCCAGGCTCGAAGAAGCGCGTGATTGTTGCGCTGACCTGGCTGTGTATCGACGCGGCGATCAGCCTTGCGCGACTGCACTCATTGCGGCGTTTGATTTCCTCAGCTCTTCGAGGATGGCCGCGCAGTAGGCGTTCGTAATGTTCGTCTTCTCAATCAAATCGTCGAGCCGCGCTGCGGTCTGGTGTGCCGCCGCGTTCACCACTTGCGCGCTGGCAACCGATGACAAGCCCATGTGTTCTCCTCAGGTAGCCGATAGGTTTACCTGTGCATCGGCAGCCGGAGCGGACACTGAAAGCGATTCGGCCGAAGGCATTGGACCCTTACAGATTCTGAGCCGGACAACGACGCCGGCCAGAAGCAGTCCGCCGGTGTGTGGCACGCTGCTGCGCGCGTGGCCGTCGCGGTGTCTCATGAGCCGAGGCCCTTGCTGACGGATTGACAGGAGGGAACTGTGCCCGAGCAGCGCCCTCTAGGGATGCGCCGGCTCTTGGATGAGGTCTGTGCTGTGGACACAAGTCCGCTTCGGGGTGTGGCGCTGTTTGCGCCGATTGGGACCGTCTCTGCGACGATGGCCGCAGAGAATCCGATGTGGCCGGCTCGCGATACGCGTCGGAAGGTCGCGGAGCTGCAGCGGCGCGCGGCCGCGAGCAGCCTTCCTTTCGTCGTTGCCCTCGCTGTCGGCAGCGATGCCGTCAGTGTGTATCCGACGACCACTAAGGGACACCTATCGGGTGGAACGGCCGAGCAATGGCAGGCGGATGATTTCAAAGCGCGAACGTATCGAGGCGTCATCACGGTTCGGCTCACCGTCTTGTTACGGAATGGTGAGCGCTTCGCGCTTGAGACGAAGAGCTTTCCGGTGGGTCCGAACAGATTCAACGCGCGGGTCGCGCGGATGATCGTGGAGATGGGCCGGCTGCTTGGTGACACCCGTTAACCGCCAAAGCACGTGAGTCTCGGAACACCGACTCTCGGCTTGCACGTCGGTCGCCCCTAATGGCCGCGAACATTTTCGATATAGAGGTGAAGTCGTCCGCCATATAGGTGACACCAAAGCCGCCGTCGCGAACGCGTGTTTTAGGAAGCGCCGATTTCAAAAGTATTCATCGCGCGGCGATTAGGTAGGCGACATTCCGCAAAGCGCAATAGCCAAACGGGTGAATAACGGGGGATGGGCTGAACGCCATACTGTAAACGTTCGTATCGCGTATTCTTGAGTCATGGGAAAGAGCGCAATATCTAATACGCATTCCAGTAAATCGCTGGCCTTTGGGTATATCCGAGTCTCGACAATCGAGCAGGTCCAAAGCGGCGCGGGATTGCAAGCGCAAGAGGCCGCGATCCGAGGCGAAGCGATCAGGCGAGGCTGGGACCTCGTCCAGCTGTTCACCGATGCCGGCGCCTCTGGAACGTCGATGAAAGGTCGGCCGGCTCTCGCCGAAGCGCTCACGCTGTTGCGGCGTGGTGAGGCTGGGACGCTGATCGTGGCTCGGTTGGATCGGTTGTCGCGGAGTCTCGTGGACTTCGCCGCATTGATGGCGAGCGCTCAACGTGACGGCTGGAACCTTGTGGCGCTCGACCTCGGGATCGACCTATCAACACCAGCCGGCGAGTTCCTGGCCAGCGTTATGGCCTCAGCCGCTCGTTGGGAAGCCCGGATCATCAGCGGTCGCACCATTGACGCGCTCGCGGCTCGACGTGCGGCCGGCGTCGTCCTCGGTCGGCCTGTTGTGTTGTCGGCATCGCTTGCCGCACGCGTTCGCGCGAACCGTGAAGCCGGCATGACGCTGCAGGCCATCGCAGACGCGTTGAACGCCGAAGGTGTGCCGACTGCTCACGGCGGCGTGCGCTGGTATCCATCGACCGTTCGCGGCGCTGCAAGGGTCGGCGCCGAGCTGCCGAACAGTGATCGGCTGTCGGCTGGGTAACTCTTCTCGCGCGGTCGGAACGAACCACACCAGCACCTAACGCTTAGGGCCTCGGGGCCAAAACTCAACGACTCTTCGGCACGGCTTTCTCAGCTATGCCCAAATCTGACAAGGAATCCGATGACCACGACCAAACGCACCAGCAGCAAGGGCACCAGCGCGGCCGACCGCGAGACAGCAGCGCAAGCGCGGACCGAGAAGCTCGGAGCACTGCACGCGAGCCTTGCCGAGCAGGTCGAGACGCTGACGACGTCCGAGGGCTGGGCAGCGATGCTCGACGCCGCGCGCGTCTTCACCCGATATTCCTTGAACAACACCCTCCTACTACACATGCAACTTGCAAAACGCGGCATGCCGGCTCAGCGCGTCGCAGGTTTCAACACGTGGCGCAGTCTGGGTCGTACCGTCCTCAAGGGCGAACGCGGGCTAGCCATCTTCGCGCCCTGCACGTATCGCGCTAAGGCCACCGGCGATGACGTCGAAGCCGCGAAGCCTTCCGCCGATTCGCCCGAGGACAAGCGCCGCGTGCTGCACGGATTTCGAGTCGCGTACGTGTTCGGCGAGGAGCAAACCGAAGGGGCCGACGTGCCCGACGTGAGGCCGGCGCTGCTCTCAGGAGCGGCTCCAGCTGGCCTATTGGACAGCCTCAGCGCACTCGTGACGGCCGAGGGCTACGAGGTGCAGCGTGGGGAGTGCGGCGGCGCGAATGGCTACACAGACCGCCTCGCGAAGGTCGTTCGGATTCGAGACGACATCAGCGAGGCGCAAGCCGTCAAGACGCTCGCGCATGAGCTGGCGCACGTGCTGTTGCACGGCGATCCGGATTATCACTACGCGGGCTGCCGCGACACTGCCGAGATCGAAGCCGAATCCGTCGCGTATGTCGTGACGGCCGCGAGCGGAATGGACTCGGCCGCGTACACCACGGCTTACGTTGCATCGTGGGCTGCCGAGGACATCAAGAAAGTCAAGGCCAGCGCGGAGCGCGTCGTGAAGACGGCCGGCATCATTCTTGCCGGACTGACGAGGAAAGAGGGCGCCGACATTCGAGAGGACATGGCCGCGTGAGCAAAGTAGCCCGCCATGGCGCACGTCGCATGTGCGCAGCTGAGTCACGATGGCTGCTTCCTGTCCCGACTGGCGCGATCTTCCAACGGTGCCCGTCGCAGCTGGGTTGGCTAGGCAGTCAGCGTGACGTGCCAGTCGCTGCCGAGCGCGGCGGATGCTTCGATCCATTGACCAGATCCGATGGCTATGGTGAAAGACGGCACGTCAGGAACATTCGTTACATCAAGCGTAAAGTCCGGTTCGGCGTAGGAGAAGTTGCCTCCGGAACCGAACCCGAAGCCTTGGCTGACATTCTTCCACGTGCAGTTCGTGAGCGATCCGCGTGCGATCACAGCCCCAGTTGGGTCTCTAAGCAAGACCTGCTGGCCGGTTTGGAACGAGCCCGTTCCACACGCGGGGTAACCGGCGCTCACATCTACTCTCGCTTGAACGTTGAGAACTCCGGTGAGTTCGTGAGTCACCGCAACAGTGACGGGCGCGGGCGTCGGCGGGTCCTGTGTCGCGGCCGCTCGCGCCGGAGTCAAGGTTTGCTGGCTTGCATGGGCCGGGGAACTTCCGTGGGCCGGCGAAGGCGCGGCTGGCTGTTGGACGACCAGTGCTTCCGGAACCGCTGTGGCGTCCACAGCCTGTTGGCTCGATTCTGCCGACGCTTGAGCTGCCGCGAACGCTTCTGCGGCGGCGTGCATCGCTGCGTATGAAGAATCGACGGTGGCCGGTTCGCTGGAGGCCGGGGCCGCAGTTGGCGCCACCTGTGTTGCCGGGGCCCGCACTGAAGTCGATGAGGCGAGCTTCGTTTGCGACGCGCAACCCGACGTCAGGAGCGGCACGGAGAAGGCCAGCACGAACATGCAACCCATTCGCTTCGCACGCCGGAGGTGCTGACCGTCGGGCGACAAGATCTCTGTACCGTGCTCGCTCACGAGTGCTCCCATTCGCAGTATGTTGACCGCTTCATCGACGCACAAGTGACTGAGTAGGTGGACCAGATGGCTCTGGAACGGCAGTGATATTCGCGCAGGTGACCAGGACCAAGAACTAGCCCGATCCTGGTGTGCGCAGGTCCACGGCGAGACTCCAGCCAGACTGCTGCATCTCCGCCAGCGAGACGTTTTGCGACGTCGATCCGATCTGAACGGTGTAGAAGCTAGCTTGCGGCAGGGCAGCAACCGTGAAGTGCAGCACACAATCGCCGATCCTCGAGGTGCTGGCTGGGACGCCGCCACCGGGAACCCCCCCGTCGCTGATGCCGGGGTCAGAGATCGTGGAGAGATTGATCCATCGGCTAGTGCTGACGCCACCCGTTCCTATGATGGTTCCGGATTCGTTGCGAACTGTGATGACAGTTCCGACGGTAACGTCGGCTCGCTTGCTCGTGCAGGTGGGGTGATCAAAGTTCGTGAAGGTGTTGTCCGGTGGGCTGTATGTGACCGTTCTTGCGTACGCTGAATCCACGTCGATCGACCCGGTCAGCGTATCCACCGCGTCGATGCTCATAGCTGCCGTTGCAGAGGTTGCTGGAGGTGAAGACGATATGGGCGAAGCGTTGTCATCCGTCGTTGGGATCGCGGTCGGTGTGGCGGACACCGGCGTGCTCGGCTCGTTTGGAGCCGTGCTAGCGATTGACGATTGAACCGCAGGCACTGACCCTTGGGAGGAAGCATCGAGGGTCTTGAGCGGATGCGAACCGCTCCCATGCAACTGGTATCCGAGGTATCCGGCTGTTATCGCCACTATCGCTGCCGTAACTGTCAGGGGGGCGCGGTGCCCGGCGGTCCAGCGATAGGCAGTACTGCGCCACGCACCGTTTCGATGGACCGGGTTCGCGGCATGAGATGGCCGACCGTGGGCTGGTGTGATCGTGCCGCCAGATACGACACCGTGATCGGGCGGAGGAGTCACGGCCTCCCATGCGTTTCCGTCCCAACGGAACTGGCCATCGGGCGAAAGGATCTCGCCGCTTTGGTCGCTCACTCGTTCTCCTATCGCAGTCGTTGGCCGGGTCATCGACTCCGTGCATGGGAACTCGCTAGACCACATGGTCCCAAAGGCGAGCCGCGATCCTCTCGTTGTGACTACGGGCGGTGTCTGTCGTGCCTAGTCGGCACGCTCGCGAGTTGCAAACGCCGGCCGGACCTACAGCGACGACCTCGCAAGACATCCGCGCCCACCAGCTGCGGTCGGCTCTTTGCTGCCACCGACCGACGATCACCTAAGCGCTGTCGCGGACCTCTGGGTCGGCATCACACGGTCTGCTCTGTATGGCAGCCGAGCGTCAAGGGGTTGCACCGGCCTGACGACATCCCAGGTGGAAAGGGAGACGATGCCTAACCTCTCGTATCGAATGGCGCATGTGGCTAGGCGCCGGTACATGCACCTCGACCAAGAGGCGCACCGCCGTGCGGCAGCGCGCGCCCGGGGCAACCCTCCGCGCGATGAACAGGCGGTCGCATCCGCAGCGACATTGACGAACCTGCTCGCCGTGCAGCGCGCGAGCTTCCGACCAGCGCAGCGCCCCGTGGTGCCGCGCAAAGCCGTGCCCGAGGTAGCTGCGCTCGCAGAGCAGCTCTGGTCCGAGCGCAAGAACGAGGTTCCCAGCTGGCAACGGAGCAAGCGAGCAGCACTGCGCGCACAGATCAACGAGGTGGCCCGGGTCCACGTACAAGCACTGGTGGCCGAAGCCGAACAACAGCGGTCCAACCTGCAATCCGACGCCGATGAATGGTGGAGGCGACTACAAGCCGGCGACCCCCAAGTGACAGGCTCCGCGTTGGAACGCGCGTTCGACCCCAGCCCAGTGCCGGTAATGGTTGCAGGCTTGGGTGCCGACCTTGCGCGGCTACGCGTCATGCTGCCTAACCCGACCGCCGTCCTTCCACCGAAGCTCGCGCACACCACGCCAACGGGCAGGCGCTCGGTGCGTGCGTGGACGAAGGCGGAGTTCGATGCGGCATATCGTGGGGCGCTCGCCGCGTACCTGCTGGCCACGATCCGTAGGGCGTGGGCAGCCGCGCCGTCGCTGCGCGAGCTCACAGTCCGCGGCCAGCGCACCAGCGACGGAACAAACGGATTCCTTTTCGAGGTGACCGTCAGCCGCGACGAGACCGGCTGGGATCGTGACGACAAAGGTCTCGAACTCCTGGGCCGCGAACCACGACCGTTACGGACCAAAGCTAGCGCCCAGCACCCTGTGTTGTGGCCGTTCTCATAAAGGATTGCGCCTCGATGAGACCGTGCAACACCCGCCGGGTTCGCCGTTGGCACTCACGTTGTACGCAGCTACCCCGCGCCACCGCCAGACCCTGGACCGGCTGAAGTCGTTGGAGAATCTGGCCATCGGCAAGACGGTCACTTAAGTCGTCGCAACCACGACGATTTAGGTAAGCCGCCTTAGAACCTTGCGTACGACTCCGCGAAGCTGTTGAGGATGGTCGTACAGAGTGCATGCTCGCCGGCGGGCAGGGTGCAGGTCTCTAGCCACCGCCTGTCTGAGGCATAGATGACTTCTTCAAGGCCCGTCACATCAGGCGGCGGTTCCACACAAGACGTTAGCCTGCACACGTCGGCGTCGATGTGCTGTGCGTCCCTTGGTGTCGTCGGGTACACCTCGATACTGGCCGCGCTGTCCGGTCCGATGAATGCGGTGCATTTCCAGCCACGCGGTGCAAGGACTTCGAGCACGCCGTCTTCGTCGCGGTACAGGCCGAGCTGGCCGACGTTCGGCGAGAACTTCATTGTCTTGAGTGGCGCCACTGGTGCTGGTGTCGGGGGTGGGTGAGCAAACGACGCGGCACACACAGTCACCGAACGCGCGGCCGTCCTGGGAGTGGGCGCTGCAATAGGTGCGGCCGTGGAAGCGATTGTCGGAGTCGTCGGGGTTGTCGTCGGGGTAGTGGTCGGGAAGATTGGCGCCGCCGGCGGAATGACTCTCGGGGCCTTGTTCGCGGGGGTCGCCGTTCTAGCAGGGGCCGTGCCTTGTGCACCGCCACCACCTTCGTTAGCGCCGCCACCGTTGCCGCCGTTGCGACCGCCTCCGCCTCCGCCGCCTCCGCCTCCGCTTCCACCGCCGCTTCCACCGCCGCTTCCACCGCCGCTTCCACCGCCGCCTCCACCGCCGTTGCCGCCATTGCCACCACCAGCAAGCGTGAACGTGGCGGCAGCTTTGCTGGGGTGATGATGTGCCCACAGCCGTGGCACGGCGTTCCACGCGACAACCAAGATGACGGTAAGGAAGGCCGCTGCCAGAATGCCAGCGCCTACACCGCTTGGGTGCTGGGCTAATGGCGGTTTCTTGTCAGCGGCGGTGCGCGCGGCTATGCGGGCGTCGATCTCTCGCTGAAGTTCGCGCACAGTTGGTTTCTCGCCGGCCTTCGCGGCGGATCGGATCAGCCCCGCCGCGCTGGTTGCTTCGTCGCCACGCTTGATTGCATGGCTGTAGCAGAAGCGCCCGCCGGTGGGGATGTGCAGGCGGCGGGCGTCCCGAAGCTGCCACCCGACCACGACACCTTGGTTGGTGGCGGTGCGGCGTTCTGCTACACAGTCCTCGCACTTGCGGCCCATGAAAGCGCCCAAGTCTGGGCTCGACCGAGCGTCGCGATGGGGGTCGGTGTAGTCAGCCCACTCCTCGGTGGTCACGGCAAAGGGTTAGTGGTAGAACACCGCGACGCCGCCGTGATGCGAGCACGCACCCTGGTGATGTGCGGCGTAGCTGTAGGTGCCGTCAACGCATTTCGCAGTCGGCCCAGTCGCCGGTGCGGGTGTGCCAGTGCAGGCCGTCGCGTTGCACTCGACGCCGTTGGGTGCACACACCGGGAACGGAAGGCCCGACACTTTGATCGGGTGGTGCGCACTGTCACATGACGCGTTGGCGGGTTGTTGATGCCGACATCCCCCAAAGCGTTGCCACGAGCACGAGCATGAATAGCGCCGTCGCACACCTGGCGAGCTTGACTGCGTATGTCATGCCGTTCTCCACCTCAACCGGCTGTCGGTAGCCGTCGTCGCGCAACCCCAGGGCTTGCCGGTGGACGTTACTCCGGTCGCGCCTGCCGTGGAGCAGAAGCTGCCAGCATGAACGACGTTCGCGGTGGGCTGCGGTGCTGGAGTTGTTGTTGCTGGCGGAGTCGTCGTGGGGGCCGTTGGGGTCGCGGTCAGTAACGCGGTCCAGTCCGTAGCGAATCGCGAGTTGCGCAGCCGCCAGGTCATCTGCCCAGCACACACCTCGGTACGCAGCCTGTTCCCGCGTCCTTCGGGTTTGGGATGTTGCCCGGCTCGACCCACAGGTTGTGAGCATCACTGCTGCCACCGAGTTCAAGCTACATTCGCCTCTGATCGCTTGCTCACGATTGGCACCTTGCTTCTGCGGGTTGCCCGAAGAATAGTTGTCGGAATGCTCGACCGTAGCGGCGATTAGGCGAGCGCCGGCCCGCGATCTAGCCGCCGAGACGGCATCGCTCGGCGGCACCCTGCGACCGATGCGCGACGGAGCATGTGCCGTGCGAGTAATGCCCCGCCTCAGGATCGAACCATGGCGTGTTGGTGCGCCTCATCTGTACTCGATGCACGGCGAGGCGCTCGTGCTGCTCAGCCCGGTGCTGTCGCTGGACCTGCCGTTGCTTGCCGCCCTGTGCAGCCAGTATCAAGGGCACGCCGACTAGCACGCACAGCCAGATTGCTTCCACGGTCCATGCCACCGCATGAGACTTCTTTGCGAGCAGCAGGTATGGCCACGCGCCGAGCAGGACCACAGCGAAGATGCCGACGATCAATCCGCATCCGCTGTTGCCACGGCGACGACGACCCGTGCTGGCGTAGAACGGCCCTAGCCGGATGCCGATACCCATCGTTCCCCATTCTGGGATAGGTCACGTGCTCGCGGTTGTGGCTACGTCAGGCGAGAACGGAACTGCGTTGTAGGAAGTTCATGTCAATCCCCAGCCGTGGGGTTGGCGTGTTGCCAGTATCAGACCCGAGCTAGAGGCCGACATGCGAGACGCCATACTCGGCCTGTGCAGGCGTGAACTGGCTGCCTTCAGGGCTGTCAAGCTGTGCCACCAGGCTCGCGTGTGAGAACCCAGACCCGAGGGCGAGGTAGGACTTCGCTGCCAGCACGGCTTGGGCGTTCCAGTCAACATTTAGTGAGTCAACCGCAACCGTCGCGTCCGCCACCGAAAAACCGTCACCGAAGCTCGATGACAGTTGGTCGATAAGACCTTGCCGACTAAACCCTTGACCGAGTGAGAGGTAGCTTTGAGCGGCTGATACCGCCTGCTCTTGTGAAGCCGTGAGTGCCTGCGCTGGTGCTGCGGGTGCTGCGGGCTTCGGCGGTGTCACGGGTTTCGGTGGTGTCACGGGCTTCGGCGCGGCATTGGGTGTGGCGGTTACGGTCACTGTTGCAGGTGTCTCTGTCACCGTGACAGTAGGTGCTGGGCTTGCCACGGGCGTTGCTGTCATCGTTACCGTCGCAGGACTCGCAGGTTCGGCTGAAGGCGTTGCGGTGACAGTGACGGTCGCTAGAGCAGCCGCCTTCGGGGTAGTCGTCTTGGTGCATCCGGTGACGGCGAGGCCAGCGACAACGAGTGCGAGGAGCTTCTTCACAAGGTGCTCCATACCTAGGTTCGTTGCCCTGAAACAAGCTGGGTGAGAGTCGCTTCGATGCGCGCCAACCGTTCGGTGATTTCTTCAAGCCCGTCTGGTCTCTGTGTTTCCACAAAGAACGCAGCGATGCTTGCGGTGACGGCGCCAAAGACCGCGATTCCGGTGAGCATTAGCACAACGGCGACCCCGCGACCGGCGCCTGTGACAGGGAACTTGTCTCCGTAGCCGACCGTGGTGATCGTGCTCACGGCCCACCAGAGGGCGTCTCCGAAGCTGTGGACCGTTGCGCCTTTGGCGTTGGCTTCGAATGCTGTTTCGGCTCCGGCTGCGGCGAAGACTATGAGTACCGCGAACAGTAGAGTGAACTGGAGTCCTCGACGCCCCATAATCGAGCGCGCGTCACGTAACCCACGTCCGAGCACTGGCACCACGCGGAAAAGCCTCAGCGCGCGCGCGGCCCGCAGTAGGCGAAGCGGGCGCAACACAGGGATGGCGATAACGAGCAGGTCGAGAACGTGGGTCTTCACGAAGTGGGGGCGGTCGGGGACCAGGTACAGCCTGACGGAGTATTCGACGACGAACAGAGCCCAGATCAGCCAGTCGGCGGCATCGACCCCTGCTGCGGTGTTACCGGACAGCGGCCAAATCACAGGGACGATGAGGAGTGGCACCATGACGAGTGCGAGCACCATCATGGGGCCATCGACTGCAGTGGAGAATCGGTCGTATGCCTGCGATGTGCGGGGTGATGTTGTCGCGGCGCGCATCCTCAAAAACCTTTCGTCACGCTGCTGGCGTGAAGCTGGTTGAGCACGTCATCGTTCGCGCTCCCGCCGACACTGCGACATCGACATCCACGGTGAAGCCGTAGGTTGCGGTCGCAATGTCGAACGGCACATCCGCATGCCCGCTGACATCAGCTGCGCCGTCGTGCACCGTGTCTTTGGACTTGTAGTGCGCGGTCACTGTGATCTGCGCGCCGGCGGCGGTGTGCACGAGCACATCGACGGTTTGCCCGTGGTGCGGGCTGCCATTTGACACGCTGGCTGTGCACGACAGCGCTGCCGTGGTGGGGATGGGCGACTTCGTCGGCGACGGCGCGGCGGGCAACGTCGTAGGTGCCACCGGGGCCGTAGTCAAGAACGTCGTCCAGTTGCCGGCAATGGCAAGCTGGGCAGCCGCCAGGGTCATCTGACCGGCACACACCTTGGCGTGCAGAGTGTTCTCGACCGCGTCCTTCGGGTTTGGGATGCTGCCGGGCTCGACCCACAGGTTGTGCGCATCACTGCTGCCACCGATTTCGAGTGGCACCAGGTGGTCCAGTTCACCGGAGCTGATTGAGTACGCCAGTTCGTCCTTGACCTTGAACGCATCGGTCTGCGTGACCGGCGGGCGCACCCTCGTCGTGTAGCCGCTCACGCAGATGGTCGTGTTGATGTTTGCCTGCGTGACAGCGGCGTCGATGGCACCAGGCGTGCAGTGCACGTCCGGCAATGGCTGCCCATCAGCCGCCGTGCGTGCATGGCAGGTACCAGGCGCGGGAGCCGTTCCGGTGAGCGTGCTGCCGGCGACGTACAGCACAGACGGAAGGGCGGCTGTCGTAGCGCTCACGGTCGCCGTTGACGTCACTGCCTGAGTTGCGGCGGGGGCCTCCACGTCCGGGGTTGCGGTCGGCGTCGGGGTGCCGGGCAAAACAGGAACGGGCGAAGAGAGGGCGACCGAGGCGGTCGCGGCGGGCACGCTGAGCGATGGAGTCGCCTTGTGGGCTTGAGTCGCCGGTTTGCATCCAGCCAGCGCAATAGCCACGGCGACAGCGGCGAGCAGCTTTGGTGCGCGCACGGTCCGGCCCCCGATTGACGATGCTCGCAGCGTAGGCCCGCGCGGCGGGCGCGAGTAGCGAAACGAGGAACCAATCTTCACCGCGCATGGGCCACGCCGGCTCGCTTTTCCTGGATGCCCACGTGGGCGGCGGTATCGCTAGCTGGCGCGGTAGAGCAATCGCCAGGTTTCTGACTTGCGGGCGACCTCGTGCAGCCCGTGAATGGCGTCGGTCGAGAGGTTCGCGCGGCGCGCGACCAGGAAGCGACAGAGTTCGCCGACGCGCAGGACCGGGACGTCAATTGGCATTCGCGACGTTCGCAGGCTGGGGCTGCTAGCAAGCACGATCACTGGCGTGACAAGCACCCACTGTTTGGACGAGGCCGACAATATTCTGGCGATCTCCCGCGCCTCGGTGCGGCTTTCCTCGAAGTAATCCTTGGCATACCCGTTTACGGTCAATCGCTCGCCGGCCACGACAATGTGTTTGGTGCCGTGGTTCTTTGTGTTGAGGCTGAACACGCCTTGCGGTCCGATGACGAGGTGGTCAATGTCGGCGCTGTCCTCATCGGCGGCGACGCTGTGGATGACTTTCCACGGCGAGGGTAGGAGCGCCAGCGCGGCGCCGGTTTGCTCCTCGCCCCTCGCAGCGGCCTCCAATGCCTGCACTGTTGTGTATCTGCCGAGATCGTTGGCGACGGCGGAGAAGATGGGTGTCGCGACGCGCTGAGCTTCGGCACGCATGCGTTGGCGCTCGCCCGGACGATTCGCGGCGAGGTCGCTCACCCCATCTGGATCGACGGCCGAGAGGAGGGTCTTTAGGGTCGGGCCGGCGACCGTTGGTCGGCTTGCCCGCTCGTCTTTCGTCGCTCGTCAGGCGTCAGCCCGAGCGGCGGAAGGCAACTCGCCTGACCGGGCGTCTGTGTCATTCCCCGCGTTTCCGAACGGGTTCGCGCGAACCCACGTGGCTGTATCCATATACGCCTGTGCGATGAACTCCTCCAGCCTTGCGCGCTCCACTCTCCACTGGCCGCGACCGCCGACCTTGATGGCCGGAAGATCGCCAGAGCGAACCATTGCGTAGATCTGGGCTCTGCTCGTGGCCAGCTCGGTCGCGACGTCTTCGATAAGGAGAAAGCGCGGCCCCGGCTTAGTCGGCGTTGGCTCGACGGGGGGCACGACGCGATCTTAGGCGTTGCGCGCCGCAGCAAACGCCCTCTGAACTGCGTCGCCAGATTCCGATCCGCTTTCCACAGCTTTGCAGGCAGCTCGCAGGGCCGGTGTGGGCAACTTCGGCCAAGTCGCGATTTGAGCGTCCGGAGGCGGCGGCACCCGGTTGACTAGCGACAACCCCGTTCCTACTTCCGTGACACCCTCAGCTTTGCCGGTATCAGCGGCGCCGTCGTCGGCACCGCCTTCGGCAACGACCTCCGCTCCCGTGACGGGTTCCTCACCTACGCAAACGTTGCTGGCCGAAACGACGACGGACCAGCCACCCTCCGCCGCCGGGCCGACGCAGACTCCGCATCCATCGCACTCTGCCGCAGTGAAAAGCCCGAGCGCGACACCATCGAAGAGCAGTGCTCCGACGCCAAGTCTGACTCCTGAGCCGGCGCCAGCCGCGCCCGTGCAGCCGACCCTCACGCCGACGCCGACGCCAACCATGATCCCGACCCTGGCGGCGACACCGACTCCGACCCCGACCCCGACTCCGACCCCGACCCCGACTCCGTGCCCCACTGGACAGGTGAGCTTCGCGGGCATGACCGGATACCTGAACCCCGTCCAGAACGCTTGGATCGGCGCACAGTTCCACGGCATCGTCGTCAACGGCACGAATCAGGCGGTCATCGTTAACGGCCTACCTAGCGCGACCGCATTCGGGACGGGGCCGCAGACGCGCGGAACGCAGGAGGATCTCATCATTGCGTCGTTCGGGGTGACGCTTCAGCCCGGCGCCAGCGCGGCGTTCGGTGACTCCAACAGCTTCCTTGACGTGTACGGCGATCCGGTCACCTGGAGTTTCAACACGTCCAATGTGTACGCGAGCTGGTCCGGCCTACCCCCCGCTGGATGTCCGGCGTACCCGACAATCGCGCGGTAAGAGGCGCGGCCCTGAACAGGCCAGCCTGGAAGGTCGAAGAAATCTCGTCGATAGGGGTTCGGATTTCTCCGGGTGCCCGCATGTCGGCAGGCTGCTTGCGCGCCGACCGGCCCGCAGGTATTGGTGTCGCACGGCATCGCACGCTGCATCGCATCTTGCATAGCATTGTATCGTCACTGTCTGGTACGAGACGCTAAGTGGCCTGGCGCACCATCGCCTAGCCACTCGCACCGACCGTGCAATGATCTACCTATGACAGCGAGTACCTCGAACAGCCTGAAGCCGACGGCGACGCCGGCCTCAACGCGAGCCGAGCTTGCCCAGCGCTCAGCGCGTGGGTACACCGTCGTCCGCAACTCCTTCGTTCAAGTGAGGGTCGGCAACAAATGGGTAGGCAGCAAGCTGGGGCGCCTCGTCGAAGCAAGGCAGCCGCGCGCACTCCGCGCCTACCTGCTCATGCTGATGGTGCACTCGACGCTTGAAAACCGTTCGATCCCCCTCGAAGCCGGCGTTTGGGCGCGCGCACTGTCACCAGCTCCGCCGGCAGCAGCGTGGTCACCGGCGGCGATGACGCGAGTCTGGTCGGCCCTGGAAGGCCATAACCTGATCTCGCGCGAGCGGAAGGCGCGGCTCGTCCAGGTCGTGCCACGACGTGAGGATGGTCGGCAGCCGTACACCCGGCCACGTCCGGATCAGCTGAGCAGCGTTGGCGAGCGGTACTTCATCATTCCGGACTGCTTCTGGATCGACGGCTGGCACGAACAGCTGTCCATGCCCGGCATCGCCGTTCTCCTGATCCTCATCCACGACACCTCCGCACGCGACGAGGTGCGACTGCCGTACGACCGAATCCAGGACTGGTACGGGATTTCCGCCAAGACTTTGCAGAACGGCTTAGCCGACCTACGCCGTCATGGCCTGCTGCACGAGAGGCACGAGTGGGTGGTGGAAAACCTGTCGGCGATCGGGCGTACACAGCGCCAGTACTACAGCCCCACGGGCCCCTTCAGTCCTGCCGAACGCAAGAAACTACAGGTCGTCGCCCTAATGGCCACACGCAAACGAGTCGCTCGCCAACTGCCGCCAGCCAGGCGGGTGCTGGCACGAAACCCCACAGGCGCCGGCTGATGAGCGCGAACAAGCCCTACCTTGACCAGAACACAATCTCCTCGTTCAAACGCACTTTCAATGCCGCGCTGCTTCTCGTCGCTTCGCGGCCGCGTCGCCCGCGCGCGCTTGCTCGCCTAGCATCCTGGAAAGCTGCGGGCGTCGCCCTCGTCGTGGTCGAAGCACCACACATCATGAAGATCATCTCGACGCTGACGTAGAAGAGCGGCCGAGGTTGGTGTGGTCGCCAGACGAGGACGAAGCAACGAAAGTGTCCGCCTGTCCACCGACATCTATGCCTAAGAGACGATGTCCGGTGCGAACGTGGCGATAGTGCTTGGTGCGGTACTCGTGCTGGCCCGCTGGTGCCGGGCCGGATTGCGCACGCAGGCGTGGGTCGGCGCGGTCGCGATCGTCGCGTTCGTGATCGTGGCGCGCCCACAGGCCAGTGTGTTGCGCGCCGCCGCGATGGGGCTGGTCGCGGTGCTCGCGCTTGCCACCGGACGCCGTCGGCGCGCCTTGCCGGCGCTGTGCGCGGCAGCGTTGTGCTTGGTCTTCATTGATCCCGCACTCTCGATGAGCGCCGGGTTCGCGTTGTCGGTGGTGGCGACGGCATCGCTGCTCGTCGTTGCTCCGCCGCTTCGGCGGCGGATGGCACGTCGCCTGCCCGGATGGCTGGCCGATGCGCTGGCCGTGCCGACCGCGGCGACTCTTGCGTGTGCACCGCTTATTGCCGCGATTTCCGGCCGGGTCAGCTTGGCATCCATTCCGGCGAACTTGCTGGCCGAGCCCGCCGTCGCCCCGGCGACGATCCTCGGCGTGATCACGGCGTGTATTGCGCCGTTGTCGACCGCCGCTGCGCAGTGGGTTGCGCGCACCGCCGGGGTGCCGTGCTCGTGGCTGGTCTTCGTCGCCCGCAGTTTTGCCGGCGTTCCGGGCTCGGCCGTGGCCTGGCCTGACGGATGGCGCGGCGCGGCAGCGCTGGTGGTCGTCGCTGTCGTCATCGTGCTTGCCGTCGTCGCGTATCGGCGTCGTGGCCGCCGGCGGGTGGCGCTGTCGACGCGTGCGCGGGCGCTCGCGTTCGTAGCGGCCGCCGTCGTGGCCTCGGGTGGTGTTGTCGCGGTGCGCGTCTCTGCTGTTCGCTGGCCACCGGCTGACTGGCAACTTGCGGTCTGCGACGTCGGCGTTGCGGTGGTCGTACGCACCGGACCGCGGGCTGCTCTGCTTGTCGATGCCGGCCCAAGTCCGGCGGCGATCGATCGATGTCTGGTCGCGCTCGACATCCGCGAACTCTCGCTGATCGTGCTGAGCAGCGCGGCCCCGTCGGCCATCGGCGGGCTGCCAGGGGCGATGCACGGTCGCGTCGTAGGCGGTGTCGACACGGGCAGCAGGTTCGTTGATGACGGTGCCGCTCGCATCCAAGGCTGGACGACGGCAGCGCACGTGGCGCTCTCGGTCGGTGCAACCGGCAGGCCGCCATCGATCGGCTCGGTCAGCTGGTCGGTCGGCCCTGAAGTCGGCGCGGTGCGGGAGGTTCGCGTCTCGCTGCCAGGTATGACGGCCGTTATCGGCGGAGCTGAAGGCGGCAAGAGCAACGCAGCGCGGCAGCCGACTGTTGTCGTGAACGGGCAGCTCGCCGCGGCTGAAAATCGGGCCAGTCGTGGCGACGTTGCACTATCGGTTGCCGGCAGTCGGGTGCGAGCGTCGACGCGTCAGGGCTCGCATCTGTTGCGACCGCCGGCGGCCGAGTCGGCCCAGCAGTGCAACGGCGGCGCGCTGACGTCGTCCGGCGTGGCATGCTGCCCTTCGTGCCCAGCGCCTCCGCCAGCTTCGTCACCGCGATCGTCGGCGACGATGAGTTTCTCGTCGAACGCGCGGTCACCGCCGTCGTCGCACATGCCCGAACGCTCGACGCCGATACCGACGTTCGCGAGTTGGCGGCGGCCGAGTTCGAGGCCGGCCAGCTGGCTGAACTGACGAGTCCGTCGCTGTTCGGTGAGCGACGAGTGCTGGTGATCCGTGATCTCGATCTGTTGCCCAAAGAACGCCTCGACGACGTCGTCGGCGCGATGCGTGTTGCGGCCGACGACATGGTGATCGTGGTGACGCACAAGGGCGGAGTGCGCGGCAAGGCGATGCTCGACGCCGCGCTAGCAGCCGGCGCGGCGCGGGTCGACTGCGCCCGAATCACCCGGCCCGGTGAGCGGGTTGATTTCGTCCGCGCCGAATTTCGTCGGGCCGGTCGACCGGTTGCCGACGACGGTGCCCGCGCACTGATCGAGGCGGTCGGCAACGACCTGCGCGAACTCTCAGCCGCCTGCGCCCAGTTGGCCACCGATACCGACGGCCGCATCGACGGCGAATCGATCGCGCGCTACTACCGCGGCCGGCCGGAGGCGAACGGCTTCGCGGTCTCCGACCGAGCGCTCGAAGGCCGCGTCGGCGACGCGCTCGAGCAGTTGCGATGGGCACTCGCGGTGGGCACCGCGCCCGTGCTCATCACCAGTGCGCTGGCCCAAGGGGTGCGGGCGTTGGCGAAGGTCGGCAGCGCACCGAGGGGCATGGGCGGCGCCGAACTCGCCCGCGAATTGGCAATGCCGCCCTGGAAGATTGATCGGGTGCGTGGCCAACTGCGGGGCTGGACGCCGTCCGGCGTAGCTGCGGCCGTCACCGCCATCGCGCAGGCCGATGAGCAGGTGAAGGGCGGTGGCACTGACGCTGGCTACGCTTTGGAGAAGGCGGTGTTAGCGATCGTCGCCGCTCGCCACGACCAATGAGCGCTAAGAGGCGTTAGAGAGAAGCGACGCGCTTGGCCAGCGCCGACTTGCGGTTCGCGGCCTGGTTGGCGTGAATGACGCCCTTGCTGGCGGCCTTGTCGAGCTGACGGTTGGCCGCGCGCAGCAGCTCAAGCGTGTCGGGCGACCCGGCGTCCGCTGCCTCGCGGAAGCGCCGCACGTGGGTCTTGAGCGAGGACTTCACGGCCCTGTTGCGCAGCCGCGCCTTCTCGTTGGTACCGATGCGCTTGATCTGGGACTTGATATTCGCCACGCGGGAAGCCTCTGATATCGACGGAGTGGTGTGGGTGATGCCGGCCTAGCCGAAACGGGCCGGGCACAAGCGATCAGAGTACCGGGCCGGCGCGCTCAGCGTCCAACCGGCCGCGCTCAACTGGCCGTGGGACCATGGAGCGCATCCCCAACCCGAGAGAAGCGCGTGCCGCCCAGACGTACCGACCCGGCGACGATCCGCAATTTCTGCATCATCGCCCATATCGATCACGGCAAGTCGACGCTGGCCGACCGCATGCTCCAACTCACCGGCGTGGTCGACGAGCGGTCGATGCGCGCGCAATACCTCGACCGCATGGATATCGAGCGCGAGCGTGGCATCACGATCAAGAGCCAGGCAGTGCGGCTGCCATGGCAGGTCGAGGGCAACGACTACGTGCTCAACATGATCGACACCCCCGGCCATGTCGACTTCACTTACGAGGTGTCGCGGTCGCTGGCTGCGTGCGAGGGCGCCGTCCTGCTGGTCGATGCGGCTCAGGGCATCGAGGCGCAGACGCTGGCCAACCTCTACCTCGCGATTCAAAGCGACCTGCACATCATTCCGGTGCTCAACAAGATCGACCTGCCGGCCGCGCAGCCGGAGAAGTACGCCGACGAGCTGGCCCACATCATCGGCTGCGACGCCGCCGACGTGCTGCGGGTCAGTGCGAAAACGGGGGACGGCGTGCGGCAGCTGCTCGACCACGTCGTGCGCACGGTGCCAGCACCCACCGGCATCGTTGACGCCCCGCCACGGGCCCTCATCTTCGACTCGGTCTATGACGTCTACCGGGGCGTGGTCACTTACGTGCGCGTGGTCGACG
>OLLJ01000331.1_pt1 | contig 22729 bp, 25 predicted proteins | sample 1604521 | NCBI WGS metagenome assembly OLLJ01 (sample SAMEA104055714, study PRJEB20765) | soil metagenome | isolation source: soil
CGACGGAAACGTGCGTATAGACCTGTGTCGTTGCGAGCGTAGCGTGACCAAGTATCTCCTGGACGCTTCTTAGGTCAGCACCACCCTCGAGAAGGTGCGTCGCCGCGCTGTGCCGCAACCCGTGTGGCCCAAGGTCAGGAGCACCGGGCACCTGCGCCAGCCTGGCATGGACAGTGCGGCGTACGGCGCGTTGATCAAGACGTTGACCGCGGGCCCCCAAGAACAGCGCAGGGCCGCTGGTCGCGGTCGCCATGATCGGCCGACCTGAGCGTCGCCAGGCCCCTACCGCCTTGACGGCGGGCAGCCCGAGCGGAACGGTGCGCTCTTTGTTGCCCTTGCCGAGCACCCGCACGAGGTGCCGCGCATCGTCAACGTCGTCGAGGTCGAGACCGACGAGCTCGCCGACCCTGATGCCAGTGGCATAAAGCACTTCGAGCACAGCATCGTCGCGCAACCGCTGCGCACCGGCCAGCGCAGAATCGTCGTCGGCGGCGCCCGCAGCAGCCATGCCCGCATAGGGGCGATCGAACATCGCGTTCGCCTGGGCCTGCGACAGCACGCCGGGCAACGGGCGGTGCGCCTTCGGGCTCGCCAGTTTCAGCCCGGGGTCGGTAGCCAACCAGCCGCGCCGCACACAAAAGGCGGTGAAGACCCGGCCGGACGCCGCGTGCCGGGCGATGGTGGTGCGCGCCTTGCCCGTCGTCGTGAGCTTGGCCAGCCAACTTCGCAGGACCCCGATATCAAGCCCCTCCGGCACGACGCGACCCATGCGTTCGGCGTGCTCAAGCAAGCCCTGGACGTCATGTTGGTAGGCCCGGACCGTGTGCTCGGAAAGTCCCCGCTCGAATCGCAGGTGCGCCACGAACGCAGCAAGCGATTCGTCGGCATCGGCCACGACCTGCGCATCCACCCTTTGCACGGTGCGTTGTCGCAGCCAGCGCGTCAAGCACCGAGCCGCTCGCCGCGCCGTGGCGGGGTTGACCAGACGCGCCACAGTGCCAATGAGACGTGCCGCAGTAGGGCAAACCTGCAATTCGGCTCACGAGGTCTTGACCAACCGCCAGCCGGCGTCGACGCGCTCGACGAACCCGCGGGCGGCAAGCCCGCCGAGCGCACGCAGCACGTGTGCTGGCGCGATGCCGGCGGTCACGGCAATGCTCGCCGGCCCGGCTGGACGCCGGACCGGCACCGCATCGAGCACTCGGCGCGAGGTTTCGTCGAGGTCGTCTCGTGGATCACTCGGCAAGGCGAGCTGAGGCGCCAAATCGGTGCCGATCGCCCCGACCAACTCGACCACATCACCGACGCCGGTCACGCAATGAACGTCAGGTTGGCGGAGCAGTTGGTTGGTACCAGCCGACATCGTCGATGTCACCGGGCCTGGCACGGCCATCACGTAGCGGTCGAGCGACCGCGCTCGATTCGCGGTGCTGAGTGCGCCGCTGCGCAACTGAGCCTCGACGACGACCGTGCCGGCCGTAAGCGCCGCGATGACCCGGTTGCGAACCAAGAATCGGTACCGCATCGGCGCGCAGCCGGGCGGCCACTCGCTGATCACCAAGCCGGTTTGCGCGATCTCGTGGATAAGTGCGGTGTGGCCACGCGGATAGGCAATGTCGACGCCGCACGCAAGCACCGCAATCGTCGATCCATTGCCCGCGAGCGCTCCGAGGTGCGCCGTGCCATCGATGCCGTAGGCGCCACCGGAAACGACCGTCCACAACCGCTCCGCGAGGCCGATGCCGAGCTCGCCGGCCACGTACTCGCCGTACGCCGTTGATGCGCGCGCACCGACGACGGCAACCGCGCGTTGGCAGAGTTCTCGCAGGTTGCCCGGGCCACGTAACCACAGACCTAGCGGTGCACCGGCCTCACCGCGATCGGCGTGACTCAAGTCGCCGACTTGCTCCGGCCATTGGCGTCGCCGGGAATGATGAAGCGCGCATCGACGGCGGCGCCTGCGGCCAGATCGCGGTCGGGGCTCGCGACGGCCAGCCGGGCCCGGAGGTTGACCAGCCCCCGATGGGCGAGCGTGCCGGCCCGCAAACGGTCGACTGTTTCAGTGGGCCCGAGGGTCGCAATCGCGTGGGCCAATGCGGTGTCGGCTGGTTCGGCGAGGCGGCTGAGCAAGAGGCGCGCCACTCGATCGCCATCGAGGTCGACCGATCCACCCGACCGTCTCGGTTCGTCGCTCATGCGGCCACGCCGGTGCGCAGATACAAAGCCTCGTTGACGTCGTCAGCCGTCGGCGTCGCGCGGCCGCCGAGGTCGGCCAGCGTCCACGACACTCGCAACACCCGATCGAGGCCGCGGGCGGACAACCGGCCGGCGTCAAGTGCTCGCTCGGCCGCGACCAGAGCGGCGCGTGGCGGCGCCCACCGGCCGCGCAACTCGCGACCTGGCACATCGCTGTTCGTGCTCCACGGACTGCCGGCCAGCCGCTGCGCTGCCAGCGAACGCGCCTCAACGACGCGAGCTGCAACGACCGACGTGCGTTCGACATGGCCACGGTCGGCCAGCAGTTCGGTGCGGCTCACCGGATCCATCCGCACCTGCAGATCGACCCGGTCGAGCAGCGGCCCGGAGATGCGACTGAGGTAGCGGCGCCTGATCAGCGGCGAACACGTGCACGATCCGGCGGCAGCACTCGAGGTCGCGCAACCGCACGGGTTCGCCGCGAGCACGAGCAAGAAACGCGCTGGATACCGCGCCACACCACCAGCCCGGGCGATGCTCACGTGACCGGATTCGAGCGGCTGGCGCAATGCGTCGAGCACGCCCGGCGCAAACTCGGGCGCCTCATCCAAGAACAAAACACCGTGATGCGCTAGCGATGCGAGACCGGGCCGCGCCATACCGCTGCCACCGCCGACAAGCGCCGCGACGGACGTCGTGTGGTGCGGGTCGCGGAAGGGCGGCCGCGTCACGAGCGGGCAATCACCAGGAAGCACACCGGCGATCGAATGCACGGCGGTCACCTCGAGCGCCGCTGCGCGGTCGAGAGTCGGAAGCAAGCCGGGGAGCCGAGCCGCCAGCATCGTCTTGCCGGTGCCGGGGTCGCCGAGCAACAGGGCGTGGTGTCCGCCGGCGGCGGCAACTTCGACCGCCCGCCGACCCGACGGCTGACCGAGCACGTCGGCCAGATCGAGTTCGGTGTCGAACATGGCCGCGCTCTCGAGACCGCGCAGGCTTTCGTCGTCCGCATCGTCGTCGAGCTCAGCTACGGGCGCGCGGCCAGTGCGAAGCGTCGATACCAGTTCGCGCAACGATCCGACCGACCATATTTCGAGGTCGGGCACGAGCGCGGCTTCGGCTGCGTTTGCCCGCGGAACGATGACCCGCGCGAAACCCGCTGCCGCGGCGGCCAAGGCCGCGGGCAACACGCCCCGAATGGGCCGGACCCGGCCGTCGAGGCCGAGTTCGCCGAAGAGCACGACCTGCTCGAGCGCGTGCCGTGGCAGTGCATCGGCCGCTGCCAGAACGGCGACGGCCATCGACATGTCGAACCCGCTGCCGTGTTTGGGCAACGTCGCTGGCGAGAGGCCGAGCGTGATGCGCCGTTGCGGCCACGCCTCGCCCGAGTTGAGCACGGCCGCACGTACTCGATCGCGCGACTCCGACAGCGCGGCATCAGGCAACCCAATGATGGTCAGCCCGGGCAAACCCGGTGCGAGATCCGCCTCGACTTCGACCACCGTGCCCTGAACACCCGCGAGTGCCACGGCCCACGCCCGAGCGAGCGCCATCAGAACGCTGCCCGCAGATGCGTGATAGTCGTCGGGCCGGTACGCGGCCGCAACACCGACACGACGTCGAAGCGCACCTCGCGGTAGTGGCGCGGAGTTGTCGTCGGCTGGGCCAGCCACTGCGACGCCAACCGGCGCAGACGGGCCGCTTTTGCCGGCGTCACCGCGTCGAGTGGAGTGCCGAATTCGACACCACGACGGGTCTTGACCTCGCACATCACCAGCACGTCGCCCTCGACGGCGATGACGTCGACCTCGCCGTCGCGACAACGCCAATTGCGCTCCAGCACGGTAAGACCTGCGGCGACCAGATGATCGACCGTGGCCTGCTCACCGAACCTGCCGAGAGCACCCCGCGCCGCCGTGCCGACAGCCACCGCATCGTCGGTCGCCATGCCCACCACCTCCGTCGCTCACTCTGGAGGCGCAACCCACTCACGCGCGTCCGCGCAAACGGATCTGTGGGTGACGGTGGTCAGCCGTTGGGGTTGTGGATCGACGAACGAGTTACGCGTCGGGCACTTGTAGATCGCTCTTCGCGAGCTCTTCGATGTTGACGTCTTTGAAGGTCACGACCTTCACGGCTTTCACGAACCGCGCCGGGCGGTACATGTCCCACACCCAGGCGTCAGACATGCTGACCTCAAAGAAGACTTCGCCACCGGCATTGCGCACATCGAGAACGTACTCATTCGTCAGGTAAAAGCGACGCTCGGTCTCGATCACATACTTGAACAGGCCGACGACATCGCGGTATTCGCGATAGAGCTGCAGCTCCATGTCGGTCTCGTAGTTCTCGAGATCTTCCGAGCTCATCGTCGGCCAGCCATTCGTCTCGGCTCTGTTCGCGAAAGTTCTGTTCGTTCGTCGTCGTCCGGCTGGTCGGGAATCACGATGCGCACGTCTCGCCGCCCACCTGCGCTCGCCGCCGTCCGCACGTTGATGAACGACCGGCGATGCTGCGCGCACGGACCATGCTCCGACAACGCGTCTTGATGCTCAGGCGTGATGTACCCCTTGTGTGCGTCGAACCCGTACAACGGAAAGTCATCGTGCATCGCGACCATCAGACGGTCACGAGTGACCTTTGCAACGACCGACGCAGCCGCGATGCAGGCGGCCACCCGGTCGCCCTTCCAGACGGCGAGGCCGGGGGCACCGACACCGGCCACCGGAAACCCATCGGTCAACACATAAGCGGGGCGGACGCCGAGGCCAGCCACCGCGCGTCGCATGCCCTCAATGTTGGCCTTGTGCAAACCGATGCGGTCGACTTCGGCGGCCGGAATCACCACCGCGACCCAGGCGAGGGCACGCGTGACCACGTGCGCATAGACGCGCTCGCGGGCGGCTGGCGTGAGCAGCTTCGAGTCGGCCAAGCCCGGCACCTGGCCGCGGCGTCCGGCCGGCAACATGACGGCACCGACCACGAGTGGGCCCGCGCACGCTCCCCTGCCCGCTTCGTCGGCGCCGGCGACCGGCTCGAGCCCGGCCTTCGCCAGGCTGCGTTCGTAGGCGTACAGGCTCCCCATGACTCGCACCCTATGACCGCCGCGCCCGAAGGCGACATGACCGCGCCCGGAGGCGGCGTCGGCGTCGGCGGAACGCCAACATCGGGGTCGCGACACCCAGCCCCACGGCCGACGGAAGCGCAGACGCGGTCGCGTTGGAAATCGTGTGATACGACCGGGGAATCGTTAGCTGGTGCGCGTGCGAGAACGGCCAGACGATCACGAACGCGCGCCCGACCACCTTGTTGATCGGAATGGTGCCGCCGCCCGGCAAGCCGGTATGCAAACGCGAGTCAGCGGAGTCGTTGCGATGGTCGCCCTCGACCCACAACCTGCCCGGGGGCACAGTGACATCGAACGGCAAGGTTCGGTTGTCACTCCCGGGATACAAGTAGCTCTCGCGCATCGCCGTCCCGTTGATGATGAGGCGACCTTGGTTGTCGCAACACACAATGTGATCGCCCGGAACGCCGACGACGCGTTTGATGAAGTCGGTTTCGCCCGATGGCGCGAACCCGAGGTAGCTGCCGACCTTGCGAAGGCCGCGCAGTACCGGATTGTGCGGCTGCGAGATGCTGCCCTCCGGCGTCCACGAGTCGACGCCGCTGAACACCACCACCTGGCCGCGTTGCACGTGCCCGACCTTGTACGACAGCCGGTTGACCAGCACGCGATCGCCAACGTGCAGCGTGTTCTCCATCGATCCGGACGGGATGTAGAACGCCTGAAACAAGAAGCTGTGGACGCCGACGGCGATCACCGCGGCAACCACGAGCAATATCACGGCCTCGAGCCAGAACGGGCGGGGCGGACGAGCTGCTCTCCGGTCAGCCCGGGCCGACCCGGCCCGGCTTCGTTTGCGATGGCCGCTGGCAGAGTGGGTGGCGACGCTCTCCACCGCGGACTCTTGAACTTCGGACTCTTGAACTTCGGACTCTTGAACTTCGGACTCTTGAACTTCGGACTCTTGCACTCCGGAAGCTTGCTGTCCGGACGTTCGCACCTTGGGCGCTTCCACCCCGTACGGCTCGGGCATGGGCAGGTCGTGGTCGAACGGCCCGTCGATCATGTGATCTGACGGCTCAGTGTCGGGCGGGTGCGAACTCAGCGCGCGGGGGTGGTGTCGCGCTTCTCGCGGATCTTCGCCTTCTTGCCCCGAAGCTCGCGCAGGTAGTAGAGCTTGGCGCGGCGCACGTCGCCACGGGTGACGATCTCGATCTTCTCAATGACGGGGGTGTGCACCGGGAAGGTGCGCTCGACGCCCACACCGAAGCTGATCTTGCGAACGGTGAACGTTTCGCGAACGCCATTGCCCTGGCGACGGATGACAACGCCCTGGAAAACCTGCACGCGCGAGCGGTTGCCCTCGACGACGCGGACATGCACTTTCAGGGTGTCGCCCGGCCGAAAGGCGGGCACATCCGAGCGCAGCGAAGCGGCGTCGAGTGAGTCGAGGGTGTGCATGGCGGTGTCGTCCTGCCTGGTGAGGGGCCGGTCAGAGGTGGGCAAGTCCGCCAGGCCCGCGAATCAACCTTCGATCGCGATCCGCCCACGGACAACCGCTCTATCTTGCCACATCTCCCTCGTTCGACCGAATCGTCTCGGCAATCGGTACTGCGGCAATGACGCCGCGATCGGTCGTCGACAAGGTTTCGGGGTCAATGGCGGCGAGTAGGTCGGGCCGTCGCTGCGCGGTCCGGCGCAGTGCCTCGGCTCGCCGCCAGCGGGCGATGGCGCCGTGGTGCCCGGACGTCAGCACCTCGGGCACGTCGAGCCCGCGCCAGCTCGGCGGCTTCGTGTAGGCCGGCCCCTCGAGCAGACCGGCGACGTGCGATTCGTCAACGAGCGACTCGGCGTTACCGACGACGCCCGGCAGCAGCCGAACGACTGCTTCCAGGACGACGAGCGCGGCCGCCTCTCCCCCGCCCAGCACGTAGTCACCGATGGAAAGCTCGTCCACCCGCATCCGTCGGCGGGCGTCCTCGACGACGCGATAGTCGATTCCTTCGTAGCGTCCGCAGGCGAAGGCCAACCACGGTTGCGCGGCGTACTCCTCCGCCCGCGCTTGGGTGAACGGCGCCCCCGCCGGCGTCGGCACAATCAACAACGGCACCTGGCCGTCGTCCGCCTTAAAGACTTCGTCGAGGGCCTCACCCCAAGGCTCCGGGCGCATCACCATCCCCGCGCCACCGCCATACGGCGTGTCATCAACGGTGCGATGCGCGTCGTGGGTGAAGTCCCGCAGATCGTGCACGCGGACGTCGAGCAGGCCGCGCTCCTGCGCCTTGCCGACGAGTGAGAGCGTCAGCGGCGACAGGTAGTCGGGAAAAATTGTGATGATGTCGACGCGCATGAACTACTCGCGCTCATCGACGTCGGGGTCAAGCAAGCCCGGCACTGGCTCGACCGTGACGGTACCTGCGTCGAGGTCGACCGCGGGCACAAGTTCGGCGACGAACGGCACCAAAATCTCGACGCCGTCGAGTCTCTTGATCGACAGCACATCTTGAGCCGGCAGGTGCAGCACATCGTCGACAACACCGATCTCGATCGCGTCGGGAGTGCGCGCGCGCAGGCCAATCAGATGATGATCGTAGAACTCGTTCGGATCGTTGAACCGCTCAGCTTCGTCGACATCGACTACGAGCATCGTGCCCCGCAATGCCTCCGCGGCACTGCGATCGGTCAGCCCAGCGAAGCTCACCAACAACCGGCCGGAGTGCCAGCGAGACGTGACGACCTTGAGTGGTCCGCGCTCGGACGGCTCGGTCGCGAGTGAACTGCCGACGGCAAATCTGCGATCGGGGTCATCGGTGCGCACGTCGATGCTGACGTCGCCGTGCACGCCGTGCGCCCGAGCGACCCTACCGATGACGAGTTGCAACGGAAATCTCTCCGTAGCCGAATGCGCGGGTCAGCAACCGCCGGTCAGCGGCCGCCGTCGACATCGACGAGATCGACACGGACGGCCGAGCCGCCGACGGCTGACATCACGGTGCGCAATGCCTTGGCGGTGCGGCCCATGCGGCCGATCACCTTGCCCAGATCTTCGGGGTGAACCCGCACCTCGAGCACCTTGCCACGGCGCTGGTCACGCGCGCGCACCTCGACATCGTCGGGGTGTTGCACGATGCCCTTCACCAGATGCTCGAGAGTTTCCTCGAGGACGTCGGTATCTGCAGTGGGCATGGGCGCTGACCTCAGGCCTGCGCGTCAGGCGCCGCGTCGGCAGCACCTTCGGCCGGGCTTTCGTCAACCGCGGCTTCGGCCTGGGTGGGCGCCTCGACCTCTGGTTCTGCGGTCGGGGCTTCTACGGTCGGGGCTTCTACGGCCGGTGCTTCAGCGGCCGGTGCTTCAGCGGTCGGCGCTGCGACCTCGGGTGCGTCGTCGACCTTCTTGGCCGGTACCTTCTTGGCGCGCGGAGTGGTCGCGTCGGCCTTCGGGTCGCCAGCGCCCTCTTTCGCGGCTGCCTCGAACGCCACCCGCTTGTCGGCCTTCACCGCAGCGACCAACATCGGCGGCGGCGCGGGCAGGCCCTTGAACTTCTGCCAGTCGCCACTGACCTTGAGAATGGCAGTGACCGCCTCGGTCGGCTGGGCCCCCACGCTGAGCCAGTAGGCGGCGCGATCTGCCTGCACCTCGATCAGCGAGGGGTCTTGCTTCGGGTGGTACTTGCCGATCGCCTCGATCGCCCGGCCGTCGCGCTTGGTGCGCGAGTCGGCGACCACGATGCGGTAGTACGGCGCGCGCATCTTGCCCAGGCGCATGAGCTTGATCTTGACTGCCACGGGACTCGGGTACTCCAGCTCTTCTGACAGGGTGAGTCGGCGCTCGACGTGGTGGGGACCCGGTCGCGACGTCTCAGGGACACGGCCGACACGGGTAGAGGGCCGCGTCGGACGGTGTACGACCGGCCATTCTGCCAGACCAACGGCTTCCGACGCACATCGACCGAACCCGCAGCCACCGCTAGGGCTGCCAAGCGGCGCGCTCTTCGCCTCCTAGGGGTCGCGGACAACCGCGCCACGCGAGACGGTGTCTGTATGGGCATGGGACGCCGGAGGCACCGATGAATCGGCCCGATGAGGCCGACTTCCGGGCCTTCGTCGCGGCCCGGTCCGCCGCCCTGGTGCGGTTCGCACACGTGCTCACCGGCGACCCACACACGGCAGAGGACGTCGTGCAGACGGCGCTCGCCCGAACATTCGCCGCCTGGGGCCGGGTGAAACGCAAGGACAACCCGGAAGGTTACGTGCGCCGCGCGATCGTCAACACGCACCTGAACGGGTTGCGCCGGCGTCCCTGGCGCGAGCAACCGCGGCCCGAGCTTCCGGAATTGGCAGCGCATCGGCGTCCGGAGAATGAATTCGACGAGCGCGACGCGATGTGGCAGGCGCTCGCCACGCTGCCGCCGCGTCAACGCGCGGTCGTGGTCCTGCGCTACTACGAAGACCTCACCGAGAGCGACATCGCCGACGTTCTCGGCTGCAGCCGCGGCACGGTCAAGAGCCAATCGTCGAAGGCGCTCGCCAGCCTTCGCCGCATCGTCGAAAAAGAGGACGCACCCCGATGACCGACATCGAGAACCTGCTGCGCGAGACCTTGACCGACCCGCGACGTCGCGTCGACACGAATCCTGAGCTCTACGACAACGTTCGGCGCGCAGCGCGTCGGCGCCGGCAAGGAATGCTCAGTGCAGCCGGCGCGACTGCGCTCGTGATCGCCGTCGTGGTCGGCTCCATCGCGGTAAGCCGAGGCCCTTCACACCGGGGCGTTCTGCCCGCCGCAACCGCGACGCCGTCCGCCACACCGACGGCTGCACCTACCGCGACACCGACGGCCACCCCAGCGCCCGAACCGACGCACGAGTCGACCTCGACCCAACTCGACCTCGGGCCTGCCGATTTCGGCGCGCAGGACATCGTCGTCACTCCGACGGCCGAATTCGTGATCAGCGGCCTGGCGCCGATGCGCTTGCTTCAACTCGATCCGGTGACCGGCCAGGTGGTGCGCTCTGTCTATGGAATGAGTGATACCAATGGCGGCCTGTTCCTCGACGCCAATGGCACTGACCTGTTTCTTTGGTCAGCGGCCGGCGAACTGCGCGAATACAACGCGAAGACGCTTGAACTGACGAACCTCGTCTACGACGCGCTGCCGGTCGGCGTGCAGATCTTCAACGCTGTCTCGATCGATGGTCAGCCCTGGTTCACGACAGACCAAGGCCTGTACTCCGTGACCGTCACGCACAACTCGGCGGTGGCGACGAAAGTGCCTGGCATGTCGAATGTGTACGGGCTCACTGCCGATCCCGCACACCACCGGGTTCTCGTCGGCCTATTCAGCGATACGCCGAGTGGCAACCACCAGCTCGTGGCCGTCGATGTCGCGACGAAGCGGCTGACAGCGGGCGGCGCACTCGGCGTCGGTAAGGAGACCATCGCGATCGTCGACGGCCAGACGTGGGTAGGCGGCTACGGGGATTCGACCGCGCCGCGCCTGGTGAAGTTCGACGCTGGCACCTTGCGCCCCACGACCACGCCCGACCTCAACAGCGTGCTCGGCCCGGGTGCGATCATCTGGCCGGGTCAGCACGTGCTGTGGGTGCGGCACGGAGGCGACGAACGACTCGACTGCGTCGACCCGGCCAGCGGCAAGGTCCTCCAAACCTGGCCGGAAATTCAAGGGCCGGTCTCATCCGTCGCCGGCGCCGCGTACGCCGTCCACAACGGCTTGGTGCGACGGCTGACCCTCGAATCCAGCTGTTCAGGCTGACGGTCGGTCGAACGCCCGCTTGGGGTAGCGCCGCGGCTGTAACGACTGACGAGAGGGGAGGTCTCACCACTAGGCCGTCCGATATGCAACGCCCTCGGTGGGGTCCTTGCAGCAGCGCTTGCGAACAAACTCGGCAGTTCCAGCCGCCTTGCCCCGGTGATTCTCGGCAGCATTGTCTTGCAGGCGTTGCCTTTCGCCGTGACGGCGAACGTGCACGCCCCGATCCTGGCGTTCGTCCTTCAGGTGATCTCCGGAGCCGGAATGATCATCGTCGACGTGCTCGCCTACACGGCATTGCAACGCGATCTGCCACGCGAGGTTCTCGGCCGGGTCCTCGGCGTATTCGATGCCATCGTTCTCGGATTCATCGTCGCGGCCAGCTTCATCGGTGCTGCGTTGCTGACGTCACACGGCCTGCACACGACCCTGTTGGTCATCGGATTCGCGTTCCCACTGCTGGCATTGGTGGGCCTGCCTGCTGTGTTGAAGGCCGATCGCGAGTCGGCGGCCGCAGTCGCGCGACTGGCCCCGCGGGTTCGGTTGCTCGGTGCCCTCGATCTCTTCACCGGCGCAAGCAACTCCGTACTCGAGCGCCTCGCAAAGGCCGCAGTCGAGCAGCAGTCTCCCGCTGGGTCCGTCATCATCCGCGAGGGCGATGAAGCCGATGCGCTGTGGATCCTCGTCAGCGGGACACTCGCCATCGAAGCGGTCGGCGTCGGCCGCGCCGACGGCCAGGCAGTGCAGTTGCCCGACGTCCAGGCGCCGTCGTACGTCGGCGAGCTCGGGCTGCTGCGCCGCGCGCCGCGCAGTGCGACTGTCACCACCAAGCGCGACTCGACGTTGCTGCGCATCGACGGCACCGAATTCCTGAACGCACTCGAGGCGGCACCCCCGAGCGTCTCCCTGAAGACGCTCGCCGCCGTTCGTCTTGCCCGCACTCCGGGTCGCGTCTCCGAGCAGGGCGAGTAGTGCAGGTTCACTTCTGCGGCGTGCGCGGCTCGACACCGGCGCCGGGACCCGACTTCGTCCGCTACGGCGGCCACACATCGAGCGTGGCGCTCGCTCATGACGGCGCACCGCCGACCTTGGTGATCGATGCGGGCACGGGACTCCGCCGCGTCACAAACCTGCTCGGCGACGCGCCCTTCCGAGGCACGATTCTGCTCAGCCATCTACATTGGGATCACGTGCACGGTCTGCCCTTCTTCACAGGTGGCGCGCGCAACGGCCATCGCGTCGAAGTCCTGCTACCCGCCGTCGATGACGATCCCGTCGGCACTCTTGGCCGCGGTTTGTCACCTCCGCACTTCCCCGTCGGCCCGACAGAGCTCGGTGCCGGCTGGACATTCACGTCGCTCGAAGAGGGCCCGCAACAGCGCGAGGGCTTCGACGTCGAGGTCCGCGAGATTCCGCACAAGGGTGGACGCACATTTGGCTTCCGCGTCACTGACGGGACCGGCACGATCGCCTACCTCAGCGACCATCAGCCACTTGTCACCGGACCAGGGCCCGACGGTCTCGGCGCCTACCACGACGCGGCAGTCGCGCTCGCGCGCGATGTCGACGTTCTCGTGCACGACGCGCAGTTCCTCGCAGCCCAGTTTCCGGGCGTCGCTTACCTTGGCCACGCGGCGATCGAGTACGCCGTGGGGCTCGCAGTCGAGGCGGGCGCACGCGCGCTGCTGCTTTTCCACCATGCACCCGACCGCACCGACGACGAACTTGACGCCATTGTTGCCGCGTTCGCCGACGCGCCGGTATCGGTGCTGGCCGCCATCGAAGGCAACGTCGTACAGCTCGGCTAGCGAATGACAGTTCCGCGGACGACGATGTGCCGGGGTCTGCGCAATTCGCCAAGGTCGAGTCGGGGGTCGCCGTCGTAGACCACGAAGTCAGCGGGCGCCCCCTCGACAAGGCTGGGCAGGCCGAGCCACTCACGCGCCTTCCACGATCCGGCCGCGAGTACCTCGAGATTCGACAACCCGGCCGCGCCGAGCGCCAGCATCTCGTCGACCACGAGCCCGTGCGGAAGGTGCCCACCGGCATCGGTCCCGACGTAGATCGGAACTCCCGCGTCACGCGCATCGGCGACCCGGCCGGCGGCGGTGCGCTGAAGACGTCGCATGCGGTCGGCGTATGCCGGGTATTTCGCTGCCTGGTCAGCAAATTTGTCGAACTCGGCCACCATCACGAGCGTCGGCACCACCGCGATACCGCCCGCCGCGACCGCATCGAGCGTGTCATCGATTCCGGTGCCGTGCTCGATTGAGTCGACACCCGCGGCAATGAGGTCTGGCAATGCCTCTTCGCCGAAGACATGCGTGGCCACTCGCGCGCCGAAGGCGTGTGCCCGCGCAACCGCGTCGCGAAGAACGTCGGCGGGCCAGCACGGGGTGATGTCACCTACCTCGCGATCGATCCAATCGCCGACGATCTTCACCCACGGCGGCCCGTGACCGCCGGGGCGTCGAGCCTGGGCTTCGGCGTACTCCGCCAACTGGCCGGGCTCTATCTCTGCTGCGTAGTTGCGGATGTACCGACGAGTACGCGCGAGGTGGCTGCCGGCATGCACGATGCGTGGCAGGTCGTCGGCATCGTCGAGCTCGTAATGTGTGTGCGGCACGCCGGCGTCGCGCAGGAGCAAGGCACCCGCGTCGCGATCCGTGATCGCCTGCTGGCGCGCAATTTCCAGCGACACGCCGCCGGCGGCCGCCAGCCCGACATGGCAATGCGCGTCGACCAAACCTGGCAGCACATAGCCACTCGACGCGAATGTCTCGATATCGAGATGAGTGGGTTGGTCGAACGTGATGCGGCCGTCGATGACAAAGAACGCGCGCTGCTCGGCGTCCGGCAGAATGACCGCTCGAACAGCGAGCGCCGCCATCGTCAGCGGGGTCTCGGGCCGCTTGGGCCTTGATTTCCCTGACCGCCGCCGAGCCCGCCCAGGCCACCCGGCCCGCCGATCGGCGGAAATCTCAGCTTCGACAGATCGGGCATCGTCATACCGGGTGGCAGTTGACCCGGCATCGCACCACCACTGGGCAACGCGCGCGGCACTGTGCTTGGCCCACCGGGTCGCCCGCCCGGTCGGCCACCCTTGCTGCCCTTGCCACCCTTACCTTTTTTCGTCGACTTCAACGCCCGCTTCATGCCCGGCAGACCCATGCCCCCGGCCATCTGCTTCATCATCTTGCGGGCTTCGAAGAATCGATCGACCAAGCTGTTTACCTCGGCGACCGAGACGCCCGAGCCGTTGGCGATGCGCACCCGCCGCGATCCGTTGATGATTTTCGGATCGTCACGTTCGAGTGGCGTCATCGACCTGATGATTGCGGCGATGCGGTCGATGTCTTTGTCGTCGACTTGTGCGATCTGTTCCTTCAGCTGGCCCATGCCCGGGATCATGCCGAGCACATTGCCGATCGGGCCCATCTTTTTGATCGTCATCATCTGGTCGAGAAAGTCTTCGAGCGTCAGCTCGCCTTCGGTCAACTTGCGCGCGGTCTCTTCGGCCTCGCCGGCATCGAAGGCCGTTTGCGACTGCTCGATCAACGTCAAGATGTCGCCCATACCGAGGATGCGCGAGGCCATGCGCTCGGGATGGAATACGTCGAAGTCTTCGAGCTTTTCGCCGGTGCTGGCGAACATGATCTGTCGGCCGGTCACCGATGCAACCGACAACGCCGCGCCGCCGCGCGCGTCGCCGTCGAGCTTGGTAAGGACGACACCGTCGAAGCCGACGCCGTCAAGAAACGCTTCCGCCGTATTGACGGCGTCTTGACCGACCATCGCATCGACGACGAACAAAATCTCGTTGGGGTTGACGGCGTCACGAATGTTGATGGCCTGCTGCATCATGTCGGCGTCGACGCCGAGTCGGCCGGCGGTGTCGACCACGACGATGTCGTGATTGAGTCGCTTGGCGTGCTCAATAGCAGCCCGTGACACCGCCACCGGATCACCAACACCACTACCTGGTTCGGGCGCGAACACCGGAACTCTGGCGCGCTCGCCGAGCACTTGCAGTTGCTGGACGGCGTTCGGGCGCTGTAGGTCGGCCGCGACCAGTAACGGCGCGTGCCCTTGCGCCGACAACCACTTCGCCAGCTTGCCCGCGAGCGTGGTTTTTCCTGAGCCCTGCAGGCCGGCGAGCATGATGACAGTCGGCGGATTCTTCGCGTATCTCAGTCGTCGCGTTTCGCCGCCGAGAATGCGCACCAGCTCGTCATTGACGATCGAGATGACCTGCTGGGCCGGGTTGAGCGCCTGCGACACCACGGCTTCGCGCGAACGCGCCTTGACCGCGTCGATGAAGTCTTTGACGACGGGCAGCGCGACGTCGGCTTCGAGTAGCGCGATGCGGATCTCGCGAGCGGTGGCATCGATATCAGCGTCGGACAACCTGCCTTTGCCACGCAGGGTCTTGAAGACGGCTTCGAGCCGATCAGACAGGGTGTCGAACACGAAGTCAGCCTACCGACTGCCGTCGGAAGCCCCCGATGTCAGCGGCGCGCAAGCGTCGCAGCACGCCGTCAGCTTCGCGGCGGTGCGACCGACAGTGCTTCTTCGACGGCCCGGCGCACTGACTCCGCCCTATCTGGCGCCAGCACCCGGCCGCCACGGTCGGTCACGTAGAACGCGTCGACGACCTCTGCCCCGAGCGTTTCGACCCGGGCGGCTCGCACGTCGAGGCCTTCAGCGGCCAGCACCTTGGTCACCGTGAACAGCAGGCCTGGGCGGTCATGTGCGCGCACTTCGATCACCGTCGACTGATCGGAGGCGCCTCCGGGGAGCATCACCCGAGCGGGAGGCAAAGCGATCGACTTACGGGTCGCCGCCGACGCCTCTCGCCGGGCCAGCTTCTGGGCAACATCGAGGCCGCCTTCAATAGCCCGCCGCATGTCATCTTGAATCCGGGCCGGCTCGACATCGGCGAAATACGTCGGTTCGACTTCGAAAATGGTGACCGCCGTCGGGCCAACAGAGGTCGCGGTCGCCGCCCGCACACCAAGGCGATGCAACGCGAGCACCCCGGCTGATCGCCAGAGCAGGCCAGGTTGATCGGGGGCGATCACGGTCACCGTGCTGCTACCGGCCGAGCTTTCGGAGACCACCACGAGTTCGCCGCGTTCGGCCAGCTTCACAATTGCCGGCGGCAGGACGACCTCCGGCTGTGGGATTGGCTCGCCGGCGAGGGACGCCGCGGCGCGACGCACGAGATCGGCGACGAGACGCGCCCGCCAGTCGTCCCACATCGGCATGCCGGTAGCGCGCGCGTCAGCTTCGGTCAGCGCGTGCAACAACTCGAGCACCTGCGGCGTGCCGGCAGCTTGCGCCACTGTTGCGACCGTCGCGGGGTCATCGAGATCCCGACGAGTCGCTGTCTGCATGAGGAGGAGGTGATGACGCACCATGGCGACGAGTGCTGCCGTATCACGATCGTTCAAGCCGATGCGGGCAGCGATGTTGGGCACGATCGCGGCGCCAGCAATGGAGTGATCACCGTCTGCCCCCTTGCCGATGTCGTGGAACAGCGCACCAAGCAGGAGCAGGTCGGGCCGCGCCACTGTTCGCGTCAAGGCTGCGGCCTCAATCGCCGTTTCGACGAGGTGGCGGTCAACGGTGTAGCGGTGCATCGGGTTGTGCTGGCGGCGATAGCGAACCGACTCCCATTCGGGTATCAACCGGGTCATGAGCCCGGCCTGGTCAAGAGCCTCGAACACGACGAGCGCCGCGCGCCCTGCGCCCAAGAGAGACACGAATGCTTCACGGGCAGCAGCCGGCCACGGAATCGGCATCGGCGGTGACTTTGCCGCAAGCAGTTCAACCGTCGGTGGCGACAGCGGCAATCCGACTTGTGCGGCCGCAGCGGCAGCTCGTATAACCAGCGTCGGGTCAGTGGCCGGATCGATTCCCCGGGCGAGCACAACTTCGCCGTCCTGCTCGACGACACCCTCGGCGACCGGCTTGCGTTCGGCTTTCGGCCGGCGGCGCAGAGTGCCCTCGACCGAACGCCAGGTGACGTCGCTCGCGTACGAGACCGTGCGGGCGGCTTCGCTGACCGCGCGCAGCAACTCGTCCGCGTCGGCCATACCAAGTGTGTGCGCGATCGCTTCTTGTTCTTGCGCGACCATGCGGGTCGTTGGTCGACCAGAAACGTCTTGCAACGTGTCGCGGACGTCGATCAACCGGCGATACGCGGCCCGCACAGCTGGTCCGGGGCCGGCGGCAACCCAGGCGGCGGCGATCGCTTCGAGTGCGTGCACGTCGCGCAATCCACCGCGGGCTTCCTTGAGGTCGGGCTCCAGCAGAAACGCCACCTCGCCGAGGCGTTCGGCCCGCTCGCGCACCATCTCGTGCAGCTGCGGCAAACGCTTCGAGGCGCGGGCCCGCCACTGGCCGAACGCATGTTCACGCAGTCGGGCAGTGAGATCGGGTACGCCGGCGATGTGCCGCGCGTGCAGCATGCCAAGCGCCGCTTTCATGTCGGAATTCGCGATCGCAACGGCCTCGGCGACCGTTCGCACCGAGTGGTCGAGTTTCCAGCCGGCGTCCCAGATGGGGTACCAGACCTGGTCGGCGATCTGCACGACGTCGGGGCGACCGTCATGCAGCATCAAGACATCAAGGTCGCTGCCCGGGCCCATTTCACCGCGCCCGTAGCCACCAACGGCGACCAGCGCTACGCCGTCCGCATCACCAAGGAGGTCGCGAAGCCATGCATCTGCTTTGGCCGTGCGATCGGCCCGGGCGGCCCCGAGGTCGAGACCGGATCCGGTTGGGGCGAGGCCGCTCACCATGGTCCCTCCTCGCCGGTCCGCACGGATTCTTCTCGCCCTATCTTTCTCCGAAGCAAAGGCGGCGCGTGGAGCACGCGCCGCCTTTGCCCGATGGAGCAACCCCTATGGGCTTAGAGCGCGCTGGTGCCGCGCTCGCCGGTACGGACCCTGACGACGTTCTCGACAGGGACAGACCAGACCTTGCCATCACCGATCTTGCCGGTCTGTGCTGACTTCACAATGACGTCGACAACGTCATCTGCGTCATCATCGTCAACGAGCACCTCAACCCGCACCTTCGGCACGAGGTCTACCTCGTATTCCGCACCGCGGTAGACCTCGGTGTGTCCGCGCTGGCGACCGTAACCGTTGGCCTCGCTGACCGTCATACCGGTGACGCCGAAGGTCTCGAGTGCCGCCTTCACGTCATCGAGTTTGAACGGCTTCACGATTGCGGTGATCAGCTTCATGAGCTCACCTTCTCACTGGCCGAAGCGAGTGTGCCGGAAGTGGACGTGTGTGACGCGGAACCGCCAGTGTCGTACGCCGACTCGGCATGCAGGTTGATGTCGAGACCCTCGAGTTCGACGTCACGCGAGACCCGGAGGCCCCAGGTGATGTCGATGACCTTGGCAATGAGGAACGTCACCACGAAGGAGTAGACCAGCACAACACCAACTCCGACGCACTGCCGACCCAGCTGGCCGAGGCCGCCTCCGTAGAAGAGACCGTCGCGACCAAACGAGTTCACCGCGTCCTGACCGAAGAAGCCGATCGACAAAGCGCCGAGGATTCCGCCGACGAGGTGCACCGCGACGACATCCAGCGAGTCGTCGAAGCCGAACTTGAACTTGAGGGCAACGGCGAGTGCGCAGACCACACCAGCCGCGGCACCGATCCAGATGGCGCCCATCGGTGTCACGTAACCACTGGCCGGCGTAATCGCAACAAGGCCGGCGACGAGACCAGAGGCCGCACCAAGACTGGTGCTGTGCCCATCGCGAATCTTCTCGACGATGAGCCAGGTCAGCATCGCGGCCGCGGTGGCGACGACAGAGTTGACCAACGCGATACCGGCGGTCGAGTCGGCTGCCAGCTCACTACCCGCGTTGAAGCCGAGCCAACCGAACCACAGCAGGCCAGCGCCGAGCATGACGTACGGCACGTTGTGCGGCCGCATGCGCTCCTTCGGCCAGCCAATGCGCTTGCCTAAGACCAGCGTGAGCGCCAGGCCAGCGATACCGGCGTTGATGTGCACGACCGTTCCGCCGGCGAAGTCCTCGATACCCAATTTGGTGATGGCGCCGGTCGAGTCGCGGACCGAGTGGAACTGGGCCAGCAACCCGCCGCCCCACACCCAGTGGGCGATCGGCGCGTAGACGAGGACCGACCACACACTGACGAACAGCACGAACGGGCCGAAGCGAAGCCGGTCAGCGGTTGCGCCGGTGATGAGTGCCGCCGTGATGATCGCGAAGGTGATCTGGAAGGTCGCGATGACCGCCGTCGGTACGCCCGCAACGAACAGGTCCGTGCCAGTCTTCAGCCCCACATGGGTGGCCGGATTACCGATGAATCCATGAAGTTTGTCGGGACCGAACGCGAGGCTGAAGAGGTCGATGACCCACAGCACGCTCACGATCCCCATACACACAAAGTTCTGCATCAACATCGCGAGAACGTTCTTGCTCCGAACCATGCCTCCGTAGAAGAAGGCAAGACCTGGGGTCATGAGCAACACGAGCGCCGTGGCCGCCAACATCCACGCGGTGTTGCCGCTATCCAGTTTCATCTCACTCCCGTCGTTCGTTTGGACTGCGACTACACCGACACCGTTGTCGCCTGACGGGAGAAAGGTGGCTGTAGCTGATTTCGAGCAAGGGACTGACATGTTTCGTGCCGGTGAAATCAGCCGCGCTGACGTTACGTACGTGTAACAGATTCGGCGGGTAGTCGCGCGGCAACGCAGGACGCGTAGGTCAGCTGCCGAGCAGGGCGTCAACGAACGCTTCAGCCTCGAACGGGGCGAGATCGTCAGCGCCCTCGCCGAGACCAATGAGCTTCACCGGGACGCCGAGTTCGCGCTGTACGGCGATGACGATGCCGCCCTTGGCGGTGCCGTCTAGCTTGGTGAGGACGACGCCGGTGATCGCCACGACTTCCGCAAAGACTCTGGCCTGGACGAGACCGTTCTGACCGGTGGTCGCGTCCAGCACCAGCAGAACCTCATCAACCGGCGTCTGCTTTTCGATTACTCGCTTGACCTTGCCCAGCTCATCCATCAGGTCCGACTTCGTATGCAAGCGGCCGGCCGTGTCGATCAGCACGGCGTCGGCACCGACGTCGGTCGCCCTCTTCACGGCGTCAAACGCGACGGACGCCGGATCGCCGCCCTCGGGGCCTCTCACCGTCTCTGCGCCGACTCTGCTCCCCCACGTCTGAAGTTGGTCAGCGGCTGCGGCCCGAAATGTGTCGGCGGCACCAAGCACGACCGTGCGACCCTCCGCAACCAGCAACCGCGCGATTTTGCCGCAGGTCGTGGTTTTTCCGGTGCCGTTGACGCCAACTACCAGCAGCACGGCCGGGCCACCGCCCGAGCTTCGCTGGGTTACCACTGCTCTGTCGAGCTCGGGGTCGACGAGATCGAGAAGGCCCGCCCGTAACAACGTTCGCGCGTCTCCGGCCGAACGAGACCCCAGCACTTTGGCCTTCGTCTTCAACGAGCTCACGAGTTCGTTCGTAGCGGCCAAACCGACGTCCGCGGTTAGTAAGAGGTCTTCGACTTCTTGCCAGGTCTCGTCGTCAAGAGTGTCGCGGGAGAGCAACGCCAGCAGGCCCTTGCCGAACGTCGACTCCGACCGGGCCAGGCGTGCGCGCAGCCTGAAGAGGCGACCCGCGGCGGGTTCTGGTGTGTCGATGAGGTCTGCAGTCGACGGTTGCTCGGCAGCAACCGCGGGCGCGCCATCGGTTGTGTCGCGTGGTCGACCGCGCAAGACCACCGGCCGAATTGTCGGCATTGGAATTTCCCGGCGACGGCGACCACGCGAGCTTCGCAGCAGGAATCCGCCGCCGACTCCGACGAGCACGACGACGGCCACGATGATCTCGATGAGAGGTTGCACGGAAGCCAGTCTCCCATCGGACGCTCCGCGCTCGGCAGCGCAGGCATCGTCCGCCGGCCGAATTCTTCACCCTGTGGACACCTTGGTGGCGTAGTGGAGCTGCCGTAGTCTCGCCCGATGGCATTCCAACGGGGGAATCTCTGTTTCGTGATGCTGGCTGCATTCAGTTTGTCTGCGTGTACAGCGAGCACCAGCCACCCCAGCAAACTCACCGGCTCTGTTTTGAGCCCGTCGTTGGCACCCGTGACCGCGAGTTCTTCTCCCGCTGTCGCAGCAGCATCGACAAGCGCAGCGATTTTTGTGATTCCCGAATCAATAAATGCCTCAAATGCCGGGACGCCGACAAGCCCACCCAATTCATCTCCAACTGCAGTGCTGCCAACTGCACTGTCGTCGCAAGACATCGAAGCCGGCGTCCGCGCAACGGCACAACAGTTTTTCGACGACCTCAACACAGCGTTCGCAACCGGCGATGTCAGCAAGATCACTGCACTCACTGCACCCGCCTGTGGCTGCCGGAATCTCGTGAAGATGATCGCGGACACCTACGATCAGCACCAACACATAGTCGGCGTATCAGCCACGATGACGAAGCTCACAATCGTTACCTTGCTGCCCTCAGGCGCCACCCTTGACCTCCGGTACGCAATCTCAGGCGGTCGCATTCTGGATGCCGCCGGCAACCAGATCAACACCTCAATAGCAAATCCCGACGAACATTCGGCGATGGTCGTCATCAACGCTGGCGGTCAATGGACTGTGCAGCAGAACACTCTTCTGAATAGCCCAACGAAATGAGGGGTCGTTCACTTCTCGTTGCCCTCATGTTGTCGTGCATCGGGCTGCAATCTCTTGGCGTCAGCTCCAGTTATGCCAACACCGTCGCTGCAGTAGGCACGCCGCCACCTGTCGATTTCGGATCGGGTTCGGGCGTTCAAGGCAACCAGGGCGACGGGACTGTCGAGGGTTCGGGCAGCGAGCATGGCGGCGGCCAAGCTGGTGGCGTCGGAACACCGACCGGCCCGGGCTGCACGGACTGCACCTACACCTGGGTTGCCGTGTGCAACCCAGCAGTCACGCCCAATTGCGGAGCCGTAGCGGCGCAGTGCCCGGTCGGGTTCACCCTAGAAACCGAGCTCATCCATCAGCCGCCAAATATCGATGCACTCGTCACCGAGTGCCGGTCTGCCACCGGCATCACACCTGCGCAAGTACAACAAGCCGCGGTCGATCGATTCTCCCAACTTCTGACGACCGCGCTCCCGACGCATCAACCGGGCAACGGCGCCATCGTCAACCTGCCTGCGTTGTTCGCCACCAACACGCCGGCCGAGCAAGTCTTCACCGAAACGCTCCTCGGCACCCCGGTCACGCTCGACGTGCACGCCTCATGGACGTGAGACTTTGGCGACGGAACAACACTGATGAGCACAGACCCCGGCGGCCCTTATCCCGTCACCACTCTGAGCCATACCTACCTGCGGTCCGGTCACGTCACGGTTGCGCTGACCACCAACTGGGCCGGAACATTCTCGATGGCGGGTGGCCCAGCATCCGTGATTCCCGGCGGACCTATCCCCCGGGTCAGCGCGCCGTTCGCGCTCGACATCCATGAAGCGCACGGCGTGCTCGTCACCAACTAGCGCAACAAACCCTACGCAGGTGCCGCTTCGCGCAGGCGTTGGCTGATGACCGTCGTCACGCCATCGCCGCGCATCGATACGCCATAGAGCGCGTCGGCGATCTCCATCGTTGGCTTCTGATGCGTGATGATGACCAGCTGACTGGCCTCG
>OLLJ01000181.1_pt1 | contig 22649 bp, 16 predicted proteins | sample 1604521 | NCBI WGS metagenome assembly OLLJ01 (sample SAMEA104055714, study PRJEB20765) | soil metagenome | isolation source: soil
GCCGCCGGGAAGAACGCAGGCGCCGACCACGACATCCCGGCCGCGGTCGTCGAACTGGCCGAGCAGATCCTGCGTTTTCCGCGGCATCTCGGCATTCATTCCGGCGGCATGGTCATCTGCGACCGGCCCGTGACCGAAGTGTGCCCGGTCGAATGGGGCCGGATGGAGAACCGCACTGTTTTGCAGTGGGACAAAGACGATTGCGCCCGCACCGGGCTGGTGAAGTTCGACTTACTGGGGCTCGGCATGTTGTCGGCACTGCACGGCGCCTTTGACTTGTTGCGTCAGCACTACGGTGTCGATCTGCAACTCGACACCGTCCCGCCTGAAGATCCTGCGGTTTACGACATGTTGTGCGCGGCCGACTCGGTTGGTGTCTTCCAGGTCGAAAGCCGTGCGCAGATGGCGACCTTGCCGAGACTCAAGCCACGAAAGTTCTACGACCTCGTCACCGAAGTCGCCATCATCAGGCCCGGGCCCATTCAGGGCGGGTCGGTGCATCCCTACATCCGGCGCCGCAACGGCCTCGAAGAAGCCACATACTCCCATCCGCTACTGAGAAATTCACTCGAGCGCACCTATGGTGTTCCGCTCTTTCAAGAGCAAGTGATGCAGATGGCCATCGATGTCGCCGGCCTCACGCCGTCCGAGTCAGATCAGTTGCGCCAAGCCATGAGTTCGAAGCGTTCGACTGCTCGCATGGAGCGGTTGCGCGACAAGCTCTACAGCGGCATGGCCGAACGCGGCATCACCGGTGTCGTCGCCGATGAGATCTACGAAAAGCTCACCGCATTCGCGCACTTCGGGTTTCCCGAGAGCCACTCGATCAGCTTCGCCTACCTCGTCTATGCGAGTTCATGGTTGAAGCTGCACTACCCGGCCGCGTTCTGCGCTGCTTTGCTCAACGCCCAGCCGATGGGGTTTTACTCGCCGCAGTCGTTGGTGGCAGATGCGCGTCGGCATGGCGTGAAGGTGCGGCGTCCTGACATCAATGCCAGTGCCGCCCAGGTCATTCTCGAACCGGTAGAGCCAGTAAATCCAGATCGGACGGCGACGGCTGAGCAAGCGGTTCGGCTCGGGTTTGCTTCGGTCAAAGGCATTACCGAGCCGCTGGCCGAACGCATCGCGGTCGGCCAGCCTTACGTGAGCATGTCCGATCTGGTGCACCGGGTGGGACTCAGCACCGCACAGGTCGAGGCACTGGCAACGGCGGGTGCTTTCGACGACTTCGGGCTGAGCCGCCGCGTGGCGCTGTGGGCTGCTGGTGCCGCCGCGCAAGCATCCCCTGATCGACTTGCTGGTGTCGTTCTCGGTGAACGCGCGCCCACACTTCCGGCGATGAGTGCGGTCGAAATTACGGTCGCCGATCTATGGGCAACCGGCATCACTCCCGATGGCTACCCGACCCGGCATGTTCGCGATCGTCTCGACGAGCTCGGGGTGCTCAGTGCTGCTGCATTGCGAACCGCAGAGGCCGGTCGGCGGGTACTTGTAGGGGGAGTGGTGACTCATTGGCAGCGGCCAGCTACCGCGGGCGGCACCACCTTCCTCAACCTCGAAGACGAGACCGGCATGGTCAACGTGATCTGCTCGCTCGGAGTCTGGACTCATCACCGCCGGGTCGCCCGAGCCGCGGCGGCGCTGCTCGTGTGGGGCCGGCTCGAACGTGAACAAGGCGTGGTCAACGTCATTGCCGAGAAGTTGGCCCGGCTGCCCATGACGGTGCGCAAGACCTCCCGCGACTTCCGCTGAAATGAGCTTGACGGAGCTGCGGTGCGTGCTTACAGTGGTCAGTAGTTCGAACGTATGTTCGAATAGTCAGTCGAGTGAGACAGGTGGGGTCCTGTTGAACTTGGGGGGCGCTGCCATTGCCCGGGCCACGGTCCTCGACCCGCCGTGGTCCGGGCACCGGCGCTCACCTCGACTGAGATAGGCCGGGCTGCAGGTGATGGAGGGAGGGCGGCGATGAACGCGAGCGTCCACACCAACGGCCGTCGTACGAACAGCGGTTACGGCGCGAGCAGCGGGGCGTCGGTCTTCGGCCTCCTTGCGGCGGCCCGCAACGGGCTGCATGAAGCCGCCATGACGTCGCGACCAGCCGAGCGCTATGCGAGTGCCCACTTGGCCGCACTGCGGTGTGCAGCCGCCGTCCTCGCAGCCCGCGCCAGGCCAGAGCTGGCCGGATCACGTCGGGTCCGCCGGTCGCGCAACGCGTGGGTCCTTCTCACCGAGGTCGCTCCAGAACTCACCGAATGGGCTGGGTTCTTCGCGGCTGGTGCGGCCAAGCGCGCGGCCGCCGAAGCTGGACTCGAGGGATCAGTGACCGCGCGCGAGGCTGACGATCTGCTGCGTGACGCCGAAATCTTCCTGGCGTTGATCGAGACCACCGTTGGCATCGTCCACCAGCCCGCGTTGCCGGTCGAGGCACGCGCCAGCTGACCGGTACTCCTGAGCTGACCGGGTGCTCCTGAGCTGAGCCGCTGGCCACCTGGCGTGGTGACCGTTACCTCATCGTCATCTCGACGTCGTCCCCATTGCCGCCCAGTCGCCTCCAGATCGAGGCTCGAGAGCCGATACTTATTGGCAGGGGTAGTTGCCGGCAGCCGATCCTCGGCGCAGGGCATCGAAGGGCGGGGGTAGCAACGATGGCGCCGACGAAGGCAGAGGCGACCAGCGCGGTGCCAGGCGGCCGAATTCCGTGCTGTGCAAGCTCTTCTCGCCGCAGCTTTCGCTGCCACGCGCAGGCTCGTATTCTGGAAGCACCGATGAGCCCGCTGGTGCGGCATCGTCGGCTCACAGCCGGGTACATGATGGGCATGTCGTTGGGAGGGCATCGTGCCGCTCTCTGAGCACGAGCAGCGGGTTCTCGAGCAGATCGAGCGCGCCCTCTATGCCGACGATCCAAAGTTTGCCGCCACTGTTCGCGGCATCGATCCACGTACCCTGCATCGCCGGCGATACCTGCGGGCCATCGTCGGCTTGGTGATCGGCATCGTGGCATTGCCGGTCGGCATCGCCATTCAGCAGTCCGAAGTGAGCATCGCCGGCTTCGTCTTGATGCTGATCGCTTTTCTTTACGGCGCCGCCACCTGGCGACAGACCCGCGAGGCACCCGAGAGTGCCCCAGCGCCCGACCTGAAGGTCGCGTCTCGCGGCCGCGCCGGCACCAGTCGCGGTTCGGCCCGTCGGCCGACAGTGAAGCGCGGATTCATGCAGCGGTTCGAAGACCGGTGGGATCACCGACGCGAAGGCCTTGGCCGCGACGGGTCAGACGAACGATCCGACTGACGCTCTGTGTCAATCTGAAGCGCTGGGTCAGTCGCGGTCTTGGCCGCTGCGCCGGCTGAGTCTGCGGGCAGCGCCGGTCAGTGCATCCGAAACTGCGCGCGACCGGTCGACCACCCAGTTCGACCCAGTCGCGGCGACGCGACTCGTCGATGATGGAGCCAGTCGCGCGCGCACCCGCCGTCCGGCTGAAGCCGACTCGAACAATGCCTTGCGCACGACGACCTCATCCGCCCGTGGGTCTACGTCGGTTGGCCCGGCCGTAGTCGGCCGCGCGGCGTAGCGGGCCATCTCCTCGGCTCGGGTGAGTCGCACCAACGCTGCCTGAGCCACGGCGTCATAGCCGAGCCGACGCGTCGCCACGAGCGTGGCCGCCGCCCGTCGAGGTGAATCGTGCTCACCCGTCCACGGCACACCGAGATCGCGAAGGTCGTCACCCAGCTCGGCCCACGCAGCATGCGCTCGGGCCGCCGCGGTGTCGGCGGCCGTCCAGCGTCGGCGTCGGGTCAGCCAGCGCGCGATCGGCGCGCAGGCCAGCACGAGCAGCAGCACCGCAACCGCCACGATGCCGCCGACCGGCAACCGCGTCGATTTCGGCGTGTGCTTGCCACTGGTGGGCGCACCTACGGCACGCGGAATGACGTCTCGGGTGGAAGTCGCGGCGCTGGCACTGGCCGACGGTCCAGTCGAATCGGCCGTCACCGGTACCGGTGACGTCGACGTGTTCGCGTAGTTCGGGTTCGAGGTTTGTCCGTCCGCCCGCGGCGTCGGCTCGAATCGCAGCCACCCCGCGTCGTCAAAGTAAAGCTCCGGCCATGCGTGCGCGTCGGCTGTCGTGACGACGTAGTTGTCGCCCGACTTCGTTCCTGGTGTAAATCCGACAACCACTCGGGCCGGGATGCCTTCGAGTCGAGCCATGAGCGCCATCGTCGCGGCGAATTGTTCGCAGTAGCCGCGGCGATCGTGCACGAACGTCACAAGTGCGTTTTCGTTACTGCCGGTCTTGATGGAGATGTCATACGTGCCTTGTTGAAACCAGGCCTGGAGGGCGACCGCTTTCTGGTAAGAGGTGAGCGCGCCGGCGCGGTTGACGATCGCATCGGCGGTCGCTCCGATAATCAACGGCAAGTTCGTCGGCGTCGCGAGGTACGAACGCAACGTCGGCAGTGACGCGTCGTTGGGCACCGAGTTGAGGAACGTCGCCGATGGCGCGTACACCGAATTCGTCACCGAGTACGACAGGTGAATTGTCGAGCTGCGATTGCCATAGATCGCGGGGTTCACCGGGTTGTAGCGCCAGTCGCCATGGGCTTTCACCGTGGTCGGTGCGGCTGCAGCGGGCAGGTATGACTGCCGCAGGTTGGTGACGGTCACGTTCGTCCGGGTGGTGCCCACCGGTTGCAGTGTCACGCCAGCGGGTTTCGGAATGCCCTTGTCTATCTTGGTGTCTTGCGGTGTCGCGATCGATGACACGGTCCATTGGGTGCCGTCGAAGGTGTCGAGTGTGATCAGCCGCAAGTAGTCGGGTGTGCCGGTCGTCGTATAGGTAAACAACGACGTCGGCTCAGGCTGCTGCAGGTCTTGGTGCACCGTGACGAGCGGGCTGATGCTGGTCGCGCTGCCGTTGTCCGAAAGACCGCCGGTGCCGGCCGTGCGGTACGTGCCGAACCAACCCGAGTGCAAGCCAGGCACGATCACCGGCACGATCACCGCGATGCTGATCGCGGTGAAGCCCACCCGGCGGCCGACCTGCGTGAGGTGGTTGGTCATGCCGCGCCGACCGACGCTTTGACTCGCCGCTAATGCCGGCCGAGCGGCCGCTGCCGCCGACGACCCGGCGACCGGACCGCGACTCGCCCGAACCGGGCGGCCCCACCGGCTGACGCGGTCGCGCCCTTCGGCGAGGAGCAACGCGAGGTAGCCGGCGGCGGCGAAGACAAACGGCTGCCAGCCCACACCATCGGAAATCGTCGCCGCCGGAACGGTGAAGATGGCGAGCAGCGGGAGGCCGGCGACGGCGGGTCGGCGCAAAGTGCCGGCCAGCGTCTCGACGACAACCGCGACCAGGCCGATCCCACCGGTCGTCATCAAGCTGAGGCCACGAGTGATCGGGACAGGTGCGGCGAGTTGCGTCGTGTCGGTGAATCCCGATGACAGGGTCGTGTGCAAAAGACGTAATGCCGCCGGGCCGGGTACGAAGCCGAGCGGCGCGACGTCGTGCGCATACAACGCGGTGACGACGGCGGCCCACACGGCAAACATGACAAGTGGCGCGGCCGGCGCCAGCGGACGGATGCGTTGCATGACAACTGCGGCCGCTGTCACCGCGAGGATCACCAGTGCTACCCGCGGCAGCCACCCGTACGAATCAAAAATCGGCAGGAGTGTCAATGAACCCAGCGCCGTCGCCAGCGCGGCGAACATGGTGACACGCAGGCGGGCGTTCATGAGCGTGCAGCAATCGCGTACGACTCGTTGGCGGCGGTGCTCCACAACGTGCGCAGGTCGGTACCCGCTGGCGCGGACATTACCTTCCAGCCGGACGCAGCGAGATGGGCACACGACTGCGCATGGTTGCGCGTCGACGTCGGCAAACCGCTCGCTAGTCGGGACGGCGACCCGTTTGTGAGGCGGGACGACGACTCGTTTGTGAGACCGGACGACGACCAGCTGGCGGTATCGAGCACGATGGCGGCGCAGGTTGACGCGTGCTGCCGAAAGCGCGCGAGCGAGTCGAGATCGCCGTCGGTCAGGCTGCCCAAGACGGCGATTACCAGACCCTCACCGCCACCCCGCCGGATGCCAGCCAACCCTGCGCTCAGCGTGTGGCCACCCGATGTCGTAACGAGGGCGAGGTTGTCGAGCAGTACGCCTTCGAACGGCGCACCAGCCATCGTCTCGACCGAATAGCCCGACACTTCTGCGCCCACGTCGGTCACTAGGCGCAAGCCGAACGCTTCGCGGGCCAGGTGAGATCCGATCGACGCGATCGCGCTCACCGCCCACTCAAATGACGAACCTGCGCCTTCACCGCGATGGGCAACTGCCCGGGTGTCGAGCAATAGCACACCGCGGTTTTGCCAGGGTTGTTCTTCACGCCGAACCATGAGTTCGCCGTAGCGAGCGGTCGACCGCCAATGCACCCGCCGCAGGTCGTCGCCGTACCGGTATTCGCGCGTGGTGACGTCGTCCTCGCCCATGGTCGACATTGACCGCGCCCGACTGTCGCCACCGCCGGTCCAGTTGCCGCCGAGTCGCATGGCCGGCAACGGCACTACGACCGGCGTGACGACGAGTGCGTCGGTTGTAGCAAACGAACGCGTCAGCTCAACCAGGCCGAACAGATCGGTGAATCGCAGCGACAGCGGGCCCACGATGAAGCGGCCGCGCACATCGCTGCGAACGGGGTAGGCGACTTCGCGGATGCCGCGCGGCTCGATGCGGCTGACGACGAAACGTGGTCGGCCACCGAGGCTGTACGGCAGCCGATCTTCGAGCAACAAGATGCCCGTCGCGACTCGTGACAGATTTTCGATGCGCAGCAGCACCTGCGCGGTCTCGCCAACCGGCGTCCGGGTCGGACTCAGGCGTCGCGTGCATGACAACCGGTAGCGCGTGCGGGCAACCACAACTGCTGTGGCGATCGGCAGCACGCAGAGAAAAATGCCTACCCGTAAAAGGTCGGTCTCGCTAAGGACGAATCCACACATACAGGCGGCCACGCCGGCGGCGAGAAAGCTGCGGCCGCGGGTGGTCAGACCCGAAAGTGCCGCACGCATTAGCGAACGGTTCCTCGGGTTCGCGAGGTCGACGAGGGCACGGCCACGCGGGCAACAACGTCCGCCAAAATGTCGGCCGCGTTGCGGCGCGAGATTTGCGATTCGGCCGTGATGAGCAGCCGGTGTGTGAGCACGTGCGGTACCAATCCACGTACGTCATCGGGTAAGACGTAGTCGCGCTCATCGAGTGCAGCGGCCGCGCGGGACGCACGCAGCAGTTGCAGCGTCGCCCGAGGCGACGCGCCCAAGCGCAGCTCGGCGGAGTTGCGGGTCGCGGTGACGAGATCGACGGCGTACCGCTGCACGTCAGGTGCCACGTAGACGGTTCGTATCAACTCGATCGCGAGGGCAACGTCGGCGGCATTGGCAACCGGCTTGAGGTCGTCGAGTGGATTGTGGCTGCCGTGCGAGTCGAGCATTTCGAGTTCGGCGGCAACCGATGGGTAGCCCATCGACAACCGGGCGGTGAAGCGGTCTCTTTGTGCTTCAGGTAGCGGGTACGTGCCTTCCATCTCGATCGGGTTTTGGGTGGCTACGACCATGAACGGCGGGGTCAAGCGGTAGGTCGTGCCGTCGACGGTCGCCTGGCGTTCTTCCATGCTCTCGAGCAGAGCGGATTGCGTTTTCGGCGACGCCCGGTTGATCTCGTCGCCGACCACGATGTTGGCGAACACGGGGCCGGGCTTGAACTCGAACTCGCGGGTGTCCTGGTTGAAGACCGACACGCCGGTGATGTCGCTCGGCAGCAGGTCGGGGGTGAATTGAATGCGACGAACCGAACAATCGATCGCCTTGGCCAACGCTTTCGCGAGCATCGTTTTGCCGACGCCCGGCACGTCTTCGATCAGCAGGTGGCCTTCTGCGAACAGCACCGTGACGGCTAGCTGCACAACGTCTGGCTTGCCTTCAAGCACATGCTCGATGGCCTCACAGATGCGTCGGCCGGTTTCGGCGACCTCTTTGAGGTCGGCCCCCTCAGTCTCCGGAAACGCTGCCACCCGTACTCCTTGCTTGTCGCGGCTGTCTGTTCTGGTCCGTGCGTGTGGCGTGTCGGGCAATACGCCTAGCGAGTCTCTCAGGTCTAGGCCGTGCACACGAGGGATCCGCTCGACCGGTTGGCGCTCGCCGGCATCCGAACCAGGCGCCCTCGCCTGCGTGCCATCGCCCCCATCGGGCGCAGACCTCGACGCCGTCATGCCTACCGAACGGGCGGGCGGGCGAATCGGTTCGCCTCGGCCGACGACATCGCCGGCGATAGGGATCGGCCGGCGCAGTCGAGGAGGCGGCCGCGGGGAGCAGCCCGGCGCAATCGAGGAGCGGATTGACTTGAAAGTGGGGGACTGTGGAGTACAGTGGCGCAAAATGGAGAGCAGGTGTGCGGCTCACCTGTCTTTGCGGAGCGGAGGTGAGCGGTGTTTCTCGGGACCCACGCGCCTCGGCTCGACGAAAAGGGCCGCCTCTTTCTGCCGGCAAAGTTTCGGGACGAACTCGCTGACGGCCTCGTGATCACCAAGGGTCAGGAACGTTGCCTTTACGTCTTCCCGGCGACGGAATTCGGCCGGATGACCGACGCGCTTCGCGCCTCACCGGTGACGCACAAGGGCGCGCGTGACTACTCCCGGGTGTTTTTCGCCGGTGCCTCTGATGAGGTGCCTGACCGCCAAGGCCGCATCACCATTCCGCCGGCGCTGCGCGAGTACGCCGGGTTGCAACGCGATTGCGCCGTCATCGGCGCCAACACCCGCGTCGAGATCTGGGACGCGGCGGCCTGGGAGACCTATCTCGCCGCCCAAGAGCCGCTCTTTGCCGAGCTGGGCGAGGAGGTGCTGCCCGGAATTCTCTAGCTCGGATTTCCAGGCGCCCCACCGCGACTACCCCGTCGCGTCTGTCACGCGCCTCGAGGTCTCCGGCCGCCCGCTCTCCTGGCTCACCTTCCCCGGTGCCAGGCGAACGGTCGGGCGGCAGGAGACCCCGATGCGTGCGGCACCAGAAACCACCGAAGGGTCGAGATCACCACATGACTGACGACGGCCGTGCCGCCGATGTCCCCCGCGCTTCCGGGGACTCGATCGCGCCGACGCCGTATCGGCATGTACCGGTACTGCTCCGCCGGGTTCTCGATCTGTTCGCCCCCGCGCTCGCCAGCCCGCAGGCCGTGTTCGTCGACGCGACCCTCGGCATGGCCGGGCATGCCGAGGCACTGTTGCTCGCGCATCCGCAGGCGCATCTCGTCGGTATCGACCGCGATACCGATGCCCTCGCACTCGCCGCCGCCCGGCTCGAGCCGTTCGAGGCCCGCATCACTTTGGTGCACGCGGTCTACGACCAGCTCCCTGAGGTGCTCGCCCGAATCGGACTCAGCTCCGTGCACGGCGTGTTGTTCGACCTCGGCGTTTCGTCGTTGCAACTGGACGACGCCGATCGTGGCTTCTCCTATGCCCACGATGCTCCGCTCGACATGCGCATGGATCGCAGCACCGGCCCGACCGCCGCCGACGTCGTCAATACCTATCCCGCCGGAGAAATTGCTCGGGTCCTGCGTTTGTACGGCGAGGAACGGTTCGCCTCGCGCATCGCGGCAGCGGTCGTACGCGAGCGGTCGCGCCAGCCGCTGGTGTCGACGTCCAGGCTGGCTGAGTTGGTTCGCGAAGCGATCCCCGCTGCCGCCCGCCGCACGGGCGGCAACCCCGCCAAACGCACCTTCCAGGCATTGCGGATCGAAGTGAACGGCGAGCTGGTGGCGGTCGAGCGCGCGTTGCCGGCGGCGGTCGATGCCATCGGTGTCGGTGGCCGCGTGGTCGTGCTGTCGTACCAGTCACTCGAGGACCGCCTGGTGAAACAGACCTTTGCGGCCGGTGCGGCCAGCACGTCGCCGCGCGGCTTGCCGGTCGAATTGCCCGATCACGCACCGCGGTTGCGGTTGCTCACCCGTGGCGCTGAGGTCGCGAGCGACGAGGAGATCGCCGCGAATCCGCGCAGCGCTTCGGTGCGACTGCGTGCGGTCGAGCGCGTGCGGGCGGCGGCATGAGCCCGGCCACCGCGAGCGCGACGACAGCTGCACCGACCGGTGTGCGGCTGCCACCCGCGCAACGCAGTTCGGCCCTACCGGCCATACCGCCGACGCGGACGGCGCCCCCGCTGCGAGTCGTTCGCCCGCGCGCCACCCCGCCGCGTGCACCCTTTGTCTTACTCGTGTCGGCCCTGCTCGGTGGCGGGCTGGTGATGGTGCTGCTGGTGAACACCTGGCTGGCGCAGGGATCGTTCACGGTGCATACGCTCACGATCGAGCAGTCGAGGTACGCCGACGACGAACAGGCGTTGACGCAGTCGATCGCGCAGCGCGCGGCGCCGCAAGCGTTGGCCGCGCGTGCAATTGCGTTAGGTATGGTGCCTGCGCCCAACCCGGTCTTTCGACGGGCGTCAGACGGGTCGGTGATCGGCGCGCCCACTATCGCGTGGGCACCCCCACCGCCAGTAGTCGTTCAACCGAGCGCCACACCGTCGCCGTCGCCCTCGGTCACCCCGTCGCCGTCGGCTTCCGCATCTCCATCGCCTTCGGCCTCGGGTTCGCCAGCGCCGACCGCGTCGGCAACGGGATCGCCGGCGGCCGGAGTGCCAGCCAAAGCACCGGTTGCCACGCCGACGGTCGCTAAGCCAGGAGCGCCTGTCCCTGCGGCGGCTACCAAGCCCGCGGCGGCAACCAAACCCGTAACGCCACCGGCCGCCAAACCGACCGCGACGCCAGGCAGTCGCCCATGACCCGACTCGGCAATCCGCCACCGACCCGGACGGGTACTCGGCCGCCTGCGCGCAGATACCCGGCGGACCGCTTCGCTCCGGTCGCCCGGCCACAGCAGCGCCCGACGCAGCAGCGCCCGACCCCACAGGCGAGAAGCCCCCACTCGGGTGCGCGTCGGCCACAGCCGCGTCGCCCCAACGTGCGTCGGGCGAAAACGGTGCGCATCCGTCGGCGTCCGCCGCGGTCTGCCCGCCTCGGTGTGCCGGCTCGCCGTTTGCATGCGGCGTTGCTCGTCATCGGCTTTGTGATGATCCTGTTCATCGGGCGTCTCCTGCAGCTTCAGGGCGTCGACAGCAACGCGTACGCGGCCGATGCGCATGCGCAATACGCGCACAAGGTCACGCTGCCGGCCGACCGAGGGGCGATACTTGATCGCAATGGCGCGCCGTTGGCCGACAGCGTCGATGCGAGTGACGTCATCGGCGATCCGTTGGTGGCGTCGAGCTCGACGAAGACCGACCCGCTCGGCATTGCCGACAAACTCGCTCCGCTGATTGGCGACCAAAAGTCTTTGATAGCAGCGAGATTGACGGGCTCGAGCCAGTTCGTCTATCTCGCACACGGAGTGACGCCACAAGTCGCGAAGGCGATACAGACGCTGAACCTACCCGGCGTGACGATGCAGGCAACGAAGAAACGCGTGTATCCCGCAAATAACGTGGCGGCCAACGTGCTCGGCTTCGTCGGCTCTGACGGCAAGGGCCTCGGCGGTCTTGAGTACCAGTACCAGAAGGTGCTCGCCGGCAAGAACGGCCAACTCACTGTCGAACTCGGTCACAACGGCCAGGTGATTCCTGACGGCGCGGCTAGTGGGGCCGCCGCCGTGTCCGGCCATGACATCCAGCTCACGATCGACCACGACATCCAATGGAAGGCGCAGCAGGCGATCGCCGCCCAGGTTCTGCAGACTGGTGCCGAAGGCGGCGCCGTCATCGTGATGCAGCCGCGAACCGGCCAGATCCTGGCGATGGCGACTACGCCGACGTTCGACCCGGCGAATCCGGGAGCAGCGGCAGCGAGCGATCGCGGTAACACGGCTTTGTCCGACGTGTTCGAGCCGGGCAGCACGAACAAGGTCATCACCATGGCGGCGGCCATCGACAGCGGAGTGTTGACACCGAGCTCGCCGATCGACGTCCCGCCGAGTTTGGTACGTGCCGGCAAGGTTTTTCACGACGCCGAGAGTCACGGCTTGCTGCATCTGACTCTTGCCGGTGTGCTTGCCGAGTCGAGCAACATCGGCACCATGCTGGCCTCCGAGAAGGTCGGAGTCAGCCGCCTCTATTCGTACCTCCAGGCGTTCGGACTCGGTCAATCGTCGGGCTTGAATTTCCCCGGCGAGAGCCGAGGCATTCTGGTGCCGGCCAGCAGCTGGTCGGCGACGCAGCGCTACACAGTTCCATTCGGACAAGGCTTGTCGGTCAACGCGCTTCAGGTGGCCACGGTGTACGCGACGATCGCCAACGGCGGGGTGCGGGTTGCCCCCAGTCTCATCGAAGGTTTCGGTCAGGCTGACGGAACGATCAAAGCCGTGCCCGCGCCGACCCAGACGCGCGTCGTCAGTAACGCGGCGGCCGCGCAGGTCGAGAGCATGCTCGAAGCCGTGACCACGAACCAGGGCACGGCGCCCGAGGCGCGCATCCCCGGCTACCGCGTCGCCGGCAAGACCGGAACCGCGCAGCGAGTCGATCCGGCCTGCGGCTGCTATCGCGGGTACACCGCCTCGTTCGTCGGATTCGCCCCGGCCGACGATCCGCAACTGGTCGTGCTGGTGGTTCTCGACAACCCGATCTTTGGCCACTTCGGCGGCGCGGTGGCCGCGCCGGTCTTTCGGGATGTCATGTCGTTTGCGCTGGAGTCGGAGAAGATTCCACCCACCGGCACGACGCCGCCGGTCGTCAAGCTCTCCCTTCCGTGACGGGTAGGGTGCGCCCCGTGCCCGGCCCCGACGACGGTTTCGCCTTGCCACGCCCGCAGGTGGTGGCTCCGCGCACTCTCGGCGACCTCGCCGGGCGCCTCGCGATCATGCCCCGCCCCGACGTTCCAGCGCTCGCATCGATCACCGGCGTGGCGCATCGATCATCAGCCGTTCAGGCCGGTGACGTCTACGCGGCGCTGCCCGGCACACACACGCACGGCGCCCGGTTTGCCGCCGACGCTGCGGCTCGTGGTGCGGTTGCCATCATGACGGACGCCGACGGGCTGGCCATCGCGATGGCGATGTTGGAGTCGGAGGCGGAGTCGGTCGGCATTCCGGTGCTGGTCGTCGACGATCCGCGGTTGGTTCTCGGGCCGACATCGTCGTGGATCTACGGCGAACCGTCGACGAAGATTCGGGTGCTGGGTGTCACCGGCACCAACGGCAAAACGACGACGTCGTATCTGCTCGACGCGGGCCTGCGCGCGGCCGGCGAACAGACCGGACTGATCGGAACTATCGAAACGCGAGTCGGCTCGCAGGTCACGGCGAGTGCCCGCACGACGCCTGAAGCGCCTGATTTGCAAGCACTTTTCGCGGTGATGGCCGAACACGATGTGGGCGCCGCTTCGATGGAGGTGTCGAGCCACGCACTCGCGCTGCATCGGGTTGACGGCACGCGGTTCGCGGCAGTTGCGTTCACCAACTTGTCGCAGGACCATCTCGACTTCCACTCCGACCTCGATGACTATTTTGCCGCGAAGGCGCGGCTTTTCACTGCCGACTTCACGGGCGTGGGCGTGGTCAATGTCGATGACGAGCACGGTCGTACGCTGTCCGAACGTGCCGCCATTCCGATCGTCACCGTGTCGGCCAATGGTGGCGACGCGACGTGGTCGGTGCGCGACCTTGTTGCGGCTGCGGCCGGCTCACAGTTCGTTGTCACCGGACCCTCGGGCGATACGGCGCTGCGCATCAAACTGCCCGGCCTGTTCAATGTCGCGAACGCCTTGCTGGCCTTCGTCACGTTGATCGCAGCCGGTGTCGACCCGGCCGCGGCCGCAACCGGAATTGGCAGGCTCGGGTCAGTGCCCGGCCGGATGGAAGCGGTCGATGCGGGCCAGCCCTTTGCCGCACTCGTCGACTACGCGCACACCCCCGAAGCTGTCGAGACGCTGCTCACGACATTGCGGGCCACGACAGTGGGCAAGCTGATCGTCGTCCTGGGCTGTGGCGGTGATCGTGACCGCGCGAAGCGGCCGCTGATGGGCGCCGCTGCCGCGCGCCTGGCCGATGTTGCCGTGCTGACGAGCGACAATCCGCGCAGCGAGGAGCCGACGGAGATCGTCGCTGCCATGGTCGAGGGCACGAAGTCGGTCGCCTCGGCGCAACGGGCCGACATCATTGTCGAGCTCGATCGTCGCTCGGCAATTGCGGCGGCGGTGACGCGGGCGAGGCATGGCGACGTCGTCGTGGTGGCCGGCAAAGGGCACGAGCAGGGTCAGGAGGTTGCCGCAACGGTGCTGCCATTCGACGACCGGGTCGTCCTTCGCGGCTGTCTCGCCGATCTTGTCGGGGGGCCATCGTGATGCCGCTCAGCATTGCCGAGATCGCCGAGATGGCAGCGGGCATGATGTCGGACGTCGTCGATCCCGCCGTGCGTATCACCGGCCCGGTGGTCGCCGACTCGCGCGCGGTCGTGCCCGGTGCACTCTTCGTGGCGGTGCCCGGTGCGCGATACGACGGGCACGATTTTGCCGCGCGGGCCGTCGCCGACGGCGCCGGTCTGGTGCTGGCAGCCCGACCGGTCGGTGTGGCGGCCGTCGTGGTTGACGACACCGTGCGCGCGCTCGGACAGTTCGCGCACCGATATCTCTCGGCGTTGTCAGCACCACTGGTCGTCGGGATCACCGGGTCGAGCGGCAAGACCTCGACGAAGGACATCGTCGCCCAACTGTTGGCCGAGCGAGGGCCAACTGTTGCGCCTCAAGGGTCGTTCAATACCGAGGTTGGTCTGCCGCTCACCGTGTTGCGCGCCGACGCAACGACTCGGTATCTCGTGCTGGAACTCAGTGCTCGCGGCCTGGGCCATATTGCTTACCTTGCAGACATTTCTCGGCCCAGCATCGGCGTCGTGCTGAACATTGGCACGGCGCATGTGGGGGAGTTCGGCAGCAGCGGGGCGGTGGCGCAAGCAAAGGGCGAGCTGGTTGACGCACTTCCTCCCGACGGCGTTGCGGTACTCAACGCCGACGACGCCAACGTGATCGCGATGCGGTCACGGACCAGCGCGCGGGTGGTGACGTTCGGTACGTCCGCTGCTGTGGACGTCCGTGCTTCGCAGGTGCGCCTCGATGAACAGGCTCGGCCGACCTTCGAGCTCACCGCCGGCGGGGCAGAAGCGACGGTGACGCTCGCCTTACACGGTGCACACCACGTATCGAACGCGCTTGCGGCGGCAGCCGTCGCGCTCGAGGCCGGCTTTGAGATCGACGCGCTCGCGGTTGCACTTGGACAGGTACGACCGCTGAGCCGCTGGCGCATGGACGTTTCCGAGCGGGCAGACGGAGTTACCGTCATCAACGACGCCTACAACGCCAATCCCGAGTCGATGGTTGCGGCCCTCAACGCACTCGCGGCGATCGGTGCAGTGCGGGCGAGCGGTCGCACGTATGCGGTACTCGGTCTGATGGCCGAACTCGGACTGCACAGCAATGCAGCGCACCGGGCCACCGGCGCGACAGTTGCCGCGTTGGGCATCGACCACCTTGTCGTCGTTGGCGAAGCCGCACGCGAGATTGTCGACGGCGCGGTTGCGGCCGGCTTTGCCATCGGCGCAACCAGCGTTGTCGACGACGTCGCGCAGGCGGTTGCGCTTCTCGACGGGCAGCTTCGGCCCGGCGATGTGGTGTTGGTGAAGGCATCGCGGTCGGCCGACCTTCAGCGCGTTGCGGAGGGTTTGCTCGCCGGGGCACCGACGGTCAACGGAGTTGCCCGATGAAAGGCATCTTGGCCGCGGGCACGATCTCGCTCATCGTGTCGCTATTCGGCACCCCGTTCGCGATACGGCTGCTGCGCAGTCGCGGGTATGGGCAGCTGATCCGAGACGACGGCCCAACCACACATCACACCAAGCGCGGCACGCCCACGATGGGCGGTGCGGTCATTTTGCTCGCCGGAATCCTTGGTTACGCCGCCGGCAATCTTGTCAGCGCCAAAGGCCCTACTGCGTCTGGGCTCCTGGTCCTGGGGCTAGCCACCAGCCTGGGTTTTGTCGGCTTCCTCGACGACTTCATCAAGATTCGCATGCAGCGCAACCTTGGGCTGCGAGTGCGCACCAAACTGCTCGGCCAAACGATGGTGGCGATCGCGTTCGGCATCCTGGCGTTGCAGTTTCCTGACCGCAACGGTATGCATCCCGGGTCAACGCACATCTCGTTCGTGCGTGACACGACGGTGGTGTTGGGTGCCGTCGGCTTCGTTGCCTGGGCCTTGGTCCTGGTGTCGTCGACATCGAACGGTGTGAACCTGACTGACGGTCTCGACGGCCTCGCCACCGGCGCATCGACCATGGTGTTCGCCGCGTTCGTCATCATCACGTTCTGGCAGGGCCGCAACGACTGCGTCTCAAAGCTGGCTCCGGGTTGCTACCCGATTCGCGACCCGTTCGACCTGGCGATCGTGGCGGCTGCCTTCGCCGGTGCGTGTGCGGGGTTCTTGTGGTGGAACGCCGCACCTGCGCGCATCTTCATGGGCGATACCGGCTCGTTGGCTCTTGGTGGCGCGCTTGCCGGCATGGCCATCATCACGCGCACTGAGCTGCTGCTCGCGGTATTGGGCGGCTTGTTCGTCGTGATCACGATGTCGAGCATCATCCAGATCGGCTACTTCAAGATGACGCAGCGGCGGGTGTTCAAGATGGCCCCGCTGCAGCATCACTTTGAGCTGAAGGGCTGGGCCGAGGTCACGATCGTGATCCGGTTCTGGATACTCGCCGGCCTCGCGGTCGCGCTCGGCCTCGGCGTCTTCTATGCAGAGTGGATTACATGGCAGCGGTAGTACCGCCATGGGTCGCGACCGCCGCGCACGATGCGCCTTGGCATGAACTCACCGTGTGCGTGGCGGGCGTCGGCGTTTCGGGTGCGGCCGCAGCACGCGTGCTCGCGACGATGGGCGCCTCCGTTGTCGCCGTCGACGCAGGTGACGGCCCCCGCCAGCAGCAGGTCGCGGCGGAGCTGACTGCGGTCGGGGTCGACGTCCGGCTTGGTGACGGCGACACCTTGCCCGAGGGCAGCCAGCTGGTGGTGACCTCGCCGGGGTGGCGGCGCGAATCGGTGTTGTTTGCATGGGCGGCCAATCTGGGCGTCAAGGTGTGGGGGGAGCCAGAGCTTGCGTGGCGGCTGCGCACGCCGACCGCGCCGCCGTGGTTGGTCGTGACCGGTACTGACGGCAAAACGACGACGACGATGATGCTGGCGTCGATGCTGCGCGCCGCCGGCAATCGGACGACGGTTGCCGGCAATATCGGCACGCCGCTGGTAGAGGTGGTGAATGCTCCGCTTGACGTTCTCGCAGTCGAGTTCGGCAGCTTCCAGTTGCACTGGTCGCCGTCGGTCGTGCCCCTAGCCGCCGCCGTACTCAACGTCGCTCCCGACCATCTCGATTGGTGGGGCGATTCGTTCGACGACTATGTGGCAGCGAAAGGGCTCGCGTTCGCGCATCGGTCGACCTGTGCGGTTGGCAACGCCGACGATGCGATCAGCACGAGGCTGCTGGCCCGCGCAGCAGGTCGCCGGGTGTCGTTCACGCTGCAGAGTCCGCGACCACAACAGCTCGGCGTCGTTCACGATCTGCTGATTGATCGGGCGTTTGTCGACGATCCGGAAAACATCGGAGTCGAACTCGCCACGCTCGGCGACCTGACCGTGCCGGGCACGCACAACATCGCGAACGCGCTCGCTGCGGCGGCCCTTGCCCGCGCGTTCTCTGCCGCGCCGGCGGCCATCGCCGAAGGCCTCCGAACGTTTACGCCCGCACCCCACCGGATCGCCGAGGTCGCGGTCATCGACGGGGTGCGGTTCGTCGACGACTCGAAGGCGACTAGCCCGCACGCTGCGACAGCATCGCTGCATTCGTTCGACTCGATCGTGTGGATCGCGGGCGGGCTCGGGAAAGGTATTGCGTTCGACGACGTCGTGCGGGCGGCGGCGTCGCGGCTACGCGCCGCAGTCGTCATCGGTGCATGTCGCCACGAAGTTGCCGATGCACTCGCGCGACACGCCCCCGATGTCCGTGTGGTGGAGGTCGCGGGGTCCGAGACTGACCAGGTGGAAACCGTCATGGATCGCGTCGTCGCCCAGGCGTTCGCGTTGGCGGTCCCAGGCGACACGGTGTTGCTCGCCCCTGCAGCGGCCTCCATGGACATGTTCGTCGATTACGCACATCGCGGCGACGTATTCGCGGCCGCTGTCGCCCGCTTCCGCGATCAGCTGACCCCGGTGCGGTGACACCGTCATGACGACGACGACCGGTACCCGGCCGCCCCGCTCGGGTACCGCCTCAAGTACGACCACCGGCGCAACGGTCACGCCGCTGTGGTCGAAAATCGAAAACCCGCCGTTGCTATGGCGGCCACTCGCGTCGTACTACCTGCTGCTCGCGAGCACCGCGTTGTTGCTGGGTTTCGGGATCGTCATGGTGTGGTCGTCGTCGTACGTAGTCTCGACGCACGTGTCGTTCGCGGTCTTGCAGAAGCAGTTGTTGTGGCTCGCGATCGGGTTGCCGCTGATGCTGGTGGCCACCCGGCTGCCGGTGCGGGCCATCAGAGCTCTGGCGTATCCAGCGATGCTGGGCGCGCTCGTGTTGTTGGTCGCCGTACTCGTACCCGGCCTCGGCGTGACAGTGAACGGCGCGACCCGGTGGCTTAACGTCGGCGGCCCGTTCACGATTCAGCCGTCGGAGTTCGCCAAGCTCGGGCTCGTGCTGTGGGGTGCGGATTTGCTTGCCCGTAAGCAAAAGTACGGCACGCTCGACACCTTTCGGCGGATGCTGGTACCGCTGATGCCGGTCACCTTGATCGTGCTGGCGCTTATCGACAAAGAGCACGACCTGGGCACCATGCTGATCATTCTCACCATCGTGCTGGCGTTGCTTTGGGTCGTCGGTGCGCCGCTTCGGCTGTTCGCCGTCGTCGTCTCGATGGTGATCGCCGGCGTCACCTACCTGGCGTTCAGCGAGCCCTACCGGCTGCGCCGACTGCTCGACTTCACCCACCCTTGTAGCAAAGACCTACAGAACGCCGGCTGGCAGGCATGTCAGGCCAACTACTCGCTGGGTTCGGGCGGTTGGTGGGGAGTCGGTCTTGGCAGTAGCCGGGAGAAATGGGGGTACTTGCCTGAGGCCCACAGCGACTTTATCTTCGCGATCATCGGCGAAGAACTCGGTCTGGTCGGCACGCTGGCTGTCTTGCTGCTGTTCGCCGTTCTTGCCTACGGCGGCATCCGCGTCGCCCAGCGCAGCCGCGACACTTTCTCTCGATTAGCGGCTTCTGCCATCGTGGCGTGGCTGCTCGTGCAGGCGTTGGTTAACATCGGTGCTGTGGTGGGCCTGCTGCCTATCACCGGCATTCCGCTGCCGCTGATGTCCGCCGGGGGGTCGGCTCTGATACCCACCATGTTCGCCTTAGGTGTCTTAATGTCGCTGGCTCGCCGCGAACCGAGCGCGGCCGCGGCACTTCGGGCCCGCGGGCCGAACGTCGCTCGCCGCAGCCTGCGTCGAGTCGGGTCCGTGCTGCACCTTCCAAAGTCCGCCCGCCACGGCGGTCGGTGAGGGCGGTGCACGTCGTGCTTGCCGGCGGGGGCACCGCCGGTCATGTTGAGCCCGCGCTCGCAGTCGCCGATGCGTTACGCCGTCGCGATCCCGACGTCGGCATCACCATGCTCGGCACCGCCCGCGGGCTGGAGAACCGCCTCGTTCCGGCGCGCGGCTACGACCTCGCGCTTATCCCGCCGGTGCCGTTACCTCGCTCATTGACGCCGTCTCTCCTGACTGTGCCGGCGCGCATGCGGACGGCCGTGCATGAGACGACCGAGATCCTCAAATCGGTGGGCGCCGACGTCGTCGTCGGCTTCGGTGGGTACGTCGCCCTGCCGGCCTACCTGGCGGCCCGCGGCGCCAAGTTGCCATTCGTCGTTCACGAAGCCAATGCCAAGCCTGGTCTGGCCAACCGGTGGGGTGCGCGATTCACCCCGTTCGTCGCGTCAAGCGTCGACGACACGCGGTTGGCGCACGCCCAGGTGCTAGGCATTCCGGTACGGCGCGCGATCAGCACCCTTGACCGCGCGGCGACTCGCGCCGAAGCCCGTAAGCAACTGGGCTTGCTACCCGACGCACCGACTCTGTTGGTATCCGGCGGCTCACAAGGAGCGCGCTCACTCAACCGCGCCGTCGTCGGCGCGATCGCCGACCTGCTCGCCGCCGGCGTTCAGGTTTTGCACGTCGCCGGGCCGGCTCAGGTTGGCGACGTCGAAGCAGCTCGACCTGAGGCCATCGACGGGCAGCCGCCGTACCTGTTGGTGCCGTACATCGATCGCATGGATTTTGCTTATGCCGCAGCCGATCTCATGCTCTGCCGTGCTGGTGCGATGACGTGCGCCGAACTGACTGTCGTTGGTCTGCCTGCTGTGTACGTACCGTTGCCGCACGGCAATGGCGAGCAGCGGTTCAATGCTCAACCCATCGTCGACACCGGCGGCGGAATCATGGTCTCCGACGCCGAGCTGCGGCCGGCCTGGATTCGCGACAATCTCATTCCGTTGATCACGAACCCGCGCCGGCTGCGCACGATGTCAAAGCGCGCGGCCGATCTGGGTCGCCCTGATGCAGACGAGAAGATCGTCGACATGATCGTTGAGGCGGCTATGACACCTACCGTCACGACGCCTACCAGCACGCCGCGTGGACGACGCCGATGATGTCGTCGGCCGGTAGCCGCGCCACGCCAGCGAGCGAACTCGGCGTCGTGCACTTCATCGGCATCGGCGGCGGCGGCATGTCCGGCATCGCCCGCATCATGCTCACGCGCGGGGTCACCGTCACTGGCAGTGATGCTCGCGAGGCCCGCGTACTCGCTGCCCTGCGGGTACTCGGCGCCAAGGTGTCGGTTGGCCACGATGCCGGCAGTCTCGGCGATGCCGACACCGTGGTGGTGTCGACGGCGATCAACGAGAGCAATCCCGAACTCGTCGAGGCTCGGCGGCGTGGGTTGCGAATCCTGCCGCGCGCCGCTGCGCTGGCCGCCGTCATGGTCGGACGACGAGGGGTGGCGGTAGCAGGGACGCATGGCAAGACCACTACGACCTCGATGTTGGCTCGGGCACTTCAGCATTGCGGCGAGGATCCGTCGTTCGCGATTGGGGCCGACCTGAATGAGCCGGGTTCGAATGCGCACGACGGCGGTGGCGATCTGTTCATCGCCGAGGCCGACGAGAGCGACGAATCCTTTCTGCTGCTCTCTCCCTACGCCGCCATCGTGACCAACGTCGAAGCTGACCACCTCAACCACTACGCCAGCCTCGACGACATCCACCAGGCGTTCGAGCGCTTTGCCTTGTGCCTTGAGGCGTCAGGCTTCTTGGTCGTGTGTGCCGACGACGCGGGAGCGCGACGCCTCGCCACGTTCGCACGGTCAGCGGGTATCGACGTCCGCTCATACGGCGAATCGCCCGACGCCGATGTGCGTATCACTGAGCTTGAGCTTGTCGGCACCGGTTCGACGTTTCAGCTGAGCTCGCACAAGGGGCCGCTCGGACAGGTGCGCTTGCGGGTGCCGGGCCAGCACAACGCCATGAACGCGGCCGGCGCTGCGGCCGTCGGCATCGGCCTCGGGCTGGCATTTTCGGAGTTCGCGGACGGGCTGACGCTCTTCACCGGCGCCCGGCGTCGATTCGAACCCAAGGGCGTCGTCAACGGCGTGCGGGTCTTCGACGACTATGCCCACCATCCAACCGAGGTTGCCGCGATCTTGCGGGCCGCGCGTGGCGTTGTCGGCACCGGGCGGCTGGTCGTTGCGTTCCAGGCCCATCACTACTACCGCACCGCAGACTTCTGCGCCGAGTTCGGTCGGGCGCTCGCATTGGCCGACGACGTCGTCGTCATGGAGGTGTACGCGCCGGGCGAAACCATGGTGCCCGGCGGCACCGGCACCGCCCTCGCGGCCGCCGTGCCCTTGCCCCCGGAGCAGGTGATCTTCGAACCGTCGTGGGCCGCCGTGCCGGCGCATCTCGCCGCGCGGGCCCGACCGGGGGATCTGGTGCTCACGATGGGTGCCGGGGGAGAGGTCGCGATGCTTGCCCCTGAGGTGCTCGAGGCACTGCGCGGCTGAGCTGCGCACGGGGGCACCGCGCGGCTGAGGCCGCGCCCGACGACACTGCGCGGCTGAGGCATTTCCGCCACTCCCGGCAGGGAATTCGGCAATCTCACCGGCGACACGCCGACGGCCGGATTGACCGCGGGCGGTCGCGGCCTTACTGTTCCTGCCACCCTCAGGTTGACATAACTATAACGGTCTACTTGAGGGTGAGGGTCGTAGTTCGCCGATCTCACGTCAGGCTTCACGGTTCGCTGCTGAATTGTTCGCTCTTGAATTGTTTCGCTGTTGAATTGTTCGGTGCTGACTTCCCTGCATCACCGCCACGAATACTCCGCACAGCTTTTGCGCCCGGAGGCATCGCTTCGGGTCGACGTACATCACGGGCCGTCGCGACGGCCCGCACATTCGACGGAAGGCAAGGCGAAGCACACGTGGCAGCACCGCAGAACTACCTCGCGGTCATCAAGGTCGTAGGTATCGGCGGCGGCGGCGTCAACG
>OLLJ01000189.1_pt1 | contig 22344 bp, 20 predicted proteins | sample 1604521 | NCBI WGS metagenome assembly OLLJ01 (sample SAMEA104055714, study PRJEB20765) | soil metagenome | isolation source: soil
GGGTGCGCTCGAAACCGGCGGCCCCGACCCGACAGAGGCTGAGGCAGCCGCCGCGGTGAGCGATGAAGCCGGCGCCGAGGCGGGCGCCGGCGCCGCCTTCCTGGCCGAATGACTGCAGGCGGCGGTGAGCGCGACCAACCCCAGCGAGATCCCTGCGACGGTCGTGCGCGGTGTCCGACCCATGCTTCATCTTCGACCCGCGCGCGCCCGAAATGCAGCGGTTTGTAAATCCCGTCAGGTTTGCGGTTTCCTGCGCCGGGCGATGGAAGGTGGCGCGCTCGGGTTTGTCGTGAAGGATGCGCCGGCCGATCGACTGGCCGACGCGGTGCGCCGGGTGTCGAGGGGCGAGCGCGTGGTCGATCCGACGTTGGCGGCCGCGACCTTGGCCGGGGGTACGAACCCGTTGACGGGGCGCGAGCCTGACACTCTCGCCGCGGCTCGCGATGGCGCGACAATTGCCGACATCGCCAAGCTGTTGTTCCTGAGTGAGGGCACCGTACGCAACTATCTGTCGTCCTCGATCGCCAAGACCTGCACCCGCAACAGATTCGAGGCAGTTCGGATCGCTGACGACAACGGTTGGCTGTAAGTCTGGCAAAACGCCCCTCTCAGGCCTAAATATCACCAGATGGGGTAATTCGGGAGCACAAGGGGCTGCGACGGGTTCGAGCGAGAGCTCAGCTTCCGGATGCCGCGGTCGATGGCCCTACGAACGCGACGCGATCGCGTGCACCCGAAGCCACCAGGAGCCGTCATCGTTGCCGACCTGTCCGAGACGTTGCTTGTGTCCGACCGCCTTGCATTGCAAGGCACGAGATGGTTCGGCTCCGGCGAGAGCCGGGAGACGGATTCCTACGCAGCCGGAGTCGCGGCCGCACACGCGGCGGTCGCTGGTCGCACGGCCAAGCTGGTCGTCGTTTTCTCGGCGATCGGACACGACTTCGAGGCGCTGCTCGCCGGCGTCCGCGAGGTGACCGGACCCGTGCCGCTCGTGGGTTGTTCGACCTTCGGCCAATTCACCGCCGACGGAGTTTCGGTTCACGGCGTTGCAGTGGCCGCATTCGGTGGCCCGGGTTTCACCGTCAGCGCGGCGGTGTCGCGCGGGGCGTCGGAACGACGGCGCGAGGCTGGCAGCGAGGTGGCCGGTTCGATCGCCGAGGTGGAGGCGGCGCACAAGATCTTGCTCCTGCTCTGCGACGGGCTCACGCGTGAGCAGCAGGAAATCGTGCGCGGCGCGTACAGCGTGGGCGGCGCCGCCGTGCCGCTGGTCGGGGGCTGCGCCGCTGACCTCATCCAGTACGAGCGCACCTTCCAGTTCTTCGGCGACGCCAACGGCGTCGAGGTGCTGTCGGACGCAGTGGTCGGGGCCACGATCGGGTCTGACGCCCCGATGGGCATCGGCGTTGCCCACGGCTGGCGGAAGGTCGGCGAACCCGCTGTGGTCACCAGGAGCAGCGGTGGCGAGCTCTACGAACTCGACGGAAAGCCGGCCCTCGATTGGTATCTCGGCGAGCTCAATGCGCCGCGCAGCGTCATCGAAGACATGCCGACGTTTCATCAATTTGCGTACCACCATCCACTTGGGCTGTCACGTCGCAGTGGCGAAGACATGCGGGTGATCCACAGTGCGGACGGCACTGACGGGCACCTCACCTGCCTGACTGACGTGCCCCAGGGTGCCTTGGTGTGGGTGATGGAGGCCGATGAACCCGACCTCATCGCAGCGGTGTCGCAGGCCCACCGGGCCGCGATCGACGAGCTCGGCGGCGCCACCCCCACCGGGGTGCTGGCCTTCGACTGTGGTGCCCGGTTCGCGATGCTCGGCCCCGACGGGGCCGACCGCGAGATTGCTGAGATGTCGCGGCTTATCGGCGATGCGCCGTTCGCGGGCTTCTACACGTTCGGCGAAATCGCCCGCACGCGTGGCGCCCGCGGCATGCACCACGTGACCCTCGTCGTGTTGGCGTTTGCCTGACGTAGATGGCTTACCACTGGTCTATTCATCAACTCACGGAGTATTTCGAAGCCGTGAGTCGGCCAGCCCATGCCAACATCGCGATCGAGATCGCGGTCGAGCGAGCGACCGAAGCACTCGACGCCGAAATCGGCGCCTTTGTCGACGGCGATGCCGTGATCGGCTGTATTGGCCTGGGCGCGCTGGCGACGCCGGATCTCGGGCTCGCTGCTGCGGGCGGTTCGTACCTGCGTGTTCCTGAGCTCGGCACGTTCTTTGCCGCGTCCTCCACCCTTGGTTCCGAGATCTCCGGCGCACTCGTCGTGGCCCGCGAAAGTGACGAGTTCACCGCCGAAGAACGCCAGATGTTGCAAGGCATGTCGCGGGTGCTCGGGCTTGCGGTACGCAACCTGCGCACCCTCACGATTGAGCGCGGCTTGCGCACCGAACGTGAGGTAGAAGCCGAGCATCGGCTGGTATTGCTCGGCTCGCTGAGCCGCCGTCAGCGCATGCTGGAAACGCTGCTCACGATTCAACGGGCGATCTCCCATCGAGCACCGCTCCAGCAGCTGCTCGACTCCGTGACACGAGGCGCGTCGGAGCTTCTCGACGGTGCATCCGTCGCGCTTGTGCTCGACGATCCGCTCGGCGGCACGCACCCCGTCGTCCCGTCTGTATGGCCGCCTGTTGCCGGCAAGCGGCACGACACCAGCGTGGTCAACGCCGCCGTTGCTGCCATGGTGGCCGACGGTGCCATCACTCAGGCCACGGACGCCGGGAGCGGTGCGGCCGGCACGTTGGTTGCGGCGCCCGTGCACATCGAGAACGACATCGTCGGGAGCTTGGTCACCGCCGTCACGGCGGACTCACTCGACGTCGACGAACGGGTACAACTCCTGATCGTGTTCGCGGAGCAGGCCAGCCTCGCGCTGACAGATGCGCGCACCTTGGACCAAATGCGCGAGGCGTACCACGATGCACTCACCGGGTTGCCGTCGCGTGCGCTCTTCGTCGACCGGCTCGTTCATGCGCTCGAACTCGCAACGCAGAACAACACCGAGCTGACCGTGCTCTTCATCGACCTCGATCGATTCAAGGGCGTCAATGACTCCCTTGGGCATACCGCTGGCGATGAGTTGCTGGTTGCAGTAGCTCAACGCATTCGGCAATGTCTTCGGCCCGGCGACACCCCCGCGCGACTAGGGGGCGACGAATTCGCCGTGCTACTAGAGAATTCTGACGATCGCAACGCCGGGCCGGTGGTCGCCGAACGCATCCTGTCGGCAATGCGAGAGCCGGTCATGATCGCGGGTCGGCGTATCTCGGCGTCCGCGAGTATTGGCGTTGCTTCGGGTGGCAAGCTCATCGACGACGCGAGCTATCTGCTGCGCAACGCCGACCTCGCGATGTACCGGGCGAAGAGTTCAGGGCCAGGCAGGGTGGTCGTCTTCGAGGACCGGATGTATTCACAATCCGCCCACTTGCTCGAGCTCGAATCTGAACTGCAGCAGGCGGTCGAGTCGGGTTCGTTCTTCGTGCACTACCAACCGCTCGTCTCGCTTCCCGGCGGGAGGGCGGAGGCCGTTGAGGCGTTGCTGCGCTGGAATCACCCGTCGCTCGGATCGATCTCGCCCCTGGTGTTCATCCCACTCGCCGAGCGGCTCGGGCTCATCGACGCGCTCGGACGTTTGGTGTTGCAGCGCAGCGCCGAACAACTCGCGGTGTGGCGAGCCGATCTGTTCCCAGACCTGTGTCTCAACGTGAACGTGTCAGCCAAGCAACTCGACAACCCCAACTTCATCACGGATCTTGCGCAGGTGCTCGCGACGACGGGACTCAGCCCAGCGGCGCTCACTCTCGAGATCACCGAATCGGCGCTGATGCACGAGCCGGCGAAGATGCGCGCCTGCATCGGTGAACTCAAGGCCACCGGCGTCGCGATCTCCATGGACGACTTCGGCACCGGCTACTCGTCGCTCGCGTCGCTTCGGGAGTTGCCGGTCGACCAGGTCAAGCTCGACAAGTCGTTTATCGACGGCATCGTCGATACACCTCGCGACCTGGCGATCGTGCGCAGCGTGCTCGACCTCGGTCGATCGCTCGGATTTTCGACGGTTGCGGAAGGCATCGAGCAGGAAGCCCAAGCGCTGCTGCTCGGTGAGTTGGGCTGCGACATCGGCCAAGGGTTCTTCTTCGCGAGACCGATGGATCCCGCGACGGTCGAGACGTTCTTGCGGCTGAACCGCGGCACCACGGGATCGACCCGGTGGGCACGCCAAGTCGTAAGGCACAGCGCCCGCCGCTAGCTAGCGCGGGCGTTGCGCGAGCAGCGATGGGGCACTAACGGGACGAATCGGACACTGGACAGCGAGGGGACAGGCCTGTGGCGCCTCAGGAGATGCCTGAACACGCCGATAGGCAAGCATGAAGACTCAGCCGACGATTGGCGTGCTGGCGCCGTTCGTCAGCGGCTTCTATTTCGGCGCGGTCATCAGGGGCATTGCTGGTGCGGCCACTGAGGCCGGCGCTCGCGTGGTCGCTATCCAGACGTTCGATCCAGGTGTCTCGTATACCGAGGGAGCTGACGGCTCCCCCTCGTTCCACGTCGCCTCATGGGCGCACTTGGATGGGTGCATCGTCGTGCTCGACGGTGCAACACCCACGTACGTCGACGCGATCAGACGCAGCGGCAAGCCGGTCGTGATGATCAGCAAGACGATCGATGGCGTGCACTGTCCGGTGGTGACGCCTGACAACCGAATCGGCGTCCGTGAGGCCGTCCGACATCTCATCGACCATGGTCATCGCAAGATTGCGTTCGCGGGCATGATGCACCACCACGACATCCAAGAGCGCTACGCCAGTTACGTCGATACCTTGCGCGAAGCCGGTATCGAACCTGACCTGTCGCAGGTGTTCGCGACCGCAGACAACGAGGAAATCTGCGGCGTGCAAGCCGGTCAGCAGATGCTCGCGAGTGGCCTCAAGTCAACCGCGGTCGTTGTCGCCACTGACATAACCGCGATGGGCGTCATGCAGGCACTCACCGCTGCCGGTCTCGTCCTGCCGCGCGACCAGGCAGTCGTGGGATTCGATGACGTCGACGCCGCCACCTTCGTGCGCCCGGCGCTGTCGAGCGTGCGCCTAGACTTCGGCAGTTTGGGCCGCCTGGCGGCCGGTCTTTTGCTCGACAAAATGGCTGGACTCGACGTCGAAGATCGCGACTACGAGTGGCCAACGATATTCGTACCGCGCGAGTCGTGCGGCTGCAGCAACGCAATTGGCGACGTCGCCGGTCGGCCGGACGATGAACCCCTTGGCCGAACGGTTGCTGCCCGTCGGCGATGGCTCACAGAGCAACTTGATCGCACGCTCACTGCAGACGACCACGCAGCTGGCCGCGAGTTGACGGTGGCGGCGGCAGCCGACCTGCTGGCGCAGACGCTGGAAGCGGCCGTCAAAGGTCGGGCTGGGCCAACCGAGGTCGTCGTGCGTGACGCCCTCGAAGCGCTCTACCTCCGCAGCCCGCGCAATCAGACGATGTTGGGAGTCACGGCGGCGGCGCGTCGGTTCGGTCGCAGCCTCGTCGACGTCAACGCGACCAACGCCGACGCGATCGGTCAACGGGTAACCGACCGGATCATCGGCCTCACTCTCATGCTTTCGGAGATCCATTCGCACGATCGATACAACGAGTCGGCGTACTTCCAGGGTGCACTGGGTACGCAGTACGCCGTAGCGATGGATCTCCTGCGCAGCCACGAGGAAGACCCCCGCTCGCTGCAATGGCTCGAGCGAACGTCGGTTCGGGGCGGTTGCCTCGGCCTCTGGTCGGAGACGCCCGGCGAGCTCGGCCCGGGCGCGGACCCGACCCTCGCCGTCGTCGGCGCCTTCAATCGCGAGGCGACTGACGTTGCCGACGGTTCTGGCCGCACTGGCCGATCCTCGCCGGGTTTGAACGAGACGGTTGCCGCATCGGCTTTCCCGCCGCCGGCCTTGCTGACCCTCGCTGACGGCAGCGCCGACGACATCGTGTTCGTGTTGCCGGTAAAGGTGCGCACTAGTGACTGGGGATTGCTTGCGGTCGTCGGACCTATTGACAGCAAGCTCGCCTCGGACCGCGAAACCGTCAACCAGTGGGCGGCCCTGCTCACTGTGGCGCTCGATCACCAAGCCAACGTCGCCTCACTCGAAGAGCAGCGCGAAAAGGTCGAACGGTCATTCGAACGGGAGCGCGGCCTGGTCGAAGACATCAGGATGAGCGAGGAGCGCTATGCACTGGCCGCCGAGGCGGCGAGCGGCGGCCTCTGGGACTGGGATCTGGTCACCGGCGAGGTGTTCTACTCCGCCCGCTGGAAGGGCTTGCTCGGCTACAGCGAAGCCGAGGTCGGCAGCACCGCAGAAGACTGGTTCAGCCGCGTGCACCCCGATGACCGGCAGAGTCTGCAAGCGGCGATCGACAGTCATCTGGAGCGTCGATCGACGAGCGTCGAGCTTGAGCACCGGTTGCTCAAGCGTGACGGCAGCTACCTGTGGGTGCTCTGCCGCGCGCTCGTCATTCGCAATGCGGACGGCGAACCCACCCGCATGGTCGGATCGATCACCGACGTCCACGACCGAAAAGAACTCGAAGGTCAGCTGCGGCATGCGGCCCTGTACGACTCGCTCACCGGGTTGCCGAACCGCAGCCTGTTCCTCGACCGCCTTCGTTTGACGATGGCGCGCGCCGGCCGCCGCGCCGGTTACCAATACGCCGTCCTGTTTCTCGATCTCGACGGCTTCAAGCTGGTCAACGACAGCCTCGGCCACCTGCTCGGTGACTCGTTGTTGTCGAGCGTCGCCGAACGCATCAGCGCCGACCTGCGGCCGTCGGACACGGCGTCACGATTTGGTGGCGACGAGTTCGCGATCCTTCTCGACGACATTGCGAGCACGCACAATCCGATCGCGGTGGCCGAACGCTTACAAGAGCGCCTCGCCCGCCCGTTCCATATCGGTGGCCACGAAATCGTGGTGACGGCCAGCATCGGCATCGCGTCGAGCACGACTGGATACCAGTCGGCCGACGATGTACTACGCGACGCCGACACTGCGATGTATCGAGCCAAGGCGCAGGAGAAGGGCACGCACGCGACCTTCGACGCGGGCATGCACACACGCGCAGTCAGCCGGCTGCGGGTCGAAGCCGAGTTGCGGCAGGCCGTCGACGGCGGGCAACTTCGGTTGCACTACCAACCGATCGTCGACATCCGTACCGCCGAGACCCACTCGTTCGAAGCGCTCGTGCGCTGGGAGCACCCGACACGCGGGCTGCTCAGCCCGGCCGAGTTCTTGAGCATCGCCGAAGAAACCGGCCTGATCGTGCCGATCGGGCGCTGGATTCTCGGCGAGACGTGTCGGCAAATCGCCCAGTGGCAGCAGGCTGGCGCGTCCGAGGGCCTGCGGGTCAGCGTCAACGTGTCGAACCGTCAGTTCTGGCACGGCGGGCTGCTCCAAGACGTCCAGGGCTTCCTCGACGAGGCTGGTTTGCAGCCGCGCAACATTGCGCTCGAGATCACCGAAACCGTCGTCATGTACAACGCCGACCTTGCCGAACGCACGCTCACCGAGCTGCACGAGAACGGGTTCGCGTTGCACATCGACGACTTCGGCACCGGCTACTCGTCATTGCAGGCGTTGCACCGATTCCCGATCGAGGCCTTGAAGGTCGACCGGTCGTTCGTGTGGGGCTTAGGAACTGACCGCCGCAGCACTGAGCTGGTACGCACGATCGCGATGATGGCCCGCAACCTCGGCGTCGACGTGATCGCCGAGGGTATCGAGACCGAAGATCAGCGCCGCCGAATCGAGCGCCTCGGCTGCGGTTACGGGCAGGGCTACCTGTTCTCCAGGCCGGTGCCGGGCGACGTGGCGGCCGCATTTGTATGCCCTGAGCCGACGGTGCTGCGGCAGGTCGTCATCGCCTGAGCGTGGGCACGGTGGCGTGAGTACGCTTTGAGCGTGTCCGCGCCGGAGTCGATGACGCAGTCGAACGATCCCGGTCATGAGCCGGTGGCCCGGGAACGTGCCCGGCTTGAGATGCCCGAACTCCTGCGGCGTGACGTGCGCCTCCTGGGCGAGTTGCTGGGTCAGGTCTTGCGCGAGTACGGCGGCGACAAACTTCTGGCGGACGTCGAGGAGCTGAGGCACGCGGTCATCGCGGCGCGCACCGGGGCCGGCGACCCAGCCGATGTGGTTGATCTGGTGCGCGGCTGGTCGCTCGACCGGGCCGAAGAGGTCGCGCGCGCGTTCACCGTGTACTTCCACCTCGCCAACCTGGCCGAAGAAACGCATCGGGTCAGGATGTTGCGGGCACGCGAATCGGGTGCCGGCCGGCCCGGCGATTCACTGGCGACCTCCGTCGCCGAGGTGCGCCGCCTGCACGGCGACGAACGCGTCAACACGTTGCTGTCGGGGTTGCTGCTGCATCCCGTACTCACTGCGCACCCGACCGAGGCTCGCCGGCGCGCGGTCGTCGCAGCTATCTCTCGGGCCGGCGCCCAACTCGACCGCGTCGATGACCCTCGCGCCGGCATCGCCGAGCAGGACGACGCCCGTCGGCGGTTGCTCGAAGAGATCGACATCTTGTGGCGCACCGCCCACTTGCGGGCCAACGCGGTCGACCCACTCGACGAGGTGCGCACGGCCATGGCGGTGTTCGACGAGACCCTGTTCTTGGTAGTGCCCACGCTGTATCGCGGTCTTGACCAGGTGCTGCTCGGTGACCGATCGGGCCTCGACCCGCCGCAGGCGCCGCCGTTCTTGCGTCTCGGCAGCTGGATCGGCGGCGACCGTGACGGCAACCCCAATGTGACGGCTGGCATCACCCGCGAGGCGCTGACGATTCAAGCCGCGCATGTCGTGCTCGCGCTTGAACGAGCCGCCAGCCGCATCGGTCGCACGCTCACTGCGGAAGAGGCGACGACTCCGCCGAGTCGCGAGCTGACCGAGGCGATCGAGGTCGCCCGTCGTGCGCACCCGAAGCTCGTCGACGAGCTGATGCTGCGTTCGACCGACGAGCCACATCGGCTCTTCGTTCTTTACACCGCCGCCCGGCTCAAAGCCCGCCGGGTCGGCAGCGCGGCCGGCTACCGGCGTCCGCTCGAATTGCTGGCCGACTTGCGCATGGTGCAGAGCTCGCTGGCTGGCGCCGGTGCGCATCGGCTCGCATATGGCGAGCTGCAACATCTGATCTGGCAGGTTCAGACCTTCGGGTTTCACCTGGCCGAACTCGAGGTGCGGCAGCACAGCGTGGTGCACGCGACCGCTCTCGCCGAAGTTCGCGCGGGTCGTGAGCTGTCGCCGATGTCGGCGGAGGTGCTCGAGACGATTCGCGGCATCGTTGCGGTTCAAGACGAGTACGGCGTCGAGGCGTGTCGCCGTTACGTCATCAGCTTCACGACGTCGGCCGACGACATCGCGAATGTGTATGAGCTTGCCGCGATTGCGACCGACGGGCAGCCGCCGGTGCTCGATGTCGTGCCGTTGTTCGAGACGCAGGCTGACCTCGACCGTTCGGTCGAGGTGCTCGACAACGCCTTGCAATTGCCTGCGGTGCAAGCACGATTGGCCGCGAACGGTCGCCGCTTCGAGGTGATGCTCGGGTACTCTGACTCGGCGAAGGACGTCGGGCCGGTGTCGGCGACGCTGTCGCTGTATGACGCGCAAGGTGCGTTGGCGGCCTGGGCGCGGCGACACGAGATTTCGTTGACGCTCTTTCATGGTCGCGGCGGCGCGCTCGGTCGCGGTGGTGGTCCGGCGAATCGCGCGGTTCTCAGCCAGGCACCCGGATCGGTCGATGGCCGCTTCAAGGTGACCGAGCAAGGTGAGGTGATCTTCGCGCGCTACGGCCATCCAGTGATTGCGCACCGCCACCTCGACCAGGTGGCGGCCGCTGTCATGTTGGCCTCGACCCCAGCGGTCGAGGAGATGGTGGCCACCGCGGCGGCCAAGCACCGCGGCGCCTTTGAACAGGTGAGCGTTGCGGCCCGCAGTGCCTACCGCGATCTGATCGGTGCCGACCAGTTCGCCGAGTTCTTCGCGGCCGTCAGCCCGTTGGCCGAGATCGGTGCGCTGCGCATCGGGTCGAGGCCTTCTCGACGCACCACAGGGAGTGGACTATCCGACCTGCGCGCGATTCCGTGGGTTTTCGCGTGGTCGCAGACGCGCGCCACCTTGCCTGGCTGGTACGGGTTGGGCAGCGGGCTGGAAGCGGTCGGCGATGTTGGTGTGCTGCGGGCCGCGTACGACGAGTGGCCGCTCTTCACCACCATGCTCGACAACGTGGAGATGTCGTTGGCCAAAGCCGATCGCGACATCGCCGAACGGCACCTTGCGTTGGGCGGACGGCCCGAGTTGGCGGCCGCTATCTTGGCCGAATTCGACCGCACCACTGCGTGGGTGTTGCGGGTACTCGGCCACGAGAAACTGCTCGAGTCGCATCGTGTGCTGGGCCGCGCGGTCGAACTCAGAAACCCTTACGTCGACGCGCTTTCGCATCTGCAACTGCGGGCACTCGAAGCCTTGCGGGCGGGTATCGATGACGACGACGAGCGCCAGCGCACGCAGCGCATGCTGCTGCTCACGGTCAACGGCGTCGCGGCCGGTCTCCAGAACACCGGCTGAGTGGTCCTTTGCTGCCGCCGCCGAAGCGCAGCCGGTGACACCGTCGCGCTGGACCGATCTCGACCGCCCGCCACTCGACGTCCGCGCAGTGCGGCGCGCGCTGGTCGACTACGGCATCTGGCGTGATGTGCGGGTCGTCGATGAGACCGGTTCAACAAATGTGGACGTCGCGGAGTTGGCGCGGGCGGGTTCTGCGGCCGGTCTGGTGCTGATCGCGGAGCACCAGACGTCGGGGCGTGGCCGGCTTGGTCGGGTGTGGAGTGCACCGCCGCGATCGGGTCTGACCTTCTCGATGCTGTTGCGTCCTGGCGATGTGACGCCGGACGTCATGCCGCATCTGCGGGCCGGGTTGCCGCCGCTCGCAGCGACAGCGGTGCCGCCGGCTCGCTGGCCGTTGCTGCCGTTGATCGTGGGCGTCGGTGTGGCGACCGCACTGGCGGCCGTTGCCGATGTGGCCGTGGGCTTGAAGTGGCCCAATGACGTGATGATCGGCGATCGCAAGGTCGCCGGGATCTTGGCCGAGCAGGTTGAGGCCGTTGGGTCGTCGGGCGCCGCTGTGGTCGCGGGTGTGGGCCTGAACGTCACCTTGCGAGAGTCAGAACTGCCTGTGCCTACGGCGATCTCGCTGGCGTTGGCGGGTGCAAGTTGTACCGATCGCGACACGGTGCTGAAGGCGGTGTTACGCGCGGTGGGCGACGAGTACTTGGGCTGGCGGGCGGAGGTCGGCGATGGTGCGCGCAGCGTGCTGCCCCGATACCGCGAGTTGTGCGTGACGCTGGGCCGCGACGTCCGAGCTGAAGTGCCAGGGGGAACGGCGGTCGAGGGGCGCGCGGTCGAGATCGACGACGATGGGGCACTGGTGGTCGAGACGGCTGCGGGCCGACGCGCGGTACTGGCCGGCGATATCTCGCACCTCCGCTGAGCTCAACGACCGACCTCGACAAACCCTCGGCTTCAAGACACCATTACAAGCACTCGCCGAAGTGTTGCGATGACCGCCTGAACCCGCACCGATGAGGGGACGTGCCGCGAGGGCGGGATTGAGCGATCCTTGTTACTGGTCGAATCCGCGAAAGACACCGTTCTCATGAGCATGGTCCGCGAACTCCTCCCAGACCATGTTCGCGATGTTCAGGTTGTTGTCGACGCCCCATAGTTCGGACGGAATGGACCGAAAAAGGCATCCTGCTAGCCATAAGGTCCACGACGAGGATCGGATGATCTGGCGAGGCGAGCGCGATGGCATCAGCGACGAACAGCACCGCCGCGCCGTTGTCGTTGGTGGGGATCGCTGCCTTTACGGCCTCCCAACTAGCACCGTCAAATGACGGATCGTTGACCGGCTCGACGTAAGCGCGGAAGCCGTCGTGGTTCTCGCGTTGCGCCTCATTCGCGAGCAGTTCCCACGCCGCATCATCTGAGAAGTCCGTCCGCACGAGGAGGGAGCGGTCCAGTTTGGGCAGTGTGGGCATGCCCCGATCTTGGCGGGACTCCTGCGTAGGTAGCAACCGCACCTGCCGCATTGACGGACGTTCGGTCGTGCGGACGTGCGGGCACCTTCTCAGGCGAGCACGATGGTGCGGTGGCATGGCCGACAGACAATGGAGATCGAAGATGACAGCAACCCTGAAGATGACCCATAAAGCAATAGGAATTGAGGTCAGACGTGGCAGGTACGACATCGTAGTTGACGGTCAGCGTGCCGGATCGCTCGAAATGAACGACACGATCGAGATAGCCGTCGAACCGGGACGTCACAATCTGCAAATTCGCAGTGGCCGAAACTCCAGCCGAACTCAGACCTTCGAGGCCGCCGAGAGCCAAACCGTCGCTTTCCGATGCACCGGAAAGAGGTTTCTGCCGATCTTCCTCGCGTCCTTCGTCGTCCCGAGCCTGGCGCTCCGGCTCCGCCGTGAAGCCGAATGATTGGTCGGTCGGACGACGGCATCTGCCGATGGTCAAGGATCATTCCCGAGTCGAGACCCCTGACCCTCTCGGGCGTCGACAGAGGCCCGACACGCATGAGCGGATCAGGGCACCGCCTGTCCGAGGGGGTTGTCGAAGACTGTCTTGTCTAGCTCGTCAAAGACATCGGCGTTCGTCGCGTCAAACTTTCGCGCGAAAACGCCGCCGGAGGATCTGAGGAAATCGAGATCACCGTAGTCGAAAACGTCTGGTCGACCTGTCGTGGGGGCACTGAACCGGATCGTGTGAAGGTTGATGTTGCTGACCGTCAGGTCTGGGTCGTTGAAGACGATGCTGCCGGTCGCGGATTCGAGAGGGATGACCGTGCGGGCGTAGTAACGAACGAAGTCGGGGTGGGCCTCTACATAGTGGACAACGTGTTCGAGCGCCTCGCGGGAAAGGGCGTACCAGCAATCGATGAACCAGCAGGGGAATTCCGCGTTAAACGGGGTCTTGTGGGCCCTGATCCCGATCCGGGTTGGCAGCGCGAGCTCGGCCGGAGTCTGGTAGATAAAGATTCTTGGCAGCCGGGTTAGGGCGGCAAAGATGCGGCGTCGCAGTGCCTGAGCGATCCGTCCCGGGAGGGGCGGCAGCCGTTGCGCGATCCCCAAGGACGGCAACGAAAAGTAGCGGTAGAGGTACCGGCGGGTGCATTCGATTCGCAGGCCATGAGCTGGAAGCGTGTCGATCCGTCGGCCGAACATGACCGCGTCTGCGCCGCCGCTGGCGAGGCGACTCCTCAACGTGGCCAGCGGAGCGATCGGGTAGTCCTGTTCCGACAGCAACATCACCCAGTCGATATCGAGGTTGTGCAGGATCCACCTGAATACGTCCCAGCGCGCCGCCTCGAGACTCATGTCGCCCCAGACGATGGGCCGATCACTCCTCAGCACATGTACGTCGGGCACCGCCGCGAACAGGTCTGGCTCCAACGCCGAATCGAACGAATCGTGAACGACGATCGGTGCCGTCGGCTCCGCACGGCGCAGCGTGTGCACCAGCCGTGTCAGTTGAGCCGACGACCGATACGCAGACACGAAGAACGCGATTCGCAGATCGCCGCTAGGTACGCGAGCGTTCACAAAGTGACTCCGATACGTCCGAACCGCGCCCGCGCCACATCGTACAGCGGCGGCAGGTTCGCGGAGTATTCATGGGCCTCGCGGCAACCGGGGTGACTAGCAACTGGCAGTGGCGCGGGCGCGCATCACCGTTCACGTCAATGTCCCGGATGCCTGAACTGGGCGCTGCTCGTCTACGACGCGAACAACCAACTGGTCGCGCAGTTGCAGGCACCGATCTGCAAGGTGGATGGACACGGGACGGCTTAGACGATCACCACGAAGTAGCCCCGTCCCACGCCTCGCGTCGCAGCCCGGGCATTGCGCATTCGCGAGAACCTGCCCATCGCAGATGAGTCCTAAGCACACCGGTACCAACGCATATCCGACCAGACAAACATCCGACTCTGCCGCTGAGATGCGCGCTGCTGGTTCTCTGTTCAATGCGTGTCACGATGCCGGATCCGGCTCGCCACAGTAGGCAATCTCCTTGCCCATCGCCATGGCGGCGGCCCGGTCCGCGCGCCACTGTTGGTAGTCGGGACCGAACGGGATGGGCTGGCGGGCGAACGTGAGCAGGCTTTCGTAGAAGTACGGCGCAGACCGTGCTCCCCATCGAGAACCCGCGCGCCTGTTCCAACACGAGGGCCGCCAACGGCTCGGGGTCCACCACATCTTGGACACGTCCCCACGTGACGAAGTAACGCAACTCTCCGCCGACGAGATTTACCTCCACCGCCACCCCATCATCCATGGCAAGACCCGCCCCATCGGGAGGGCTTGCGCCACGTGGACCGACGACAGAAGCGCGATCATCTGCCGCTGACACGGTCGTTTCGCCTGAGCATGATCGTCCCGAACGGTGGGCGATGTCGCGCATTCGCCTCGGTTACGGTTTGGCGTCTATTGCGCTGGGTGGGGATCCTGCCGCTACTGGCGCGCATCCTAAGAGCATGCGGTACGGCGTCGTGTTCGCGGTGGTGGTGTGTGCGGTGACGGCTGGTTGTGCCTCGGGGCGCCAGTCATCGACACAGCCTTTCCCGTCATCTGCACCGGCTGCCTCGGCGGCGGCGCCCAGGACGCAGCTGGTCGGTGCGGCGTTGGCGTTCGATCCGGCTCGTGCCGCGGTGTTGGCGTTCGGCGGGACGGTCACGCTGGGTGGGGGCAGCGCACCCTCGTCCGCGACGTGGCAGTGGGATGGCACCGGCTGGCAAACGGTCGATGTCGGTGTGGCGCCGCCCGGGCGTACCCGCGCCCTGTTCGCTTTCGACCCGTCGCAGCAGGGCTTGGTCTTGATGGACGGCCAGTCCGAAACGGAGAGCCCACCCACCTGCGCGCCGCCCACCGCAGCCGGCCAAGCCGGATGCACCGGTGCGGTTTCGCCGGTCCGGGACCTAACCGACGGATGGCTGCTTTCGGCAAGCGGCTGGCATCGCATCGACGTCACGGGTGCGCCGGGTTTGGGATGGGCCGCGGTCGGCGACCCTGCCCGGCGCGCGCTGATCGTGGTCGGGGAAACCCAACCGCCACCTCAAGGCCACGACGGCACGTGGCAACACACCGGCGCCGGGTGGGCGCTGCTGAGTTCGACCACACCTGACTACGGCGCCACCATCGGGGTCGACCCGATCTCGGGGCGACTGATCGCCTACCTGGGACAGTCGCCCTACACCCCACCATCCGGGTACTTGGCGCCGGCCGAATCCGGCTACACGCACACCTGGGAACTGGCCCCCAGCGGGTGGCAACTGCTGCCGCCCGCGGCCGTCCCGTCGATGGCGAGCGGCGTGTTGACCCCTAGCCCCGACGGCAGCCAGCTGCTTCTCGTAAACACTCTCGGCGAAACCTGGGCCTGGACCGGCGTCACCTGGAGCCGCTACAGCACCGACAACGCCCCGAAGCTAGCCGACGCGCAGAGCGTCGCCGCCGCGACCGACACCACGCACCATCTCGTCGTTGTCGTCGCGGTCAACAACACCACAGGCGACACGACCTGGACATTGAGCGGGCACCACTGGACCAGACAACCCTGGACGCCGTGACTGCCGTGGTCGGATTACATCCGAAACTGCCTACCTGCGCGTTCAGCTGAGCGCACTACTTTGCCGCTGACACGCGCGTTCTGTCGTGCCGAGATCCCGTAGCTCATTACCGGCCGGTGGCCTTGGCGCTGGACGATGGGATCGCGTGGATTGTGAAACAGGCGTAGCTCGATGGGACTTTGCACCCCTGCGAAAAGGCACTGTCATGCGCGATTCGCGCAGCGATCTCGAGTCGCTGGCGCGGCGCAACCTGTGGTCGGTGCTGTGCGTCCTTGGACTTGATTGTCCCTGATAGTCGTGTGAGGTTCGCTGCTGTTAAGTGGAGGGCAGATGGCAGGGGGCCGCGCGGCAGGCGGCGGCGCTGGTAGTGATGTCGCTTGCGGTTGGGTGCGCCTCTCACGCCGGCGCCGGGCGCGCGAGGCGAGCGCCGACTTCGCCTATTGGATCTCCGGCGGGATCTCCATCGACCGCCCAATCGGCCGGGGACCATGGGACGGCATGCGAGGCCGGGATGCTGCGGGCTCGTGGTGGTCGCCAGGGCGGCGGGTTCGGGACGGCTCATGCCGAGGTGGAGTTCACCAACCTCGGTACTGCAGCGTGCACGCTAAGCGGAGCCCCGACCGTGAGCATTATGCAGAGCGATGGTTCGGCCTTGCCGGTTCGGTCGGCAGCGGCATCCAACATGACACTCGCCGCGGTGGTGTTGCCACCGGATCTACCGAACGCCGCGTCACTCACATTGTCATGGACCAACTGGTGCGGCGCCGCGCCCGGGTCGCTCGCCCTGAAGATCATGCTGCCGGCGGCCGCCGGGACCGTGACCGCCCCGTTCAATGGGCCACCGGACTATGACTACCTGCCTGCATGCCAATCGGCCGCGGAGCCGTCGTTGATCGAAATCCTGTCCGCTTACACGCCCGCAACCTGACGGCCTCCACCTATCCATCTGCCGGCTCATGCAACATCCTCTTTTGGCAATGCGGGCCGTCACGGGGTCGTCGGCCCTTGTAACTCGTGGCCCGTGTCGAAGAACGCGTTGAGGTACTCCCGAGGAGCGAGCTCGCTCCGCCGAATCAGTGAGAAGACCTCGGTGCCGTGCGTCGGAGTGCCCTCGATCTTGTATGCCTGGGCGAGCCCGAGGTACTTAGCATCAAGGATTGTGGCGTAGTCGACGGCGTCAGCTTCTGCTAGCTCGATTGCCGAATCGAAGTCGCTGGCCCGCCAGATGGTGACCCTTTCCTCGAAGACCCTCGGCTCGGTGTCCGCTCGCACCGCTGGATCGAGCTCGAAGACACATCGAACGCCGAACCAGTTCGCGAGCGACTCAGTCATGGACTAACTCTGCACCCCGGCGAAACGCACTGTCGTGCCGCGACGCGCTCACGGGCGCGGCGCGGCCGTTGGCCGACGTTGCAGTGGTAGCAACGGTCCGTGACGCCGTCGTGGTTGTAGAACTCGTGGTCGCCACAGTCCGACCGGCCCTTCGGCACGAGCCTCACCAGCGCCCACGGGACACGCCCTCGAAAATTCGTGCGCCACCGATCCCTGCGAGCCATGCTCATCAGTTCACCGCTTAGGGATAGCCAAGCGCAACGCACTGCTCTGCCGCCGGGCGGTCGTGTTACGGCTGGCAACTCGCTTGGTCGCTAAGGATGAGTTCGGAAGTGCCAGATGACTCCGGGTGAAGGCGCAGAACAACACAGTCGCCCGCGCGGATAGGCCGGGCGGCCTTGGTTCGGGCCGGAGGCCAACTGGCGCAGATGTGGTCGGGTTGCCGCCTCGCGGGCTTGCCCACGGGAAGTGTCAAGCAGGTCCCGCCGTTCTTGACGCTGGTGACGGTGTAGGCAGTGTCGACATGTGACGTGCCGCACCCGGCGATGAGGATCACGGCAACCGTAGACGCTGCGAATGCCCTCAACGCTGCCATGGCCGAACGGTCTAGCGACCCGGCTGTGCGACGCAAGTACGCCTCCCGAGACGACAATGCCGCCAGACATCCGAGCACTACCGGGGTTGCGGTGAGCATCCGATAATGCCGCAATGACGCGCGAGTGATGGTGCTGATGAGCGAACCGAAGGAGCAGCGCCTAGACACGCAATATCGGCACCGATCGTGCCGACCTCACCGATCTGGCCGGGATACTAGGCTCGGCACGCGGCCCGACCAGAGGAGAGCGTCGATGCCGGTGCTTGGAGTTGGCGGGATCTTTTTTCGCGCGCAGGATCCTGACGCGCTGAACGCGTGGTACCGAGAGCATCTGGGTGTCGGCGCCGGCTGTGCCGTCGAGGGCACAGCCGGCCGACGAATGGTCGTGGACAGTTCAGGGCGGGCCGCTCGTCTTCGCGCCCTTCGTGGCGACAACAGATTACTGGACGGCGGAAAAACAGTTCATGCTCAACCTGCATGTCAGAGGCCTCGACGACATGCTCGAACGACTCAACGCCAGCGGCGTCACGGTGATCGTCAAGCCCGAATGGGACTCCGCCGAGGCCGGGCGTTTCGCGCGGATACACGATCCGGAAGGCAATGCGATCGAGTTGTGGGAGCCACCGTCAGCGCCCGCGGACGTCGACCTCGATGGTTCCGCTGGACACTCGGAGTAGACGAAACATCCGCTACTGCCGCAGAGATGGTTGTCCTTCTACGCTTGCAGACATGACAGCAGCGTCCTATGACACGGCTATACGGGCGTTTGGGAACAATGCCGGGATCGAGGTGCCGGCTGAGGTTCTGACCAAACTTGGAGCGGGCAAGCGGCCGAAGGTTCTGGTCAGGGTTGGCGACTACAGCTTTGCGACGACGGTCGGCGCCATGGGAGGGCTGGCCCTGATCTCACTATCCAAGGCGCACCGGGAGGCGTCGGGGCTTCGGGCCGGGCAAGAAATCCATGTGGATCTAGAACTGGACACAGCCCCACCCAGCATCCCTGTCCCGCAGGAGCTGGCTGCCGCACTCGCTGAAGCACGGCTCGTTGAAGCATTCGACAAACTCGCGCCGTCGCGGCGAAAGGAATACGCCCGACAGATCAGTGACGCGAAAGCGGACGAAACTAAAGCCCGCCGCATCGCCAGGATTCTCGCCGAACTGGGTTAGGCAACGGGCCGGACGGCGGCCGGGCGGAGGCGACGCAACGGGCCCTTTGGGGCGGCGTCTCGCGCAGATGGGCACCGGCATGCCACCATGCCGTGCATGGGCATGAATCTGTCGCAAGGTGAAGAGGTCGTACTCGACCTGCATCCGCATTGGGGACGCCTCGTCGTCCCGGTTTTGGTGCTGCTGGTGGCCAGTTTGCTGACCGGCTTTGGTGTCGCGGCGATTCCGCACGGCGGTGGGCAAACGATCGAACGGTGGATCCTCATCGGCGTCGCGATCATCGTGGTGATGTGGCTGACGATCCTGCCGTACCTGCGGTGGCTGACGACGCGGTACGTGCTGACGACCGACCGGTTGGTGATTCGCAGCGGCATCCTCGCGCGCCACGGTCGCGACATCCCGCTGAACCGCATCAACGACGTTTCGTTCTCCGAGACCGTGCTCGAGCGCATGTTGCGCAGCGGCACGCTGGTGGTCGAGTCGGCCGGTGAGCGCGGCCAGATTTCGCTCACCGATGTGCCGCGGGTCGAGCACGTGCAGCGCGAGGTCTACCGCATGGTCGGCGAACACCAGGGTGGAGTGACTGCAGAGCCGGACGAAGCGCCGTCGCACATCGACCACCCCGGTCACGCCGGCGGCACGGCCTAGTTCGTTTGCTCGGCGTACTGTCGGGTTCATGACTGCGGCTGGCGTGGTGGTGCGCCGGCACGACCCGCATGTTGTCGAGGTCGTGCTCGATCGCCCTGACGCGTTGAACGCCGTCTCGACCTCGCTGGCGCACGAGCTCACCGGCGTCTTGATTGCACTCGCTGATGACCGCGAGACGCGCGCGGTGGTGCTGTCGTCGTCGTCCGCTCGCGCATTTTGTGTCGGCGCTGACCTCAAAGAACGAGCCAACTTTTCGGACGACGAGTTGCTCGCGCAGCGGCCCGCTATCCGTTCGTTGTTCTCGGCGCTGCTGGACCTGCCGCAGCCGACGATCGCGGCGGTGGCCGGCTTCGCGTTGGGCGGCGGCTTCGAGCTCGCGTTGTCGTGCGATCTGATCGTGGCCGATGCGACCGCTGTCTTCGGCCTACCGGAAGTGACCGTTGGACTCGTGCCCGGCGGCGGCGGCACGCAGTTGCTCGCGCGTCGCATCGGGCTCGGCGCCGCGACAGATCTGGTGCTGACCGGCCGCAAGGTCGAGGCGCTCGAGGCGGTTCACCTAGGCATCGTCAACCGACCAGTGATATCGGTCGGCGATGAGTCGCTGGCATTGGCCGCGGCTATCGCTGCGAACGCGCCGGTTGCGGTACGGGCGGCGAAGCGTGCGCTCGGTGCCGGCTTCGGCCTTCCATTGGGCGACGCACTATCGCTTGAGGACGCCGCGTGGCGGGCCGCGGCGGTATCGGCCGATCGGCGCGAAGGGATTGCCGCATTCGTGGCGAAGCGGCCGGCTGTCTGGTCGGGGGAGTGAGCGATGTCTGACCTGCCGGCGCGCATCAGCTTGCGTGAAGTCGGCCCGCGTGACGGATTGCAGAACGAGTCGCCGGTGCCGACGTCGGCGAAGGTGCGATTGGTCGACGCGCTGTCGCAGACCGGCGTGCGTCGGATCGAAGCGGTCAGCTTCGTGAACCCGCGCGCCATCCCGCAAATGGCAGATGCGGACGACGTGTGGTCGGCCATCTCCCGGGCGCCGGGGGTCGTGTACTCCGCCTTAGTGCCGAACCTCCGAGGTGGTGTGCGGGCACTCGACGCTGGCTGCCTCGATATCGAGACAGTTGTATCTGCATCGGAGACGCACAATCGCGCGAACGTCAACCGGTCGACGTCCGAATCGCTTGATGAGATTGCGCAGTTGATTGCGTTGGCGCACGATCGTGGCGCGACGTGTCATGTGACGGTGGCGACGGCGTGGGGCTGTCCGTTTGAGGGCGACGTGTCGGTGCAGCGGGTCGTCGACATCGCGCGTCGGGCGATTGTCGATGGTGCTGACGGTTTGTCTCTTGGCGACACAACCGGCATGGCGACGCCCACTCGGGTTGAGGCGCTGGTCGGAGCTCTGCGCATGGCGCATGCCGACGCGCCGCTGAATCTGCACTTTCACAACACCCGTGGCACCGCGTTGGCGAACGTGCTGGTTGCGCTTCAGCTCGGCGTGGCCGACTTCGACGCGAGTGTTGGTGGGCTTGGCGGATGTCCTTACGCACCAGGCGCTTCTGGCAATGTCGCGAGTGAGGAACTCGTGCACATGGTCGAGGACATGGGCGTTGATACCGGCATCGATCTCGAGGCACTCATCGAGGTCGCGCGCGAAGCTGAACGTATTGTCGGTCGCGAGTTGCCGTCGCAAGTCTTGCGGGCTGGCCCCCGAACTCGGCTGACTACGTACGTTCCGCATTAGCGCGCTTCACCTGCCGTAGCCGATGCGCAGGCGGGTCGAGCAACCCTGGGGTTGTGGCGCGCGTCTGATGTGCAAGCACCGACGGAAGGTAGCCAAGTGAGGCGTTCGACCCCTGTTGTGCTCGCCGCGTGCCTTGCCGTAGTCGCCCTGAGTGCGTGTGCGTCGCATCAGGTGTTGCGATCGCAGGACGCCGCGACCACCCCGGTTCCGGAGTCGGTAACCACGAGCAGCCAATCCGCGCACGACGCCGTTCGCGACGGGGTCGTTCCGGCCCTCGCTGCTCTTCCCCTCAGCGAGCGCCTTGACGCGGGGGCCGCGGTGGAGACGGCTGAGGGTCGATGGGTGTTTTCGACGCCAGACCGGATACCCGCCGAAACCGCACCAAGCTGTGCGCTCGGCGACCCGCTCGGTACGCCGTGGCGCGATTTTATGTGCATCGACGACTACGGCGAGATCCTGCTGATGAACGCGGACGACACTCGCATCATCCGAGCGTTTCCGCTGCCGCTGGCGCACACGACGACGCAGCTCGTCGTTACCGACAATGCTGTGTATTGCGCGAGCAGTGGCGATGGAGGGCTGCCCGACTCGCTCCTGTGTCGCATAGACCGCAGCACCTTGACGATGCTGGTGCGAGTCTTCCCCTATCAAACTGACTCGGCAATCGCCCCGGACAGCCCCGACATCTATGCCCCCGCAACGTGGGTGCTCGAGCAGCCCAGTGGCGCGAGGTCGTACACCCTGGCGGTTTCCGGCGGCCACATCCAAATCGGCGAAGGCGGCGATCGGGCTGACGTCGATTCGCAGACGTTGCAACTCAGCGACGTGCACACGTCCACGTCATGAATCCGAGCGGTCGACCGCATCAACGATGCGTATGGCTGGGTCGCGAACACGAGTGAGGTCGCTCCCGGATTTCTGGCGCTGACCGTGATGTTTCGTCGTGTGAACGAGCGCCGCCGCCTGTTTTCTGGGTTGTGCACAGGGCTGTTTTCTGTTTATCCCCAGCATGTTTCTGTTGTCCCCAGCTTCTTTGCAGCGTCGGGTTTTGTCGGTGGTGGTCGGTAGTTTGGTTGTATGAGTTCGTTGGTCAGTGGAGTGACGCATCCGGCGTTCGCTGCGGTGGAGGCGGTCAACGCTGCCCTTGACGAACTGGCCGATGCTTCTCTTTGGTCGTTGTC
>OLLJ01000360.1_pt1 | contig 22341 bp, 22 predicted proteins | sample 1604521 | NCBI WGS metagenome assembly OLLJ01 (sample SAMEA104055714, study PRJEB20765) | soil metagenome | isolation source: soil
TAGCACCATCGTCCAGCTAGTGATTGCGACCTCGGCTCGCCGAGACTTCCGGTAACGCAACTACTCCCGGAGGTTCCCATGCGACAGAGATTCGTCACCCTCGCAGTGATCGCGAGTTCCTTGTGCCTCGCTGGTGGCGCCGTCGCGGCTGCCTCCACCGTCGGCTCTCATCCCGCGCCGCAGGTGGTCATCCCGGCGAGTGCCAGCGCGACCGCCACGCCTGACGACCACGGGGACGGCAACGGCAACAACAACGGCGACGGCAACAGCAGCGGCAACAGCAGTGGCAACGGCGACGGCATGACGGTGAGCCCCGACCCGAGCACCTCGGTCGCCGGCAGCGACGACACTGCTGGCCACGACGCGTCGGAGGACCCAACTCGCCACGACGGTTCTGACGACCCTGCTGGCCACGACGGTTCTGACGACAACGGTGGCACTGCAACCGAAGGCCCGAACGAGGACCAGAGCGACGACGTTGCCGGCCACGAGCAGGGCGACGACTCAGCGACGTCGACCGCGGCCCCGACCGCCACTCATGACGCTGGCGACGACCACAATGGCGGCGCAACCCGGCCGGCCACGACCCTCACCCCGGCTGCCACCCCGGCACCGGCTGATGACCACGGCGACGGCTCGAACTCGGGCGGCCGGCACTAAGTACCGCACCTCTTCCCCGACCGGGCTGGCGCCGAAAGGTGCTAGCCCGGTTTGTCGTCGGGCAGATGCTCCTTCGCCCACAGTGCGGCCTGGGTGCGGTCGCCGACCTGGAGCTGCTGGAAGATGCTCGTGAGGTGCGCCTTGACGGTGCGCTCGGTGATGCCAAGGCGCCTGGCAATGCTCTTATTCGCTAGGCCCGCGACCACGAGTTGCAAGACCTCGGTCTCGCGCGCGCTCAGCTTGATCTCGCGCTGCGCCGTCCGCTGTGCGTCGAGCATCACCCGGGCTGCCCTCGGATCGAGTGGCGCACCGCCGGCCACCGCCGCCCGAATTGCGGCCGCGACCTCAGCAGGATCGGCGTCCTTCAAGAGATAGCCGGTCGCGCCTGCGTCGAGGGCCGCCAAGATGCGCGAACGGTCGGCGAACGACGTAAGCACGATGACGTGCACGGTCGGCGTCGAGGCGACGATGGTTCGGGTGGCTTCGATGCCATCCATCAACGGCATCGACAAGTCCATCAAGATGACGTCGGGCGTCGTCCGCTCCGCAAGTTCGCAGGCCTCACGCCCGTCGGCCGCCGTCCCGACCACCTCGATGTCGGCCTCGCGGCGCAGCAGCTCCTCCAGCCCGCGGCGGACGACCGCGTGATCATCGGCGATCGCGACCTTGATCATCGGATCGGTACCTCCGCGTGCACCGTCGTGCCATGCCCGGGGTCTGAGTCGATGCGCAATTGACCGCCCGCGTCAGCCACGAGGTCGGCCAACCCGCGAAGACCGAGGTGGCCCTCAGCTGGCGACGCCTGTGGGTCGAACCCCACTCCGTCATCGACCACATCAATCGTCGCGCCGGCCTTGGTCACCACCACGCTGATCATCACCGATCTCGCTTTCGCGTGAGCAAGCACGTTGCGCACCGCCTCCTGTGCAACCCGGTACAGCAACCCGGCCGTCGGCGCAGGCAGCTGCTCGTCGAGGCCGTTCGTCTCCAGCGAGGCAACGACGCCTCGGCCGTTCACGCGGGCGAGCAGGTCGGTCAGCGCCGTGTCGAGGCCTGTCTGCGCGAGGTTCGGTGGATAGATCTCGACCAAGAGTGATCGCAATGCGCGGATCGCCTCTTGGATCTCCGCGGCCGAGTGGTCGAGCGCGGCCGCCTCTGCGGTCTGCAGACCGTCGCTTCGGGCCGACGCGGTGATCGAGTAGGCGACGCCGGCAAGGTTCTGAACGACCCCGTCGTGCAGGTCGGCTGCGATCCGCCGTCGCTCGGAGTCGGACGCGTCGAGCGCCTGTCGGAGCAGACCCTCACGCTCATGTTGCCGACGACGCAGCCGGTGCGCCAACGAGTAGGCGAGCGGCAGCTGAACGACCTCGAGCGCAACCAAGGCGCCCAGCGAGATCGGCGCGAACGCGCGGAAAATGCGCCAGCCGGACGCCGACACAGCGGCGTAGGTGGAGTACGCCTCGAACAACACCCGCTGTCCGCTCGGTGTGCGAATCGGCAGGTATACCTCGAGGAGCTTCCCGCGACCACGTTCGAACTGGTTCTCCGGCTTGGTGAGGTCGCCGACCTCTGCCTCGATCACTCCGCTGTCAATGGCCGACAACTCGCCAGGTCCGAGCCCGTACGTGGTGCCGATGAGCCGTGGCTCATCGGAGTAGAGGATGGTTCCGGCCCGCGTCCAGATCTTCACCCGGACCAGCGACTGATCGAGGACGCCGGCCTTGACGACTGCATCGATGCGCGCAATCGCGGCCGCATCGCCGGTGAGCAAGGCGTCGGTGAGCACCGGCTCTACCAGCCCTTGCGCCTTGACGAGAGTCGCACTTCGCGCGTCGGTGATCGCCTCGCGCTCGCCCACCCGGCGGCTAGCGATTGCGGTCGCGAACCCGACGAGCCCGACCGCGAGCAAACCGGCCAGCGCGAACTGGCCGACCTGCCGGGTGACGGTCCAGCGCCCGAACCCTCGGCGATCGCTCTTCATGCCTATTCCACGCACCTACCCATTCACTGGTTCGAATACAGTGACCGCTACGGCGGACGAGTCGGCCGGGCGACCGCGTTGCGCGTCTTCGGATGCGTGCCGAGGAAGGTCCGGGCTCCACAGGGCAAGGTGGTGGGTAACACCCACCCGGGGTGACCCGCGGGACAGTGCCACAGAAAACAAACCGCTTTCTCGGACGCCGACTAGCTCGGCGTCCGGAGAGTAAGGGTGAAACGGTGGTGTAAGAGACCACCAGCGGGCGAGGTGACTCGCGCGGCTCGGTAAACCCCACCTGGAGCAAGGTCAAGAAGTCGCGTTCGGGTTTCGGCTCGGCGTGATTGCGCAGGCGTTTGAGGGCGGCCCGCCCAAGCCTGCGGGTAGACCGCTGGAGGCTGTCGGCAACGGCAGTCGTAGATGGATGGTCGCCCGTCTGCGCCGCAAGGTGTAGGCGACAGAACCCGGCCTATAGGCCGACTCGTCCGCCCTTGCCTGCCTCCGTGGGTTCGGCGCCTGCATCAAGCTCGGGACGCTTCGGCGAGTCATCGCGGTAGCACGGCAACGAGAGGCGAAAGACGTTGCCGCTGCTATCGGCGCGTGGCTCCGTGACGATGCGCCCGCCGTGTGCCGCAACTGTCTGGCGCACGATGGCCAGGCCCAGCCCTGAGCCGGGCACCCCGCGAGCGCTGTCGAGGCGGTGGAATCGCTCGAAGATTCGCTCGCGCTGATCGTCGGGTATGACGGGGGCGCGGTCCGAGATGCTGACTTCGACGAACGGCGCATGGGAGTCGCCAGTAAGGGTCATTCGCAATTCGATCGTTGGATCGGCCGGCCCGAATTTCACGGCGTTGTCAAGCAAGTTCACGATGCAGCGTTCGATTGCTCCGGGCTGAACTGACACGGTTGCCGACCGGGTTTGGTGAACGAAGCGTGCCTGGGGGTTTCGTGCTCGGGCGCGATCGAGGGCGCCGAGGACGACGTCGCCGAGGTCGATGCGGACGAACGGCTCGTCGAACCCGGCCGAGCGGGCGAGCGCGACGAGGTCGGTGACCAGGTCTGAGAGTTCGATGCTTTGCCGATCGAGATCCGCGAGCAGACCCTTCAGATCGCTCGGGGTGAGGCCGCCGGCGGCATATACCAGCAGTTCAATGTTGGTTCGGATGCTCGACATGGGCGTGCGCAGCTCATGTGCTGCATTCTCAATAAGTTCTTGCTGTGCTTGCCGGGATTGGCCGAGCGCAGCGAGCATCTGGTTGAACGCCTGCCCCATCTGAGCAAGTTCGTCGTGGCCGTCGATGACGATTGGGTGCTGCAGGTCTTGGGTGCGCGCGATTTCGGTGGCAGTGCGCGTGAGGCGATTCACCGGCTGGAGTGCAGTGCCGGCGATCAGGCGGCCGGCGATCGCCGCCAGCACTGCCGCACCGACAACGAGCAGAACCATGATCAGCTCGACTCCTCGAAGCGTCGCGTCCACGTCCGAAAGCGATCGGGAGAGCTGGACAAGCGCGCCGGCGGGGCCGAGGACGGTATAGACGCGGAAGGTGCCGGAGGACGTGTGGGTCGTGTAGTTGGCGAAACTGGAAGTTCCAGCCGCCACGGCCAAGTCCCGCGCGCTAAACGGCAGGGCCTGAGTATTTGGGGGTGCGCCGACGGTCGTGCCGCTGGAGAACCGGACTTGCACCCGGATGTTGCCGCTAGGGGCGGTCAACGGTGTTGATGGGATGGCGGCGATTGTTCCGGGATCGAGCTGGCGCACTGGTCCGGCGAGGGTCCGGAGTTGTTGGTCGATTTGGTGCACGAGCGCGCGGCGGACGGCGAGCCACGCCAAGGTGCATACCAGAAGGGCCGTCACAGTGACCGCGACGGACGCAATCACGGTGAGGCGAGCGCGGAGGCTGAGACGACGTGTCACGGGGTGCGCTTTTCGCGCAGTACAAAGCCGACGCCTCGGACCGTGTGGACCAGCCTGGTCGCGCCGGCGGGTTCGAGTTTGCGCCGGAGATAGCCGATGTAGACATCAAGGCTGTTGGAGCTGCGGTCGAGGTCGTACCCCCACACCCGCTCGAAAAGCTGCCCGCGGGTTATTACGTGACCCGCGTGCTCAAGCAGGGCCTGCAGCAGGTTGAATTCGGTACGGGTCAGATCCAACAACACGTCGCCACGACGTACCGTCCGAGATCGAGTGTCCAGAGTGAGGTCGCCGAACCGCAGCATGTTCTCGTCGAGTGCGTCGGCGGCGACTCGCCGCAGCAACGCCCGCACCCGGGCTAGTAGTTCTTGCAAGGCGAACGGTTTCACCAAATAGTCGTCCGCCCCGGCGTCGAGTCCGGCGACCCGGTCACTGATCCCGTCTCTGGCCGTGAGCATCAAGATAGGTGTCCGATCGCCCGCTGCGCGCAACTGACGGCACGCCTCCAGGCCGCCCATGATGGGCATCGTCACGTCAAGAACCAAGAGGTCGGGCGGTGTATCAGCCGCCCGCGCCAATGCCTCGACCCCGTCGCCAGCGATGTCCACCGCATATCCCTCGAATCGCAGCGTCCGCTCAAGCGAATCACGGACCGCCTGGTCGTCGTCCGCAATGAGCACGCGAAATCGCAAGGTCACACCACAGAGTAGAACCGCACCCCTGGCGCACCGAAGGCTAAGGAATCTTCTTAGCGAACGCAGACTGCGCCATTAGACGACGTACTGCGTCCTCTCAGGCAGGGACCGCAGTCTGTATCCCATGATAAGTGCGCGGAAACTGGTGACGTCTGGCCTCGCGGTCGCCTTCGCAGGCGCTTGTGTGGGGGCCTATTTTGCGATCGGCAATCCGTCTGCGGCGGCCAAGGCGGCGCAGCAGACAACCACGGTGCAGCGCGGGACAGTGTCATCGGCTGTGACGGCGTCCGGTAACGCTGCGGCGTTGACGTCGTTGGCGGTGAACTTCCAAGGCAGCAGTGCGGGGTTGCTGACTGAGGTTGATGCCAAGGTCGGCGACAAGGTGACGAAGGGCCAGGTGCTCGCCAAGGTCGACGACACGTCAGCCAAGCAGACCCTTGCTACCGCCCAGGCGTCGTTGGCGTCGGCGCAGGCCAGCTATGAGACGACGACGGCGGGCGAGACGACGGCTAAGGCCCAGGTCGATAGTGCGTCGATCAAGTCAGCGCAGACGAGTCTTGCGAACGCGAAGACCGCATTGGCGCAGGCGATTGCGAGCCGGGATTTGGATGCAAGTCAGCAAGCTGCCTCGGTAGCGGCTGCGCAGGATGCTCTTACTACCGCGCAGTCAACTTCGGATACGTCGTCCGTGACGTCGGCACAGACCACTGTCAATAACCAGCAAACTGCGCTGTCGCAGGCTGAGGCGACCCAAAATCTTGATACGACGCAGCAGGCGGCGACTGTTGCGGCAGCTCAGACCGCGCTTGATAACGCGAAGGCAGCTAGTCCGCAGAACGCGGCGACTATCGCGAGTGCGCAGTCCGCGTTGGATTCGGCTAAGGCGCAGCAGGCGAGTACGGCGTTGAAGGATTCGCAGTCGGTCGCGAACGCGCAGGGTCAGCTCAATTCTGCGGAGGATCAACTGGCGTCGGCGCAGACGGGTTACGCGAACAGTTCCGCAACGTCTGTGACGTCCGCGCAATCTTCGCTGCGGCAAGCGCAGCAATCGCAGCAGAGCACCGCGTTGAAGGACGCGCAGCAGGTGGAGTCTGAGCAGGGTCAGGTTGACACCGCCCAGAAGCAGCTTGATTCGCAGAAGGCGAGCGCCGCGCTGAATGCGGCCCCTGCGACGCAGGGTCAGATCGATTCGGCGAAGGCCCAGATCGCGTCGGCGCAGGTTCAAGTCGACCAGGCGCAGACGACTCTGGACAACACGGTTCTGCGCGCACCGTCTGACGGTACGGTCGCCGCGGTCGCTGCTTCTGTTGGCGAAACGGCATCAGGTAGCGGCAGCTCGTCGAGCAGTAGTTCGTCGAGTAGCAGCTCGTCGACGTCGAGCGCGAGCAGCAGTAGCGGTTTCATCACGCTAGTTGATGTTTCTGGCCTGCAGATCACCGCTGACGTCGCGGAGGCTGATGCGAGTTCGGTGAAGATCGGTCAGGCAGCGACGGTGAGCTTCTCGGCTACGAACGCGACCGTCGAGGGCAAGGTGACAGCGATCGCAGTCACCGACACGGTCTCGAACAACGTGGTGGAATACGCGGTCACGGTGGCTTTGACCAACCCACCAGCCAGTATCAAGATTGGGCAGACCGCGAGTCTGTCGATCACGACGGCGACTGCCGCGAACGTGTTGTACGTGCAGTCGTCTGCGTTGACGAAGGCCGGGCCGACGACGACGGCAGCGGTGCTGAAGAATGGCACGCAGAAGGTCGTGACGGTGACCACGGGGCTCGCCGGCGACAACGGCACCGAGGTCAAGTCGGGCTTGAGCTTGGGTGACGTTGTGGTGCTGCCGCAAAGCATCGGTACCGGACCCAGCGGCTTCACCTTCCCGACCGGCGGGCTCGGTGGCGGCCTCGGCGGCGGGCTTGGTGGCGGGCGATGAGCAACCGTCCCGTCATCGAGCTGCGCAAAGTCGCGAAGACGTACGGCTCGGGTGACACCGTGGTGCACGCGGTTGTCGGGGTGGATCTCACCGTTGAGCGGGGCGACTACGTCGCGATCATGGGCACGTCTGGCTCTGGGAAGTCGACCCTGATGAACATCATCGGCGCCTTGGACGCCCCAACCACGGGCCGGTATGAGCTTGACGGTGTTGACGTGCGCAAGCTCGACGAGCGACAGCTCTCGTACGTCCGGAATCGCAAGATCGGTTTCATCTTCCAGTCGTTCAACCTGATACCGCGGACTACCGCGTTGGCGAACGTCGAACTCCCATTGGCGTACGCACGGGTCCATTCGGCTGAGCGGCGGCGTCGCGCGGAGGAAGCGTTGGTGCGGGTCGGCCTGGCTGACCGGATGGATCACCGGCCCAACGAGCTGTCCGGAGGACAGCAGCAACGTGTTGCGGTGGCCCGTGCGATTGCGACCAATCCGGTGCTTCTCCTTGCCGACGAGCCGACGGGCGCACTGGACAGTCGCAGCACCGCCGAGGTGCTCGGTTTGTTCGACGAGTTGTCGCTGTCGGGCAGCACGATCATGATCATCACCCACGAGGATGAGGTCGCGGCGCACGCGAAACGTGTGGTGCGAATGCGCGACGGACGGATTCAGTCGGACGAGCGCATGGTTGCCCTGAACGAACCGCCACCGCGGGCTTTCGCGAGCGGCGCCCTGCTATGAAGGAAACGGTGACCTTTGCACTACGCGGGATCAACGCGAACAAGTTGCGCTCCGCGCTCACCACACTAGGAATCCTCATCGGGGTGGCCGCTGTCATCATCCTGGTCGCGGTGGGCACCGGTTCGAGCAAGGCAGTTCAGGACTCCATCTCGAGGCTCGGCAGCAACACGTTGACCGTGACGAGCACTTCCTCTGCCGGTGGCGGCAGAGGCGGCGGCGGGGGTGCGGGCTTTGTTGGTGTTCCGGGCGGTGGTGCCGCCAATAGCACTGTCAGCAGCGGCACGAAAACGCGAGCCAATGCACTCACGGTCGCAGACGCGCAAAGTCTCACCGATCACGCGACCGCGCCCGACGTGCTCGGTGTCGCGCCGGTCGTTAGCGCCCAATCGGTGGTCGCGACGTACCAAGGCGCCTCGCATACGGTCAACACGTTTACTGGCACCACCAATGCCTATCTGCTCATCGACAACGACCAAGTATCGATGGGCACGACGATCACCGACGCCGACTACAACGCCCACCGGCGGGTGGCGTTGCTCGGTGTGACGGTCGCTAAGGATTTGGCCGGCGGCGACGGGAAATCCATCGTCGGTAAGACCGTGGAGTTCAACGGTTCCGCGTTCAAGGTGATCGGTCTGCTCGTGGCCAAAGGAAGCGCTGGCCCCCAGGACCAAGACGATCGGGTCATCGCCCCGATGACCGCCGTTCAAGACACGTTGTCCGGGTACGGCTCTCTGTCCAGTATCAGCGTCAAGGCCACGTCGGCGGCAACGACCTCAACGGCCCAAACCGAGGTCGAAGCGATCCTGGACGGGCGCCACCACGTGTCGTCGACGGATCGTGACTACTCCGTGTTCAGCGCCTCATCGATCCTGTCGGCCGCGTCGTCGTCAAGTAGCACCTTTACTGTGCTGCTCGCCGCGGTCGCCGCCATCTCGTTGCTCGTCGGCGGGATCGGTGTCATGAACATCATGCTCGTCACCGTCACCGAGCGGACCCGCGAGATCGGCATTCGCAAAGCTATCGGCGCGGGGAAGCTCGACATCATCGGACAGTTTCTCCTTGAGGCCGTTGTGCTCTCGGTCTTCGGAGGCCTCGTCGGTGTCGCCGTCGGATTGATCGGATCGCAATTCAAGATCGTCGGCGTGCAACCCGTCGTCGCACCCTACTCAGTCATCCTGGCGTTCGGTGTCGCTGTCATCACTGGACTCTTCTTTGGGCTGTACCCCGCCAACCGTGCAGCGTCGCTGCGCCCGATCGACGCCTTGCGTTATGACTGAATCGAGGGCCCATGCCTGACTCTGATGCTGCAATTCGCCGCGACGTCGAGTTGGACGACGACGTTTCTCTCGATGCCGCTGAGCAAGACTTCGTGCTGCCACCGAAAGCCGGCCTGAGCAGACTGGCGATGGCCTTCGCCGTCGGGCTGCTCGCCGCGGGCACCTTCACCGGCGGTGTGCTCCTGCAGAAGAATCACGACAAAGGCCTGACGTCATCAACCACATCAGGGCTACCCGCAGGCCTGGGAACAGGGTCAGGGTTCCCGGCCGGATTCCCCGGTGGCGCGACTACGACGGGTAACGGCACCGCGGCCACTTCAGGAGCTGGAGGCAGTGCCTCGACGGGTCTTGCCGTCGTCGGAAGCGTCGTCTCAGTCTCAGGCACTCATGTGACCGTCAAGGATCTCGGCGGCAAGACCCACGACGTGCAGACCACCACCAATACGACGGTGACCCGTAGCCAAACACAGGCGCTGTCCGCCCTCGCGGCGGGCACGCAGGTCACTGTCAACGGCAGTACAGCCACCGACGGCACCGTCACGGCGACGGCCATCACCGCGCACTAACCCACCCGCGTACTAGCCCCACCCCGCGCTACACCAAACATCGGAGAACAGCCATGCGTTTCGCCAAGACCCTCGGAGTCAGCGCCGCCTCGCTCGTTTGCGTCGGCAGCCTCGCCGCCTGCGGCAACTCGAAATCGTCAACTCCGACGGCCACGCCAACGGCCTCGGGGTCGAGCTCAACCGCAGCGACCGCTTCACCACCGGCGGCCGCCGCAAGCGGCAACCTCTCCGCCGTCCAGGAATGCCTCAAAGCCGCTGGCATCACACTCCCCAGCGCCCCGGCGGGCGGATCGTTCCCGGCCGGTGGTTCACCGCCGCCGGCTGGGGCGCGCCCGACGGGCGGATTCCCCAGCGGCGCCATCCCATCGGGCGGGCCAGGCGGGGCCTTCAACAACCCGCAAGCGCAGGAAGCTCTCAAAGCATGCGGCATCACGGTGCCGAGCGCCGCACCAACCTCCTAAGGCCATCGATGTTCCAACGAGCGGACCGTCGGCGAAACCGCCGATCTCAGCGATCGGAAGCGCTTAATATGTCGAAGCAGCGGCCGAAAGGCAGTAGTGACCCCTGAAGGCGTGGCTCATGATCGCCTTCCCGCACGCCCCGGTGCGCGATCCCCGTTCGCGGGGCATGCGACTGTGCCGCTCCACCGCCGGGCGGCTCTTGTCACTGTTCTGGTGACCGTGCTCACCGTGGTAGTCGCCGCGCTTGGGTTGCTGCAGCTTCACCTAGCGCAGCGTCAAGCTTCGATCCTTGCGACTCGAAGTACGGCCGCAGGGTTCTTGGCGTCGGCCCAGTCAGACATCGCTCAGAGCCGAGGTGAGCTCGAGACAGCTGTCTTCGCCAGCCAGGATGCAGAGCTTCTCGCGACCGTCCCGCGCGCGTTGACGCAGGCTCAAGCTGGCGTTGCGGAGTGGTCTCAGTACAAGAAGGCCGTCCGCCTTTGGGGTCCTCTGAGCACGCAGGCCGTTCGGCTGGACGACGACATTGCGGCGCTGACGGCGGCAGCCATCCCGGCGGCACCCACCTCGGCAGTGCTCAACTCGGCGGCATCCACCACCGCTGGGCTGCCCGCAGTCGACGCGGCGCAGTCGCAATTGCAGTTGCAGAAGATGCTTGCCGTGGACGCGTAGGTTGACGCTGACTTCGCGGTCATGCGGACCGAGGATCTTGCGTGGTGGACCGATGCATTGGCTCGCGATCGTGCGGCCCGAGGCCGAGGCATCGTTTGGCTGCTGGCAGTCGGAGGCTTCGCGCTCGCCATCATCCTGACCGCTAGCGGTCTGCTTTCGCGGACTGCTCGCCGGCGCGATCTTGATCTGAGCGAACGTGACCGTGACCTGGAGTTGGTGGCCACGGCCAACGAGTTCGAGGCTCGCCTGCAACGTGCGCTTGAGCTATCGAGCACCGAAGACCGTGTGTACAAGGTCGTCGAAGAGGCGTTGAACGAGGCGGTTCCCGAGTTCAGTGTGGAGATGTTGCTCGCCGATTCGAGCAGAGCACACTTCCGACGGTTGGCGAACACTGGTGGCGAGGACGCATCCCATAGGTGTGCAGTGGGGTCTCCCAGTGCGTGCCCCGCCGCACAGCGGGGTGAGGTGTTTGTCTTTCCATCGAGCGTGGCACTTGATGCGTGCCCTTTTCTTAAAGAGGCGCCCGGGCCCTCGTCGGCAACGTGCGTCCCCGTCAGTGTGAGCGGAGTAACAATCGGGGTGGTGCACGCGGCAGGAGTGGTCGACAGCCCGCCGAGCCCGCAGCGGCGTGTTGCATTGGAGCTCGTTGCCCGACGGGCCTCCGATCGGATCGGCATGATGCGAGCATTCTCCCAATCAGAGACCCAGGCCAGCACCGACGCCCTGACGGGTCTACCAAACCGGCGATCTCTCGAGGCGAGCGTTCACCAACTCGCTCTGGTTGGAACGCCGTACGCAGTGGCATTCGGCGATCTCGACCATTTCAAGGCAGTGAACGATGTGCACGGTCACGCGGCGGGAGATGTGGCGTTGCGAATCTTCTCGAAGGTGCTACGAGCTGGCCTACGCCCAGGTGACCTCGTCGCCCGCTACGGCGGCGAGGAATTCGTCATCGTCCTGCCGAACTGTGAGGACACGGCAGCGGTAAAGGTGCTCGAACGGATCAATGAACAGCTTGAGATCGCACTTACGGACGCGGGAAGCCCCTCGTTCACCGTGAGCTTCGGCCTCGCGCGGTCCCAACCCGATCAGGACTTCCACGAGGCGATCGCGGTCGCCGACGGGGCCCTCCTTGAAGCGAAGTCACTCGGTCGCAATTGTATTGTCGTCGCCGCTCGCAGCGAGTTGCCCGCAGCCTGACCCTCGACAGCGTGGCGCTCGAACCCGTACCACAATGGACGCGACGGCTAGCCGCATTGTGGCGAGAGTTTGTTCGCCTCACTGATCGCTTGATTCCAACTGAACTCACCATTGTCGCTGAAGTAGTAGTAGGTCGCTCCGTTCGGCATCATAGCGACAGTGATGCCGCCGTAGCCCGACATGAACGGAACGTAGAACGTGCAGGTGTAGTTCGGAGAGCTCGCGGGCGTAAACACCCGGCCCCAGAAACCGTTGTTGTACAGGTCACTGCTGTCGTCGTTGCTCACGAGCCCGCGGTTCGCCGCGTTCTTCTGCATGGACGCCGACAGCAAGCTCGGGTCGAGCAATTGGGTTGTGCCTGCTTTGCCCGCATCGTTGTTGAGAAGCTTCGCAACCTTGGCGATGTTGTCTTGGTTCCAGAACATCCCGTAGCCGCCGATTGGTTTGCCCGACGCACTGTTGTCGGTGCGCAGTGTGGCGAGCGAATCGGGGCTGAGATGAATCGGTGTGTAGACGCTGTCGCGCAACGTATTGAAGATGTCGGCGCCCGACCCGGCCTTGCTCTGGAGGTAGGAGTTCATCGCAAGCGTCGCTATGTAGGTGTCACTTGAGTGGTACACCCACGTCGTTCCGGGCGTCGACTGATTCGGAAACACGAAGGCATCGGAAGTCTTGGTCGTGTACGGCTCTGCCAAGAAGAAGTTCGACATGGCTGTGCCGTCTTCGTCGACCTCGAACCCGTTCGACGTAAAGTTCCCGGTTGCCATGTCGAGAGCGTTTCGGATGGTCACCGCAGACCAGTCACCGGCCGCGGACATCGCCTGACTCACATAGTTCTTGATCAACAGCGGGCCAACACCCGAGCCGTACTTCTGCGTCAGGTACATCAGCCCGACAGACGCCAGCGCGGATTTCGACGTCGAATATGACGGCACTGTCATCTCACCGCAGTACGCGTAGGAGCCGTACCTGGTGCCGCATGTTGAGACGTAGTTCACGCCCTTGTAGTAGAGACCGTAGGTTGTCATGTCCGCGGGAGTGATCCCGCTTCCAAACACAGCGGTGTTGACACCTGAGGTCGGGTAATCGGTGGCGAGCGCGGCGATTGGCTTGGTCGGCAGGCGGTTGTTGAACTCGGTCACGAACGCGTTCGCGATGGCGTCGGCGTTGGCGATCGTCGTCTTCGCGTAGCTGCCCGGGACCTGGCCCCAAATATTGAACTTGTAGTACTGGCAGGTCTCTTGGGTGACCTGGTATCGGACCTTGGTGATCGACGTGTCAGTGAAGAGGAAGCTCACCACTCCGTTGTGCACGCAGTTCTGATTTCGCTCCACCAACGCGAACGGGAACGACGCGCGCGTGTAACCATGGTCCGTAGTTTCGTTCCACGCTCGGCCGGGCGACACAACGAGATTCCAGTAGCTGCTGCCGGTGATGGTCAGGCCACGCGCCGTCGGTATGAGGTAGCTGCCGTTTTGAACAAACTGCACGCTCATCGCCGGCATGTGGCGCCAGCCGGCGATAGTGCTGTAGCGATCGGGGTCGTAGAGGCTGGTGAACCCACCGCTCGTGGCAACGCCGTTCAACGTGACCGTGCCCTGGAAGGTGTGGGTGGGCGCTGCGGCCGTTGCCGGAATCGCGAACGCACCATCATCGACGGGTGCCGAACTGGAACCGGTCGTGAGATCTGCGTACGTGAGCGCGCTCCTCGAAACGACTCCCGAGCCGGTCAACGGGTCACCCGGCACCGACACGGTGCCCGCGGCCTGGCCTGACGCGGCCGACGCCACGATGCCCGCGATCAATGCCGACGATCCGAGCAACGCTGCATAAAGTCGTGTGGTCCGTAGCCTCATGTCTCGGCTCCTCAGGTGTGCGTCTCGTGGTGCACGCGTTGGGCGATCCTGAAGAATCAGCATCGACGCGCAGAACCAACGGCGTCCAATGCCTTCTGCGGACGTTCGCTATGCCTGGAAGGCCTCGGCTGAAGCAGCCCGCGCAGGTGACCGGGACCCGCTTGCTACCGCGCTGGCTTCGCAGCGATCGGCAGCACTTGGCTGCCGTAACGCTCCTCGCAAAAGTCGGTCAAGCGCCGCATCAAGCCACGGATTACCTCGGTGGCGAAGTGGTCGCGGTGCCATTCGGCGTGCAGGGGGATCCGGAGAATTCCGCTGGGGCCCTCGATGAGCAAGCCATGCAATCCGAACCTGGCGTCGTCGCTGACGACGGCGATCGCCGTGCCTATCGCCGCTAGCGCCTGCGCCATTTGGGGCGACTCGCATTCGAGCTTCACGTCGTAGGTAGTGCCGGCGTCAGCCAACGCTTGGTCGAGCAGCCGGCGGGTGCCGTGGTGTCGAGTGAGGACGGCAAGGGGCTCTTTTACCAGCTCCCCGACCGTGACGACCTGGTCGTTGTGCCAGCGGTGGCCCGCCGGGACATAGGCAAAGAGGGGGAGGCGCGCAATGGCCTGCCATGCATGATTTTGGCTCGGCACTCCAGAAAGGATCACAACATCCGCGCCACGCTGCAGTGCGTCGTCCGCAGATTGTGGAGTTTCCTCCCACACGTCGATGAGTGGATCGAGCGGGTGGCCGCGCGCAACGTAGGGCGCGATCACGTCGGAAATCGTGACTGCCGGAGCGGCGATCGTGATGCGTTCGACTTGCCCCGCAGCGATCGAGCCGGCCGCTAGCGCCGCTTGGTCGGCACGCAGCACGAGGTCACGAGCGATCGGGATGAAGCGCTCGCCGGCAGCTGACAGCAGCAGCCGGTTCCCGGGGCCGTGTCGGAACAGCTCGATGCCGAGATTGCGCTCGAGCGCGCGGAGTTGGCGCGACAGCGATGGTTGTGCGACGCGCAGATGTGCCGCTGCCTGCGTGACCGACCCGCAGTCGACGACGGCAACCAGGTAACGCAGGACACGCAGATCCACCGGCGGCCTCCTATACCCGTAAAGCATGACGATGCGCCCAAATCAAGTATTGGACGCGTGGGATGACGTGCTGAAGGATGCTCCGACATCGAGCCAATTCGCAAGCGTTCGGTCGATCGTGAGTCTGCAGAATTCGGACCCTTTGGAGGATCTGCGTGGTCAGTCATCGGGTCGGCCCCGCGACCCTTGAGGCGCGCAGGTTGCCGCGATGAGTCGGCTGCTCGGCATCGCGGCGGTTCAGATGGCTCCGGTCGAGCTCGACCAAGCGGCGTCGTTCGCAAAGTTGGCGGCCGAGGTGCGCCGGCTGTCCGCGGCAGCGCCGCACCTGCACCTGATCGTCTTCCCCGAGTTGTTCCTCACAGGCATGGCGACAGCGTCGCGGGCCGTGCCGACGGGATATGTCGATGCCGTCGCCGAGAGCATCCCCGGACCGTTGACGTCGCAGCTGTGCGCGCTCGCACACGAGACCGGACGCTGGCTGGTGCCTGGTTCGCTGATGGAGCGCAATGGGCCAGCCCTGCACAACACCGCGATCGCCATCTCGCCGGCGGGGGAGATCGTCGCGAGGTACCGAAAACTGTTTCCGTGGATGCCCTACGAGGACATCGTTCCCGGTACCGAGCACGTGGTGTTCGACATTCCGGGTGTCGCCCGCATCGGGCTGGCAATTTGTTACGACGGTTGGGTTCCGGAGATCGCTCGAACGCTGGCCTGGATGGGCGCGGAGATCATCGTTCAGCCCACCTACACACCGACCGCTGATCGAGATCAGGAGGTCGTGCTCGCTCGCGCAAATGCCATCGCGAACCAGCTGTACGTGATCAATCCCAACACCGGCAAGGCATTCGGGTCGGGACGAAGTGTCATCGTCGACCCCGAGGGTCGCATCCTCGCAGAAGCGGGCAGCGGTGAAGAGGTTCTTACCCTCACGCTGGACGTCGACCTGGTGGGCGCAGTGCGCGAATACGGGACCGCCGGGCTCAACATGCTCTGGAAGCAGCTCCGCGACTTCCCGCCCCCATTTCCGCCCGCATCCTTCGGATACGCGGCCGGCGACATCATGCACGGCCTGGGCGACCTGCCTACCAACGCGGCGGCAGCGAAGTCCAAAGCCGACCGACTCGACTCAACCCAACCTGTCAATATGACCACCCAATCAGGGAGCCCGCTGTGACCGCTCATCGCTCACGCAGAGGATTTTGTGCAGGCATTGCCGTGCTCGCACTGGCGGTAAGTGCATGTGGCAAGTCGCATTCGGGCAGCGGCTCCTCGAGCATCCTCGACGTTGCGTCGACGGCAGTCGTGACGACATGGGACCCGATCCAGTCCTTCTCCACTGAGGTTGCCTATATGGCCAACTTGTACGAGCCGTTGCTCTATGCCGACAAGGCCGATGCCAGCGGCTCGGTGACGTTCAAACCGGCACTTGCAACGAGTTGGACCCATAGTTCCGACGGGAAGACCTGGACATTCAAGCTACGCCAAGGCGTGACATTCCACGATGGTGAGCCGCTGACCGCCTCCGCTGTTGCCGCATCCCTTCAAGCGTCGGCCAAGAACGGTGCCGCATCGTTCATCTGGAGCGATCTTGCCGGCATAGCGACACCTGACGCGCAGACTGTCGTCATCACGATGAAGAACCCTCAACCTGTCGACCTGATCGCTTCGTCTGAATACGGCGCGTACATCGTAGCGCCCAACGCGCTAGCTGCCGAGGCCAAGAACCCCAAGTATTTCGATACCGGCGTCGATGCCGGAACGGGTCCGTACACGGTGACGACCTACGCGGCGGGCAAGCAGATCGTCATGAAGAAGTACGCCAAGTACTGGGGCGGCTGGTCAGGGAAGCACTACGGCACCGTCGTGGTTTCGATCACCTCAGAGGCGATCGTGCAGCAGCAGATGCTGCAAGGGGGACAGGCTCAGCTGGCCGACTCGGTGCCGCTCGTCAATCTCGCCGGCCTTACCAAGACTTTCAACGTCAACGCGGCGCCCTCCGCGTTCAGCTATGTCGGTTTCTTCAACACGCTGAAGCCGCCGCTCGACAACGCCACGGTGCGCCAGGCGTTGTCGTATGCGATTCCGTACTCGGACATCATGACGATCGGGGCATCCGGCTACGGCACACAGGACCGCGCGTCCGTGCCGGCTGGGGTCTTCCCTTACAGCGCCGACGTGCCCACCTATCAGCAGGATCTCGCCAAAGCCAGCGCGCTGCTGACGCAGGCTGGCCACCCCGGCGGCAAGTTTTCGATCAACCTGACCTACGCCGCCGAAAATCAGGGGGAAGCCCGCTTCGCTCCGCTCATCAAGGACGCGTTCGCCAAGATTGGCGTGACCGTGAATCTGAAAGCGATCCTGTTCGACCAGCAATGGGCGCAAGCGAAGGCCGATCCCAAATCCGCGCAAGACATGTTCCTCCTGCTCTATTGGCCCACTTATGCCGACGCCGGCAACGACAACCTGCACACCTTGTTCCACAGCAGTGACAAGCCGTTCTTCAATCTCAGCTACTGGAACGACCCGACCTACGACGGGCTGATCGACAAGGCGCTGTCACTGACTCAGACTGATCGGGCACAATCCCTGTCGATCTATGTGCAAGCTCAAAAGCGGCTCGTCGACCAAGCACCGGCCGTGTTCTTCTACGATCAGAAGGCGGTTGTGGTGACGGCGAAGAGCGTTCAAGGGTTGCAGAACAACATCAACTACCCGTTTGTGACGTTCTACTACCCGCTCCATCAGGGCGCCGCGTGACGGTGTCGACGCACTGGCGGCGCCAGGAGGACTGACTCGTGTTTCGTTTCCTCTCGCGTCGCTCGATGACGTCGCTGGTCACGCTCGTTCTCGTGGTGTTCGCAAGTTTCTTCCTCTCTCACGTCGTGCCCAGCAACCCCGCAATCATTTATGTCGGTCCGGAGGCAAGACCAGACGAAGTCGCGCGCGTCGTTCGCCAGCTCGGGCTCGATCAGAGCCTTCCGGTGCAGTTCTGGCGATATCTCACAGCGCTGCTGCGGGGTGACTGGGGGACGTCGATTGCCACCAAGCAACCTGTGCTTCATGAACTCGCGAGCCGACTACCAGCCACGCTCGAGCTGTTGACCGTAGCCATCACGGCGGCAGCCGTTGTCGGCACAGCCCTTGGCGTCGTCGCAGCTCGCCGACAAGGTCGACCGATCGACGCGGCCGTTCGGCTGTTCTCGATCGCCGGTGTCTCGATGCCGACGTTTTGGCTCGGCCTGCTGCTTCAGATCGTCGCATCGCGTGGATCGCTGCCGGTGACCGGTCGAAACGACGTCAACCTGCAATTCGTCGATCCGATCTCACGGATCACCGGCTTCAACCTCATCGACTCCCTCACCACCGGCAACTGGAGCGCCCTTCACGACACGGCGATACATCTCATACTCCCCGCGCTGACACTCGCTGCCTACCCAACCGGTCTGGTCGCGCGCATGACGCGTGCGGCAATGATCGAGACCCTGGCCCAAGACCACACTGGCTACGCTCGAATCCAAGGGCTGCCGGAGCGAGTCATCGTCTGGCGACTCGCTCTGCGCAACGCATTGCCGACGACGATCACCGTTCTCGGCCTGTCGCTGGCATTCCTGCTGACCGGTACTTTCTTCGTCGAGGTCATCTTCAACTGGCCAGGCATCGGACAGTTCGCCACCGATTCATTGCTGACCAGCGACTATCCAGCGATACAAGGAATCACCCTGCTCGGAGCGATCGGGTACCTGCTGATCAATCTTGTTGTCGATCTCGTGAATGCACGTCTTGACCCCAGGGTGCGGTTGGCGTGACCCACTCCGACTCCGTGGCGGCAACGGCTGAGGATTCTCCAGCGCCTAGCCTGCTCTCCGCCGAGTTGCCGCCCGGACGCCGGTGGGTGCCGACCCGGCCGCTTGCCCGAATCACAGACGTCGTCAGCGGAGATTTCTTGGTGGCTGCGGGGGTGGCGATCCTCGGGTTGGTCATTCTGACCGCCCTCACCGCGCAATGGATTGCCCCGAACCCAGCACAAGGTCGTGGCGCGGCGGACGTTGCCAACCGAGATCTGGCCCCGAGCACGGCCCACTGGTTCGGCACCGACCATCTCGGACGCGACCTCGTCAGCCGGGTGATGTTCGGAACGCGGCCGGCTCTCGTCGTGTCATTCGTTGTGGTGTTCGCAGCGGTCCTGATCGGAATCGCCATCGGCTCTGTCGCCGGCTATCTCGGCGGTTGGGTCGACGAGGTGTTGATGCGGATCACCGATGTGTTCCTTTCCTTTCCGCCACTGCTGCTGACGATGATCATCGCGTCGCTGCTCGGGCCGAGCCTCGTGCACGCGGCAATCGCCCTCGTCGTTTCTTGGTGGCCCTGGTACGCGCGACTTGTCCGCACAGTCGCGCAGTCGGTTCGTCAGCGCTCGTACATCGAGGCTGCCCGGATAAGCGGCGCACCCGTGCTCCGCATCCTTCGTCGGCATGTCTTGCGAAACAGCTGGAGCCCAGTCTTCGTCCAGGCAGCTATTGACTTCGGCACCGTGATCCTCGCGGCTGGATCGCTCGCGTTCTTGGGGCTGGGGTCTCAACCGCCGACAGCCGACTGGGGTCTGATGGTCGCCGATGGGCGAACCACGGTGACCTCGGAATGGTGGATACCCACCTTCCCGGGCCTCGCCATCTTTGTGGTCGTGCTCGGCACCAATCTGCTCGGCGATGGCATGCAGAATCTGCTGAAGCCTGGGTCAGGGCGGCGATGACCGATCCGCTGCTCGACGTCCGCGATCTGGTCGTTGAGTTCCACCGCAAAGGGGTCCCCGCGTCGACGCCGCTTCGAGGCATCGACTTGCGCGTCGAGCGCGGCGAGATCGTGGGCCTGATCGGCGAAACTGGCTGTGGCAAGACCATGACGGGCCGGGCGATCCTTGGCGCCTTGCCGTCAGGCGCGCACACCGGTGGGCAAGCCATCTTCGATGGTCGAGACCTCCTGAGCCTCGGGTCGGCTGAGCGAGACCAGTTGCGCGGCCGCCGCCTCGGTCTCATCCCGCAGAACCCGGGCAGCAGTCTCAACCCGGTGCACAGCATCGGCGTCCAGCTTGGGCTTCTTGTTCGTCGGCACCTCGAACTGCGCGGCCGCGACGCGACCGCCCGAATCGATGAGGAGCTCGTCGCTGTCGGGCTCGACAATCCGGCCAGGATCAGAGCGGCGTATCCGTTCGAGTTGTCGGGAGGCATGCTCCAGCGCGTCTGTATCGCAGCAGCCCTGCTGCCGAGACCCCAACTTGTCGTAGCGGACGAGCCGACCACTGCGCTCGACGTCACCATCGAACGCCAAATCCTCGAGCTCATCAGACAGCGTCAACGCGAGCTCGGCGACAGTGTGCTGCTTATTACGCACGATATGGACGTCGTTGCTTCCATCTGTGATCGGGTTGTCGTGCTTTACGCCGGCCGCAGCATTGAGTCGGGCCCGACCTCGCAGGTACTGAAGAGCCCGCGCCACCCCTACACAGTCGGGCTGTTGGCCGCGCTGCCCTCGAGTTCGCGGCGTGGTCAACCATTGGCGGCTATCCCGGGGAGCGTGCCGGCACAGGTCGCGGCGTTGCAAGGCTGCGCCTTTGCGCCGCGCTGCTTCAACTGTCAGCCGGATTGCAACGACGGCATTCCGCCGAACGCGTTCCCCGAGATCGAGCATGCAGTGGAGTGTCGACACCTCGCGGTGATCGCGTAATGGCCGATGCCCCGACAGTGCGAGCGATCGACGTCACGAAATCGTTCGGGCGCCGGCGCCGATCAGGCGCGAACGTGCTCGCCGTGAACGGTGTGAGCTTGGAAATCCCGTCACGGTCGACGTTCGGGTTGATCGGCGAGAGCGGCAGTGGCAAGAGTACGTTCGCCCGATGTCTGCTGCGATTGGTCGACGTTGACAGCGGTTCGGTCGAGCTCGAGGGCATCGACATCACCCAGCTGCGCGGCCGGCCGTTGCGAAGTGTCCGCTCGCGAATGCAACTCGTCTTCCAAGATCCGTACTCAGCGTTGGATCCCCGGATGACCATCGAAGAGTCGATTGCTGAACCGGCTCGCGAGTTGAACGGTCTTCGAGGTCAGGGACTCGACGACCGCGTCCGTCGGTGCCTCGACGATGTCGGCCTTGGCGCCCATCTACGACGGCGATATCCGAGCGAGCTCTCCGGCGGCCAGTGCCAACGCGTGGGGATCGCACGGGCGTTGACCGTTGAGCCCGCACTCCTTGTTCTCGATGAACCGACCTCCGCTCTCGATGTCTCCGTGCAGGCGCAGATCCTCAATTTGCTCAACGAACTCCAGCGCGCACACAACCTCACCTACCTGCTCATCACGCACGACCTCGACGTCGTGCGATATATGGCCGACATCGTGGGCGTCATGTACCGCGGTTCTCTTGTCGAGGCGGCCCCGGTCGACACCCTTTTTGCGGATGCGCGCCACCCATACTCCCGGGCGCTGTTGAGCCTGGGCGTCACGACAGATTCGGTGCCGCCGCCAATGACGGGCACTGACCCTCCGACCAATGTTGGGTCTCATGGAGTGCACTGAAACCTGCGTGCCACCTCGCCGGCTGGCAATGCAGCAGCGAGCTTGGCACCTGCTGGCGCACCTCGACTGACGTTCGGCTGTGCTGCGAAGAGGAGCGCACGCCCGCCGTCCTCGCCTAAGCGGCACCCAGGAAGTGCTGTGACTTGGGGCTTGGGCGTCGATGGGATGGGGCGACCACCCTCCCGAGCCCGGCCACCGAGCCGCGCAGTCGACGGTCAGGTTGCCCCTAGGAGATGGCACCGTGAGCAAGTCCGACGCAGGCGTGCATTCGAACCGGAACGTGTGGGTAGCGATGGCTGCGCTGCTGGCGATCGGTGGTGTGGTGGCTTGCGTGCTCGCGGCTGTTGCCGTGGGCCACAACGAGGGCGACAAGTCGCTCAAGGCGTTCGAGCGTTCTTCGGCGAACGTCACGTCGACCTTGCAGTTGGCGATCCAGCACGAATCGGATCTGGCGATCAACGCGGCTGGATACGTCTACGTCAGATCTGTCGGACGGCTGTAATGGGCACCGACCAGTCGTCGTGTTTGGGCCGGCGCCCGAGAGCGGCGACGTCGGAGGCGTCCGCCATCAGCGAGTGAGCCATCGTCGCCGCTTGGCTCGTATGACGTCGGGCCAGATCGCGGCGAACTGCCGCGTCGCGGCACGTGCGCATTCTTGTTCACGGGCGAAGAGCAACCCGAGACCGAATCCCGAGGCGCCGATACGCGGCAGTGCCGCGACTTTGGCGATGAACTGGCCCGCGACAACGGCGTCGTGG
>OLLJ01000253.1_pt1 | contig 22199 bp, 12 predicted proteins | sample 1604521 | NCBI WGS metagenome assembly OLLJ01 (sample SAMEA104055714, study PRJEB20765) | soil metagenome | isolation source: soil
CGCCGCGACGAAGCCGGGCTCGCAGACCGCGTCGTTGTTGACGAGGACGACGAAGGGCGCGGTGGTCTCGACGATGCCGCGGTTGACCGCCGCGCCAAAGCCGAGGTTCGAGGCGAGCGCGATCACCCGCACTTGCGGATAGGCACCGGCAAGAAAGGCGGCGGTGCCGTCGGTCGATCCGTTGTCGACCACCACGATCTCGACGGCCCAGCCGGGCGCATCCTGCGCGAGCAAAGCGTCAAGGCACGAGGGGAGGAGGTGCCGGCCGTTCCACGAGGCGACGATTACCGTGGCCGTTTTGACCGAAATCGGTGAGCTGGAGGCGGCCATGGCGAGACCCTACGCGAGCCGCTTGTCCTCTATGATTCGCCCGTCGTTTCAGAATCGGTGCCGGCCACAAAGGACGAGGGCGTTCGGCAATGTCCAAATACGACACGGAGCTCGACCCCGCGAACGCCAATACCAGCCATGCCCAAATCCTTGAGCTGGTCGGCGGCAACAAGCGGGTGCTCGATATCGGCTGCGCGACCGGATATCTGGCCCGGGCACTCGTCGCGCAAGGCTGCACCGTTTCCGGCGTTGAATACGAGGCGGACGCCGCTGAGCAGGCGCGTCCGACACTTGACCGGCTGCTGGTGGGCGACCTCGAACAACTCGACCTGGTCGAGTTCTTTGGGCGCGACCAGTTCGATGCGCTCGTTTTCGGTGATGTGCTCGAACACCTGCGTGACCCGTTATCTGTGCTGCGTAAGGCCCGCCCGCTGCTGGCCCGCGGCGGGTGCGTCGTCATTTCGGTGCCGAACATCGCTCATGGCGCGGCCCGCCTCGCGTTACTCAAAGGGCGTTGGGAGTACCGGCAACTCGGTCTGCTCGATACGACTCACCTCCGCTTCTTCACCCTCGCCAGCTTGCGCGAAATGTTGCGCGAAGCCGGTCTGGCCGCCGTCGAAGTGCGCCGCACTATTGCCGACATCTTCGAGACCGAGCTGGCTATCAAGCCCGAGGATTACGATCCCGAGCTGATCGAAGAAGTGCGAGCAGACCCCGAATCGACGACGTACCAATTCGTCGTCCGTGGCGTTGCTGACGATGCCGACCAAGCGGTGCACGAGCTCCAGGGCCGCGAGGAGGAGCAGCGACTGACGATTCGCGAACGCGAGGCCACGATTCGCGAACTCGAGGCCACCATCGCCGACCTCAAGGCCGAGGTCGAGCGATTGACCGCCGAAATCGCCGCACTGCGGGCCGTGCCGCCGCCGCCCCCACCGCCGCCGCCGAAGCGCCGCGCATTGCCGATCCGCATGGTCGCCGCGGCGATGCGGGCCGCTCTGAGCTAGTCGCGCCGCGGCCTTCCGGGCCGCGCTGAGCTGAGCGCAACCGGGCTGGCGCAGGTCGGCCAGCTAAGCTCTACAACCATGCTGACAGGTCGCCGCGGGTGTGACCACGCGCCGTGACCGCGCTCACGCAGCTCCGCGAATCGCGTGAGCTTCTCGTCAATCTGACCATGCGCGAAGTGCGTGGAAAGTACAAACGCACTGCGCTCGGGCAGCTGTGGTCGCTCATCAATCCGCTGGCGATGATGCTCATCTTCAGCGTGGTGTTCGGCCTCGTGCTGCGGGTGAAGATTCTCGCCGGCTCGCCCAGCGGGCTTAACGTCTTTGCGCTCTGGCTGGTCTGCGCGTTGCTGCCGTGGAACTTCATGAACAACGCCGTCTCGGGTGGCATGGGCTCGCTGGTCGGCAACGCCAACCTCATCAAGAAGGTGTACTTCCCCCGCGATGCCCTGGTCGCCTCGACCGTGTTGTCGTGCGACGTGACCTTCATGGTGGAGCTGGCCGTGCTGTTCGCTGCGGTTCTCGTTTTCGGCGCGATGCCACTGCCGTGGCTACCGCTCGTTCTTGTATTCGTGGTGCTGCTCACGATGTTCGCCCTCGGTCTCGGGCTCGCCCTGTCGGTGACGAACGTGTACTTCCGCGACACCCAGCATTTCGTTGGCATCGCGATGCAGTTGTGGTTCTACGCGACGCCGATCGTCTACCCGATCTCGTATGTGGCGCAGGCGGCGCAGAAGCTGCACGACAAGGGCTGGCGCATCTTCGGCCACCCGCTGCCGGTCGAGTTCGTCTATCGGCTCAATCCGATGGAGCGCTTCACCCAATCGTTTCGCAGCATGATCTACGACAACCGGTGGCCTGCGCTTGGCGATTCGCTGTACTGCGCGGGCGCTGCCGTCATCAGCCTCGGCGTCGGCTACTGGGTGTTCACCAAGTTCGCCGCGCGCATCGCGGAGGAGCTGTGACCGACATCGCCGTAGTCGTCGACGACGTGTCGAAGAGGTTCCGCCTCTACCGGCAGCGCAACCAGTCGTTGAAGGCGGCCTTGATGCGCGGCGGCCGGGCGAAGTACGACGAGTTCTGGGCGCTTCGCAACGTATCGTTTGAGATTCCGGTCGGGTCGACGTTCGGGCTCATGGGCGTCAACGGGTCGGGTAAGTCGACGTTGCTGAAGTGCATCGCCCAGATCTTGCGGCCCGACACCGGCAAGATCAGCTACGACGGCAAGATCTCGGCTCTGCTCGAGCTCGGCTCAGGCTTTCACCCTGAACTTTCCGGCCGCGAGAACGTCTACCTCAACGGCTCGATCCTCGGGTTGTCGAAGCGCGAACTCGATGCGCGGTTCGACGAGATCGTCGACTTCGCCGGCGTCGAGCAGTTCATCGATCAGCCGGTCAAGAATTATTCGTCGGGCATGTACGTGCGGCTGGGCTTCTCGGTCGCCATCAACGTCGACCCCGACATCTTGCTGATCGACGAAGTGCTCGCGGTCGGCGACGCAGCGTTTCAAGACAAGTGCATGGAGAAGTTCGCCGAGTTCAGACGAGCCGGCAAGACGGTGGTCGTCGTCAGTCACGCGATGGGCACGATGCGCACGTTGTGCGACGAAGTCGCCTGGCTCGACGGCGGCAAGATAGTCGAGATCGGCCGACCCGAAGAGCTGATCGATCGCTACATCGACGAAGGCCACGCACAGCGTGACGGCGACGTCGGTGGCGCGCGTTGGGGGAGCGGCGAAGCCGTTCTCACCAACGTGTCGTTCACTGACGCCGACAACGTGTCGACAACGAAGGTGCGCACCGGCGACACGGCCACGATCCGCATCGGCTACCGAGCCGACCAGCGAATCGACAAGCCAGTCTTCGGGCTGGCGATCGAAACGCTGGAGGGTGTCTACGTGTGGGCGTCGAACACACGCGACGCCGACTATGTGCCAGATCACATCGAAGGATCAGGCTCGATCGAGTTTCGAATACCGCGGTTGATGCTGTTGCCCGGTACCTTCGATATCAGCGCCTCGATCGTCGACTACTCCACCATCCACGTCTACGACTTTCATCGGCACTGCTATCGCTTCGATGTTGACCACGGCACCCCACGCGAGTCAGGTGGAGTGGTCAGCCTCGGCGGCTCGTGGGGCAACTTGACCGATGGCCTACCGAACGACACGACGGGAAGCTCGACATGACGGCACGCACCACCAAGATGACGGCACGCACCACAACCACGACGGCACGCACAAAGCAGACGCACGCTCACCGCGGCGACCGGCGGCCGGGCGTGGTGTCGGTCGTCTTGGTCAACTACAAGGGCGCCGACGACACCATTGCCTGCCTGACCGCGTTCGACCATCTCGACTGGCCGGCCGATCGGCTCGAGATCGTCGTCGTCGACAATGCCTCCGGTGATGGCAGTGCCGAGCGCATCCGCGCGGCTTATCCGCGGGCAACCGTCGTTGAATCGCCCATCAACTCAGGGTTTGCCGGCGGCTGCAACTTCGGCGTCGCGCACACCAGCGGCGAGTACGTCGCGTTCCTGAACAACGACGCGCGACCGCATCCGCAATGGGTGAAGGCCGCGATCGAGACGATGCAACGCGACCCGTCGATCGGCTGCGTAGCGAGCAAGGTGCTCGACTGGGAAGGTACGCATGTCGACTACGTCGACGGCTCGCTCACCTGGTTCGGCATGGGCTACAAGCGTGAGGTCGAACGTCTCGACTCGACCGACTACGACAAGCCCAAAGATGTGTTGTTTGCCACCGGCGCCGCGATGTTCATCCGCGCCGATGTCTACGCCAAGGTCGGCGGGTTCGACGAGCGATTCTTCATGTTCTACGAAGACGTCGACCTCGGTTGGCGCCTCAACATTCTTGGTCACCGGGTGCGGTACGTGCCTACCTCGCTGGCCTACCACAAGCACCACATGAGCATGAAGAAGCTCGGCAGCTTCCGCGAAAGCTACCTGCTCGAACGCAACGCGCTCATGAGCATGTACAAGAACTACGGCGACGAACTGCTGGCCAAGGCGTTCCCGGCTGCGTTGGCACTCGCCGTCCGCCGCAGTGTTGCTCGTGGTGGTGACGATGCGGCCGCGCTCGACCTGCGCCACGCACCCGGCGGCGACGACGTCGACCGCATCGAGGTATCGAAGACCACGATGGCCGGCACGTACGCGATCGACTACTTCGTCGAGCAGTTGCCGACGCTGTTCAAAGACCGAAACCACCTGCAAGAAACCAGAACCAGGTCGGACGCCGATGTGTTGCCGTTGTTCCGTCAGGCGCTCGAACCTGCGTACGGCGAACCGGGTTACTTGGCCGGGTACCGCTCGCTGGTCGAGGCGTTCGGCATCGAGGATCTGTTCAGCCGGCGCCGCCGCATCGTCGTGATCACCGGCGAGCCGTTGGGTGAGCGTATGGCCGGCCCGGCGATTCGCGCGTGGGAAATTGCGCGCGCGCTGTCGACCGAACACGAGGTGGTCTTGGCCACCATGGGCACCTGCTCGGCCTCGTCGCCTGACTTCTCCTGCCGTTCGGCGGCCGGTCGCGATTTGCGCAAGCTCGAGCAATGGTGTGACGTCGTCATCTTCCAAGGGTTGATCCTGTCGATCCATCCGTGGCTGAAGAAGAGCAGCAAGGTGCTCGTCGCCGACCTCTACGACCCGTTCCATCTCGAGGTTCTCGAGCAGGAGAAGGACAAGAGCGACGCGATTCGGTTGCGCACCTCCGAAGACACCGTGCACGCGTTGAACATCCAGCTGCTGCGCGGCGACTACTTCATGTGCGCGTCGGCGAAGCAGCGTGACCTCTGGATCGGCCAGCTGGCCGGCGTCGGCCGGGTGAATCCGGCCACCTACGACCTCGACGAGACCCTCGACAAACTGATCAGCGTCGTGCCGTTCGGCATTGCCGAAGAACCGCCGGTGCGTACTGCTCCCGCGATCAAGGGCGTCGTCCCCGGTATTTCCGAAACCGACTCGGTGATCTTGTGGGGCGGCGGCATCTACAACTGGTTCGACCCGCTCACGCTGATCAGAGCGGTCGATCGGCTGCGGCATCGGCGACCCGACGTCCGCCTCTATTTCTTGGGCATCAAGCACCCGAACCCCGACGTGCCCGAGATGCGCATGTCGGTGCAGACCCGCGAGCTCTCCGACCAGCTCGGCCTCACCGACACGTTCGTGTTCTTCAACGAGGGCTGGGTGGCATACGAACAGCGGCAGAATTACTTGCTCGACGCCGACATCGGCGTCAGCTGCCACCTCGACCACGTCGAGACGGCGTACTCGTTCCGCACCCGGATTCTCGACTACATCTGGGCGTCGTTGCCGGTCGTCACCACGCAGGGCGACACGTTCGGCGATCTGGTGAGCAGCCTCGGGCTCGGTGTCGCGGTGCCGCCGCAAGACGTTGAAGCCCTCGAAGAGGCACTTTTCCGGCTGCTCGACGATCAGGAGTTTGCCGTGCAGTGCCGCAAGCGCGTCGCCGAACTCGCGCCGCGCTACACCTGGGCGAACGTGCTTGCCCCGCTGGCCGACTTCTGCCGGGCACCGCGCCGCGCTCCTGACCTGACCGACGAATTCGGCGAAACCGCACTCGGGGAGGCGAGTTCATTCACCGCGCCCTACCGGCCCACGATGGCGGCCAACCTCGACCTCGCGCAGCGCTATTTCAAGCAGGGCGGCGCCGGCATGGTGGTGCGCCGCGGCTTCGGGCGGGTGCGCCGCGTTTCGATGGATCGGATTTCGGGGCGCGGCGGTCGCTGAACCAGGCGGAAATCACAGGTTCGCTGGCTAGAGTGCCGGAAGTTTCAGCTGGAACGGAGACGCCGGTGAGGGGTGCGGCCCGCGGCGTCCGCCTGCTTATCGCCCTCACCCTCACCTCGACGGCGTTCGCGGTGATCACCCCCAGCCAGGCCGGTGCCGAGACGTTTCAACCTGCACCTGACGGTTCGTTCTTGTTGTCGGGTCACGGCTTCGGTCATGGGCGTGGCATGTCGCAGTGGGGCGCGTTCGGCATGGCGACGCAGGGCGAGACCGCGCAGCAGATCCTCGACTTCTACTACCCGGGCAGCCAGACCACGACGGTCGCCGGTACCCCGACGATCAAGGTGCTGCTCAAGCGCGCCAACGCCGGCGAGGTCGACACCGTCGCCGCGCGCGGCGCCGAGACGGTGACCGACAGCGTCACCGGCACTGCCCTCGCCTTGCCGGCAGTGGTGGGCGCTGCGCCGGTCACTACCTGGAAAGCGGCCAAAGCCGCCACCGGCCCGACCGTGCTGTCGGGCTTCTGGTCGAATGCCTGGCATCCATTCCCGGTGGCCGGGCAACTCAGCACGACCGGCAACCTGAAGTTCGCCAGTGATAGTGGCGTCGTGCGGCTGATCTATCCCGATACGTCGGAGCGCGACTACCAGGGCACGATCGATGCGGTACCGAACGGCCCCGCCCTGCTCGCCGTCAACACGCTCGCGCTCGACGACTACCTCAAGGGCGTGGTGCCGCACGAGTCGATCAACTCGTGGCCGGCCGCTGCTCTCCAGGCGCAAGCCGTCGCCGCGCGCACCTACGCCGACGTGCGCATCGGCGCCGGGCTCTACGACATCTGCGACGACACGCAGTGCCAGGTGTATACCGGCGTCGCCAGCTTCGACGCTGCGGGAAACCAGATCGCGGCCTTGCAGTTCGCCGAATCGAATGCCGCGATCGTTGCGGTCGCCGGTCAGATCCGCACGTACAACGGCGCGCCCATCTCGACCGAGTACTCGTCGTCAAACGGCGGGTGGACGACGACGGCGGGCCAACCGTGGGAGCCGGCCCAACCCGACCCGTTCGACAGGTTCGCCCCCGACCACGACTGGACGCAAACCATCACCGCGGCGGCCCTGGAAACCGCCTACCCGGCGCTCGGCACACCGGTGGATCTCACCGTCGACCAACGCGACGGCAACGGCGAGTGGGGTGGCCGGGTGCAGTCGCTGACGATTGATGGCTCATTGGGCAGCGTGATCGTGAGCGGCAATGACTTCCGCGCATCCATGGGGTTGCGTAGCACGTGGTGGACCGTCGGCCCGATCGCTCCGTCGGCCGCGGGCTACCTGCATCCGCTCGCGCCGACGCGCATCCTCGACACTCGGCAACCTGGCAACGGCAACGTCAGCAACCCGAATGGCAGCCCCTTCGGGCCGGGCGAAACCCGCGTGCTCACGGTCGCCGGCAGCAACGGCATCCCGGCCGACGCCGTTGGCGTGGTGCTCAACGTCACCGTGACCGACACCACGTCGACGTCGTACCTCACGGTGTGGCCCCGTCCGTATTCGCGCCCGACCACCTCGAACCTCAACTGGGACCATGCCGGCCAGACGGTGGCGAACCTCGTCTACACCGGCCTGGGGCCCGACGGCACGGTGCTGCTCTACAACAACGCCGGCAATGCCTCGGTGATTGTCGACGTGTTCGGCTACGAAGAGCCGGCCACGGTCAGTGGTGGCTTGGGCTTCGTGCCGGTCTCGCCGAATCGCATCTTCGACAGTCGGGTCGCCTCGGTCGAGACGCCGATACCGGCGAAGTTGGCCGCAGCCGAGTCGCGCAGTGTCGCCGTCACCGGCACACCCGGCGTCCGCCCTGATGCGCAAGCCGCACTGATCAACGTCACCGGCACCGGGCCAACCGCCGAGTCGTACCTCACGATGTGGCCGACCGGTTCGGCGCAACCCAACACCTCGAACCTCAACTTGCTGCCCGGCGAAACCCGGGCCAACGCGGCGCTCGGCTTGCTCGGCGGGGGCTCGGTGTCGCTCTACAACAACCTCGGCAACACTGACGCGATCCTCGATGTGATGGGCCAGTACGTGCCGGCCGACGGCACGACCGGACAGTTCGCCAGCATCCAGCCGGCCCGCCTGCTCGATACGCGGACGACGCTGGGGGGGCACCCGACGTCGATGGCACCCGGCGAAACCTACCCACTTCAGGTGTTGGGTCGTGGCGGCGTGCCGACAAGTGGCGTCTCGGCCGTCGTGCTGAACGTGACCGCGATCGCACCGACGCGCTCGACGTATGTCACCGTGTGGCCAGCCGGAATCGCCCAGCCCTCGACATCGAATCTCAATGCCGCACCCGGCGCGGTGGTACCCAATCTGGTGATCGTCGCCATCGGCAGCGGCGGGTTGGTCGACCTCTACAACAACCTCGGCTCGACAGGTCTGGCAGTCGACGTCGTGGGGTGGATGTCGGGCTGATCCGATGAGGGGACGCGCGTGAGCAAGCTCAGATCGCCGGCGTCGCATGAGCGACTGGCGACCTGGTACGTCGCGGCCGGCATGTTCGTCTTCACCGTCGCTGCCCTCGGGCCGTCGTTGGTCGGGCGCAACACGTTGTTGTCGGTCGACGACCTCACCCAGTACTTTCCGTGGCTGTCGCACGGCGCTCACGTCACCGGCCACGAAGTGTGCACGGGCGACACGATCGATTCGGGAATGCCCGGCATCTCTTACATTCGCAGCCAGCTGTTCAGTGGGCACCTGCCCAACTGGCAGAACCGAGTCGCCGGTGGCTCGACATTGGGCAGCCAGCCCAACCTCGGCTTGCTGAACCCGCTGTCGCTGCCGTACTTCATCATGCCGCTCTGGCTCGCACCCGCATTCGTGAAGCTGCTCGAGCTTGTGGTTGCGGTCGGTGGCACGTTCTTGTTTCTACGCCGGCTTTCAGTAGGCCGGGCCGCGTCGTTGCTGGCCGGGTTCACGTTCGCGGTTTCGGGCTTCATGGTGATGTGGACGAACTGGTCGCAAGCCGTAGTCGCCGCGTTCATTCCCGCACTCTTTTGGGCGACCGAGCGGCTGGTGCAGCGGCCGCGCGCGACCGACGTCGTGACGATCGCGTTCATCGTCGGGTCGATGTTGCTCGGCGGCTTCCCGGCCGTCACCGGCTGGGCTTTGTACGCGGCCGCGGCGTATCTGATCGTGCGTCTCGTCGCGCTGCATCGCGGGGATCGATCGGCAATACTGCGTCGCGTCGGGCTCGGCGTCGCCGGCATCGTGCTTGGGCTGATGGTCAGCATGATCCAGCTGCTGCCGTTCGCCGTGCAGTACCAGGCGTCTGACCTCAGCTACCGCGGCGGCCTGTCGCTCCAGTCGCTGCCGTTCGCCGGCCTCGACACGTTGGTCGTGCCGAACGCCAACGGGCTGTGCACCGGCGGCAGCATCGGCTTCGGGCACTGGAGCGCGGTCGAACTGATCGCCTACATCGGCGCCGCCGCGCTCGTGCTCGCCATCGTCGGCATGGCGGTTGATCTGCGCCGCACCGCCGGTGGTGCGAATCGGCTGCGGGGCGTGCGCGGCTACTTCATCGTCACCTTGGTCCTCGTGCTGCTGCTCGGTTGGGGCGGCGGGTATGCGCTGCACCTCGTGTCGAAGGTGCCGGTGTTCGACGGCAACCTGATCGGCCGCATCAGGTCATTGCTCGGATTCTTGCTCGCAGTTTTCGTCGGCATCGGCTTCGACGCCCTCATCAAGCGACGCGACGGTCGCGACGACCGCGCCGCTCCAAGAGACGAAGACGAGCCGGACGACGAGGCGGGCCACCCGTCGTCGAAGCGACCGATCCGTTGGCCCGAAGTGATCGGGTTGGCGTGGGCCGTTCTCGGCGTCGCCGTACTCGCAGTTGCCATTAAGCAGGCGCGGTCAGAGGGTTTCGGCACGCTGCTGCTGCACCGGCTCGTCGTCCCACTTATTTTGGTCGTGCTGGCGATCAGCTGCGTCGCGTTGATCTACTGGCGTCGCCGTGGTGCGAACACGCTCGCCATCTACGTGTTGCCGGCGCTGATCATCGGTCAGGGCTTCGCGTTCTTTCACACCGTGCTCCCCGGCGACACGGTAAAGAACTTCTATCCGGTGACGCCGACGCATCAATTCCTGAAGGCCAATCTCGGTGGCGAGCGCTATGCGGCGACGGGCGGCGCGATGTACCCGGCGACGTCGTTGTACTACGGGCTGCGGTCGGTGACCGGCCACAGTTTCCATGAGCCGCAATGGCAGTTACTGCTCCAGAAGATTGATCCGACGGCGATGGCGAGCGCAACGTTCTCGCAGTTCGACGGAGCATTGCGACCGGCCGATTTAGCGAAGTCGAAGGTTCTCGATCAGATGTCGGCGAAGTACCTCGTCGTCGATCCGGGTGGGCTCACCGGTGCATACGACCCGCTGGCGCATGGGCCTGACACGGTGTCGCTCGCACCACAGCAGCAGGCCAGTTGCACGTTGCCGCCAGGGCCGCTGCGCGGGGTGAGCATGTTCGTCACGAGTGCATGGTCAGCGAGCGATCCCAATGCGGGCGAGACAATCAGCGTGACGTTGTCGGCCGGTGGCAAAACCATCAACTCGGGTCGATTCGTTGCCAGCGTGCCGGCCAACACCGCCATCGCCGTCGCGACCGCAGCGGGCGACTTCCCGACCGATGTGCCGGTGACCGTCACAGTGAGCGGCGCCGGTTCGACGCAACCACTCGTGCTATCGGCCAACAAGAACACGATTGATTGCGCGGCCGTGCGGCCAGCCGACGATGGCCTCAACCTGGTGTTCGCCGACGCCGGCTCGATCATCTATCAGCGGCTCACCGCGTTGCCGCGCATTCGCTGGGCCACCTCGACGGTGGTGATCGGAGCCGGCGACGCGCGGGTTGGCGACGGGAAACTCGACGACCCGCGCCTGACCGCTATGGCCGACGGGCTGCCGGCTGGCGCGGTGTTGCTCGACTCCGCCGGCCCATCGCCGTCCGGCCAACCGGCCACGATCGACGTGCGCAACGATGGCAGTGATCGCATTTCCGCCGACGTCAACGCCGCGGGCTCGGGCTACCTGGTGGTGGCCGACGCGATGCAAGACAAGGGCTGGACGGTCACGATCGACGGCACGAAGTCGACGATCGTCAACGCTGACGACGCGATGGTCGGCGTGTTCGTGCCGGGCGGCCAGCATCGAGTGAGCTTCTCGTATCGAGCGTCCGGACAGCTCGCTGGTGCGGCGCTCACGTTGATCGCGCTCGTGATCATGCTGAGCATCAGCTTGGGTGCGCGATTCGGCTGGTACGGGTCAGGAGTCAACTCGCGGCGCGCCGATGATCGCGCGGTGAGTATCGAAGAAGCCGACTGAAGTCGTGCATCGTCAGTACTATCGGGAAAATGCGCTTCCTTCCCCGGGCGGTCTCTAAGTCCGCGTCTGCTGCCATCGCTGCTCTCTCGACTGGGGCGGCGTTGACGATCATGGCGATCGCAGCGCCCACTGCGCAGGCCGCCGGGCCGAAGCAGGTCGTATCCGCCTGGTTGCCGTGGTGGCAAATCACTCCAGCCACGCAGTCGGCCGTCGCCAATGCCGATCTGTTTGCCGACACCTCGCCGTTCTGGTTTCAGTCGAGCGACGCGGCAACCATTGTGATCAAGCCCGGCGCGACCGCAGCTGGGCTCGCGACCGCTGTGAGCGCGTTGCACGCGCGCGGACTCAAAGTCGTCCCGAGCGTCACCGATGCCATGCCGGCTGCCACTAGTGCGGCCATCTTCGCCGACCCGGCCAGCCTCGCCGTCCATGTCAATGCTCTTGCGTCGTTGGTGACGACATACAACCTCGACGGCATCGACCTCGACTACGAGACGATTGCCTTCGGCTCGAACACCACACTTGCCCCAACGATTCGCGCCGGCTTCACCGCGTTGTTGACGCAACTCGCCGCGCGGTTGCATTCGCAGGGCAAGCTGCTCACGGTCAGCGTCGTTGCGAAGAATGTCGACGACGCGTCGCCCGCACATCAGGCCTACAACTACGCAGCGATCGGCGCCGTCGTCGACCGCGTGCGGGTGATGACGTACGACCAGCACACGGTGAACACGTTGTACCCAGGTGGGCCGATCTCGAGCGTGTCGTGGGTCGACAGCGTGATGCAGTACGCGGTGTCACAGATCCCTTCGGGCAAAGTCGAAATGGGCGTGCCGCTCTACGGCTACGACTGGAACAATAAGAGTCAGCCCGGCACGAGCGTCACCTATGGGCAGGCCATCGCGCTGATGGCGCAGTACAACGCGCCGCGCCTGTGGTCACCGCAAGACGGCGAACCGTATTTCACCTACACCACAGCCGACGGCACGGTTCATACCGTTTGGTACAACGACTCGCAGGCGCTGGCCGCCCGATTGCCGTTGGTAGCGAAGTACAGCCTCGCGGGTATCGCGTTCTGGTCGCTGGGTGCTGAAGATCCCGGCATCTGGCAGACGTTACGCAGCTACACGTACGGTCCGAACCCGTTCGGCACCGTCGACACGTTCGCGGTTTCGCCTGGCGGCGCGGAAGTTCGTGGGTGGTCGATCGATGCCAACACCACCGACCCGATCAGAGTCGACCTCTACGTCGACGGCAAGGGCGCCGCGTCGACGATGGCGACAACGTCGCGTCCCGACATCGGCTCGCTCTACTTCATCTACGGCAACAGTCATGGCTACGACACTGTGCTGCCACTGCCGGCCGGGCCGCATCAGGTGTGCGCCTACGGCATCAACGTCGGGCCTGGCGGCAACGCCTTGCTCGGTTGCCGCACAGTTACCGTGCTCGGTGGTAATCCGATCGGCAGCTACGACTCGGTCTCGGCCGGCCTTGGCGCCGCCCAGCTCAGTGGCTGGGCGTTCGACCCCGATGTCGCCGACCCCGTGCGCATCGACGTGTACGTCGACGGTCACGGCGCCGGTTCGACGATGGCAACCAACGCGCGCGCTGACGTCGGCGGCATCTATCCCGCGTGGGGCAGTAGCCACGGCTTCAACTTGACCGTGCCGGTGCCGGGTGGCACGCATCAGGTCTGCGCCTTCGCGATCAATGTCGCGGCCGGTGGCAACAGCCTGCTGGGTTGCCGTACGGCGACCGTGCCGAGCGGTAGCCCGGTCGGCAGCGTCGATGCCGTCACTGCCGGACTCGGCTCGGCACAGATCAACGGCTGGGCACTCGACCCCGATGTCGCCGATCCGGTACGCGTCGACGTGTACGTCGATGGCCACGGCGTCGGGTCGGCTACTGCGAACACGCCGCGCCCTGACATCGCGGGCATCTATCCGCAGTGGGGTCCGGACCACGGCTTCAGCCTGAGCTTCCCGATCACCGGCGGCAGCCACAAGGTCTGCGCCTACGCGATCAACGTGGGAGTCGGCGGCAACGTCGCGTTGCCCTGCCATACCATCGTGACGCCGAGCGGCAGCCCGTACGGCCACATCGATTCGACGACGCGATCGGCCGACGCGACGTCGATCCAGGTCGCCGGCTGGGCGATCGACCCCGACGTTGCTGACCCGGTGCGGGTTGACTTCTACGTGGACGGCGTCGGCGCCGCCTCGTTGTCAGCTGCCGATCCGCGGCCCGACATCGCGTCGATCTTCCCGACCTATGGCGCGAACCACGGCTTCACGGCCAACCTGCCGGTTGGCCCGGGCAGCCATCAGGTGTGCGCGTACGCGATCAACGTCGGTGCGGGCGCGGCCTTTACGAAGCTGGGCTGCAACAGCGCTTAACCCTGGCGCCGTCGGCGTAGGCTGACGGCCACGTAACGACCGCAAGAAACACAGCCGTCCCGCAACACTGTCGAGGTGAACGTCACGTTGGCGCCGCGTGTGCTCCTTGACGCCTCCGCCGTTCCCTCCGACCGGGGCGGGCTCGGTCGCTACGTCGACGGGCTGCTCGGCGCGCTGGCGGCCCGCGACGCCGATCTCGCGATCGTGTGTCAACGCGTTGATGCCGAGCGGTATGGCCGGCTGGTGCCGGGCGCTCAGATCGTGTCCGGCCCCGCGTCGCTGACGAACCGCACCGCCCGCATCGCCTGGGAACAGACCGGCCTGCCGCTCATCGCCGAGCACGTCGGCGCGGCCGTCATTCACGCGCCGAACTATTCGGGGCCGATGCGGCCGGGTCGTCCGGTCGTCACGACCATTCACGACGCCACCTTCTTCAGCGAGCCCGACCTCTACCCGCCGACGCGCGGTGCCTTCTATCGGGCCGCGATTCGGTCAGCGGTTAAGCGGTCGACGCGCTGCATCGTGCCTTCGAAGGCCACCCGCGACGAGTTGGTGCGCTTGGTCGACGCCGACTCCACCCGCATCGACGTCGCCTATCACGGTGTTGATCGCGAGGTGTTCCGGCCACCGACTGAGGTCGAGGCCGGTCGCATCTCAGCTCGGCTCGGCTTGCGCGGCCAGCAATACGTCGCGTTTCTTGGCGCCTTCGAGCCGCGCAAGAACGTGCCCAGCCTGATTCGTGGTTGGGTGCAGGCGGTCGGTGGTTCGCAGACGCCGCCCGCGCTGGTGATTGCCGGTGGCGCCGGGTGGGACGACGAGATCGAAGCCGCCGTCGCCGAGGTGCCGCCGCATCTGCGGGTGATCAGGCCCGGCTACCTGCGCATGGCCGACCTTTCCGCGTTTCTCGGCGGCGCGATCGTCGTCGCCTACCCCAGCCACGGCGAAGGTTTCGGCTTGCCGGTGCTCGAGGCGATGGCCTGTGGCGCGGCCGTGCTGACGACGCACCGGCTGTCACTGCCCGAAGTCGGTGGCGACGCCGTGGCCTACACCGAGCCCGACTCCGCCTCGATCGGCAACGCGTTGTCAGGGCTGCTCGCCGACGCCGGCCGCCGCGAAACGCTCGGCAGCGCGGCGCACGCGCGCTCGCTCGAATTCACCTGGGAGACCAGCGCGCAAGCGCACCTCGCCGCCTACACACGGGCCGTTTCCGGAGACTGAGCTACCGGCGCGCAGTCGGACATTTCGTGTCCGAACCGTTACGCTGCTGCGCGTGCGAGTGCTGCATTTGACGTCGTCGTTCCCGCGCGATGCCCGGGATCATGTCGCGCCGTTCCTCCTTGACCTCGCCCACGCAGAACAAGAAGCAGGGCTGGACGTCGCGGTGCTGGCGCCGCATGACAAGGGTCTGCCCACCATCGACACCGTCGCTGGCGTCGAGGTGCACCGGTTCCGTTACGGCCCGGCGTTCCTTGAGCGCCTGTCGTACCGCGGCGGTCTGGTCGGCAGCTCGCGTCGCGTCGGCGGGCTCATGCTCCCCATCTACCTAGCCTCGTTTGTTCGCGCGGCCGAGAAGGCTGCGCGCGACTTCCGCCCCGACGTCATTCATGCGCACTGGTGGTTGCCCGCAGGCTTGTGTTCGTTGCCGACGGCCCGGCGACTCGACGTCCCGCTTGTTGTGACGATTCATGGCTCTGACGCGCACCTGCTTCGCTATCAGGCGTTGCGCAGGCTGGCGTTGCATGTCTTGCATCGCGCGTCGCTGGTCGCGACCGTGTCGGACGACCTGCGGCGGCAGATCGAGGTGATCGACCCGCGGCTGCGCACGATGGTGCTGCGGTTGCCGATCGCCGAGATGGCGCCGCCGGTGCCGATGCCGTCCGACCCGCCGCTGCGGCTGTTGGCCGCTGGTCGACTCTCACCCGAAAAAGGCTTCGACGTCCTGATCGAGGCGATGCGCATCGCGGTGGAGCACGGGCTCGACGTCCGGCTCGACATCGTGGGGTCGGGGCCCGAGCGACGCAACCTCGGCCTGCTGGCCGCGCCGCTCGGCGACCGGGTCACGCTGATCCCCGCACTGCCGCATGCCGAGTTGATGCGGCGCCTCGACGGCGTGCATGCGCTGGTGGCGCCGTCCCGGCGCGAGGGGCTCGGAATGGTCGCTCTTGAGGCATTTACCCGGGGTCGTCCGGTGGTCGCGAGCCGGGTCGGAGGACTGGCCGAGTCGGTGACTGATGGGGTTGACGGGTACCTTGTGCCGCCCGAAGACCCGGTTGCGCTCGCCGCCGCGTTGGCAAGGTTGCCAATGGGTCCGCCGGTCGGCGCCGCAAGGTTAAGGCACTCTCCAATTGAGGTCGGGAGAAGTCACCTCGAGGCTTATGCATCCCTTGTCGCACCCATGGTGAAGAGCCGATAGCTTGCCAGAAGACCAATAGGACAAATGTCCGACTTGGCGCAACCCAAACCACGACACGACCTGTGTCGTTGGTGGGGCGTCTGGCTTCCGTGAGCGCAAGACCGATAGGGTCCGAACCGATCAAGTCTGATCATGGTATCGGCGGGGCACCTTCGGATTGAGCTTTCGGGCTGAGCCACCTCGCCACCACCACTTCTTCTGATGGAGGCAAGAGTGACAACAGCAACCAGACGGTTGCGTCGTACGGGGGTCGCGGGTCTCGCGGCTTCGGTAACGGCAGGCGTGGCAATCATCGCCACGGCGACGAGCGCTTTCGCGGCGTTCTCGGGTACGACCGGTCTTTTCGCATACGCGACCGGCAGCAGCGCGTCCACCCTGACCCCAGGCGTGGCGAACCAGGCACTGCCGAGCGTCACGCTCAAGCTCACGAACGGCACCTGGGCCGCAGGCGACTTCCTCACCTTCGGGCTCTCGAGCTCCGCAACGGCAATCACGCCGATCTGCACCACATCGTCCAACCTGAACGCCTCGGCGAAGTTCGTCTCGACTCCGACCGTTGCCGCTAGCGACAGCGGCGGTGCGTCGGTAGGTACGACGACAGCGACTCTTGAGGCGAGCGGTGGTACCTGCAACGTCAACGACGCATTCCAGCTTGCCCTGCCCGCCAACCCCGGCGACTCCGGCACGACGACCTGGACGATTTCGGGTCTCAGCACCACGTTGGGCACTGCAATCCCAGCGGGAACGGTCAACCTGACCGGGGTCGCAAGCAACGGTGTCGCGGTGCCGTTCACCGGTGGCCACATCTACGCGAGCGTCGTTGCCGGTACGGTCGCCACGCTTTCGGTTGCTGCGGCGTCGTCGCTTGGCGTTTCGGCTAGCCAGACGAACACGACGATCCCGAACATCACGGTGACGGACGTGACCGGTGGTCAAATCACCGCTGGATTGCTCTTCACGCTGCCCGGAACCGACACGTGGGCGACACTGCCGACGCTGACTGATCCATCGGGCGTCACCTCCTCGACGTCATCGACGACGGGCGGCCAAAGCGTTCAGTACGTGCTCACCGGCACGACGCCTGCCAATGGCGTGTACACGTTGTCTGGTGGACAGGTGAACTTCAGCGCCACCACTGGGCCGGCCACCATCACGGTCAAGACTGGTGCATCGCCGTCGACGACGGCTGTTGGTAGCACGCAGTTTGCCTTCGTTGGAGCGCAAAACCGGGTCGGTGGCGCAGACCGTTACGGCACCGCAGCGCTGATCTTCAACGAGGCGTTCGGCACCGCGACGGTCACGGGCACTGGCATTACGCCGGCGTTCCTGGCGCCCCACAAAGCGACCAGTGTCGTCGTTACTTCCGGCACCAACTTCCCGGACGCTCTCTCGTCGGCATATCTCGCGTCGTCGTTGGGCACGGGTATTTTGCTGACCGACCCGAACACCCTTTCGTCGTCGACTCAGCAGGTTCTGATCAACGGAAGCGTCACCACGGTCTACATCGTTGGTGGCACTGCTGCCGTTAGCCAGAACGTCCAGAACGCCATCGCGGCGTTGAAGAACCCGGCTACTTCGGCAACCCTGAACGTCATCCGCGTCGCGGGTGCCGACAGGTATGCGACCAACGAAGCGGCCGATCTCAACTCCGGCGTCGTCGGCTCTGGCAGCCAGACGGCGATCCTCGCCACGGGCACCAACTTCGCGGACGCGCTTGCGGCCAGCCCGGCCATCGCCGCGAAGCATTACCCGTTGATCCTGACCGACCCGAACACGTTGTCGCCGTCCGCTTCGGCGACGATCGCGGCCCTCGGGGTTAAGAACGTCATCATCGTCGGCGGCACCAGTGCGGTGTCGACGGCGGTCGAGACGGCGGTTAAGACTCTGGGCGTTACGATTCTGCAGCGCTTGGCGGGTGCTGACCGCACTCTTACGGCGCAGCAGATCGCAACGTGGGAGACGCAGGGCGTCGCGGCCGGTAACTACACCGCGCTGACCTCGCTCGGTTTCTTCTACACCTCGGGTGCCAACGTGAACATCACCAACGGTGCGAACTTCCCGGATGCCTTGGCAGCCGGCCCAGCCCTCGCCACCGCTGGTACGTTGACAGGCGGAGTTCCGACCGGTGAGGTTCTGCTTCTCACCACGAGCCCGACCGCACTCGGTGCCGGCATTCCTGGGTTCCTCGGTGGGCAGAGCGCGCACGTGAGCTCTGTGTCCGCGATCGGTCTCGCCTCTGCGGTGAGCGGTTCGGTGCTAGCACAGGCCGGCGGTTCCATCAGCTAGTAGCTCCATAGTTCAGGGTCGGGCCGGGGCTTATGCCCCGGCCCGACCTTTGTTCTTGGGTGTTGTCAGCTCGGTCGCGTGGTATGAGTCCCGTCGTTTCGGGTAACCTCGCCGACACCACGATTCCTGCGACGGTCGGAGCCTTGATGCGTATTTCGGCGGGCGGTCGGTTGACAACCGCGGCGGCGGTTATCGCCGGATCCGTGCTCTTGTTGAGCCCTGCCGCGCACGCGTTTGGTGTTCCGAGCGCTGCGTCACTGATCGTCGGGCCGCAGCAGAGCTTCTCCGTCGGCGCGACGGGTCAGCCTGTCAACGACGTCACGCTGAACTTTGCCGACAACGCGACGACGAGCGTCTGGTCATCCGGTGACCGTGTGACCTTTCAGCTGTGGGATTCAACCATCAACGGCCCGCTGTCGAACACGTCCTCTAACACGCTTCACACCGCGAACTTCGCCGCACAGCCCGTGGTGAACGCCACGAACGGCGTCGCCTCCAGTTCATACACGGTCGGGGTAGCGCAGAGCGCCACGTCACCTGTCGATGACGAGTTCACGCTGACGTTCAACCAAGACGCTCCCAAAGACACGCATGTCACGTCGTTCATCATTTCGGGACTATCGATCAGCCTCGGCTCACAGGCTCCGCTGGGGCACGTCGTTGCGCTCGAGGCGTCCGCCAACAATGGAACGCCCTTTTCCGGCGCGTCCGCTACAGCGTTGGCGATCCTGGGCACCATCCCAAGTGCGATCGTGTCGAACAGCCAAGTGGTGACGGGCGCTCGAGGGGCGAGCGGGGTGTCGTTGGGCAATGTCGTACTCACTGACGCTGTGGGCGGCGCGATTTCGAGCGGCGACACAGTAGACATGAGGCTCGCGTATGGTGCTTACTTCACCACCGCAGGCACCGTTGCCGGATCGTTGGTCCCGCTTGGGTCGCCGGCAATCGCGACCGTCATCTCAAGCTCCGACACGGTGGAGACGACGGCCACCAAGACGTCGGTGGCGGGCGACACAATCAACCTTGGGGGCGCGCAGGTAACCCTGCCCAACGCGTATGGCGAGGTCTACCTCGCCATATACAACAGGACAAGGGGTTCCTTCCTGGGTGCCGTCGGTGTCGCAACGGTGGTGACGCAGACGCGCATCGGCGGCGCCGATCGATACGCGACCGCGACGTCCCTGTTTGATCCTCAGTTCTCCGGCGCCACCTCGGCTGTTGTTACGTCCGGAACCAACTTTCCCGACGCGCTATCGGCGGGATATCTGGCGAAGCAGCTCAATACGGGCGTGCTGACGACCGACCCGGGGTCGCTGTCACCGCAGACGCGGCAAGAGCTGATAGCCCACAGCGTGTCGACCGTCTATATCGTCGGTGGCACTGCGGCCGTCAGTCAGAACGTGCAGAATCAAATCACTGCTCTGCACGTCAACAATGCGCCGACCAGTCCATTGATTAGCGTCATTCGGATCGCCGGGGGCGACCGCTTTGCCACGAACAGCATGGTCGACACATATCGTCTGCCTGCCGTAAGCACGACAGCGATCGTGGCCACGGGCGACAATTTCGCTGACGCTCTGGCCGTGGGTCCGGCGATTTACAAGACTGGTGATCCGCTGATCCTTACGGACGGTCAAGCGCTATCGGCGTCCGCGGCGACAACGATTGCCGACCTCGGCATCCATCGGGTCATTATCGTCGGAGGCGCGAGCGCGGTTTCGACAGCTGTCGAATCGGCTCTCACGGCCGAGGGAGTTGTCGTCGTCTACCGAATCGCGGGCGCCGACCGCACGGAGACAGGCGCCGACATCGCAACATGGGAGACGAGCGGCCTTCCCGCTGCCGGTTCATACGCGGCACTCAGCGGGCTGGGCTTCAGCGACCTCGGGCTCGTATCCGTGGCGCGTGGGGACAATTTCGCCGATGCATTGGCGGCCGGGCCGGTGGCCGGTGCCGCGCAGCACGTGATCCTTCTCGCCGCCGGCCCCAACACAGTCGGCCCCGGAATCGGTGAGTACCTAGCGGGCCGTGCCGGCAGCGTGACAACTCTTCAAGCTCTTGGGCTTAGCAGTGCGATCAGTTCGGCCACCCTCAACGGCGCGGCCGAAATGCTGACGAAGGCTCTCATCATCTGAGCTGCCAAGCTCGGGCGCTCTCCCGATCGCCGGCCTTGGAGGCCGCCTCTCACAGCCAGCTCTCAGGGGTAAACGGTTACCGCCGGGTAAACTCAGTTCGATCTAGCCTGGCTTCCTCATGGAAAGGTCTCGCGTGGCTGCCGAGCCGTTGAGCGTCGCGCCTGAGACCTCAGCCCCAGGAGCGCCCTTCCCAGGTGCAGGCGCCCACGCTGGAGGTGTCTCGCCGCGGGTCATCCCGGCCGGGCCTTACGTCACCGTCGTCCTACCTTGTTACAACGAGCAAGACCACGTGCTGGTCGAGATCGCCCGCATCACCGCGGCGCTCGATGCGAGTGGCTACACCTACGAGCTGATGGCCGTCGACGACAAGTCGACCGACGAGACGCTCGCCCGCCTTCGCGAGGCTGAGGCGACTCATCCGAATGTCCGCGTGGTCGCCTTCCGTCGCAACGGCGGCTCGGGCACGGTGCGACGCATCGGCACCCAGAACGCGCGCGGTCAAATCGTGGTCTGGACCGACGCCGATCTGACCTACCCCAACGAACGCATCCCCGAGCTGGTGCGCTACCTCGACGACAACCCCCACGTCGACCAAGTCGTCGGCGCCCGCACGAGCGAGCAGGGCACCCACAAGATCTTCCGCGTGCCGGCGAAGTGGATCATCCGCAAGTTCGCCGAGTGGCTCTCGGGCACGACAATTCCCGATCTCAACTCAGGCTTGCGCGCGTTTCGCCGCGAGGTCTCACTGCCCTACCTGCGGTTGCTGCCGCCCGGGTTCTCGTGCGTGACGACGATCACCATGTCGTTCCTCTCCAACCAGCACACGGTCGACTACCTGCCAATCTCGTATGCGCAGCGGGCCGGGCACTCCAAGTTCCACCCGCTGAAGGATGCCTACCGTTACATCCTTCAGGTGCTGCGCATGGTGATGTACTTCAACCCACTCAAGGTGCTCATGCCCCTTGCCTTGTGGCTGCTCGGCATCGGCTTCGTCAAGGGGATCTTCGACGTCGTCCGCTATCACTTTCACGTCACGACGAACACCGTGCTGCTGTTCGTTACTGGCCTGATCATCGGCGCGGTCGCGTTGCTCGCCGATCTCACCGTTCGGTCGCGGGGGGTGTGACGACGTGCGCATCGCGGTCGTCGGCCCGACGCACCCGCACACCGGTGGCATCGCGCATCACACCACCGAGCTCAGCCATCAGCTCGCCGACGCCGGTCACGATGTTGATCTAATCTCGTGGTCGGCGCAGTATCCCGCGTTCCTGCACCCGGGCACGTTGCGCGTGCCCGGCGGCGATCCTGAGGTGCGCCTCTATCCCAAAACGTCGTACCCGCTGGTGTGGTGGAACCCGATCACTTGGCGGCGCACCGGCGTCCAGCTTCGTTCGTATGACGCCGTCGTACTCGTGCACGCGTCGACCGTGCAGGTTCCAGCATCGCTGACGATGTTGAATGCAATACACGGGGGCGGACGACGAGTGCAT
>OLLJ01000250.1_pt1 | contig 21329 bp, 18 predicted proteins | sample 1604521 | NCBI WGS metagenome assembly OLLJ01 (sample SAMEA104055714, study PRJEB20765) | soil metagenome | isolation source: soil
AGGATCAGCCGAAGTAGCTGTCAACCATCAGCCGAAACTGTGTAAAGCATCAACCGAAGCCGAACTGTCAAGCATCAGCCGGATTACTACATAGACAATGGTGGGGCGGCTGGGGCTCGAACCCAGGACCGACGGATTATGAGTCCGCTGCTCTGACCGGCTGAGCTACCGCCCCGTCGTCTAATGGGCCTGAGCCTACCGAGCGGTCAGGATATTTTCGCTGCGGCCGCGGCTGTACCTGCCACCACATCAGAGATGACGACGGGCCCGCCGACTGCGATGACCGCCGTCGTACTCAAGCTCGACGACAACCAGTCGGTCACTCCGGGCGGCAACGCGGTCGGAGTCACGAGCAACGTCGGTCGACCCAACGCGGCGGCCGACAGCGCATCGACTGGGAACGCGGTCGCACCGTCGGCGAGCACCGTCGTGCCGGTACCGATTTGCGCTCCAAAGGTGCTCGCCACGGCGACCGAGGTGGCATACCGGTCGGCGCCGAAAACTGCATTGCCCCCAGGCAGTCCGGTCACGATCGACGGCGGCAACGATCCGCCGATGACGGTGGTCGTGGTCACGGCAAGAGCCTTGAGGGCAGCAGTAGTCACAGCCGGGACGCCGGTCGCGTTGGCCATCAGGATCGGCTCGCCGAGGTGCCCCGCAATGCCACCGACAGTGAACCCGTCGATGAGGTGGGCATTGCTGCCGTCGACCACAATCGCCGCGCCATTCGCGGCACCGACTTGCGCGGCCACCAACGCCGCCGTTGCATACCGGTCAGCGCCGCCGAGTCGAGTGACGGTAAGAACTCCAGCAGCGTGCAGGCCGGAAACGACGTTGGCTGAGATCACCGACGTGCCACCAATGACATAGGCAGTCGTCGCTTGTCGGGCAACGAGATCCGCGACCACCGCTGCCGGCAATGCGTCGGCGGCAGTGAGCAGTAGCGGCGCATTCAGGTGCGCGGCCAACGGGCCGGCAGCGACGGCGTCCGGCATGGCTTGACCGCTCGCGATGACAACGGTCACGGCCGTGGGGGCGGCGGCCTGACCGATGGCGACTGCGGTGCTGTACCGATCAGGTCCGGCGAGTCGGGTGAATGGCCCGAGATTGAAGTCGGGAACGGTGACGCCTTGGCAGCGCAGGACGCTGTCGGGCGTACCGATGTCGGCGTTCGTTCCGTAGACGCACACGGTGTGGAACCCCGGTGTTGCGTCGACGGTGATGTCGAATCCATGGGCGGCGCCGTACGCCGGGTAAAGGGATGCGACGTCGCTTCGCGGTTGGTCGGCCACGCCTGTGCCGGCGGTGACCGCACTCACGGTGACGCGCACCGCCGCCGTCCCGGTGTCGACGCCGCGCAATGCCCAGCCCGTGACCCTGACCTTGCTTCCGGTCGGAATCGCACCGTCAACCGATCCGAACACTCCGCCGACAGCGACCGGCGTCGACCAGGGCAACGCGGTCACGCCGTTTTGGGTGCTGTTCAACGTCACGGTGTAGGCACCTGCGACAACCGGCGTCCCGCCGTCGTTCGTCATGTCCCAAGTCGCGTCGACGTTAGCGCCATTGCCGCTGATCGTGCGCACCGTCGTACCGTTCGCGTCTTGCACGAGTAGTTGCCAATCGCCCGCTGCCAACAGACCAGAAGTGACGTGCACGGTGCCGTTAGCTGCCACGGTGCGACCGGTGATCGTCGAGGTCGGCGACACCAGCCCTGCGCCCATGTCTTGCAGCACGAGTTGTCGCAGCGCCGGCAGCGCCGCATATCCCTGATTACCCGGGCAGTCGGTGCTGTCGGCATCACGATGGCCGGAGATCACGTTGAAGTTGACCAACGTGCCGGTGGGGAAATTCGACCCACTGAAGTTCGCTGCCTTCAGTGTTGCCTGACCGAGCGGGTTGGCGTACAACGACGACAACTTCCACGCAATTACTTGCGCGAGCGCAGTGGTCAACGCTGCTGGCGGTGCGACCGCGTTGTAGGTACCGATCATCGCCACACCGAACGAGTTGGTGTTGAAACCACCGGTGTGTGCGCCGAGGATGGACTTGTCGACGCCGCCGAATCGACCTTCGAACACCTGCCCGTACTGGTCGACGAGGAAGTTGTAGCCGACGTCGCACCAGCCATTGCTCAAGACGTGATACGCGTAGATCGATCGCACGATCGCGGCTGAATCGCCTGGTGCGTAAGAGTTTGTGGTCGCGGTGTGGTGCACGAACGCGACCTGCGGTGCTCCGGTGGATTCCGGACCCGAGGGGCACGAGGTCAGTCGTAGGCTCTCATCCGCACCCCACATCGCGCGGGTGATGAACGTCGGTTGCGTCGTCGCGGCATGCGCAACATTCGTCGCGATGGATGTGTGCGGCAACGCCGTGTCGGCGAGCGACGTGCCCGGGTCGATGAGATCAACACGAATGTCGGTAGCGGGAGAACCGGTGACCGAAACAACGCGAGCTTCGACGGCGTCGCCATGATTGACCCACAGCGGTTCGGTGGCGTCACGTTGTTCATGCACACCTTCGGTGCTCGTACGGTCGGCACCACTGTCGGTTGACTGCTCGTCTTGCCAATCGGTCCAGACACCGTCGGTACGCACCCGTACTTGAGCGGTGAGATCACGCAGTGCGGTGTTGTGCTGCCAACTCAGACCGACGAGGCGAAACGCGTCGGTGTCGTGCGGGGCAAGGGTCGCGAGCGGCAGCCCGGGGTTGGCGGCGGCGCCGACCTGCATGTTGAGATGCTGGATGACGGGCACGACCGGGTGCGCGGAGGCCGCGGGCGCCCCGATCACCGGCCCCACGATGATCGCCACTTGGGCGGCAACGGCGAGTGAGAGAAGTGCTGGAAGTCGACGCACGTTTCTCGATCCCTCGTTCGCCACGATTTCAGTCGATCAGTCGACTAAAGCATGGTTCGACCGTCTATCTGCCGAACATGAACGAACTGGCGCAACCTTTTACCCGGGGTTAGCCGTGAGGTGGCCGTGCGGGGTGGATGTGACCGCCTCCCGGGTCGCCGGACTTACGGGCCGATGGCGCACTGGCCGCCCGAGACGCCTTGATCGCGGGTCACGTGCCCGACGAACGGGACGGCCTGGCCGAGTGCGAAGACACCTTCAAGGCCGGAGAGTGTGGCCGGCGTGGCCGGTTTGGCTGCGGGCGCAGGGTCGAGAGTCAAGAAGTATTGAGTGCCGGCATTCAACGTGCGCGACTCGCCGGAGAGGTAGGCGATGCCAGCCGCGTCCGCCACGCCTTGCGCCCAGACTGTGTCGGTCGCGGTGCCTTCACAGCTGCCGCCGACGAGCCGGTAGTTCGTTCCAGCGGTCGCGCCGCGAATCAGCGCCGACACCAACAGCTGACCTTCGGTCGACCCGACGCCCTGGAATGCCGCAGTCGTCAAATACACCGTGGTGTGCAGCTGCCCTGTGCTGAGCACGTACCCGATCGAGCTGAGCGGCGGCGCCAACACCGACGTCACCGACGATGCGATATCGGTAAACGGAACGATTGCTGCGGCCGACGCGGGTGCTGAAAGTGCGGGTTGAGGCGGCGGTTGCGGTGACACGACCACAATCGGCGCCAACGTGGGTGTGGCTGACGCAGACGTCGACAACTCGACTGCCGGTGCCAGTGACGACACTGCCTTGCGGACGTCGATCAACTGCCGGTGGTAGTGGACCGCGAGGCCAACCGACACGAGCAGGCATGCGGACAAACCCCACGCTATGGCCACGATCAACGAACGGCTTGCGACGAACGGCGGACGGCCGTCTCCGTCACCGCCCGCGATGGTTTCCGGCTCGGCGCCGCGCGGCTCCATGATGTGGGCAGAGTACCTGCGAAATCTTCGGCACGCGGCGCAGATGGCGTGGAACGGCGGGGCCGGCCGTCGCGTCAAAGCAGGGTGCGTATCTGGGTGCTCGTCGTAGGCGTGGCCGCAGCGCTGGTGGCCGTGACCGGCTGCGGGTCACGAGGGGTTGTTCCGGTCACTGGATCCTCACCCCCACCATCGCGCCCGCCAGTCATCTCATCCGCGTCATTGCCCGCGCCGGTTCCGTCGGCGCCAGCGCAGCTCCCTTCCGGCGCCCATCTGATCGTGGTGACTGCGGGCATGTATGGCCCGCTGGCCGTCGCGTTGCGGGACGTGATCGATGTTGAGTTGGTCAGCGATTCTCATGGCCCCCATGGCGTACTGGTGCCGTGGCGGACACCGACTTCATCGGATCCGGCTGTGCTCAGACCCGACGAGTCGTCCGGTTCGCCGTCTTGCCCTGCGCAGGCGACCTGCACCGCGTTCGTTGCCGCCACGTTAGGCGTCGCCATGATTCAGATCGTGGGACCGAGCGGCTTGATCTGCGACGACTCTGGAACACACTGCTTCGGAGTTGCAGCGATCGCGTATGCCATTTCAGTCACCGTTGCTTCAACACCATCGTCGCAACCGACGTCCTGATGTCGTGGACTGATGACGAACGCCGACCGGCCGGTGCAAGCTCCAGGCTCACCTCCAAACTGCCGATCATCAGGTGTGGAGCCCTCTGACCGTTGGCGAGGTATCGGCGCCGACTTGCGCTGGGTACTCGTGGTTCTGATGGTGCTGGCGGGCGCGGCTGCGGTGCTGACCGCAATTGTCATCACCTCATTGGCCGATTCCGTGGATTCACACGGGGTAGCGACTGCAGCGATGGCATGCGGCGCTGCTGCCACCGTGTTGTTGTGGACCGCGGCAACCTTCATTGCCGCAGCTACTTGCCGGCAATGTCTCGTCGATGGCGTTGGACTCGTCGTTGTCCGATGCGCCTACGTTCCCCTCGCCATCGTCGGCGTTGGCGTCATTCAGGTCACCCTCTACCGCCTGGTGAACGGCTGGCCGGTGACCCTAGCAACAGACGCGGCGATTCTCGTCGCTGGACTCTTTCTCATCGCTTTTGTCCGTCGATTGCAGCACCCGTCGTCAGCGGCGGACCGAGCGACACAGGTGTCCGCCGACGGCCCGGTTCGAACAGGCAACCCGACCCTGCACCTGCGGACGATCGCGCTGGTCGTGGCCGCAGTGGCGGCGGTTGCCGGCGCGACGGTTGTTGTTCGCGTCGCTGTTAGCGGTGGGACGTCGGGAGTGATTCTCCCGGGGGCCTACCAGACGTGGAGCACCCCGCCGTCGGCCGGGCCGACGGCGAAGACACCCGCACTGCCCGGGACCCTCATCATCGAGCAAGGCGACTACAGCTACACCGCTCTGGGCGCCACCGGGACGGGATTCCAGAGCTACCCGGAGGGCCCACTACAGATCGCCGTAGGCACCACGATCCTGGTGATTCTGGGCGGCCCATGGGTGGATCCGATCAGCGCCGACCGACATCTGATCAAACAAATCCACGCCAACGCCCATGATCAGAACGGCGACGATGTAGTGACATTCACTGCATTCAGCCCGGGCAGCACGAAGATCGAGTCGCCGGTAAAGTGCCCACGCATTCGAACGTTGCCCTGCTACGGGCCGGTCGACGTCGGCGTGACCATTTCGTGAAATCGGCCGTGCCGCCCCTGGCCTGCACTTTTGCTCCCGCGCCAAGACTCGAACTTGGAACCTGCCGGATCTCGCACTGGTGTACGCGGTGGTACGCCAGTCATCGTCTCGCCAGGTCAGACCATGCGACCGGCTACGCGCGAACGGTCGCGAACATCGCCGAATGCGGATGCGTTGCTGTCAGCCCGACCGTGTCGCCCCGTCTGACGCGCAAGGCGCGGTCCGTAGTCCCATCACCGTGATGCAATGCGTGGGTGGACCCGCCGGCTGACCGCGCAGACATGATCGCGAGCGCGGTTGAATCCGACCTGAGGGCAGACCGCACCCGCAAGTTGCTCGTCATCGCAATCGTGGTCCTTGGAGCGACGACGGTCGCCACCTCGTTGGTGGCGACCCACTACCGCCACCAGATCACCCAGCTGCGAGCGCACCCGCCGGCCGTGGCAACCGTTCGGGGAACCCCGAGCCCCTCTCAGCAACCATCCCCGATGTCTGTCGCCACCGCGGCGACCCTGAGCGCTCCCGCGACTGGTATTCCGGCAACCGGACGCCCAATAGTGAGCGCCCCGCCGCTCGCGACTACGAGTTACGAACTCGATACTGGAGCCGCGCGCACAACTGTGTACTTGGCGTCCGCTGCGTCTCAAGGTGCCGGCTCGACCACCGGGCAACTGCTGGTCACTGCGTTGATTCGCGGTGCGACTGTCGGGGCGCACTACCGCCTTATCGGTGGCGATTGTGAGCCGACATCGCCGCCCGACGTCGTGTGGGCGGAAGGGACCGCCGACGCGTCGGGGACCGCCTATCTCATCGGCGTGGTCCGCACTTTGCCCAAGGGCGATCAATACTTCATGACGATTGATCCATGGCACCCGACCGCCAGTGCCGCACGACTCATCCCAAGTTTAGAAGGTGATTTCGTGCTGGGCGAAGCTGAAGCATTCGTCGGCCATGTCACCCGCGTTGCCGGCGTCGGCGGCGGCGAGTGCGTCGTCGGACCGTGAGTTTAGACGCACGGTTGTGATCGTGGTCCGCGCGGATTCAGCAGGCCACTCAGCAGGAATACGCCTTCTAGGCCCGCGCCCTCGACAGGCGGCGTCGTTCCGCCAGCCGGGACGCTGTCGAAGAAGAGGTAGTACTGGTCGGCCTTGGGGAGCGTCCACGTGGGCCCGGTCAACAAGGCGGTACCCGTGGTGTCCGCGACCCCTTGCGCCCAGACCTTGTCCGCTTCGTTGAGGTCGCAGTCGCCGCCCGCGAGGCTGTATTGCACGCCGGGCTGCGCACCGCGGACGAGGGCAGTGACAACCAGTTGCCCATCGGTGAACCCAACGCCGTCGGCGGCGGCGGCCGTGAGATAGACGGTCACGTGCGGCCGCGACATCTCCAGATCAAACGCCCGCGTCGTCAACGGCGGCGCACTCACTGTCGTGCCGGCCGTGGGTGGGGCGCTCACGGCCGCAGCGGTAGCAATCGGACTCGTGGACAGCCGCTGAACCGGGCTCGGGATTGCCGATACTGTCGCGGCCGCGGCCGGGTGGGAACGCAGTTCGGTGACTTGGTGTCGGAAGTGGGTCGCCATACGCGATGACGCGGCCGTGCTCGCTGCGAGGAGCACGATCGCCACGATGAGCACCTTGCGGCCGCGGCCCGCCACCGGGTCAGATTCAACCGCGCTCGCGATCATGTCTGCGCGGTCCTGAGGCGGTTCCACCAGTGCATTGCACCACGGGCAGCCCGTCAACCCAGCCGCGATCACACACCTACATGTCCGCCAACGCAGAGGTGGTGCCTAATGGTGCGGCGTGAGCGCTTCATGTGGAGCGAGGGCGACGTCGTCTTCACGCGACCCGCCGAGCCATCACCAGTCGTTACTCCGAGCCCCGATCGCCCGCCCGCCACCTTGCTTGCACCCTCGCCGACATCGCCCGGCACCGCGCCCCCCCACTGCTCCTCCGTGATCGGCACGAGCGGGTCATGCCAGCCGTGCTCAGGTTGCCGACCCTTCTCGCAGATCAAGCAATGCCACACCCGCGGTCAGCACCATCAGGCCGGCGCACCTGATCCTCGGTCCGCGCACCGCACGCCGGGCAAGGCGGGATCAGCCCGCCGTGAATCCACTTCGTCGGCATGACGTCGCTGCTCCGCATCCGGCCCGCACGGTCAGCGCGCGTCGAACCATTCGCGCAGGCCATTGATCGCCGCCTGCACATCGCCCGTGGCCAGGTACTTGGCGTACACCGCGCGCTGTTCTTGGTACAGCGCACGTTCGCGACGTTCCCTCTGCTCTCGGCTTAGTGGCTCCTGAGCACGTTCAACCTGTTCGGTTGTCAGCCAGTGCACAGAAGTCGACTTCGGTTGCCTTCTAAGGAGCACTCATGCTGTGGGCCATCTGCGTTCTAATTCCGCCTTTCGGTTGGCTGAGTTGGGTCGCATATCTGATCTTTCTGCGCTGGCTCGTGAAACACACGGGCAGCGTCGGCGCGCTCAGAGACGCAGCGATCGCCGCACGCGCCTTCCCTAGGTTCGGACGCGGAAGGCCGTGACGCCGCGAGCGCTGCAAGTAGTCGATCGCGCGTTGCTGTCAGGGTTGCTGTCAATCGTCTTCGCCCGAGCGCCGACATCGGGCTGACCTGCGACTTTGCTCCCGCGCCAAGACTCGAACTTGGAACCTGCCGGTTAACAGCCGGCTGCTCTGCCAATTGAGCTACGCGGGATTGGCGACCGGCGACGCGGTCAGTGGTGCGTCCGTAGGGTATCGCACGCCACGCCGGTGCTTCAGGCTCTCGACCACCCCCCGAAACCGGGATACCGTCGCAGCTACCTGGGTAGAAGCACTACGCCTCGCGGACTCAAGGAGCAGACATGCGATACAAGGCCACTTTTGTTGTCGGACTCGCGGCCGGTTACGTGTTTGGGTCCCGGGCCGGGCGCCAGCGCTACGAGCAGCTCAAGAGCATGAGCCGCAAGGTGTCACAGAACCCGGCCGTCAAGCACACCACCGGGCTCGTCCAGGCACAAGCCGCGCAGCTGAGCACCCACGCCCGCCGGGCCGTGCAAGATCGGGCCGGCCTCGTCGGCCACGACCTCGCGAACAAGGTCATGAACCGGTTCGGTCACCACGAGATCGACCTCGACGCCGAGCACACCTACGCGAACGGCTCGATGACCTGAGCCGAGCGAGGCTCAGCTAACCAACCGCCTGCGTTCCTTCGAGGTCTTCGCGTCGCCGCTTCTCCAGCATGACCAAATCGGCGAACAGCTTGTTGTAGACGGTTGTCTCCTCCACCGGATTGAGTCGCTGCAAGCGCGACTTCACCTCGGCGATCTGTCGGTCTAGCGCACGTACACGCAGTTGCGCGAGTTGTGCGCCCGCGTACCGCTCATCCGGCTCGGCCGCGGCCAGTACCGGCTCAACGATCAACTCGGTAACGAGCGAACGAACGCGATCGTCGATCGACGCATCGAGCACGGCCGCGATCCACGCGTCGCCGCCGGACGTCGACCCAGTACCGCCGGCCTTCACGACCGCATCGCGCACCTCGCTGTAAGCGAGGTGGGTGAACGCAAGTGGGTCGAGCTGATCGAACGCCGGACCCAGCAGCGCCGGCCGCTGAATCGCCAGCTTCAACGCTTCGCGCTCGACCTGCAGCGTCGGATCTCGCGGGTCTGGCAGATCGGCACGCGCATCTCGCGGACGCCGGCCACTCGACGTCCCGGCTTGACGACGCACGCGTTCGAGCACCCCGAGCACATCGGGCGCACCGACCCAGCCAGCCAGCCGGCGGGCGTATTCGTCGCGAAGCGAGGTGTCTTTGATCGACGCGACCAGTGGCATCGTGCGGTCGAGGGCGCCAACCCGACCCTCCGGGATTTCGAGATTGAAGCCGGCGAGCACGCTGCGAATTGCGAACTCGAACAGCGGCTGCCGACGCGCCACCAGATCACGCACGGCCGCGTCGCCCTTGGCGATGCGCAACTCGCAGGGGTCCATGCTGTCGGGGCTGATCGCGACGAACGTGTGGGTCACAAACTTTTGGTCACTCTCGAACGCACGCAGAGCCGCCTTCTGCCCGGCCGAGTCGCCGTCGAAGGTGAAGATGACTTCGCCGGCGTACTCGGCCGAGTCGAGCAGCAGCCGGCGCAGCAGCCGCACGTGTTCGTCACCGAACGCAGTACCGCAGGTCGCGACTGCGGTGGTGACGCCGGCGAGATGGCACGCCATGACGTCGGTGTAACCCTCGACGACGACCGCCTGCCGAGCCTTCGCCATCTCGCGCTTGGCCAGATCGATGCCGTAGAGCACCTGACTTTTCTTATACAGCGGGGTTTCTGGCGTGTTCAGATACTTCGGCCCGTCGTCATCGTCACGCAGTTTGCGCGCCCCAAACCCGACGACGTCGCCGGTGACGTCGCGGATCGGCCACACCAGCCGACCGCGAAATCGGTCGATGAGACCGCGTTGGCCGCGACTTGCCAACCCGCCGGTTGCCAGCTCTTCGTCGGTGAACCCCCGACCACGCAGATGCTTGACCAGATACTCCCAGCCATGGGGCGCGTAACCGACACCGAACTGCGCCGCCGCAGCCGCATCGAAGCCACGTTCGTCGAGGAAGGTACGGCCGATCACCGCTTCGGCGGTGGCGAGTTGCTCGGTGTAGTACTCCGCCGCCACCCGGTGCGCGTCAACCAACCGAGCGCGCTGGCCCTGCTGCGCGCGCGGAGCCGAGCCGCCTTGCTCGTAGTGCAGTTCGTAGTTTGCCCGCGCCGCCAGCCGCTCGACCGCCTCGGTGAACGAGAGCTGGTCGATCTTCTGCACGAAGCTGATGACGTCGCCACCTTCGCCGCAGCCGAAGCAGTGCCAGAAGCCGCGAGCCGGCGTGACGTTGAACGATGGCGAGCGCTCGTCGTGAAAGGGGCAGAGGCCCTTCAGTGAACCGCCGCCGGCGCTTTTCAGGGTGACGTGCTCACTGATCACATCGGCGACCGACGAAATTTCGCGCACGCGCGCGATGTCGCTGTCAGGTATCCGGCCGGCCACGCGCCGAGTCTAAGTCGCCACGGTCATCGGCACGGCGTGGCCACCGACTCTGATGCGTGCATCGCCGTCGTCCACATCGATGATCAACAGGCTGGGCCGGCCCATGTCGACACCTTGGTGCACGGTGACCGTGACGGGCGGGGCGATCTGGCCTGTTTCGCGCAGGTAGTGCCCGAGGGCCGCCGCGCCCGCGCCGGTCGCCGGGTCCTCGACCACTCCCCCGACAGCGAACGGGTTGCGGGCGTGGAAGACGGTCGGCGATTCGCGCCAGATCAGCTGGATCGTCGTCCAGCCCTTGTCGGTCATCAGCGCGCGCAGGCGCTCGAAGTCGTAGCTGAGCTCGGCCAGGCGCGCGCGGGTGCTGGCCGCGATCACCGGATGCCACGCGCCGGCGTAACTCACCATCGGAGCGAACGCCGGGTCGAGATCGTCGCGGCTCCAACGCAAGGCCGCCAGCAGGGCGTCAAGATCGTCGGCGTTGAGGTCGGCCAGTTTGGGCTCGACGCTGGTGAGCGTCGCGCGCAACCCCTGGTCGTCGTGCGTGACCTCGACTTCGATCTCGCCGGCCTTGGCGTGCAAGACGAAATGGCCCTCACCGCGGCGCTCGCCGAGCGCCACTGCCGTCGCGATGGTGGCGTGCCCGCAGAACGGCACTTCAATGGACGGCGCGAAGTACCGAATCTGGAAGTCGCGCGGGCCGTCGCCCTCAGTGAGAAAGGCAGTCTCGGAGTAGCCCACGTCGGCCGCGATCGCCTGCATCGTGTCATCGTCAAGACCGGAGGCGTCGAGCACGACGCCGGCAGGGTTGCCACCGTGCGGCGAGGTGCTGAAGGCGGTGTAACGGAGCACATCGACCGTCGGCATGAGTTCTTTCTCCATCAGGTAGTGCGGGCCGATCGGCTCGATCTCGAATTCGTCACCTACGGTGGAAAATCCGAGCTTCTGGTAGAAGCCGAGGGCACCTGTTCGGGCATTGCACCACAGGCGAGTGCCGCCGCGCCTGCGGATTTCGGTGATGCCGTAACGCAGGGTCGCCGCGCCGAAACCCTGGCCGCGCACGTGGGGCGCGGTGGCCATCGCGCGCAACCGCCAGGTGTGTGGGTCGTCAGGGCGATCCGGCTGCGGTTCGGGGTAGCAGGTCGCGCAGCCGACGACCTGGCCGCGCGGTGTGAACGCGGCGACATGGAAGGTGTCGGGCCAGTAGTCGTACTCGTGATCGACGCTGCTCCACGGCTGGCCAGGCCGCAACACCTGAAGTCGAAGTGCGTGCACGACGGCCGACCGCACGAACTCCAGCTGGATCCCGGCCGGCGAGTCAGTGTGCGGCTCGTCGATGCCAGATCACCGCTGACGTGTCAGTGAGCGAGGCCACCTGATCAATAACCACGCGCAGTCGAGCGGCGTCGTCTGGAGCGACCGTCCACGCTGCGCGAAACAACGGTTCGAACGCATCACCGCCCTGTTTCCACAACTGATCGACGAGCTCGAGCAAGACGGTGCGCTGGCGGCTTCGGATGACCTCGACGCCATCGCGATTCATCACGTAATGCGCGGTCACCGCTTTGAGCAGCGCGCATTCTATGCGGGCCGGCCGCGGCACCACGAGATCAGCGTCGTAGCGGGTGAGTGGGCCACGGCCATACATCTCGCGGGTCGCCGCCTCGGCGCTTTGGCAGAACCGGCCGATCAGTTGGCTGGTGAGATTCTTCAACGCTGCCAGGGAGTTGAGGCTGCCGTCGTGGCTGGTTGGCCACCAGGGCAACGCGACCAGATCGCGCACGCCCTGCTCGAGTTCGGCATCGTCGGCGTCGTCGATGTATTGCTCGGCGGCCATCGTCATGACGTCATGCCACCCGGCAACGTCGCTGAGATGGTCGAGTTTGATGAGCCCCGCTTCGACGCCGTCTTCGAGGTCGTGCACCGAGTAGGCGACATCGTCGGCCCAGTCCATAACCTGCGCCTCGATGCAACGCTTGCTGCTCGGCAGCCCGCCCCGCATCCAGTTGAAGGCGTCGAGGTCGTCGTCGTAGACACCGAACTTGGTGCTCGGCGACTGCTTGGGCTGTTTGGCCTGTTTAGGCTGTTTCGGCCAGGGATACTTTGTCGCCGCATCGAGACTCGCCCGGGTGAGATTTAGCCCGGCGCTGCGGCCGTCGTCGCGAACGGTTTTCGCTTCGAGCCGGGTAAGCAGGCGAAACGATTGCGCGTTGCCTTCGAACCCCCCGATCGCCTGGGCGGCAAGGTCGAGAGCCGCTTCGCCGTTGTGCCCGAATGGCGGGTGGCCAAGATCGTGCGCGAGGCAGGCCGTTTCGGCCAGATCGGGATCACAGCCCAGCGCAGCACCTAGTTCGCGCCCCACCTGGGCGCACTCGAGTGAGTGCGTCAGCCGGGTGCGCGGGAAGTCGCTGTCGACATCGGCTGGCCCGACCACCTGGGTCTTCGCACCGAGCCGGCGCAGTGCCGAACTGTGCACGACGCGGGCGCGGTCGCGCTCGAATGCCGAGCGGCCGGCGCGCTTCGGTGGCTCACTGACCCAGCGCGCCAGCGCAGCTCCGTCGTAGCGCGCCACTGATTCGTTCATGTCTCGACGCTACCCCGGCCCGCCGACGTCCGGTCTAGCCGTTAGGGCAGCCGTATCGCCGAGAGGCCGCGAGCCGCGTGCTGGCCGGTGCCGTTGCGCCGCGCCTTCGCCGCGAGGTACGCCGCGTTCGCCACCGACCGATGCATGCGGGTCGGCACCTGTTCGGTGACCGTCACTCCGAGCCGGCTGAGTTGATCGGCCTTGTCGGGGTTGTTGCTGAGCAACGCAACGGTGCCGATGCCGAGCGCGGTCAACATTTGCGCGGCGACGGTGTAGTCGCGTTCGTCTTCGTCGTGACCGAGCGCCAGATTGGCTTCGTAGGTGTCGAGACCGGTGTCTTGCAGCTCGTACGCATCGAGCTTGGCGTAGAGACCGATGCCGCGACCCTCTTGGCGCAGGTACAGCAGGTAGCCGCCGACATCGGCAATACGTTCGACGGCCTCGCGAACCTGTGGGCCGCAGTCACATCGTTGACTGCCGAACACATCGCCGGTGAGACATTCGCTGTGTGGCCTCACGAGCGGCACGCCAGCTCGTGCGTCGAGGTTGGTGCTCTCGGCATAGCTGCCGAGCCCAAATGCAAGGTGCTCGCGGCCGTCGACGAGATGGTTGAAGGTGAAGATCTGCGCCGCCGCCGAGTAGCCGTCGGCGAATCGCAGCGGCAACGTCAGTTGCGTGCGGATCGTCGCGATGGGCACGATCGAGCTGGTAGAGAACGCAGTCATCAGTCGGCACAGAATCTCGACGAGAGCGCGTAGCGCAACAGCACGACATCGCCGATCTGCCGCACCTCGGCAAGCGACGCCCGCCGACCCGCATTCCAGGGGAAGCAGCCTTCGTTGACGAATCGGCGGGCCCGCGGATCGCCGACAAAGAACGGAGCCACTACCAGGTGCAGTTCGTCGGCTAGATCAGCTGTGAGGAACTGCGTGTGGATCGTGCCGCCACCCTCGACCATCAACCGGCGCACGCCCCGGGCGTACAGGTCTTCGGCCACACCCTCCATCTGCACCGGCTGACCGCCATCGACAACTGTCGCGACGGAAGAAAGCCGACCGCGGGTGCGGTCGACGCTTGCGCTCGCGCAGTAGACCACCGTCTCGGTGTCGCCGTTCGCAAAGAACTGCGCGCCGGGATCGAGCTCACCGCCACAGGTGACGGTTACCTTCGTCGGAGATGCCCGCAGCCCGCGCGCCATCCGTTCGTCGCGTCGTGATTGCGAACGGACGACGAGCCGGGGGTTGTCGTTGCGCACCGTGGCTGCACCGACAAGAACCGCGTCGCAACTCGCGCGCACCGCGTCGACCCGATCGAAGTCGCTGTCGTTCGACAGCGACAAGCGCGTCACCGCAGGGCTGTCGAGGTAGCCATCGATCGACATGCCACAACTCAGCAAGGTGTACGGACGGTTAGACACTGACCCTCCGCTCGCTTTGAGCCGCAACGATGACCGGTCGGGGTGCCTCTAGGAGAAGCCGCGACACCGGCAGTCGGCGATCTGCTCGGCGACCGCGAACGGGCGCTACTGCCCACAGCACACCGCCCGGCAGACAGGCGATGAACACCATGACTCCGTAGACGGTTGCGGTGGCGATGCCCTGGCTGGCGCCCAGACCCGCAGCCGCGAACAACCACGCGGCGGCGCCTTCGCGCGGACCCCAGCCGCCGATACTCGTCGGCAGCGCAGTGGCGAGCAGCACGACCATGGCGAGCGGGAGCAAGTGGGCCAACGAGCTCGTTGATCCGGCCGTGCGGGCGGCGATCAAGAAGATCGCGGTGTAGCACCCGACGGCGATAACCGACGCGACACCAACTTCGAGCCAAGCGCGTTTCGAAGCGAGCCGCAATCGCGCCCCTACGAGGTGTAGGGCCGCAACGACGCACAACGCCACCGCGAGGATTGTGGCCACAACGGGCAGCGCCGAATGCACGGGTGACGGAAAGGTCAGCAAGACGACAAAGGTCAACGCCAGCTGCACGAACTGCCCCGCGGTGCGCTCCCAGGCGACGGCGCGCAGCCCGACTCGCACATCGTTGACAGCGTGGCCCTGCCGCACAGCGCGATCGACGTCGCCGAGCACGCCTCCGGGCAACACTGTGTTGACGAACAGCGATCGGTAGTACGCAGAAACTGCAGCGCGCATCGTGATGCCGACACCGAGCCCGCGGGCAACAACGCTCCATCGCCAGGCTGCGCAGACAGTGCTCAGCACCGTGATACCCGCGGCCGCGACGATCGGCCACAAACTGATTGCTCGCAAGCCGGTGACGAAAGGTCCGGTGCCGACCCGCCACACCACGACTGCGAGGATCGCGACGCCGCCGATCGGGCACAGCCACCGAAACACTGTTGAGCCTCGCCCGCTCATCAGCGATTTCCGTCCGTCAGAACCAACTGGGTCGGCCCAGCTGATGTTGCGGGTGCGGCTGTTGCTTGCGCTGCCATGGCGTCGGCCAGCGCCCGCGCTACCGCGTTGCCGGTCGTCGTCCAACTCGGTAACGTTTCACGTCGTTGGCTCGCGGCCTTGCGCAGCGTCTGCCGCAGGCTGGCGTCGCCCAACCAACGTCGCAATGCTGACGCGAGCGCTGCCGGGTCGCCAGGTGCGACAAGAATGCCCGGACGCCGACCGGCTGCGGTTTCGCCGAGTGCTTCGGCGATGCCACCGACCTCAGTCGCAAGCACCGGCACGCCGTGGGACAACGCTTCGGTCACCACCATGCCGTAGGTCTCGAAGTGCGACGGCAGCACGACAAGGTCGGCGGCCGCGTATGCACGCTCGACGTCGGCAGCCGTGCGGGCGCCGCGAAAATCGATGCGGTCGTCGATGGCCGAAGCCGCTGCTTGGCGGCGTACCCGCTCGACAAAGTCGTGATCGCGGTCGAGTGAACCGATGATGACCAACCGCCACGACTCGCGCGCTAACTCGGCCAGCGCAGCGATCATGACGTCGTGGCCCTTGTGCGGCACCACTGCCGCGACGCAGAGCAACGCGCCGCCGTCGGGTGTGCCTACTGCGACCGCGGCCGGATCGTTGCCGGGCGGGGCAACGTGGATGCGTTGCGGTGCGATCGCATAGTTGTCGAGCAGCCACCTGCGGGTCCACAAACTCGTCACGACGATGCCGCTAGCGGCCGACAGCACGTCGCATTCGCGCGCCCGCACGATTGCAGGGTCGCGGTCAGGCCGGTACCCGAGCGGTAAGTGCACGAGCACGACCAACGTGAGGCGACGCGCATGCGGCACCAGTACCTCAGGGACGGCACTCGCGATCAGCCCGTCGATGAGTACCGCGGCATCGTTAGGAATGTCGGCGACCACGGCAGCCAACGCATCCTTCGCGTGCTCGCCGGGTGCTGGCCAGTCGCCGACAATCGCGTGCTCGCGCAGACCGACACCCGAGGCGCGTAGTGCGTCACTGACTCGACGGTCGTACCGGTTGCCGCCGCTCGGCTGGCCCGGATCGTCGATGTTCGACGGAACGACGAGGTGCACTAGCGTCAGTGCAGGCAACGACGTCATAGCGCCCGCTCGTAACTAGCCCACGCGATGTGCGACTCGTGCAGCGTGACGGCGATCGCCGTCAATCCACGCGCGCCGTCACCGAGTCTGCCTGCGGCGATGCGGTCAGCCAGCCGGTCAGCGATCACCCGGGCGAGCGCTTCGGTCGATGTATTCATCCCGTCAAAGGCCGGTTCGTCGTCGAGATTGCGATAGCTAAGTTCGCCGACGACAGCGTTCAATTCCACGGCGGCGCGACCGATGTCGACCACGATGTTGTCGCCGTCGAGCTCGGCGCGCCGGAAGGTTGCGTCAACGACATACGTCGCCCCGTGCAGACGCTGGGCCGGCCCGAAAACTTCGCCGCGAAAGCTGTGCGCGACCATCATGTGATCGCGAACGGTCACGCTGAACACAACGCCCGCCCCCCGTCGTCCGCTTGCGATTCGCCATACGTGATCGTGTGGCACAGGGCCGGCGTCGTTCCGCTCGCGATGCCAGCCATCACCTCCGGCAACGTCTCGAAGCACGACGATCCGGTGATGAGCGCGTCGAAGGCTTCGTCACGCAACAAGTCGACGGCCAGTTCGAGCCGGTCGGTGGTCGTGCGGTTCGCTCGCCGCGCTGGCGCGATGCGTCCGACTTGGCTGGCTCTGATGCTGAGCCGCCCGGCGTGGAAAGCGCCGCCGAGGGCCAGGGTGACGTCGGTGTCGCCGTACCAGCTGAGATCGATCACGCTGCCCTCCGGCACCAGCAGATCGAGCGAGCGCTGAAGCCCAGCCGATGTCGCGCTCGTATGCACCACCAGGTCGCAACCCCCGACGGCGTCAGCGGGCAACGCGAAGTCGACGTCGAGGGCTGCGGCGGTGTCGGCCCGACTCGCGTCGACGTCGATCAAGGTCACCTGGACGCCCGGAAACCGCGACAGCAGGCGGGCCACGCAACAGCCCACCATGCCGGCGCCCACGACTGCGATGCGGTCACCGACCAGCGGAGCGGCGTCCCACAAGGCATTGACGGCCGTCTCGACCGTGCCGGCCAGCACCGCACGCGACGGCGGCACACCATCGGGGACGACGACAACCGAGCGGGCCGGCACCACGTAGGCGGTCTGGTGGGGGTAGAGGCAGAAGACGGTGCGGCCTTGCAGCGTTGGCGGCCCGACCTCGACGACGCCGACGTTCAGGTAGCCGTACTTCACCGGCCCAGGGAACCGGCCCTCTTGAAACGGTGCGCGCATCGCGCGGTATTGGCTCGGTGGCACCCTGCCCTGAAACACCAGCGCTTCGGTGCCGCGGCTGATGCCGGTGCGCAGCGTGCGGACGAGCACCTCGTCGGGGCCTGGCTCTGGCAGCGATACCGACCGGATCTCGCCGGCGCCTGGCTCGCGCAGCCAAAACGCCAGCGCGCTGAGCGACACCGGCGTCATCCTCCTCTCCGCGACGTGAACCGCAGCGTGGCGGCATTCGTATAGGTCGGTACGCCAGGTATGACGGAGGCAGGACGCCAACGGTTCGATTCGGCGCGGCGGCAGGCCTGGTGTGCCCAAGCCGCGCTCCCTGGTGTTCTCGCCGGAACGGCCGGTTTGAAACCGCCGCGGCTGGCTAGTCGGGCTCGCTACGGTCGAAGCAGTCGGGGCTACTGCTGGAAAAGCGGCGACGGATCTTTCGGAGCGTACGTCGTCGGGAAGAAGCCGGCGACGGTGTGATCGTCGTAGGAGTAGCTGAACTTGGTGGTGTGGTGCGGGCTGGTGTGGTCGAAGCTGATCGTGACGGTGTCGTCGTCGGGGTGGTTGCAGTCGTAGAGCCGCACAATCGTGAGCGGGCCGTTGTCGCGATAGCCGTACGCGAGCACCTGATGATTCTGCCCGAGATCCTGCGGGTTGGCCGAATGCGCGCAGACCAGGCCGAGCGGGCTCGGATGTCCGGCATCGATGGTCGCGCGGATCGCCGGCATCGACTGCTCGATCGTGCGCCGCGAAGTGCCATGCACGAAAAACTCGTCACCGGTGGGCAGGTTCATCCACTCGTAGAACTTCGCGACACCATCAGGCAGATCGAAACTGTCGACCAAGCGCGTGGTGATGTAGTGAAAAGCGGGTGAGGACGCCGATGGGTTGGCGTTCTCGGGCGGCGGCGGCTTGCCGGCCTCAGATAGGTCGCGGACAGCGAAGGCCATGCCACCGCACAAGCCGTGTTTGGCGTTGCCGACATCGAGGTTGCCGAACGGCGTCGGGATCTCGACGACAGGTGCCGAGGCCCACGAGTTGGCATAGTGCAGGCCGTTAGTGCTCGGCAGAAAGTTCGGCACATCGCCCATACGACGAAGTATCGCCGCATACTCCGCGGCCGCGCTAGGCCTCGCCGTCCGCGCTCACCCCTCCGCGCGGACCCCGGCCCCCCGCCGTCCGCGCTGCTGTTTGGGCTCGTTCCGCGACCCCTCATGCGGCTTTCCCCCCCGAAGACACCTCTGCAGCCCTGTCCTCGGGGGTGATGATCACGTAAACGTGATCATCCCTCGTGGCCAGCGGGTAGCGGAGCCGGCCGTGCTGAAGGCGGCGTCAATGCGTGAACAGCAGCGTCGCGCCGGGGTCGGGGGTTGTTCGGTCAATTCGGACGCCGATCTCGCAGGCCTTGCCGGACACCGGGTCCGCGGTGATCAGCACGGTTGTGACCGAGTAGTCGGTACCGTCGGTCGGCGCGAGACCGATCGAGATGTGGTTGAACGTGCCGATCAGCTTGATGTGCAGGAGGGTGCCGGAGGTACACGGCGGGCCTGCGTTCGGGTCGGTGACCGTACCCTCGCCGACGGTGGCGGTTGCGCTGGTGATCGCCGCGTCCTCCTCGTCCGCCTCCGCCCGGGCGACAGCGACCGCGACTTTGAATTCGCGATCAGTAAGTGAGCCGAGCCCAGGCGTGGAAGCTGAAGCACTCGTGTCGTTGAGCGCGCGGGTGCTGTTCGCGCATCCGCCGATCGCGATGGTTGCGAGTAGGCAGGCGGCGGCTGTCAATGTTGCTGGCACAGCGCTTGGACGCGGCGGCACGGCTGAATAGTTCCACGAGAACGCGACCTGGTGCGGTCTTCCGGCGGTCGCTCCGCCCGGCGTCCACTGTGTCGTCGGCGCCTTCGGCAGCCCTCATGTGGCTTTCCCCCCCGAGGACACCGGTGCTGGCATGTCCTCGGGGGGGATGATCACGTAAACGTGATCATCCTTCGGGAGCCGAAGCAGCCGTAAGGCGCGGTCAGCGGGTGTCGGAGCCGGCCGTTTCTAGGGCTGCGCGGCCGGCTTCGAGGCGGGCCACCGGGATCCGGAAGGGCGAGCACGACACGTAGTCGAGGCCGACCTCGTGGCAGAAGTGCACCGAGTCGGGGTCGCCGCCGTGTTCGCCACAGATGCCGATGCGCAGGTCGGGCCGGGCCGCCCGGCCCTCTTCGACCGCGATGCGCACGAGCCGGCCGATGCCGTCGCGGTCGAGGGTCTCGAACGGCGAGACGCCGAAGATGCCGAGGTCCATGTAGCGGCCGAAGAACGCGCCTTCGACGTCGTCGCGCGAGAAGCCCCAGCCCATCTGCGTGAGGTCGTTCGTGCCGAAGCTGAAGAACTCGGCGGCCTCGGCAATCTGGCCGGCGGTCATGCAAGCTCGCGGCACCTCGATCATCGTGCCGATCAGCGTGTGCACCTCGACGCCGGTCTCGCGTGCGACCTCGGCCAGAATGCCCAGCGCTTCGTCGCGCACGACCTCAAGCTCCTGCACCGCGCCGACGAGCGGAACCATGATCTCGGGAACCGGGTTCTTGCCGAGCTTCTTCAAATGCGCGGCCGCCTCGGCAATTGCCCTTACCTGCAAGGCAAAAAGCCCAGGAATGACAAGCCCAAGCCGGACGCCGCGCAGCCCGAGCATCGGGTTCTGCTCATGCAGTCGACGCACCGCTTCGAGCAAGACGCGATCGGCGTCGGCTACCTTCTCGCCCTTGGCTTCGGCGACCGCGATCTTGACGGTGAGTTCGGTGATGTCGGGCAAGAACTCGTGCAGCGGCGGGTCGATCAACCGGACCGTGACGGGCAAGCCGTCCATTGCCTCGAAGATGCCGATGAAGTCAGTGCGCTGAAGCGGCAGCAACTCGGCCAGTGCCGCCTTCTGCTCGTCTTCGCCGTTGGCCAGGATCAGCCGCTCGACGTTCTTGCGACGCTCACCCAAGAACATGTGCTCGGTGCGGCACAGCCCGATGCCTTCGCCACCGAAACGGCGAGCCCGCTCGGCGTCCTCAGGAGTGTCGGCGTTCGCCTCGACGCCGAGCCGGCGCTTGGCATCGGCGTGCTGCAAGATGCGGTGAACTGCGGCGACCAGCGGGTCGGCGTCCGCCTTGATCGTGCCTTCGAAGTACTGCACCACCGGGCTTGGCACCACCGGCACCTCGCCGAGGTAGACGACGCCCGACGTACCGTCGAGCGAGATGACGTCGCCCTCTTTGACGACCTCGCCGTTCGGGCCGGTGAACTGCCGCGTCTTCAGGTTGACGTGGATCTCCTCGGCTCCCGAAACACAGGTCTTGCCCATGCCGCGCGCCACGACAGCGGCGTGCGACGTCTTCCCGCCGCGCTCGGTCAGGATGCCCTTGGCCGCGATCATGCCGGGCAGGTCGTCGGGGTTGGTCTCACGGCGCACGAGGATCACGTCTT
>OLLJ01000039.1_pt1 | contig 20911 bp, 23 predicted proteins | sample 1604521 | NCBI WGS metagenome assembly OLLJ01 (sample SAMEA104055714, study PRJEB20765) | soil metagenome | isolation source: soil
GTCGTGAGCACGTATCAAGCGGTGTCGGGCAGTGGTCTCTCCGGAGTCGACGAACTCGACAAGCAGATGCGCCAGGTGGTCGACCGCGCCGTCGAGCTGACGCACGACGGTGCGGCGGTGGAGTTTCCGACACCGGTCAAGTACGTGCGGCCGATTGCGTTCAACGTGCTGCCCTTGGCCGGGTCGATCGTCGACGACGGATCGTTCGAGACCGACGAGGAGCAGAAGCTGCGCAATGAGAGCCGCAAGATTTTGTCGATTCCGTCGTTGTTGGTTTCCGGCACCTGCGTGCGGGTGCCGGTCTTCACTGGGCATTCCTTGTCGATCAACGCGGAGTTCGAGCGCGACCTGCCGGTCGCGCGCGCTCTCGAGCTGCTTGGCCGGGCGCCGGGAGTGATGGTTACCGAGGTGCCGAATCCGTTGCAGGCCGCGGGCGCCGACCCGAGTTTCGTCGGGCGGGTGCGGCACGATCCGGGTGTTGGCGGCGAGCGCGGGCTCGCGCTCTTTGTGAGTAGCGACAACCTGCGAAAGGGTGCTGCCTTGAACGCCGTACAAATTGCCGAGCTCGTGGCGGCGCACCTGCCGCGCACCCAATGACCGACGCGCCCGTGCGGGTTGCGGTGGTCGGTCCGGGCGGTTGGGGCCGCCAGCACATCCGGATTTTCAACAGCCGGCCCGACACTGAGCTCGTCGCGATCGTCGGCCGGGACGCCGATCGCACGGCCGCCCAAGCCGCCCAGGCCAAAACGGTCGGGTACACCAGCATCGCGGCGATGCTCGATGCGCAGCAGCCGGATCTCGTCAGCGTGTGTCTGCCCAACGAGGGACACTTCGCGCCGACGCTCGAACTGCTCAAAGCAGGGGTGCCGCTGCTGGTCGAGAAGCCGTTCGTGTTCGACCTCGACGAGGCCGATCAGCTGCTCGCGGCCGCGGCCGAGCGCTCGTTGTTCTTCGCGATCAACTTCAACCACCGCTACGCGGTACCGATCGCGAAGGCGCACGCCGCGATCGCCGAGGGCAAGCTTGGCGAGATCAATTTCGCGGTGTCACGTTTCGGTGGCGAGCCCAACTTCGGCACGCACCCACACGCACAGCTGATCGAGACGCAGTGCCACGCGTTCGACCAGCTTGAGTTCTTGTGCGGACCGATCGTCTCGGTGATGGCGCAAATGACCAATAAGACGCATAGCCCGGTGTACACAACTGTCTCGATCGCGCTCGAGTTCGCGAACGGCGCGGTCGGCAGTTTGGTCGGCAGCTATGACTCGTCGTACGCATACCCCATGACGCACTACCTCGAGATCAACGGCATCGAGGGCCGGGCGCTCGTCGAAGACACGGTGAAGCGGTTCACGCTTCAGCGAACTGGTGACGAAACCCGCCAGGTGTGGGAAGCCGGCTATTTCAACGATCTCGATCGCGAATTCCACCGCACCTTCGACCGGCACGTCGATCAGTTAATCCCGGCATTCCGCGCCGGCGAGGCGCCACCGATCCCGGCCGCTGCGGGTCGCCGTGCGTTGTTGCTTGCGCTCTGGAGCATCAACTCGTTCGAGACAGGACGACGCGTCGAGATCAACGGCTAGTTCGCGCCGCCTTCTTCTTGTCGCTGCTGCTTGTGGCGGCGCCAATCGCGAAGCTCGCGGCTTCGATCGAACGTATGCGTCGGGACCTTGCCGAAGAACATCGGCCAGCCGTCACCCCACCACCCTTCTTCCGTGGGTCGCACGTCGAGGTGCGCCGGAAACCGCCGTCGGCCGCGATCTGTGAGCCGAGCTTTGTCTTCGGACTCGGGCTCGAAGACCTGGCCGTCGGCGTCCACAATCTGGAGCGCAAGCCCCAGCGATCGCAACAGACGCACGAAGTCGTGCACGTGAGCGCGCCGAGGATCAGATTCCGCGGCAACCACGACGTGGGGGGCGACGCCTGCCCGTTTGGCAAGTTCTCGTTGGCTAAGGTCGGCCGCCGCACGGCCAGCGCGGAGGTACCGATCGACTGGGTACTCGTTCATGGGAATCAGTCTTGCTTTCGTGCGCAGGCCAGCCTGGCCGCGAGGCGCTGCTGTGGACGCCCAGCCGCATGTGGATAGTGGCTGGATTCCTCTTCGGAATGCTTTGCTCTGCTGCTCCACAGCAGCAGACCAGGTCTGCTCGCATATAGGAGCAGAGCAAAGCAATCCGGAGAGTTAATTGGTGGGGCGGAGTTGGGCGAGGTGGCGGCGGGCGAAGTCGACTTGGGCGGCCACTTGGTTGATGCGTTCTTCGATCACGAGCGTGCCGTGGCCAGCGTCGAAGCGGTACACCTCGACGTCGAACGCGCGGGCTCGTAAGCGCTCGACGTAGTTGTCGATCTGACGGATCGGGCAGCGCGGGTCGTTGGCACCAGCGATGATGAGCAGCGGCGAGGTCACGTCGTCCACGTAGCTGATCGGCGATGAGCGCTCATAGCGATCGGGCACCTCGTCGGGCGACCCACCGAACAACGCGCGATCGTAGGCACGCAGCGCTTCCATCTCGTCGTGATACGCGGTCAAGTAGTCGGCAACCGGCACGCCGGCGATGCCAACCGACCACGCACCCGGGGTGATGCCGAGACCGAGCAAGGTGAGATACCCGCCCCACGAATCCCCGCCAAGGACGATGCGGGCGGGGTCGGTGAGTCCCGACGACACGGCCCAATCGCGGACGGCGATCAGGTCGTCGAGTTCGGTAAGTCCGACCCTATGTTCGATGGCGTCGCGCCAGGCGGCGCCGTAGCCGGTCGAGCCGCGGTAGTTCACCCGGACCACGGCGAAGCCGGCATCGACCCACGCGGCCACGGCGGGTGAGAACGCATCGGCGTCGTGGCTGGCCGGGCCTCCATGCACCAAGAAGAGCGTCGGCAACGGCGTCGCGGCGCCCGCGGGCTTCGAGATGAGCGCATGTATCGCGCCGGCCGCGCCGTCAACCCACGCATCGTCGACCGCAACGGATGACGCCGCAATCGGGCCGGGCGGGCGGATGACGACCGCACCGGTCGAGTCGAGCACCATCGATGGCTCCGCGCCCGATGACCACAGGTACTCGACCACGCCGTCAGGGCGAGCGGTTGCTCCCGAAATCGTGCCGGGCGGAATGTCGAGCGGCTCCAGCGAACCGGTCGCGACGTCGAGGCGGAACAGCGACGTGCGCGCGTGGTGGTCGTGCGCGATCAGTAGGGCGGAGGCGTCGGCGAACCACTGCGCCGACACGTCGCCCGGCAAGTCCAGCTCAATCGGGTGCTCGGCGCCGGTCGCGACATCCCAGATGAACGGCGTCCAGCGGCCGAGCCGTTCGTGCCGAGCGAGCATGCGGCTGTCGCCCGCGACCGGCGCGAACGCGACCGCGTCGAGGCCGAGACCAGGGCCGTCCCAGAGCTCGGCCGCGGTCGAGCCGTCGGCTACCCGCAGCACGCGTAGCGCCATGTGCCGCGAGTCGCCGTGCTCACTGTGCTCGATCGCAACGAGGGCCCCATCGCGCGAAAGAGCCGTGATGCTGGCGTCCTGTGGGTGCACGTAAAGCAGCACCGGCGTGCCACCGCCGCGAGTCGCGTACACCGACGCACCGGCGTCCGTCGAACAACCGACGACGGACAGACCGTCGAGGCCAAGGCACAGCCCGCCCGAATACGACGGTGCGAGACCGACGACCGCCTCCTGCGACGCGCCCCCGCCGAATGGGGTTCGGCGCCAGCTGCCGAACTCGCTGCCGTCGGCGTCGTCAAACCACCAAATCCACTCACCGGTCGGGTCGATCGACGCTCGGTGTGTACCGGCCGCGCGGTCGGTGATCTGTTCGGTAACTGCGGTATCCCGATCCCAGCTGTAGATCTCGAAGACACCGCTGGCATTGCTGACGTACACGTTGCGCGACGGCTGCGCCCACGCCCAGATCGGCAGGGTCATCCGGGCGGCTCGGAAGCGGGCTTGCCAGTCGGGCTCGGAACTCATGCGCCAAACGCACGGAACGCGCGCGCCCATCGACGTCCGGGCCGCTTGCTGTTTTGCCAGGCGAGCGCGCACAACGGGCACGCGTCGCGCGGTGGGCGGTCGAAGCAGGCGCCCTCGACCACCAGCTCGGCGCCGCAGTACGCGATCGTGACCGACCCGACCGACAGACGAGGCGGGGGATACCCGTGCTTCACCTCACCGACGTTCAACCACGTCGAGATCTGCGAATCCGGGTGCGCGTCCACGGTGCCACGGTACGTCAGTCGTGACTGGTTCGTCCCGTCTCGGATACTGTGGCGCGCATCGTCAACAGGCATGTCCCTCAGCACAGGACCGGCACTGTGAGCCTGACCGGATGACCTGCCAACTCGTCGCGCTCTGCATCGATGCGAACGACCCACTGCCTCTCGCGCGCTTCTGGGCCGGGGTCCTGGGCTGGAAGATGGCAGTCGAAGCGGACGACGATGTGGTGCTGCTGCCAAGCGATGACACCGGATTCCAGCTGCGGTTCGTTCAGACCGAGCAACAGAAGACAGGGAAGAACGCCCGGCACTTCGATCTCACCAGCACCTCCCTCGCCGACCAGCAGCACACCGTGGCCCGCGCGCTCGCACTTGGCGCCCGGCACATCGATATCGGCCAGGGCCCGGACGCCTCTCATGTTGTGCTCGCCGATCCCGAAGGCAACGAGTTCTGCGTGATCGAGCCGGGCAACCAATTCCTCGCCGACTGCGGATTCATCGGCGCAGTTGCGTGCGACGGTTCGCGACAGGTCGGGTACTTCTGGAGCGAGGCGCTGGGCTGGCCTTTGGTCTGGGACCAGGATCAGGAGACCGCGATTCGCTCACTGCATGGCGGTCCGAAGATCACCTGGGGAGGGGAAGAGCCGACGCCGACGGCCGGGAGGAACCGATTCCATTTCGACCTAGCGCCGACCGCCCCAAGCGATCAGCAATCGGAAATCGAACGCCTCCTCCGCCTCGGTGCCTCGCTGATGGACGACGGACCGGTACCGGACGGCCGGGTACGCATGGTCGATCCCGATGGCCAGGAATTCCGGGTGCTGACCGCCCGGTAGGAAATGGCCCGGACATGGGTCGGGGTGGCGGGATTTGAACCCACGGCCTCTGCGTCCCGAACGCAGCGCGCTGCCAAGCTGCGCTACACCCCGATGGAACGCCCGAAGTCTAGCGGACCCTCGCCACGGCCCCGCCGACCGCAAGACCGGGCCGACGACCTCAGCCGACGGCAACCAGCGTGAGCAGCGAAGCCTCGGGCGGGCAGGCGAAGCGCACCGGCGCGAAGGGTGACGTACCGAGGCCGGCCGACACGTGCAGCCAGGTGCCGTCAAATCGCGACAGCCCGCGGGCTCGCCCGCGATCGAGGCCGCAGTTGGTGACCAGCGCTCCGTAGAACGGAACCCGCAATTGCCCGCCATGCGTATGACCGGCCAGGATCAGCGAGCAGCCGTCGGCCGCCATCCGCGACAGCACCCGCGGTTCGGGCGAGTGCGTCACGCCAATCGTCAGTAGCGAACCCACATCGATCGGCCCGGCGACGTCGTCGTAGTGGTCGCGATTGATGTGCGGATCATCGACACCCACGAGTTCGATCGGTCGGCCGTCAGCCTTCAGATACCCGCGGGCGTTCGACAAGTTCAGCCACCCGGCGTCCGACATGGCATCGCGCAGCTCACGCCACGGCAACTCCGGCCCGCCCGGCCGGGCGCCATCATCGGCAAACAGATACCGCGCTGGATTCTTGAACACCGGCGCGAGGTAATCATTCGAGCCGAAGACGAATGCGCCAGGCCGATCGAGCAGGGGCGCGATCGCATCGAGAAACACCGGCACCGCGTCGAAGTGCGCGATGCTGTCGCCGGTGTTGATGACGAGGTCGGGCTCGAGTGCGGCGAGGCTCGCGATCCAATCGCGTTTCCATGTCTGCCCTGGCGTCAGATGCGCGTCCGAAAGATGCAGCACGCGCAACGGACTCGAGCCGCGCGGCAGCACCGGAATCTCCACGCGCCGAAGCTGTGGCGACCGCCGTTCAACACCCGCGCCGTAGGCCACCGCGGCGGTGCCGGCGGCAAGAACGCCGAGCGGGACAGCGGTGAGTCGGCGCATATGACTTAGTTTCGCAGACGTCTCGATGAGAGACTGCGCTGCATGTCGACCTCCACGAATGACGCCGGGCTGAAGAGCCGCCTGCATGCTGATCTCACCGTTGCCATCAAGGCGCGCGACGAACTGCGCACCGCCACCCTGCGCATGGTGCTCTCGGCGATCACCAACGAGGAAGTATCCGGGTCAGCCGCGCGGCAACTGTCGGACGACGAGGTGCTGAAAGTGCTTGCGCGCGAAGGGAAAAAGCGGCGTGAGGCGGCGGAGGCATTCGCTGCCGGCAATCGCCCTGAGCTGGCTGCGCGCGAACAGGCCGAGGGCGAAGTGATCGACGAGTACCTGCCTGCCCAGCTGTCGGACGACGAGTTGCGCGCGTTGGTCACGCAGGCGGTGGCAGAGTCGGGCGCGGCGGGTCCGCAAGCGATGGGCGCCGTGATGAAGGTCGCCAATCCGTTGGTCGCGGGTCGGGCGGACGGCGGGCGGGTCGCGGCCGAAGTGAAGCGACAGCTCGCCTAGCCCTGACCCGACGCCTGACAGCCCTTAGTGACTGGGCGTGGGGGTCGGGCTCGGCGTCGCCGTCGTTGACGCACTCGCCGACGGGCTCGGAGAGGCCGACGGGCTGAGGCCGGGCGGCAGAGACTCCGGCGGTATGTCGGTCGGCGTCGGCGGTGCCGGGGGAACGCCACTGCTGATCAGGAGCTTGACGACCTGGCCTGCGTAGACGACAGTGCCGGCGGCCGGATCAGTGCTATCAATCTTGCCCTGGGGCTGGATTGAGACGACCTGGGTCGCGCCGGCGATCGGCGTGACCACGAGACCGAGCGCGGTCAGGGTCGGAGTCGCGTCTACCGGGTCTTGACCCACGACATTCGGCATCGTGATCGGCGGACCGCGCAACACGAGATCGGGCGCAGCCTGGAACGTCTCGATCGGCAGATTCGCCAGCGCGGCCTTCATGGCGAGCTGCCAGATCGGGCCGGGCAGCGTCGCGCCGAATACCCGCGGAATTACCTTGCCGTTGACGGTAATTCCGCGCATCGGCGTCGTTGAATCGGGGTTGCCGACCCACACTGACGCGGCCAGGTTCGGCGTATAGCCGCTGAACCATGCGTTCTTGTAGTTGTCATCGGTGCCAGTCTTCGCAGCGGCCGGCCGACCGATGTCGAGCCCTGCGCCGGTGCCACCCGGGAGCAGCACGTGCTGGAGAAGCGACGTCACGCCGTTGGCGATGCCGGGGTCGAGCACCTTCTTGCAGTTCGGGCCGGGCACGTTGCGCAGCTTGGTGTCGACGTCGCCCAGCAGCACAGTGACGCCGGTGATCGCTTGCGGCGCGCAGAAGGTGCCTTGATTGGCGAACGCGGCGAACGCGCCGGAGACGCTGAGCGGATCGACCGGTTCGGCGCCGAGCACGAACGACGGCACCTGATCGAGGTCACCGCCACTTGCTTTGTGGACGCCGAGTTCTTGGGCGATGGTGATCGGCTCGCATAGTCCGGTGAGTACCTCGAGCTGGGCAAAGTAGGTGTTCACCGAGGCGGCGGTCGCGTTGACCATGTTGAACGTGCCGCCCTCGGCCGCCTCGGCGTTTTGTGGTTGCCAGTCGTTGGTGGGCAGCCCGTCGCAGGTGGTGGTGCTGCCGGCCTTGATGTCGATCTTCGGCGGTGCCTTGATGGTGAGACCGGTCGGCAGCTTCTTTTCAAGGGCGGCCGCGAGCACGAAAACCTTGAACGTCGAACCGGCGTTGCGGCCGAGTGAGCCGCCATGGTTCACGCTGTCGGCGGCGAGGTTGAGCTCGGTTTGCCCAAGCCCCGAGCCGTAGGCACGATCGACCGCCATTGCCTTGATAGCACCGGTTTTCGGGTCAACCATGTCAATCGCGGCAGCCAGCCCGGCGTTCTTCGACGGGTCTGGTGGCACGACCGTGTCGACTGCAGTCTGCGCCGCTGCCTGCGTCGCCGGATCGAGCGTCGTGGTCACCACGAGGCCGCCGCGCCTGAGCAGGTTGGCGCGGTCATCGACCGTGGCGCCGAACTCCTTGCCGTTCAAGATGTCGTGCACGACGTAGTCGCAGAAGAACGGCGCGGTCGCGGTCGAGCAGCCGTTCGGGATGTCGGACTTGTTGAGATCGAGCGGCGATTGCTTGGCTGCGTCGATCTCGGTCGCGGTGTAGGAGGCCGGGTAGGTCGCGAGCATGCGGTCGAGCACGATGTTGCGTCGTACCGTCGCATTGAGGGGGTTGAGAATCGGGTCGAACGTGCTGGGGTTGTTGATGACCCCGGCCAACAGCGCCGATTGCGCAAGTGTGAGCGACGTGACCGGCTCGCTGAAGTAGTGCTGCGCGGCCGCCGAAATTCCGTAGGCACCGCTACCGAAGTAGACCGTGTTGAGGTAGTCCTCGAGGATCTGGTCTTTGGTCAGTTTCTGTTCGAGGGCGAGTGCGTACCGCGCCTCTCGCAGTTTGCGCGACAGGTTCTTCGCGCGCGCCGCGCTTGCCCCTGCAGTGTCGTTGTTCTGCGCGCTCGTTTCGACAAGTGCTTGCCGCACGTATTGCTGGGTGATTGTCGAGGCGCCCTGCGCCGCTTGGCCGCTCGAGCTGTCTTTCACCAGTGCGCGGGCGATGCCCTTCGGGTCGACGCCGTGGTGTTCGTAGAAGCGCGCATCTTCAATCGCCACGATCGCCTGCCGCATGATCGGCGACACCTCGCTGAGGTTAACCGACTGCCGGTTTTCGTAGTAGAAGGTGGCCATGGTCGTGCCGTCGGCAGCCTTGATCACCGACCGCTGCGACAGCGGGGGAGTTCGCAGCTCCGGGGGCAGCTCGGAGAACGTGAGCGTGCCGATCGCATTGCGGGTGGCGATGCCCGCTCCGCCAACCGCAGGCAATGCAACCGCTGCCACCAGGGCACCCGAAACGGCCGAGAGGACGACCAGGAACGCGAGCCGCACCACCGCGCCGCCGAACCCAACTGGTGCCCTCGCCATTCCTGCAGGGTAACCGCTCGGCGTGGTCGGGGCCTCTGACCTGCGGCGATCCGCGGCGCCAAGCGACGGCCGGCGGCCGATCCTGCGCCGGGTGGCACGTGTGCCGGGGCAGCGGTATCGGCCGAACGGCTGCTTGATCGTCCACCCGGCCCAATGTGAATCGGCCAAACGGAGGCTGTGCCCGCTCGGTCACTGTCCGTACCGTCGAAGAGGTCGGCGCGCATCGGCTCTCAGGTCCGAGCGCAGCTGTACGGGACACCGAAGGAGGGGCTCCGATGGCCTGGACTACCGAATGGACGACCCAAGCGGGTTGCCGCAACACAGATCCTGACGCCTTGTTCGTGCAGGGCGCAGCGCAGAACCGCGCCAAGGCTCTGTGCTTTGGCTGCCCAGTCAGGGCCGAGTGCCTGGCCGACGCCCTCGACAACCGTGTCGAGTTCGGCGTGTGGGGCGGACTCACCGAACGCGAACGGCGCGCGCTGCTGCGTCGTCGTCCGAATGTCTCGTCGTGGCAGCGGCTGCTGAGCACTGCGATGAGCGACTTCGAGCGCACGATCGCGAACAACTACGCGGCCGACGAAACCTACTCCGCCGTCGGCTGAGCGGGCTGACACACCGCGGCACCCAGCTCACGAAGACCAGCAAGATCGTGGACGTCGCGAGCGAAGGCCCGTACGGACGCGAGCTGCACGTTGGGGTGCGCGAGCGAAAATCCGTCGACGCGTTTCTTCTCGGTTGCCTGCACGCTCATGCGTTCGGCGTGGACGCGCAGGAGTCCAGCAGCAAGTCGAGCGTCATTACCGGCTAATTCGTCGAGGACGTCTGCGGCTGCGGCGGCGTGTGTTGCGCTGATGCGCGGCACGGCGGTTTGCTGCATCCGGTTCACGACGACACCTGCGAGTGGCATCTTCTCTTCGACCAGTCGGTCAACGAAGTACGACGCCTCGCGCAACGCGTCGGGCTCGGGTGCGGCGACGACGACGAACGCGGTGCCGGGCGCGCGCAGCAGTGCGGCGGTGGCGTCGGCGCGTTCGCGCAGGCCGCCGAACATGGTGTCCATCGCGGCGACGAAGGTTTGCACGTCGGTGAGCAATTGGGTGCCGAGCAGCTTGGTCATGGTCGCTGTGAGCAGACTGAGGCCTACATGCACGACCCTCGCGTAGCCGCGGCCACCTGCTTTCGCGGGTACCAGCACCATGCGAATGAAGCGCCCGTCGAGGAAACGACCTAGGCGCTTCGGCGCGTCGAGAAAGTCGAGGGCAGAACGCGCGGGCGGAGTGTCGACGACGATCAGATCCCATTGCCCTGATGCGCGCAGTTGCCCGAGCTTCTCCATCGCCATGTACTCCTGGGTTCCGGCGAAGCTTGACGACAGCGATTGGTAGAACGGATTCGCGAGGATCTGCGCGGCCTTCACCGGCGTCGTGTGCGCTTCGACAACTTCGTCGAACGTTTGCTTCATGTCGAGCATCATGGCGTGCAGATCGCCCTTGACTCCGGCGACCTTGCGCGGCACATTGTCGAGCTCTTTCAGGCCGAGTGACTGCGCCAGTCGTCGGGCCGGATCGATCGTGAGCGTCACCACCCTGCGACCTCTCTCCGCCGCCCGCAGGCCGAGAGCGGCCGCCAACGTGGTCTTGCCGACACCACCCGAGCCACAACACACGATGACCTTGGTCTTCGGGTCGTCGAGAAGTGTTTCGATATCGAGCGGATTCACGCGGCGCCCTGCTCGCGCAGCCGGCCGGCGAGGGCGTAGATGCGACCGACGTCGGTGGTGTCGAGATCGGGGAGTGTGTAGATCGGTCGGTCGGGCGCGCGCAGCTTTGCTTTGAGCCGGCGTTCGGTGCTCAGTTGTTCGGCGTGCTCGGCGGCTTCAAGTGCCAGGCCGGCTGTCACGTCATCCTCGGCCGGGAGGCCGGCTTCTTTCAGCCCACGCGCGAGTGCGGCCAGATCGATCGTGCCGGCGCTGGCCGCTTTGAGCAGGGCCGTCGGCAGCAACGGTTCGTGCGCACGATTGACGATGATCGCGCCGGTCGGGATCTCGTGCGCGTGCAGTTCGGCGATGGCGTCGAGCGTCTCCTGCACGGGCATTTCTTCCAATGTCGTGGCCACGTGCACTGCCGTCTGCGGCGACCGGATCAGCCGCATGATCGATTCGGCCTGCCGATTCACCGGCCCCACTCGCGCGAGGCTGGCGACTTCGCTGTTCACATTGAGAAAGCGCGCGATGCGACCGGTAGGTGGGGCATCCATGACGACGGCGTCGTAGACGTACTCGTCAGCGACCCGTCGTCGGGTAGCTTCATAAGCCTTGCCGGTGAGTAGTACGTCGCGCACACCAGGCGCGATCGTGGTGGCGAACTCGATGCCACCCAATCGGCGCAGACCGCGCCCGGCCGGCCCGAGGTGGTAGTACATGTCGAGGTATTCGACCAGCGCCTCTTCTGGATCGATGGCCAAGGCGTAGACGATGCCGCCGTCAGGCGCAGCTGCGACGCGGCGTTCGGCATACGGCAGTGGCGGGCAGTCGAACAGACGAGCCAGACCCTGACGACCTTCACATTCGACGAGCAGGGTGCGTCGTCCGCCGGCTGCAAGCGCCAGCGCCAACGACGCCGCCACGGTGGTCTTGCCCGTGCCACCCTTGCCGGTCACGACATGCAGGCGGACGCCGTCCCAGTCGGTATCGACACCGTGTCCGTTGTCGCCGGCATGCGCGTGGCTCACCAGCCGAGCGTAGTCGGGAGCTGAGCACGGGCGGCGCGGGCTAGGCTCGCGGCCATGACGAAATGGGAGTACGCGACTGTGCCGCTGCTTGTTCATGCGACCAAGCAGATTCTCGACAACTGGGGTGACGACGGCTGGGAGTTGGTGAGCGTCGTGCCTGGTCCGAACTCGGAGCAGCTGGTCGCGTACATGAAGCGCGCGAAGGCGTCATGAGCACACCGCAGGAGCGGCTCGCCGAGCTGGGCCTCACGTTGCCGGCGGTCGCCAAGCCGTTGGCGTCATACGTGCCCGCGGTGCGCACGGGCAACTACGTCTATACATCGGGGCAGTTGCCGTCGGTCGCAGGTGTGCTGACATGTGTGGGCAAGGTCGGCGAAGGCGCGGACGCGTCGGTGTCACCAGCCGATGCGAAGGCAGCGGCCAGGGTTGCGGCACTGAACGCATTGGCCGCGATTCACGCTGTTGTCGGTGACCTGTCGTCAGTCGTGCGGGTCGTCAAGGTGGTCGGGTACGTCGCCAGCACGTCCGACTTCGGCGGACAACCCGGTGTGGTCAACGGCGCGAGCGAGCTGCTTGGTGAGGTCTTCGGCGGTGAGGTCGGCGCGCATGCTCGCAGCGCGGTCGGCGTCGCCGTCCTGCCTCTTGATGCCCCTGTCGAGGTCGAGGTCATCGTCGAGGTCAGCCCCGCCTGAGTACGGCAGCAAGATGCCGAAGTCGCGTGGTTGCTATCTGGCGCTTGTGGCGCCAGAATGGCGCCATGCCAAGTATTCAGATCAAAGATGTCCCCGAGCAGACGCACGCGGTGTTGCGGCAGCGCGCCGCGGCGGCCCACCAATCACTGCAGGAGTATCTCCGCGCACGACTGGTGGAGGAAGCCAGCCGGCCAACATTGGATGAGATCCTCGACCGGGCGGGTGGGCGTGCCGGTGGGTCGGTTCCGTTGAAGGCAGCAGTAGCGGCGCTGCGATCTGACCGTGCTCGTCGTTGACGCCAGTGTCCTGGTCGTTGCCCTCGCCGACGATGGACCAGACGGCGATCAAGCGCGGGCCCGGCTTCGCGGCGAACAGCTCGCGGCTCCCGAACTGATCGACGTGGAAGTCGCGTCGGTGCTGCGACGGCAGGTCCGGCTCGGCGCAACCGCACCTCGTCGTGCAGAGCTTGCTCTAGGCGACCTTGCCGCTGCGCCGCTGGCGCGCGCGCCGCACCGACCGCTGCTTGCCCGGTGCTGGGAACTGCGCGACAGCCTCACGATCTACGACGCAACCTATGTCGCACTGGCAGAGACGTTAGGTGTCGACTTTCTCACCGGCGACGTTCGACTGGCTAACGCCACCGGACCGCTCTGTCATATCGAAGTATTCGGACGGAAGCACTAGGGCTCGACACGGCACATCCGACTCTGCCGCGATGACAGACGTCGGGGCAAGGGCCGGTGACCTGGCTCGGTGACTTTGCTTCGTCTCAACGACCAGGTGGCCGCCTTCTAAGCGACCAGTGAGGCGGTGGTGTTCCCGCGCGATGGCCCCGGGTCACGGTGAGCGTTTCAGCGGGGGCCGGCACTCAACCTATTGGGCGGCTGGACAGTCGTAGGGAGGGAGATTTGACAAGGGAAGCATTTGCGAGAAATCGACGCGGAGTTCACGCGGTACGCCGAGGCGGCTACGCCGCGGCTGCTGCGGTTCGCGCATCAGTTGTGCGGCGACCCCTTACAGGCGCAGGAGCTCGTCCAGTCCGCTCTCGTGAAGACGTGGCTCTCGTGGCGACGAATTCGCAACGAAGACCCCACGCCCTACGTCCGTAAGGCCATCCTCAACACGCACCTGTCAGCGTGGCGCCGGCTGCGACGAGAGGCGCCGGGGCCCGTACCGGAGTCCGTGCAGGCTGCGGACGAATCGGCGGGCGAACGTGACCGGCTGCGGCGTGCCCTCGCCGCGTTGCCCCCGCGCCAGCGCGCGGTGGTTGTTATGCGCTGGTTCGAAGACATGTCCGAACGCGAAGTCGCCGAAGCCCTCGGCTGCAGCATCGGCAGCGTGAAAGGCCAGTCCTCCCGCGGCGCCGCAACGCTGCGGGCGCAGCTCGGCACTCGGCACGCCGACGAGTCCGCCACCTTCGGAACGGAGATGTCATGACTGACCTCGACGAGCTTGTCGCAGGTTCGCGCGCATCAAAAGGGTGGGACGTCGAGTCGCCGCCCGATCTGGTCGCCACTGCGCTGCGCCGTGGCCGCCGCCGCCGTCGATGGCAAAGCGTGACCGGCGGTGTGGCGGTGGCGCTGGCCGCCGTCACAGTGCTCGTCGTGACGGGACACCGGGCGGATACAACGCTGCCGACCAGCCCTGCGACCGCAGTTGGGCCGACCGGCCCGCTCACTTCGGCGCAAGCCACCGCAGTCAATGAGGACGCTAAGGCGCTCGACGCGTGGGAAGCAGTGGGCGCGGACAGCAGCATCATCGTGCTGGAAGGGACGTTCAGCCCCTGGAGTGTCCCGGTCGTCAATAGGCGCAGCAGGCCAGTGCTCACGATCACGAAGGCGGATCCAGGAAGCCGCTCGATCGTGATCCCCGTTGGTCCGGAAAGTGATCCATGCTGGAATTTCGATGTCCTGCCCGTCGAGTCGCCCCACGGTGTCGTTCTCACAGTGGTGAATCGGCCCGTCACTAAAGGTGCGAACAGGACCTGCTCGACGGGCAAGGAGCCAATGCACAATCTGATCGTCACGCTGCGGTCCCCGCTCGGAGACCGGCTCGTGTTCGACGGCGCGACAGGAATCCGGCTGCGACCCGACATCTCTAAGTGAAGAGCACCCGTCGAGAAATGTCGTCCTATCCATCCGCTCACCTTGACCTTTCACGTCCTCGTAAGCCAGAAGCATTGAAGAACGTTCTCGGCACCCGACCGGTCCAACACACCCCCGCAGACCGCGTCGTTGCCGCACCGAAATCGCACTCTCTTGCCGCAATGACGCGCGTTGGATCGTGCCGATGAGCATGCGTTCCACAGACCAACTTTGACGTGCGGCGGCGAAGTCTGAAGCCGGCTCGCTTCGGCCTGAACGCGCTTTCGTCCGGACGGCGAGACGGGCAAGCTGGCGGCGGCAATAGGGTGGTCGCCATGACTGAAGCCTTGGACCAGACCGCGCAGGACCGGCTCGCCGAAGCGGGCAAGTTGTTTACCTCCGACCTGTCGGTGGCCGAGTTCACTCTCCTCGAGCACACCGGATTCGAGCCGGTCGAACTCGTGATGGGTGTATCGGTTTTTCACATCGGCTTTCAACCGGGCCGCGGCATGCAGGCCGGCGAATACCAGGTGCTGTCGCAGGCGATGTACACCGCGCGCATGAACGCGATCAACCGGCTCATCGCCGAAACCGTGAAGGTGAACGCAGACGGTGTGGTCGGGGTCAAGCTCGGCTACCGTCCGCACAGCCAAGACTCGATCGAGTTCACCGCGATCGGCACCGCGGTGCGCCGGGCCGATGGCAACGGTGCGGGCTATCGGCAACCCGGTGGGCATCCGTTCACCAGCCACCTCGACGTCAAAGAGCTCTACCAATTGCTCAACGTCGGTTGGTGTCCGGTCTCGTTCGTGCTCGGTACGTGCGTCTACCACATTGCCGTGCAGGGCATGATGCAGACGATGCGCCAGATCGGCCAGAACGTCGAACTGGCCCAGTGGACCCAAGGCTTTTACGACGCCCGCGAAATCGCGATGGCGCGCCTCCAGGCCGAAGCCGAACGCGATGGCGGCCAGGGAGTAGTCGGCGTCACCGTGTCGACGAGTGAATGGGTCTGGGGCGGCCACACCCTCGAGTTCTACGTCGCCGGCACGTCGGTGCGCCGCATCAGCAACGAGCGCGGTCAACTGCCGTCGTTGGTAGTCCCCACCGGCTGACCTGGCTGTTCGATGTGGCGGGCTACGCTCGCCAGCATGCCGGACGCCGACCAGCCGCCGCCGTCCGCTGCTTTCCCCCAGTCCATCCCGATACAGATGCCGCCGCCAACCGCAAACATGGTGGCCCGGGCTCGAGCATTCGCCGACGCCCGCGCACCCGCAACATCAGCGGCGGCGTCGGCGACCGTCATGCTGCTGCGCGACGGCGCCGATGGGCTCGAGGTGTTCATGCTGCGGCGGCATTCGGCGATGGCGACGTCGGCCGGTCGACACGTGTTTCCAGGGGGCCTGGTTGACGCGGCCGACTATGGCAACCGCACGGCCGATGAGGCTTTCGTGATCGCGGCCATCAGGGAGACCTTCGAGGAGACTGGCGTCTTGATGGCAACAAGCAACACGGGCCAGCAGCTCGACCTCGAAGCCGAACGCATTGCGCTCGTCGCCCACCAAACCACGTTCGATGACGTGCTCGCGCGACACAACCTGACGGCCGAACTCGACGCGTTACGGCCGTGGTCGCACTGGATCACCCCGCTCTACGAGCCGCGCCGGTACGACACCCGCTTCTTCGTCGCCCGCGTGCACGACGGCATCGATACCCGCGAGGTCGCCGGTGGTGAAGCCGACCTCGCTGCGTGGGTGCGGCCCGCAGACGCACTCGCCACCGCAGACGTCCTGCTGATGCCGCCCACCGAAGTGACCCTGCGCGAACTGAATACGTACGAGTCGGCCGCCGCCGTTTGGGCGGCCGCATCGCAGCGACCGGTGACGCCGATACTGATCGCCATCGACCTCGACACGATCCCGCCGCACTTCGTGATCGGCAGCCCATGACCGCGACGCGCGTCACCACCCGCGCGTGGCTCGTGCGCGCCGACAATCCGTCGCCGATGACTCTCGACGGCACTAACACCTGGGTACTCATCGAACCCGGCGGTTCGCGCGCGGTCGTCGTCGATCCAGGGCCGGACAACGCCAGCCACCGTGACGCGGTCATGGCGACTGTCGCCCTCGGCGGCGCCAACGAGATCGGGGTGGTGTTGCTGACGCACGGGCACCGCGACCACGTCGACGGCGCGCCGTCGCTCGCGGTGCACGCAGTCGCGCCAGTGCGTGCCGCCGTCGCCGGTCTCTGTTCGCCCGGCCAGCGACCACTGGTCGATGGCGAGCAAGTCGTCGTCGACGATCTTCGGCTCGAGGTCGTTTCGACGCCCGGCCACACCGCCGATTCGATCTGCTTCACCCTCGACGCCGACCACGCGTTGCTCACCGGCGACACGTTGCTCGGCCAGGGCAGCACAGTGGTCGCCCGACCCGACGGCCGCCTCTCTTCCTACCTCACGAGTCTGCGTCGACTACGTGCACTGGTCGACGAACGCCAGCTGCGCGTCGTCCTGCCTGGTCATGGGCCGACTGTTGATGACCCGAGTGCGCTGATAGACGGTTACCTGGCACATCGCCTCGACCGGTTGGCGCAGGTGCAAGCGGCCGCGCGCGACGCGAGCACTGTCGACGAGGTGCTCGTGGCGGTGTATGGCGATGTGGAGCCGGCGTTGCAGTTCGCAGCCCGCTGGTCGTTGCTGGCGCAACTCGACTACTTGCGCGAGGCGGGCGAACGCGTGCCGCCAGAAAACCCTACGGAATAGGGGTTATTTGGCTCGCTTGGTCAATCCGTCGATGTCGCGGATGACGACCGCGCGCGGTTCGATGCGTAACCAACCGCGGGCGGTGAAGTCGGCCAGCGCCTTGTTCACCGTCTCGCGCGAGGCGCCGACGAGTTGGGCGAGCTCTTCTTGAGTGAGGTCATGCGCGACGTGCACGCCTTCAGCCGTCGGTTCACCGAACCGGTCGGCGAGTTGCAGCAGCGCCTTCGCTACCCGCGAGGGCACGTCGCTGAAGACGAGGTCGGCGAGCACATCGTTCGTGCGTCGTAGCCGTTGAGCCAACGCCTGCAACAGCAGGACGGCGACGTCCGGGCGCCCGGTGATCCACGGCCGGAGGTCTTCGTGCGCAAGGGAGGCGAGCACGGTGTCGGTGACGGCGACTGCGCCGGCGGTGCGCGGCTTGGGATCGAACAGCGACAGCTCGCCGAACATCTCGCCCGGCCCGAGCACCGCCTGCAGATTTTCGCGACCATCAGGGGCGGTTCGGGCCAGCTTAACCTTGCCCTCGATGACCGCGTAGAGCTTGTCGCCCGAGTCGCCTTCGTCGAAGATCACGTCGCCCCGGGCGAACTGCTCGTGCCGCATCGCGCCGCGCAATGCCGTGTCGGCGTCGTCGTCGAGCGCAGCGAACAGCGGCAGGTTGCCGAGCACATCGTCCACGCGGCTGATTCTCACACTGTTCGCAGCCCCGAGTGCAGGGAGACCGCGAACCATCGGAGTGTTGACGTTGCTCTAGCTACCGCAACACTCCGATGGTTGCCGGGTGGCGGGGCGACGAGACGCCGAAGAGCTGGTTAGCGGCGGGCGGCGAGGGCGCGGCGGTTGGCCGCTTCGCGCTGATCTGCCGGGAGAGCCACCAGGCAGAGTCCTGGGTCTTCGCGGTAGCGCGCGATGAGTTCGTCGGTCGAACCGGAGATGCGCCGATGCAAGGCGGTCCGGTAGGCCGACAGTTGCACCTCGGCGCTGGAGAGGTCGCGCGCCAACGTCTCGTTGTGGGCGTCGTCGCCGGGCCGGCGTTCGCGCTCCCAAAGCCCGGCGAGGTCGGGTAGCGGCGGGATGTCTTCGGCTTGACTCACGGTGACCAGCACCTGGCGGCCGCCATTGAGACGGGCTTCGGCCAGCACGTTGCCTAGGTTCTCGACCCGCGCGCCGTCGGTGTCTCCGGCGCGCACGACGTCGAGTCTGGCCTGGATGATCCGGCGCCAGTACGAGACGCGGTTCTCCTCTTCGGCCAGCGCAGCCCGGTAGGCGCGGAGGTCGCCAATCGAGAGGTGGTCGAAAGAGGAGTGGCGCTCAGGCGTGCGGCGGGGGCCTGGGCGGCCTCCGCGGTCAGCGCTGGCGCTCACGATGCCCCGATCTTTCACTGGATAGGTGTGCTCTGGCGTGGCTGAGCGACGTTTTTGCTGCTCAGTGCGCATCGGCGGGAGTGGCGGGGGGCTTGAGGGCATGTCACCCGGACAGGTCAATGCCGGGTGGCGCGTCTACGCTCGGATCCGTGCCTGCCCCGCTAGCTGAACCGCGCAAGCCGGCGGGCGGGCGTCGCTCGCTCGACCCCACACGACGGCGTCGCTCCTTCGACGACGAATCGCCGACCGCGTTGGTACGCAGAGCGCGGGCGATCAACCGCGCATTGACCGACCTTTACCCCGACGCGCACTGCGAGCTCGACTTCGCCAACCCGCTGCAACTTCTCGTCGCGACGATCCTGTCGGCCCAATGCACCGACAAACGGGTGAACATGGTGACCCCGACATTGTTCGCGCGCTACCCCACCGCGGCTGACTTTGCGGCCGCCGATCGGGCCGACATCGAGACGATCATCATGTCGACCGGCTTCTTCCGGGCGAAGACCACGTCGATCATTGGGATGGCGGCCGCGTTGTGCGCGCGCTTCAAGGGCGAGGTGCCGGCCCGCCTGAAAGACCTCGTCACCTTGCCCGGCGTCGGCCGCAAGACCGCGAACGTGGTGCTCGGCAACGCGTTCGGCATCCCCGGTCTGACCGTCGACACGCACATGTTGCGCCTGACCAATCGGTTCCGCTGGACGACATCGGGCGATCCGGTCAAGGTCGAGGTCGATGTCGCCGCGCTGATCCCGCGTAAAGAGTGGACGCTGCTGTCGCATCGAGTGATTTGGCATGGACGACGGGTGTGCCACGCCCGTAAGCCCGCGTGCGGCGCGTGCGCACTCGCGCCGTTGTGCCCGTCATTCGGCATCGGCCCGACCGACGAGGCGACCGCGCGCAAGCTGGTCAAGACCGGCCCGGTCGACGCGCTGCTGTGAGCGCACCCGGCCTCAGGCGGCGCGCCTGGCTGACGACCGCAGGGGTCGGCGTCCTGCTTGTGGTGGCGTTGCTGGTGAATCGCGCGACTGCCAAGCACACGGCGTCGTCGCCGTTGCGCGCATCGTTGGTGGCCGCCGCCGGGTTGCCCGATTGCCCGACCACCACCGGCACGGGCGCGGTCACGAACGGCCTGCCGGCGCTGACGTTTCCGTGTCTTGCGCAGGGTCCGAAGGTCGCGCTGTCGAAGCTGCGCGGGCCGGCGCTGATCAACATCTGGGCCGGGCCGTGTGAAGACTGCAAGATCGAGGCGCCGCAGCTGCGGGCGTTCGCTGTCGCGGCGCGTGGGCGGGTGACTGTGCTCGGCGTCGTCGACGGCGCGTACAACGGCAGCGAAACCTGGGACGACGCCCTCGACGCGGCGCACGGACTCGCACTCGGCTACCCCTCGGTGTGGGACGCGCACGGCGACCTCGTGCAATGGACCCGCGCGATCGGCATTCCGGTGTCGCTGTTCGTTCGCGCCGACGGCACGGTGGCGTATCGCAAGGTCGGCCGAGTGGCAGTTGGCGAACTCGAAAAGCTCACCTCGCAATACCTCGGCATTGACGTGCCCGCGTCATGACGGCCGCCGCCCCGCCGCCGTGGTTGATGCCGCTGATCGCTGCGGTCGACGGCCTGACCGCGCGCGACCTGAGCCGCATCGAGGCGCCGGCTGAAGGTGGTCGCGAAAGCGCGGTGCTGGTGCTGTTCGGCGACGGCATCGACGGCCCGGACGTGTTGGTGATCGAACGCAGTGCGGGCTCGCGTCAGCACGCCGGCCAAGCCGCGTTCCCCGGCGGTGCAGTAGAGCCGGACGACGACGGGCCGGCCTCGACGGCATTGCGTGAGGCGGCCGAAGAGACCGGCCTTGATCCCGCCGGTGTCGACGTGTTGGCGACGCTGCCGTCGTTGTGGCTGCCGCCGTCCGGCTTTCATGTGGTGCCCGTCCTTGGGTGGTGGCGCGCGCCCTCGGCCGTGTCGGCGGCCGACCCGGCCGAGGTCGCGGCGGTGGCGCGGGTGCCGATCGCCGCACTCGTCGACCCGGGCAATCGGTTTCGCGTGCAGCATCAGAGTGGGTTTGTCGGGCCGGCGTTCGCCGTCGGTGACCTGCTGGTGTGGGGCTTCACCGCCGGATTGCTGTCGCGGTTGCTTGAACTCGGCGGGTGGGCGCGCCCCTGGAACATGAGCGACGTGCGCGATCTGCCCGCCAGGTAGCGTGAGGTCAGTGAG
>OLLJ01000256.1_pt1 | contig 20550 bp, 18 predicted proteins | sample 1604521 | NCBI WGS metagenome assembly OLLJ01 (sample SAMEA104055714, study PRJEB20765) | soil metagenome | isolation source: soil
GACCCCCCGCGCACCCGCCAGGGCCCGCTTACCCTTGCTGCCTTCCGGCCCTGGGGGGGTTCGTGGGATGGACGCCACGCGAGGGGTCTGGCGCCGAGTGTAGTGCGGCGCGCCGACGGCGCGCCGCCCTCCGTCAAGCCTGTGCACGCGTACCGACCGGCCGATCTGGCCGGGCCGCTGCCGCGGCCCGGAGTCGGATAACCTGCTGCGCGGAGGATTCGCATAGTGGCCGAGTGCGCACGCTTGGAAAGCGTGTAGAGGGAAACTTCTCGCGGGTTCAAATCCCGCATCCTCCGCCAGACCACAGTTACTTGAGTCGGCGGACGTCCCTAGATGCCAGTTGCAGATTGAGCACGGCAAGTTCTTCGGCGATAGCCAGCAACGCGTACCCGTGTGCTGCTGTGTAAGGCGCATCCTCTCGCCCGGACGCGTCGGCCAAGAGGTACTCCGCCTTCGCGGCGTGGCTTGAGGGCGTCGTGAGGTCGCGCCGCAGGCGGTCGCGAGCCCCAGCGCCTAGGTCGATGGGGTGGTCGAGACCCAGACCGAGACCCAGACCGGGCACCGGAAGTGGCGACGCGGCAAGCGGAGCGTCGCCTACAAAACGACCCGAGGCGTCGGCGTCCAATCTGATTTGGACTGCGGCCGCAGCCGTATGCCCTGCGCGCGCGACCGCTTCGGTCGCAGCAGCAGATGCCGCGATCACCATCGCTTCTGCAATCGCGGTCGCCTCGGCGGCGACGTCGGCAGCGGCGCGAGCCGCGGTGTCGGCTGCATCCTGTGCCGTTTGTCTGGCGCGCGCAGTCGCCTTGTCGGCGGCAGCGGTCGCGGCTATCACCATCGCGTTTGCGGTCGCGGCGGCTTCGGCGGCGAGCTCGGCCGCAGCGGCCGCCGTCACTACTCCGCCGACCGTGTTTCGTGCTCGTTCGGCCGCGGTTGCCGCGGCCGAAAACGCGGCCTTGACCATTGCCCGAGCGACAGCATCGGCTTCAGCGACGACTCCGGCGGCAGCTTCCGCTGCGACGTCGCTTGCGGTGTCGGCCGTGCGTCGTGCTTTCTCGGCTGCCCGCGCCGCTGCCTCGGACGCCGCCACCACCATGGCCTGGGCAGTCGCGAGGGCTTCGGTAGCGATGTCGGCCGCGGCCTCGGCGGCGATCGCTTCGGCGGCGGTCACCGCCGCTTCCTGAGTTGCGGCCGCATGCTCGTCGGTTTCGGTGGACAGTAGGGCGGTCTCAGGCCGAGTCGCGAACGGCATATGCGCAACCTTCTTTTGAAATGCACCGCAATCCTGCAAAAGTAAGGTTGCCCTGTGAATGCGGTAGTGCTGATATCGACCTTTGAGCAGGCGCTCTTGAGGTTTCGCCGTTGCGAACCACCTACCTCGACCACCTGAAGAGCGCGCTAGAACACGCGCACCCGTCCGGTCGGCCCGCAAGTACCTTGTCCGGCCGCTTTGCTCTGCTGCTGTATGCGAGCAGAGCAGCTCTGCTGCTGTGGAGGAGCAGAGCAAAGGAGCCGAGAGGTGCTCCCGGTTTGCTTTGCTCTGCCGCACATTCACAACAGACCTGCTCTGCCGCACATTCACAACAGAGCAAAGGCCGCGGAACAGTGATCGGCAGCGCGACGGACGCGCCGAAAAGCGCCGAAGAACGCTGCGGCTAGCCGGTAACGTTGGGCGAATGCGCGACAAAGGGGTGCGGCGGTGCTGCTGACTCACGTCCTCGCATTTGCCGGCGCCGCGTTCCTGCTGGCGATGGTTCCGGGGCCGGCGACCGCCGTCCTGCTTCGGCAAACCATCAGGCACGGACGCCGGCGAGGCGTCGCCACCGTCGCGGGTATCGAGGCCGGCGTCCTGTTCTGGGCGCTTACCGCCGCCGTCGGCCTAAGCGCCCTTCTGGCCGCGTTGGGCGTCGCCTACACCGTGCTGCGCATCGCCGGCACGATCGTGCTCGTCGGCCTCGGGGTGCAGGCGCTCGTGCGAGCGCGGCAAGAGAAGGACCTGCCAACGGACGACGAGGCACGCCGAAATCCCGGAGTCGCGGCCGAACTGGTGGCAACCGAGGCCACCGAACCGCAAGGCGGCAGCGCCCGAGCCTTCCGGGCCGGGCTCCTCACCAACCTGGCCAATCCGAAGGCCGGCGTCTTCGCGATCTCCTTCATGCCGCAGTTCATTCCGCGGCACGAACCGGTGCTTCCGGTCAGCCTGTTGCTGGCCGTGGTCTGGATCATCTGCGACGGCACCTGGTTCCTGACGTTGACCACCGTGGTGCACGCGGCCCGCCGCCTCCTCTCCCGCGGAGTGGTCCGGCGGCGGCTCGAGGCGGCGTCCGGGGTGGCCTTGGTCGGGTTTGGGCTCAGATTGGCGTCTCAGCAGCGATAGCCCCCGCTCAGCAGAGGTAGCCAGAGGTAGCCCGAGACCCATGGTCATGGGCGAATTCTCCTGCTACCGTGATCGGCGGTCGAGGTTCCAAGTACGTGTTCTCACGCCCGCGGAACGTCAGCGCGGGCCTTTCGTGTCTATGAGCGGGATCGCCGCAAGACCGAGAAGCCCACGCCGGCCCGGTGGCCCGCGCGGTGCGGACCCCGAATCCTGTTGAGGGAGAGCACGTGACGCAAGGTGTTGTGAAGTGGTTCAACGCGGAGAAGGGCTTCGGCTTCATTGCCGTCGAAGGCGGCGCTGACGTCTTCGTTCACTACTCGGCAATCCAGTCCGACGGCTACCGCAGCCTCGAAGAGAACCAGAAGGTCGAGTTCGACATCACGCAGGGCCCGAAGGGCCCGCAGGCGGAGAACGTCCGTCCCGTCTGATTTAACCGTCTGAGTCAGCGCCCGGGTGGTCCGCACGAGTCCGTGCGTGGCCACCCGTTCGCGTTTCGTAAGACGCGATTCCCGCACGGCCGCCACCGCGCGCCGATGATGGACGCATGGACAAGTGGGGCGAAGAGTCGCCGTCGCCCGAGCGAGCTGAGGTCGCCGACGCCGCACCCCTCGACGCAGCAGCCCCCGAGCCGCACGGCAGTCCAGTCGGACGCCGAGTGGTGCTGGGCATGCTCGGCCTCGGCACCCTGGGTGTGGTGTTCGGCAAGCAACTCCAGGACGTGCAGAGCAAGGTGCTCGAGCCCATCACCAAGAACGACCCGACCGGGTTGAGCGATCTGATTCCCGACGCCAACCGGTTCAGGTACTACAGCATCACCGGCTCCGAGCCGAGCCGCACGGCCACCGACTACACCCTCCAAATCGACGGGCTGGTCGACCGGCCGGCCACCTTCAGCCTCGCCGACCTGCGTTCGATGAAGCAGACCAACATCGTCAAGGACTTCCAGTGCGTGACCGGCTGGCGGGTGCTGCAAGTGCATTGGTCTGGGGTCGCGCTACCCGATCTGCTCGATCATGTCGGGGTCAAACCCGAAGGCAAGGCCCTGACGTTCACCTCTTTTGACGGCGCCTACACCGAGAGCCTCACCCTCGACCAGGCCAGACGTCGCGACGTGCTGGTCGCGTTGACCATGCTCGGCGCGCCGGTGAGCCGCGACCACGGCGGCCCGGTGCGCCTCTATGTCGCCCCGATGTACGGCTACAAGTCCTGCAAGTGGTTGGGCGGCATCACCGTCGTCGACTCAGTGGTGCCGGGCTATTGGGAGAACAACGGGTACGACGTCGACGCGTGGGTCGGTAAATCGAACGGACGTAGCGATGACGCGCCGACCAGTAGCTGACTTCCTCCGCTTCACCCGCGGCGAACGCTGGGTGCACAAGACCACCGCGATCCTCATGACCATCTGTTTGGCGACCGCCGCGATTCTGTATATCGACCCGCTATCACGTATCACCGGCCATCGCGCCTTCGTCGAATGGATCCATGTCATCGCCGGCATCGGGTTGCCGATCCCGTTCATTGTCGGCCTGCTATCCAAGGCTTTCCGAGCCGATGCGCAGCGACTCAACCGCTTCACCCGCACCGACTGGCGCTGGTTGCGTAGCCGCACCCGCCGACGCGATCGGCTGCCGGTCGGCAAGTTCAACGCCGGCCAGAAACTGAACGCGAACTTCCAGCTCGGCGGCATTCTGGTCATGCTCGGCACCGGCACGATCATGCGGTTCGCCAACCATTGGCCGGTGTACTTGCGCACCGGCGCGACCTTCGTTCATGACTGGCTTGCCTACGGTCTGCTCGCGGTCGTCGTCGGACACATCGTCATGGCCAATCGCGACCCTGATGCCTTGCGCGGCATGCGCACCGGCTACGTCCCGGCCGCATGGGCCAAGCGTGAACACGCGGCCTGGGCCGAGCGTGAACACGCGGCCTGGGTGGCCCGCGAACAGGCGCGCGCGAAGGCGACCGACGCCAGCTGATCGGCGTCCGGCAAGATCGTTGCTATGCAAGAAGAAACGTACGGACCTGACTGCACCGTCGACGTGCGGCGGGCGGTCATGTTACACCGGTGGGACACGCTGACGTTTCTGCATTGGTCGTACGAGCCGGACGTCGTCGCGCGGTTGCTGCCGACGCACCTCACCCTCGACACGTTCGAGGGCAAGGCGTGGGTCGGGCTGATTCCGTTCAACATGCGGGTCCGGCTCGAACACACGCCGTCGGTGCCGTGGGCGTCGCGATTCTGCGAAACCAATGTGCGCACGTATGTGCGCGACGAGCAAGGCCGGCCGGGCATCTGGTTCTTCTCCCTCGATGCGTCACGACTCGGCGCAGTCGTTGCGGCCCGCGCGACGTTCAGGTTGCCGTACATGTGGTCGCACATGTCACTGCAGAAGAACGGCAACACGATCGCTTACACCTGCACCCGCCGTTGGCCAGGCCCGCGTGGTGCTTCGAGCAAGGTCACCATCGATATCGGGACGCCGTACCTTCCCGCGGAGTTGACGGCGCGCGACCATTTCCTGACTGCCCGCTGGCGGTTGTTCAGCATCTCCGGAGACTGGCGGCGCTACGGCGATGCGCAACACGATCCGTGGGTGCTACACCGCGCGAGCGTTCGCGAATGCGACGACCAGCTTGTGGCCGCGGCCGGATTGCCCCAACCGGTCGACGGGCCGCTGGTGCACTACTCGCCAGGAGTCGACGTGCGCATCGGGCGGCCTCGGCGGCTGGTGTAAGCGGCGCTTGCGATAAGCGCTTGCGGCGCGCGATCGGCCGCGGCTATCGTGCGATCAGCCCATCGAGTCGAAAGGAGACGGCCATGACTGTTTTCGTCGTGCCCACCTTCCATTCGACTTCGATCGGAGCAGTTCGTCATGTCGTTGCTGCACACGCTCGGGTTTGACGACGCGAGAGCGCGCGAACTCGACGCACTGATTTCCTCGTTTGGCAAAGAGCTGGTCCCTGCGCGCGTTTCGCGCGTGGATCGTGGCGCGCTCACGGTCTTGACCGATGGCGACACCGGCACAACAACTGTGCGGGTGCGGTTGGCTGGCTCGTTTTTCCACGCCGGCCGCAGTAACTCGGCAGATCAGCTCGGCACACCCGCAGTTGGTGACTGGGTGGCCCTCGACGGCGAGACCGCGGTCGCCGTGTTCGATCGTCGCTCGATGTTCGCCCGGCTCAGCACCAGTGGCGAGGCGGTCGCCCAGGCAGTCGCGGCCAACATCGACATTGTGTTCGTCGTCGTGCCGTTGACGGGCAGATGGCGGCCGCGACTGGTGCAGCGGTGCCTTGCGTTGGCTTGGCAATCAGGGGCGACACCTGTCGTGCTGTTGACCAAAATCGATCTCGCGCGTGCCGGCGACACCGGCGGCGCAGGCGCCGACGACGGCGCAGACGATGTCGATGAACGCATCGACGCGGCCCACGCCGAGGCGGTCGGCGTCGAGGTGCACGCCATAAGTTCGACCACAGGTGTTGGTCTCGACGCACTCGAGCCGTACCTGACGCCAGGGCAGACGGTGGTGATGATCGGTCCGTCGGGGTCCGGCAAGTCGACGCTCACGAACGCGCTTGGCGCTGGCGTGGTCGTCCAAGAGACGGGAGCCGTGCGCGACGACGGCAAAGGGCGGCACACCACCACCGCGCGCGAACTGATCGTGCTACCCAGTGGGGCGATCGTGATCGACACGCCAGGGCTGCGTGGCGTCGGACTCTGGGACGCCGACGACGGCATCGCGCTCGGGTTCGCTGACGTGGCCAAACTCGCTGCTGACTGCCGGTTTGCTGATTGCGCGCATCACGGCGAACCCGGCTGTGCGGTTCTGCGGGCGATCAGCGAGGGCGATCTCGAGGCATCACGGCTGGCCGACTACAAGAAGTTGCTTCGCGAGCAACATTGGCTCGAGCTCCGTCGCGATACGAGGGCGCGCGCGCAAGAACACGCGCGCGCAAAGGTGTTCTATCGCGAGATCCGACGCCAACCGCATCGGTGACCCTCAGGCCGCCAACCCTCGGAGCGTTAGCGCTGCTATAGCGACACCAACGCTCCGATGGTTCAGCCCGGACGGCAGGCCGGCTGGGCTCGTGGCGGGTAGGTCGTCGCGAACCCTCGGACTGGTTCGAGCTGAGCTAGACGAGTTGGCTGAGCTCCTGCGACTTCGCCGCGACCACGCTGGCCGCGCCTCGAAGTCCGGCAACCGCGGCCGACGACGAGCGCGCTGCGCTGGCCACCGCCGCGACGCGTGCGCTGATGTCGGCAGCCGTCATGCTCTGCTGCTCGACCGCGCTGGCGATCGTGGTCTGCTCTGAGTCCATCAGTGCAATCGACTGCACGATCTCTTCGAGTGCCCGCGCGGTGGCGACACTGTCGGCCTGAATGGCTTGGATCATCGCGGTGATGTCGCCGGTGGCTTCGCCGCTGCGCTGCGCGAGGCTCTTCACCTCACCAGCGACGACGGCGAATCCCTTGCCGCTTTCGCCAGCGCGAGCTGCCTCGATCGTGGCGTTCAACGCGAGCAAGTTGGTCTGGCCGGCGATGGAACTGATGAGCCGGCTGACGTCACCGATGCGATCGCTTGATTCGCTCAGCTGCGCGACCAGACCTGTTGCTGACTGCGCCGACCGCACCGCGGCGGCGGTGTTGCCTACCGCGGTCGCTGCACTGCTGGCGATTTCTTGAATGCTGTCGGTGAGCTGGTTCGAGCCGGTGGCAACCGCGTTGGCCTGCTCTGATACTTCGCTGACCGCGCCGGTGAGTTGGTCGGCGAATACCGAACACGATGCGGCGGTGGAGGCGAGTTCGTTCGCGACCGAGGTTAAGATGCGCGCACGTTCACGCGCGGTCGACGCATCGGCCCAGCTGACCACGAAACCGTTGCCGAGTTGGTCGATCGTCACGTCGGCATGCGCTTGGCCGTGCAGCGTTTGGGCGCTCACCGTCGTTGCGTAGGGAAACGTGTGTTTCCCCGACGGCACCGCAGCAAGCGCAGCACGCAACGCGACACTGAGTGCGTCGCCGTGCTTCAAGGCGGTGGCGGTGTTCAACTTCCGCGCGGCCGCGTTCTCGAAAACGATCTGCCCGTTCTCGTCGGCGACGAGCACGCACGACGGCGCCTTCTCCAGCCCCTCGTACACGTCGAATCGCTGCAGCGCGGCAAATCTCGCGTCGATGTGCACGCGGCGCCGAAGCGAAGCCATGTCGTGTCCGTCCTCGTGCGGAGCCGAAGAGTCTCTGCGAATCCTTTTCGGCACGGATGTACCGCAAGATGAGCCAAACGGACTAGACAAGATCTCCGGGCGGCGTAGGCGCCGAGCGTCTAGGTTCGTATCTGGCCAGCGCCGGCACCGCCAGCCCAAGCAGCGCGACGACCACGACGCAGGCCACGCCGCCGCTGATCGCGCTGAAAACCGGGCTGGTCGCAGCCGCCACCGCGCCAGATTCAAGATCGCCCAGGCGTGGGCCGCCGGCCACGACGACGAAGTTGACGCTGCTCAGCCGGCCGAGCAAGGCGTCAGGCACCACTTGAAGCAAGATCGTTTGGCGGAAGACGGCGCTGACCATGTCGGCTGCCCCGGCCACCGCGAGCAGCACGGTCGCGAGCGCGAGCGAGCGGGTACTGCCGAAACCGGCGACCGAGCCGCCCCAGATTGCGACCGCCACCAGCACGGCCATGCCCTGTCGGCGCACATGCTTCAGCGGCCCGGAAAACGCCGCGCCAAGCAAGCCGCCGATCGCCGGGGCCGCGTACAGCAGACCGACGGTCCGAGAGCCGCCGCCGAAGTGGGTCGCCGCCAACGCCGGGAACAGCGCCCGCGGCATGCCGAAGATCATCGCGTTGAGGTCGACCAGAAAGATCATCGCGATCACCGGCTGATGCCGCACCCACCGCAACCCCTCCGCGACCGCGGCCAGCCCGGGGCGCGCGCCGCCGCCGTCCGGTGGCATAGACCGCAACCGGGCAACCGCGTACAGCGCGAAGACGAACGTTGCCGCGTCGATGGCGTAGGCAGTCTTGAGGCCGGCGGTCGCGATGATGACGCCGGCCAGCAAGGGTCCGACCGTGCCGCTGAGTTGGAACGACAGCTGGGTGAGGGCGGTCGCGGCCGGCATGCGGTCGACAGCGAGTAGCCGCGGGATGAACGTCACCCGCGCGGGCTGGTCGATCGCAAACAGGCAGGTCTGGAGCGACACCAGCAGGTAGAGCAGCCACACCTGCCGAAGATTCAACGCAGCTTGGACGGCGAACGCGACCGAAAAGAGTGCGAGCCCCGAACTGGTGATCAGAACGAGCGTGCGGCGGTCGAACGCGTCGGCGAACGAGCCCCCGAGCAGACCAACGACGATCATCGGCACGGCGACCGCGAGCCCAATCCCGCCGACCGCGAACGACGAATGCGTGAGTTGGTAGACCTGCACCGCGACGGCGACGGTGGTGATCTGATTCCCGATCGCCGAGAGCGATTGGCCGGTCCAGAGCCGGCGGTACTCGGCTGATTCGCGCAACGGCGTGATGTCGGCCAGCAGCCGTCGTCCGCCTCGCTTGATGTCAGCCACGGATTGATCCAACCGCACCCATCGGCTTCGATGAGGTGCGCGCGCGGGCTACGGCACAATGGCGCAGAGCTATCTACCCCTACTCGACTGAGGGCGCCCGTTGTCGGTCATAGACGAACTGCTTGAGAACAACCGTCGGTATGCCGAAACGTTCGTCGGCATGGTGCCGATCCGCCCGAAGAAGCGGTTGGCCGTCGTCGCGTGCATGGATTCGCGCATCGACGTCCATGGAATTCTTGGTCTTGAGGTCGGCGACGCCCACGTCATTCGCAACGGTGGCGGCGTCATCAGCCCCGACGTGATCCGGTCGTTGACGATCAGTCAGCGAGTGACGGGGACGCGCGAGATCATCCTGATTCATCACACCGATTGCGCGAACCTCGGCCTCGACGAGATGGCGTTCAAGGCGCAGCTTCAGGCCGAAATCGGGTTCAAGCCGGACTGGTCGTTCGATTCATTTACCGACATCGAAGAAGACCTGCGGCAGTCGGTATTGCGGTTGCGGTCGAACCCGTTCATCGCCTACACCGACCGCGTGCGCGGCTTCATCTTCGACGTCGCCACCGGTCGCCTAGGCGAGGTGCTTTAGCCGGAATTTGGGGGCAATGGATTTGTTGCGCAGAGTGGTGCACCGCCTTACGCTCAGTGTCGGGTTCAGCCAGTAGCCCGCGAGCCGCAGGTGAAGTCCCCCAGCTACTGGAGGCGATCGATATGACGGCGAGTGACGACCCGCAGGTGCCCAGCCCGTCGGAGCCATTCGATGCCTGGCAACGGGCGAGCGCGGCACTACGCGCGGCCGAAGCCAGGGGCGCTACCCATGACGAGATCGTCCGGCTGTCCGAGCAAGTGATCCGGGCCCGCAACGCGCTCACCCTCGACCGCACAAACGCCGGCTGGAACCCGCCCGACGACGTCCTGCGGCACCTGATCGGCGACGAATTTCTGCTGACGCAGCGCGACGATTCGAGGCCGGTCGCCCGGCCAAGGCCCATGAGCTCAGCTCGCGGCGACGCCCACGAAGACAGCCCGCAGACCTAGGGACCCGCGCAGGCGCGCCTTTCCGCCGTGCGCGCTGCCCTCGCCGTCCGTCATCAGCAAGTTGACAATCGAAACTCGACGGAACTGCGGCGGATGTGATTGCATGGCGCTCATGATGTGCGCCACCTTGCGACTCGACCCCTTCTGGGTCGGTCGGCGCGCGCATCATTTCGACCAGCGCTGTCGCTGACCCGCTGGCTCGCCGTCTGACGTCAACGTCAGTGGCTAGCTCGAACGAAAGCCCGTAAATCGCCTGCGGCATGGTGTGCCCGGCTGTCTACCCCCTTGAGCAGTGTTCATCAATCGTCTTTGCCTCCCTGAAGGGATCATCATGAGCGACGCCTGGAGTTTCGAGACCAAACAGATCCATGCCGGCCAAACTGTCGACGAGAGCACCCGCGCCCGCGCGTTGCCGATCTATCAAACGACGTCGTACACGTTCCGAGACACCGACCATGCGGCGGCACTGTTCGGACTTGCCGAGTTCGGCAACATCTACACCCGCATCATGAACCCCACCCAGGCGGTCGTGGAGGAGCGCATCGCGGCGCTCGAAGGTGGCGTCGCCGCGCTGCTCGTGGCGAGCGGTCAATCGGCCGAAACCCTGGCGATCCTCAACATTGCAGGGTCGGGCGATCACATCGTGTCGAGCCCAAGCCTGTATGGCGGAACCTACAACCTCTTCCACTACACGTTCCCGAAGCTTGGTATCGAGGTCTCATTCGTTGATGATCCCGACGACCCCGACTCGTGGCGTCGGGCCGTACGACCGAATACCAAGGCTTTCTTCGGTGAGTCGCTCGCGAACCCAAAGAACGATTTCCTCGACATCGAGGTCGTGGCCGCCATCGCGCACGAAAACGGGGTGCCGCTGATCGTCGACAACACCGTGCCGACCCCGTACTTGCTCAGGCCGTTCGAGTGGGGCGCCGACATCGTGGTGCACTCCGCAACGAAGTACCTCGGCGGGCATGGGACGGCGGTCGGTGGCGTCATCGTTGATGGTGGCCGTTTCGACTGGGCGGCGCACGGCGACAAGTTCCCTGGCCTGACGACACCTGACCCGAGCTATCACGGCGTGGTGTACACCGAGGCCGTTGGCAACCTCGCGTTCATCATCAAAGCGCGGGTTCAGCTGCTGCGCGACCTTGGGCCAGCGATTGCCCCGTTCAACGCGTTCTTGATCGCCCAAGGCCTCGAAACGTTGTCGCTGCGCATTGAACGCCACGTCGCGAACGCGCAGAAGGTGGCCGAGTGGCTGGAGAAGCGCGACGAGGTCGATCGCGTCGTCTACGCCGGGCTGCCGTCGTCCCCGTGGTACGAACGTGGCAAGAAGTACTCGCCACGTGGCGCGGGTGCGATCGTCTCGTTCGAGATCAAGGGTGGCCTTGAAGCGGGCAAGCGGTTCGTGAACGCGCTCGAACTCCACAGCCATGTCGCGAACATTGGTGACGTGCGTTCGCTGGTGATCCATCCCGCGTCGACGACGCACTCTCAGCTGAGCCCCGACGAGCAGGCCGCCACCGGCGTCACCCCTGGCCTGGTTCGGCTCGCCGTCGGCATCGAGGGGATCGAAGACATCCTGGCTGACCTCGACACCGGTTTCCGCGCGGCGAAGGAAGCCTGAGTCTGATGTCGACCGCGGGTGGTCTCCTTCCGGCATCGGGTGCCTGGCGTGAAACTACGCCGGCATTTGGCGTCGTGGGAGACCATCCCGGCGACAGGCAGTTCGCTGATCTCGGCAGGTTCGCCCTGGAGCTTGGCGGTCAACTACCGCACGTGCGAGTTGCGTATGAGACCTGGGGAACGCTGAACGCCGACGCATCGAATGCGGTGCTGGTGCTGCACGCGCTTACCGGCGATTCGCATGTTGTCGGTGACGCAGGTCCCGGGCATGCGACGGCCGGCTGGTGGGATGGCCTGATTGGGCCGGGCGCGCCGATCGACAGCCGGCAGTGGTTCGTTGTGGCGCCGAACGTTCTTGGCGGTTGCCAGGGCACTACCGGCCCCTCGTCGCTGCGCCCCGACGGTCAGCGGTATGGCTCGACGTTTCCCCGCATCACGGTGCGCGATCAGGTCGCGGTCGAGGTTGCTCTTGCGGCCGAGCTTGGCATCGATTCGTGGGCCGCGTTGATCGGTGGCTCGATGGGCGCGATGCGGGTGCTCGAATGGCTCGTCGGCTATCCCGGCACGGCGTCGTCCGCACTTGTTCTTGCTGTCGGTGCCACAGCAACCGGCGATCAGATCGGCACCCAGGCGGCGCAGCTGCGCGCGATCACCGGGGATCCGCGGTGGCGGGGCGGCGACTACTACGCTGCGGCGGCTGGCGAGGGACCGCACGTTGGTCTCGGGCTCGCCCGGCGCATCGCCCACCTCACCTACCGCAGCGCCGACGAGCTGCAAGCACGGTTCGGCAACGCGCCGCAAACTGGCGAGAACCCGTTGGGCGGCGGGCGACTTTCCGCCGTACACGACGGACGATTCGCCGTGCAGTCGTACCTTGATCACCACGCCGACAAGTTGGCGCGCCGGTTCGATGCCGGCACTTACGTGGTGTTGACCGACGCGATGAATACGTACGACGTTAGCCGCAACCGAGGTGGCATCGCTGCCGCGTTATCGAGAATTCAGGTCCCGGTCGTTGTGGCCGGCGTCGATTCCGATCGGCTGTACCCGCTTGTGCTGCAACGCGAGCTCGCGCAGCTGATCCCACGCGCGATAGGCGGTCTGCGGATCGTGCACTCCGACTACGGTCACGACGGTTTCCTGATCGAGCGTGACGCCGTGGGCGACCTCGTGCGCGAAACGTTGGCGATCTCCGACCGTGCGTCGGGTGCGACTCGCTAAGCGAGGCGTCATCACCGTGCGCCACGCCCGCAGCACATCGAATACCAGCCGCAAGACAACAAAAACCCCTGACCCTGCAGGTCCGTCCGCAGGTTCAGGTTTCCGATCTCTTGCGAGATGACAATGGCGGTGGAGGTGGGATTTGAACCCACGGAGAGCTTTCACCCTCACACGCTTTCGAGATGCGTCTTGGCACGTTCAGCAGGATGCCCGGACATCCATACCAGCAGGTCAGGGGCTTGCGCGTGCGGACCGGAACCGCCAGATCTGAGTACGAACTGAGACCAAAACTGAGACCATGCTCGCCTGGGCAAACACGCCCGACCATCGGACCCGGCGGCAGGGCGCTGTGCTCGCCGGAGCACCGGCTGTCAGCCTCTAGTCTTGGCAGTCGAGGGTCGCCGCGGGAGACGCACCGATCGATGAGCGCGGGAGGAGCATCATGGCCAACCGAGTCAGCGTTGCTCCCGAAATGCTTCAGTGGGCCCGCGAGCGGTCGGGCCGCAGTGTCGAAGACTTCGCCGGTCGATTCCCGAAGTTGGCCGACTGGGAGGCGGGCGAGGCTCAGCCGACAATGCGTCAGCTTGAGGACTACGCCCTAGCGACGTATACGCCCGTTGGCTTCCTGTTCCTTACGGAACCGCCAGAAGAGAAGCTGCCAATCCCTGACTTCCGTACGTTCGGTGACAAGCCGATCCTCACGCCAACCCCGGACCTTCTCGACACGATCTACGCCTGCGAGCAGCGCCAAGACTGGTACCGGAGCTACGCCGAAGACCACGGCGCTGAGTCGGTCGAGCTAGTCGGAAGCTTCAACGTGAACATGAATGTCACAGATGCGGCAGCAACACTTCGCGATGCTCTGGGATTCAACCTCGCCCGACGAGTCGAGTTCTCGACTTGGACCGACGCGCTCGGCGGCTTGCGTGATCAAGCCGAGGACGCGGGCGTGCTCGTGATGATCAACGGGGTCGTAGGCAACAACACGCACCGCAAGCTCAACCCCGACGAGTTTCGAGGCTTCGCCTTGGTCGACGATCTGGCGCCGCTAGTGTTCGTCAACGGTTCGGACACGAAGGCTGCGCAGATTTTCACGATGGCTCACGAGCTAGCGCACATCGCGCTCGGCGAATCGGCAGTGTCGAAGCCCGACCTCGGGGACGTTGAGGTCAGCGGAACCAGTGAACGCTGGTGCAATGCAGTAGGAGCCGAGCTATTGGTGCCCGAAGCTTCGCTGCGCGACGAGTATGTCGTCGGGAGCAACCTCACTGCTGAACTCGAACGTCTGGCTCGTTACTACAAGGTCAGCACCCTGGTGATCTTGCGACGTGTGTTCGACGCCGAGTTAATGACGAAGGCCCGGTACCGCAGCGCCTACAGCGAAGAACTGGCCCGGATTCTTGAACTTGGTACCGGCAAGGCGCCTGGCGGAAACTTCTACAACACTCAACCAGTTCGGGTGAGTAAGCGCTTCGCGCGAGCGCTGATCTCGGACACCATCGAGGGTCGCACTCTCCACAGAGACGCGTTTCGGCTTCTCGGGTCGAAGAAGTTCTCGGCGTTTGAGGAGCTTGGCCAGCGGCTCGGGGTCGCTTGATGTACCTGATCGACTCCGACGTGTTCATAGACGCCAAGAACCGTCACTACGCCTTCGACATTGTGCCTGCGTTCTGGGACTGGCTCGTCCAAGCTCACCAGGCCGGCATCGTCTTTACTGTGCAGAGAGTGGCCGACGAAGTTCTTGCTGGCGGAGACGAACTGGCCAGTTGGATGAAGGCGCAGCCACCATCGTTTCGGCTCGCCGTGGGCCCCGACGATCACGTCGCGCTGGCTGCGGTGGTGTCGTGGGTCAACGCCGCTGGTTACACCTCAGCAGCGGTCTCGACCTTCTTGGCTGCAGGTGACTACTTCTTGGTAGCCCAGGCCATTTCGCTTGGCTACACGGTCGTCACTCAGGAGACATCCGATCCAGTATCGAAGAAGCGAGTCAAGATTCCAGACGCCTGCAAGGCAATGCAGGTTCCCTGGATGACACCCTTCAAGATGCTGAGTACCGAGAACGCCCGCTTCGTTCTGTGACTGCTTGAAGCAAGACACAACAGACTCTCGTCAGGCGGCAGATTCGAAGCACATCCGATAGACGCCGCTGGACACTGACGATGGCCTACCCAAACGGGTGGCGTTGGCGCGCCAACGCCGCCCGTCGAGCCCAAGGCCTCTAGCGCATCGCGACGTACACCACCAGAACGATGATCCAAGTCGGAGCGATCATGCGCCCTACGATCGCGGTGCACCACTGGACTGTCCCGCGCACTCGGCGGTACATGCGAAATCACCAACCTGAAACGAACCCGACGAACTACTCGCGTCGCTGCCGACCGCCCGAAGTCCGCGGTGCGGCCGTCGGCGGCCGCTTGTTGAGCTGAACGAGACCCAGGCCGGCCGGCTCACCTATCGCCGTGAGGCGCTTGTCCCACTGCAGGAGCCGGCTCATCTGGCACACCGCGACCCACCACACGAACGCGACCACCTGAACGTCGGAGATGGCCTTCGGTGTCGCGGTAGTACCGAGGCTGCCCTCCCGCCAGTACGCGCTTGCGGTGGTGTGCGACGGGTGACTGTCACCGGTGTCCGTCAGCCACGCCGCGAGGAGATCTTTGCTGTCTTCATAGGTCTGAATGAGCTGACCGTACTTGACGAGATGGTCCTGTCCCTTGTTCGCGACCTCAGTTTCGAACAGCTTGGCGAAGTCCGCCGAAGTGACATCCCACCGGCCGTCGATCAGTGCTTCGATGCTTCTCATCCGGCTCTGGTGCGCACGCACCAGGGCAGGCGGTGCCGCATCCGGTTCGTCTATCACCCAGGCGAGTGCGAGCGCATGTTCAAGGGCGGCCCGGCGCAGCGGAGTGGCTTCCGAACCAAGTCCTGCCTCGATGAGCAGCAGTGCTGCTTCGCAGGTGCGCGCGACCCGGCAGTAGAAGCCGTGCGCGTAGGCGTAGGCGTTGTCGTCCATCCCCTCGGGTGGGACGTCGGGCAACTCATCGGTCAGCGCCACGAGAGCAGGCAGGACCGAGCCCAGCAGCACCGCCCGGGTGCGCTCATCAGCCTTGAACTCCTTGCTGGTGGTGGTCATGCAGACCATCCTCTATGTTCGGCGGCGCTTCGCCAGCGCAATTGGGTCGAACCTGTCGGTGGGCCGCCGTACCGTTGAACCATGGGCGAACTACGGATGCGAAACAGGGAGCTGAGGCTCGCCGTGCTAGACACCGGCGCGCTGGCCCGCGACGTCGTGCACAGCTCACGCGGACCATGCCTGACTAGCCTGCTGGTGGCGTTGGACCACGGCGGAGCTCGCGCGTTCATGACTGCGCAGGTGGCCGAAGAGGTCGAACGGCACCTGCCGGACATCGCGACTGAGAGCGATGACCTCGAGCGGGCGTTTCGCCGGTGGCGCCAGCTGTACCTGCCGAGGCTGGTAATCGTCGATGTCCCGCCCTCGTGGGGACGAAACGACCCTCGCATGCAAACGATTCTCACGCGGCACCCGGCTGACGCCGCGGTGGCCCGACTCGCAACAGTCTTGGGCCAGTGTTGGCTGCTGGCTGAGGATCACGACCTCGTTGACACTGTCGGCGCAACCGAAAAATGGATCCCACTCGCGCACGCGTTCGCCAACAACTCGGCCTACGAAGAAAACATGACGGCGGCGATGATGAGTAGCCTCGCTGTCGCCGAGATTGGCTCCGCTCTAATCGGCGGTATCCGACGTCTGCCGTGGTGGGCACAGCTCGGTTTGCTCTTCGCCGGCAGTGCCGGGCTCTTTGAGGCACACCGCCGTGGACACGTCACCTCCGCCGCGAGCGGTATGAAGTCGTTAGCCGGGACTGCAGCAGATACCTACGGTCCGAGCCTGACGATGTTCTTCGAGTGGCTGCGCGTCGGTCAAAACGTCTGCGACGAGCACGAGGTTCTCGCGTTGAGCACCCCGACGCTGGAAGAGCGGACGGCTCGGGTTCTCGCCGTCGCCGATGAGCCAATGACTGCCCCGGAGATCGCGCGCGCGCTCGGCCATCCCGACAGCTTGGCGACCCGGACAGCGGATGTTCGAGCGGTACTCGCACTAAGGCCACGAACCTTCGTGGAGACCACCCGATGGCGCTACCAGTTGGGAGCCGGCCCGTACGGCACTCCGCCGCTGAACGGAGACGAGGTGGCGGCCTACCACTCACGTCGTCGGAAGCACCTCGGCCTGCCCGACTACGGCGGCCGACCCGCTTCCGTGGCAACGGGGCACTGAACGTACCCGTGATCGAGTCTGGGCTAGACCGCTCCATCTCTCGAATGAGCTGCCGGACCCGCGACGTCGGCGAGCCCGTTGACTCCAAACGACTGGCTCGCTGCAGTCACCCGACGCGCAATCCCTGGGGCGCGCCCCCGACCTAGCAGGCCGAAGACCACTCACAAGCCACGGAATGTGCGCCACGGAGCGTCCCGGCCGAGGCCACCGTTTGGACGGCGACTCGCCCACAAGCTGCGGGCCGCAAGTGCGCGCTCAGCATTGACCCGCTCGCCGCGCGTGAGCCGTCCAGCATCGGGCAGCGTTGGCGTGACGGGACGCGCAACGGGGCGGGCTGCGGCCCGGCGGAGTGCGTCGTGGGCGGTCATCATGTCGGGGCGTTCCTGTTGGCGTTCGTCTGCGAACGCTCCGACATCAGTAGTGAGCCGATCGATAACCGACCGGGCGCGGGCTTGCGGCGGCAGTGCGGCTAGTGTGCGCCACTGCCAGCGGTCCTCGGTGAGCCCGCCGCCGTCGAGGTACCAGGTGACGGCGTGCCGGTGTCGGGAGGCCTGTACCAACAATGCATTGGGGTCGGCGCCGTCGGGGACGACGTGGGTTTGGTCGCAGGTGCGGCCTTGTGCTGCGTGGGTGGTGGTGGCGTAGCCGTGCCGGGTGTGCGCGGCGACGTAGCCGGGCTCGAGGGTGGCGTGTTCGACGGTTCGACCGTCGCGGCGGGCGATGGTCATCGCTTTCGTGTTGGGGTCGATCGTCTGCACGACCCACAGCGTGTTGTTGCGCAAGGCGGGCTCGCCTGACGGGCGGTGGTAGTCGTTTTTCTTCAGCAGGATCGGATCCCCGACGGCGTAGGCGACCACGCCGCCGCCGGTTGTGCGGTAGCCGGTGTCGGGGCCGAGCCAGCCGTTCGCCCGGGCCGTCGCGCGGGCGGCGGTGTTGAGTTGGTCGACCCGGTCGCGGCGGACGGCGAGGATCGCCACCGCGTTCGCGCGGTCGAGTGGGTCGGGGTAGCGGGCCACATCCGCGGCCCAGCCGGCGGTGACCTGGTTGACCCGCCCGGGATCGGTCATCGCCACACTCACTTGCCCGTGCGCGGCGTAGATCGCGAGCGCGTCGAACGTGTCGCCGGCCCGTAGCCGCGCGACGGCCTCGCGGTCATGCTGGCGCTGCTGCCGGTTGTTGGTCCGCAGTGTGACGCCGTTGAGCTGCGCGATTTGGCGGGGGTAGGTGTTGCCGGCGGCGACCGAGGCGAGTTGTTGGGTGTCGCCGATCATCCGCACATCTACCCCGACCTGGTTCGCCCACGAGAGGAGGGCGGCGAGGTCGCGGACGCCGGCCATCGAAGCCTCATCGATGATCAGCACGTCCATCGCCGGGGCTCGGCCGCGGCCGATCGCGGCCAGCAGCCCGGCGATCGTGCTCGTGTCCATGGTCGCTTCGGTGCCGAGGTTCGCGGCGGCGGCGGCGCTGGTGGACACCCCGAACACCCGCAGCCCGGCCGCCTCATAAGACATCCGGACCGCGTCCATCACGCAGGTTTTCCCGGAGCCGGGGCCGCCGTCGGCGACGTCGACGGCGTTCCCGCCGGCGAGGAACCGGGCCGCGAGTTGTCGTTGCTCCGGGGTGAATCGCCAGCCCTGGGTGGCTTCGTAGCCGTCCAGAAGGTAGGCGACCTCGACCACCGTGAGCGTGTGCCGGGCCCGCCCGACACCTTGGGCGGAGAGGGCGAAGACGGTTTCTTCGGCGGCCAGGATCGTGGCGGTGGTGTAGCGGGTGGCGCCGGCCAGTTGGCCGGGCAGGCCGGTCGCGTCCGGCAGCCGAATCAACGCCGGTGCGGCTAGGACGGCGGCGACGATGTCGGCGACCTGGGTGTCCGTCCATTCCGGCGGGGCGAGGGTGTGCACGCACCGCCACACGTCCCGCTCGCACACGACCGAGGCGTGTTCGGTCAGCATCGTGTCGAGCTCGGCCGCCCACCACTGGTGGGTCCACCGGCGCGGGGTGTCGGTGTCGACCTGCGGCGGTTGGGTGTCCTGGGCCCAGATCGCGACTCCGGCCGCGTCGGCCTCCGCCGTGACCCTGACCCGGAGCTGGGCGAGGGTTTCCACCACCTCGGCTTTGGGGCCGCGGGTGCTCGCCTCGGCCGCCGCGTCGATCCGGTGACTGCGTGCGCGGCCGGTCTGTTCGGCGTGCGCAGCTTCGGCGGAAATTGCCTGGTGGCGCTTGGAAAACAACGCCTCCGCCTCGGTGGTGACGCCGGCGACCCGCCAGCCCATCGCGTCGGGATCGAACGCCCAGTCGAGCAGCCCGGCGGCCAGGGTTTTGTGCCGGAAGAGTCGTTGCGCGCGGGCGTTCGCCACCGCACCACCGGCCCGCAGCTCCGCCCCGCCGGCGCCGATCGCCCGCCACGCCCCATCGACACACCGGGTGGCGTTGGCGACCATCACATGCGCATGCAGATGCGGATCCCCGGCCCGCGACGTCATCTCGATCGTGGCCGTGCCGACCCACCCTGTGCCGTGGATCCGGGCCGCGATCTGCCCGTCGCCGTGGTGCCCGGTCATCCCGTAGCCGGCGTCGACCATCAGCGCGTCCATCGTCTCGCGAATGGCGTCTGTCCAGGCCGCGAGGAGTGCTTGGGCGTGGTCGGTCTTCGCCGTGGCGACCGCCAGCCCGACCGACTTCGGGGTCTCGAACCGGATCGCATGCAACGCGGTCGCGGTGTCCACCCGCTCCTTCCGCAGCGCCCACGCCGCCTCCCACCCGGTCTTCCCGAACACCGCGTACGGGTGCACCCCAGCCGCGTCCAACAGGAGCGCGAGGTCTGTGACCGGGGCGGTGTGCGCCTCCCCCAACCGCCCGACTTGGCGGACCGTCTGTGCCCACAACCTGCGACGGTGATCCGAGGTGAACAACCGGGCCGCGTCGCCCGCGCTGGCGGTGCCGGCGGCGGCCAGGATCGCCGCGACCACCGGCGCGGCGGACAGTTTCGCCGCCTCCGCGACCCGCAACCTGGGGGCGATGATCCGCTCCCCGGTGCGCGGGTTGACCCCCGAGGCGACCGCGAACACCAGCCCGGCCGCCGCCTGACCGTCGACCGGCTGGCCGACCCGCCACCCCAACATGTCGGGGACCTGGCCGGCGCCGACGAACGTCACCGTCCGCGCGTCGGTCAGCTCGCCGAGCAGGTAACCGACCTGAGCCGACGTCGCGGCCGCGTCGCCGGTCAGGTAGTAGGCGACCTGGGCCGGCGACCGGACCGCCGTGACCCGCCCACTCACGACCGATGCCCCGCGTTCAGCGGGTGGTATCTGCGGCGGCAGCCGCAGATACCCCGGGTGCCAAAGCTCCAGCACTAGCGATCTTGGAGCGGGCCGCGTCAAGATCACCGTCGAACAGCGAGGGGTCCGGCACGGGCCTGCGCTGCGTTGGCGGCAG
>OLLJ01000320.1_pt1 | contig 20143 bp, 18 predicted proteins | sample 1604521 | NCBI WGS metagenome assembly OLLJ01 (sample SAMEA104055714, study PRJEB20765) | soil metagenome | isolation source: soil
TATTGGAAGAGGCCGGTCAGTAAGTGGCAGCCGCCACGAACCGCCGTAGCCAACCCTGCCCAAGACTGATCAGGCACGCCGACTGTGGTTGCGAACCATCGCCCACCAACAGCGCTGGCCAGACGAAGCTGTTGCCGCTGCTGCTATTTCTCGGATTTACCCACCGGAGGCCTGACCGTTCAGATCAGCCCCAGTATCGTTGCCGTCGCGTCGTATTCGCTTGTCGTGACGCCAAGTGCCGCGCTGACCGGAGAACCGCCGGGCCAAGTGTGGCCGCCGCCTTTGACGGTGACGAGTTGGGCGCCACAGGAGTATGTGGTCGTGACAATGTGCGGGGCGATGACGCTGGCAATGGCGTGACCGCAGCCGTCGAGCGCCGCCCAGGCCGCTATGGCGGGGATGGCTGGCGGGGTCGCAGGATAGCCACGGCGACTGTCGGAGCCTCCGCCGTAGGGGTCCAGCGGGTCGGCGTCGCCGTGGACCGCGACGATCCGGATGGGGCGGCAGTCGGGCCGCGGTTCGGTTGACGCCGCCACCGTGACCACTGCCCGGAAGCTGAGTTGCAAGCTGCAGGCCGCGAAGCCTGCCATGTCGCCGCCGTCGCTGATTCCGGCTATCACGATGCGGGCAGGATCGGCGCACTCGGTGGTGACTAGCTGCGTGATCAGCGTCGACAGGAATGCGAGATCGTCGTAGCCGGTCGTGCCGGAGAAATTCCACGATCTCGCCGGGCCGGCGCCTTGGGGCAGCACCGCCAGCACACCCGCGGCCATGGCACGTGCAGGGAGATGGCTCTGCGCGGCAAGCTGTTCGGGGGTCTGACCGTAGCCGGGCAGCGCGATCACCAGACCGAGCCTGCGGTACCCGGGGGCTTCAGCGGGGACGGCGATCAGCGCCCGACGTCCGCCTGGTAGCGCGAGAACCGTCGTGCCCGCGGCGCGACCAGCGCCGCAGCCGACCGACGCGCTTGGGGCCAGGCCAGCAGCCGGTGCGCGCGGTAGCGCCATAGTCGTCGTCGGTAGTAGCCGGGACGATGCGGCTGCTGGCAGCAGGGGCGATGGCCTGGTCGACGGCATTGCGCTGGACGCCAGCGCCGTTGGGAATATCAATGCCGACGCCGTGTCCGGCCCCGGTCGCGCCGTACCGCGGTCGGCTCCGCTGCAGGCCGAGATCGCGACGAGCAACCCGATAGCACCTGCGCCCAGTCGACGGCACACGGTCTCAAGCATCCCCGGCGAGCGCGACCGCGTGCACGGCACCCCTAAACCCAAGGCTTCTCCCACGCCGAGCACGCCACTGGCTAACGCACGCTCATCGGCAGTTGAGTGCGTTCCCTGGTGGGGTCACTCCTCCTTGTGCGCGGCAATCACCTTCGCGGCCAGCTGCGACGGCATGGGCTCGTAGCGCAGGTTCTGTCGAGTAAACGTGCCAGTCCCTTGTGACAACGACCGCAGATCGATTGCGTACCGAGTGATCTCAACCTGCGGCACCTCGGCCCGCACGAGTGTTCGGCCCACACCGACCGGCTCGGTACCGATCACGCGGCCGCGGCGACCGGAAAGATCGCTCATCACCGCGCCGACGTAGTCGTCGCCGACCAGTACATCGACGGAATCGACCGGCTCGAGCAACAGAATAAGCGCAGTCTTGGCGGCTTCTTTCAGGGCGAGCGCGCCCGCCATCTGGAACGCCATGTCGGAGGAGTCGACTGAATGTGCCTTGCCATCGGTTAGCGTGACCCGCAAGTCGACCAGCGGGTAACCCGCCGCCACGCCACGCGCCATCTGTGCACGAACACCCTTCTCCACTGATGGGATGAACTGCCGCGGTACGGCACCGCCAAAGACCTTGTCGACGAACTCGAAGCCGGCGCCTTGGGGGAGTGGCTCGATGTCGATATCACATACGCCGAACTGACCGTGGCCGCCCGATTGCTTGACGTGCCGACCATGCGCGGTCACCTTCGCTCCGAAGGTCTCACGCATCGGCACCCGCACGGCGATCTGTTCGACTGCAACGCCGTACTTCGTCTTCAACCGATCGAGCAAGACATCCGCGTGCGTTTCGCCGATGCACCACAGCACCAGCTGATGAGTCTCGGGGTTCAACTCCAGACGCAGCGTCGGGTCTTCGGCAGCAAGTCGCGCGAGCCCTTGTGACAACTTGTCTTCGTCTGACTTCGACTTGGCCACAACGGCGACAGGCAGCAGCGGTTCTGGCATCTCCCACGCGTTCATCAACAGCGGATTGTCCTTATCGGACAAGGTGTCCGACGTCTCTGCTCGGCTCAGTTTGCCGATTGCGCAGATGTCGCCGGCGATGCACGAATCCACGCTGCGTTGCGTCTTGCCGAGTGGCGAACTCAGTGCGCCGACCCGTTCGTCAACGTCATGGTCCTCGTGTCCGCGGGCCGCCATGCCGTGCCCTGACACGTGCACCACGGTGTCGGGGCGCAACGTGCCCGAGAAGACGCGCACGAGTGAAACGCGACCAACATAGGGATCGGTGGTGGTCTTGACGACCTCCGCCGCAAGCGGGCCAGCCGGATCGCACGACACGGCCGACACTGCCGACCCGTACAACGGCAACACCGCCGGTAGTGGGTGTTCGAGCGGCGAAGGGAACGCGTGCGCGAGCATCTCGAGTACTTCGGTGGTGCCGAGGCCAGTCGTACCGCATGCGCCGAGCACGGGGTAGAAAGCGCCGCGCGCCACAGCCTTTTCGAGGTCTTCGATGACGACTTTGATGTCGATGTCCTCGCCCGCGAGGTAACGGTCCATCAGCGTTTCGTCTTCGCTCTCGGCGATGATCCCCTCGAGCAGTGCATCGCGGGCGGCGCTCGCTGCCGCGAGTTCAGCGGTGTCCGCGTCGCGCACCTCTCGGCGTCCGCTGCTGTAATCGCTGACCTGGCGGCTGAGCAACCCGAGCAACCCCGTCACGGGCGAATCGCTCGGGGCCGCACCTGCGCGCTCCTCGCGGATCGGCAGATACAACGGCAGCACACCGCTGCCAAATGTGATGGTGCATGCGCTGACGACTGCGTCGAAGTCGGCGCGTGGCGAGTCGAGCTTCGTGACCACGACGGCACGCGGCATGCCGACGCGCGCGCATTCTTCCCACAGCATGCGGGTGGCGCCGTCGATGCCGTCGACTGCCGACATCACGAAAAGCGCCGCGTCGGCGGCTCGAAGGCCAGCCCGCAGGTCGCCGACAAAGTCGGCGTAGCCCGGTGCGTCGAGAAGGTTGATTTTGACGCCGTCGTGTTCGACCGGCGCTAGCGCGAGGGAGACCGATCGCTGGTGGCGTATCTCGGCGTCTTCGAAATCGGTGATCGTGGTGCCGTCTTCGACCCGCCCCGCTCGAGGAATCGTGCCGGTGGCGGCGAGCAAGGCTTCGACGAGCGTGGTTTTTCCGGCTCCGGAATGGCCGACCAGCACCACGTTGCGAATCTGGGCTGGCTGGACGGCCGCCGGTGCTCTGCCGGCGGCTCCAGCGGGACTGGTCATCTTGTCTGACATGAGTCACGCCTCCTCGAATCGAGGGCTTTAGACATTGACTCTCCACCCGCGCGCGAGCGTTCACAAGAGGGCGGCTCGCTACGATGGCGGCCGGTGTCTCGCGGAGACGAAACGGACGGACATGCTCAAGCGTGCACGGCTTCCGCTGCAACGTATTCTCGGTCCGCTCGGCGCATCGTTGGCACACCTCGGCGTGAGCCCCAACGTCGTCACCGCCATCGGCTCGGTCGGGGTGTGCGTCTCGGCATTGGTCTGCTACCCGCGCGGCTGGCTGTTCTGGGGCTCTTTCGCCATCACCGTGTTCGTGCTCTCCGACCTGGTCGACGGCGCGGTGGCCCGGGCGCGCGGTACGGCTAGCCCCTGGGGCGCGTTTCTCGACTCCAACCTCGACCGTGTCGGCGATTCGGCCATCTTCGCCGGGCTGATCTGGTGGTTCGTGCGCGATGACCAGCCGGTGCTTGTCGGGTTGAGCATCTTCTGCTTGATCAGCGGCAACCTGGTGTCGTACACGCGAGCGCGCGCCGAGGGGCTGGGTGTGCGCGCAGATGTCGGCATCGCCGAGCGCACCGAGCGCACCATCGTGATTCTGGTGGCCACCGGAGTCAGCGGCTTAGGCGTGCCGTTCATTCAGGCGATCGGCCTGTGGTTGCTCGCGGTAGCCAGCACGATCACCGTCGGGCAGCGGTTCGTCGTGGTGCACCGACAGTTGTCGGCCCCCGCCGCGGTCACCGGTCCTACTGTGGCCGCCGTTCCCGAGGACGCATGACCGACCCGCCCGTGTCGCGTCGCGAGCGCGTTGTGACGATGGCGTTCGTGGCCGGTTCTGCCCTCGTGCGCGTCACCCCAGAAAGCCTCGCCCGGCCGATCTTTCGCTTCGCCGCCGACGTTGTGTGGCGTCGGCACGGCCCGAGCGCGCAGCAGCTCGAGCGCAACCTGCGGCGGGTCGTCGGGCCATCAATGCCGGACGCCGAGTTGTCGGCGTTGGCACGCAAGGCGATGCGGTCATACGCCCGGTATTGGCTGGAGTTCTTCCGCCTGCCCGGCTACGGGCCCGATCGCATCGTCGGGCGGATGAGATTCGAGGGCGAGGAGAACATCGTCGAGCCATTGGCGAATGGTCGCGGCGTCGTCCTCGCGTTGCCGCACTCGGGAAACTGGGACCAGGCTGGCGCCTGGCTGGCGAAAATCGGCTTCCCGTTTACCACCGTGGCCGAACGACTTCGCCCGGCGGCGTTGTTCGATCGATTCGTGGCGACGCGCGAGAAGGTGGGCATGGAGGTATTGCCGCTCACCGGTGGTGGGCGCGACACCTTTGCGACGTTGCTCAAACGACTGCGTGCTGGCCGGTTGCTGTGCCTGGTGGCTGACCGCGACATCAGCGACAGCGGCATCGAGGTGTCGTTCTTCGGCGAGGTGGCGACGATGCCGGCTGGTCCGGCGTCCCTCGCTTTGGCGACTGGTGCTGCGCTGATGCCGGCGTATCTCTGGTACAGCGATGACGGCGGGCCTGGCGGCACGTGGTGTGGCTGGATCAAGGGCGAAATCATGCCGCCGCCAACCGGCGACCGGCGCACCAAAGTGGCGGCGATGACGCAAGAGCTTGCGGATATTTTCGCTGCCGGCATCGCCGAGCACCCGCAAGATTGGCACATGCTGCAACCGATGTGGTTGGCCGATGTGCGGGCCGCTGCGGCCGCCGTGCCAGCTGGCCTGAAAGCCGGGCCGCAATGAAGGTCGGTTTGGTCTGCCCGTACACCTGGGATGTACCCGGGGGAGTGCAGGCACATGTGCACGACCTGGCGATCGCGCTGATCGCTATGGGCCATGAGGTGTCGGTCATCACACCCGCCGACGACGATGCGGCCCTGCCGCCCTACATCGTCTCGACCGGCCGGGCCGTGCCCGTTCCGTACAACGGTGCGGTGGCCCGGATGGCGTTCGGTCCGCTCTCGGCGCGACGGGTGCGGCGGTGGCTGCGCGACGGCAACTTCGACGTCGTGCACGTGCACGAACCGACGACGCCGAGCCTCTCGCTGTTGGCGTCGTGGTCGTTCGACGGGCCGCTGGTGGCGACGTTCCACACCGCGGTTCAGCGGGCTCGAACGTTGGCGGCCGCATACCCGATTTTGCAGACCGCGTTGGAGAAAATCAGTGCGCGCATCGCCGTCTCGGTGGCCGCGCGGCGCACTCTCGTCGAGCACCTAGGCGGCGACGCCGTGCTGATCCCGAACGGTGTGTCGATGGCGGCGTTTGCCGACGTTGAGCCGTTCCCCGGCTGGCCGGGCGAGGGCGGAGCTCTCGGGTTCCTGGGCCGGTTCGAAGAGGCGCGCAAGGGTCTGCCGGTGCTGCTGGAAGCTGCTGCTCAGATGGCGGTCACCCGACCGGGGTTGCGACTGCTCATCGCTGGGCCGGGCGACCCTGATGTCGTCTGGCGTGAGCTGCCGCCCGAACTCGCTGGCCGGGTCGAATTGCTCGGGCAGGTCAGCGACGCCGACAAGGCCCGCATGTTGCGATCGGTCGACGTCTACGTAGCCCCGAACACGGGCGGCGAGAGCTTTGGCATCGTGCTGCTCGAAGCGATGGCGGTCGGGACGCCGGTGCTGGCCAGCGATCTCGAAGCATTTCGAGCCGTGCTGGGCGACGGCGATTCGGGTCGACTATTTGCGAACGGCGACGCGGCCGACCTAGCGGCGAAAGCCGGCGACCTGCTCGACGACCCTGCTGCCCGAGCGTCGTTGGCGGCGTTGGGCCGGGCAACCGCTCGCCGCTACGACTGGTCGGTGGTGGCCCGCGAGATCGTGCGGGTCTACGAGACGGTGGCGCCGGGTGCGCCGCCGATCGCGCCTACCCGAGGCGCCCCTCGGGCTCCACTCGGGCGGCGATAGCCGGTGCCGTGGTGGTTCTGGATCGTTGTCGTCGTCGTGTTGATCGCGGGCTATGTGGCGGCGACAAGCAACCGGCTCGACCGGCTGCATGGCCGCCTCGATGTCACGCGGGCCGCCCTCGACGCCCAGCTGGTTCGCCGGGCCGCGGTCACTCTCGAGATCGCCGCGTCGGGGTTGCTTGATCCGGCGACCAGCGTGCTGCTGGCAAGCGCCGCACATGAAGCCCGCGCCGGTTTCGGCGACGACGCCGACCGCGAACTGGTCGAGAGCCGGCTGACCGTAGCGTTGCGGGCCGCGTTTGCCGACCCCGACGAGGCCGAAACGCTGGCGGCCGAGCCGACCGGTCGGGAGCTGCTGTCCGAACTCGAGGCGGCCACCAACAAGGTGCTGTTGGCCCGCCGGTTCTTCAACGATGCGGTGACCGCGACCTTGGCGATTCGCCGGTACCGACTGGTGCGGTGGCTCCGGCTGGCCGGTCATGTCAGTGCGCCTACGTTTTTCGAGATGGACGACGGCCCACCTGCGCATGTCACGGTCGCTGAGGTCGAGCCAAACGCAGGGGCGCCTGACGAAGCTGCCGACGTAGACTGAGCAGGTACCTGCACAGTCTTCGGGTGCGTCGATCTGCCGTGAGAGGTCTCAGTGTCAACCGAGAACGCCAGCCCACCGCCGTCCGATGAATCGTCGACGGGTGGGTTGACTGCAGATGCATTGTCGACGGGTGCGTCGACGGTGGGGGCCGCCGGCGTGACGGGCAGCGTCCGGGTGAAACGCGGCATGGCCGAGATGCTCAAGGGCGGCGTGATCATGGACGTCGTGACCGCCGACCAGGCGAAGATCGCCGAAGACGCCGGTGCGGTGGCGGTCATGGCGCTCGAACGCGTGCCGGCCGACATTCGGGCACAGGGCGGCGTGGCCCGCATGAGCGACCCTGACCTGATTGACGCGATCATCGCGGCGGTGTCGATTCCGGTGATGGCCAAGGCCCGCATCGGGCACTTTGTCGAGGCGCAGGTGTTGCAGTCGCTCGGCGTCGACTACATCGACGAGTCCGAGGTTTTAACGCCGGCCGACTACAGCCACCACATCGACAAGTGGGCGTTCACGGTGCCGTTCGTGTGCGGGTCGACGAATCTCGGCGAAGCGTTGCGGCGCATCACCGAGGGTGCCGCGATGATCCGGTCGAAGGGCGAAGCCGGCACCGGCGACGTGTCGAACGCGACCGGGCACATGCGGCAGATGCGCGATGAGTTGCGGCGGTTGTCGACGCTGCCTGAAGACGAATTGTACGTAGCCGCAAAGGAATTGCAGGCACCCTACGAGTTGGTGCGCGAAGTTGCTGAGGCTGGCAAGTTGCCGGTTGTCTTGTTCACGGCAGGTGGCATCGCGACCCCGGCCGATGCGGCGATGATGATGCAACTCGGCGCCGAGGGTGTCTTCGTGGGCTCGGGCATCTTCAAGTCGGGCAACCCGGCGCAACGCGCCGAGGCGATCGTCAAGGCGACGACCTTCTACGACGATCCCGACGTGATCGCCAAGGTGTCGCGGGGGCTCGGCGAGGCGATGGTCGGCATCAACGTCGCCGACCTGCCGGTCGATCACCGCTTGGCGACGCGCGGCTGGTAGCCGGGTGCGCCCGCAGCGAACGCGAGCGTGCAGCACAGCGCCACGAGGGTCACCGCTGTTTTCCCGCTCCCATGCGCGAAGCTGGTCAGCCAGCACAACGCGATGACGAGCGCGAGCGACCCGCGGCGGCCGACTTCGATGAGACCGATGGCAACGATGACCAGGATCTGCGCCGACACCCAGTAGTAGTCCAGCTGGGTCGGGTCGAAGATCAGGCGAACGAGCACGACCGCCATTGGCACCACCCAAATCGCGGACGGCGACCTGCGCATGCGGGCCGCGAGTACTGCTCCGACGCCGATGCTCAAGCCGCCTTGGATCAGTCGAGGCAGCCAGCCGAACGTGGTCGCACCGGGCCAGAGCAGATGCACCAGGCTCGAGCTCTGCACCGGCCATCGGTGGTGAGGCAGGGCGAAGTGGCCTGTCAGCACAAACGGCAGGTAGCACGCCGCCCCGCCGAGAATGGCGACCGCAAGGGCCTTGATCGCGGCCCGCGGACCAGGCAACAGCAAGACGATGCCCGCCCCGAGCACGCCCCACGGTTCCCAACCGGCCGACAACCCGAGCAATGCGCCAGCCGCCGATGCCCAGCCACGGCTCGCCGCAATTGCAGCGGCGACCCACATGACCGGGACCGCGACCTCGGCGAGATGGCCGGCGAAGACCTCCCCGCTTGCGACGAAAGTGGCGGCCACAAGCCCGCCGGCGAGTTCGTGAACCGGGCTGGCCGCAAGGCTGGAGAGATGCCGGACTGCGCGGACACCCCACATGGCGGCGACGGCAAGCAGTATGGCTAGCACCGCGACCGCGAGTGGGGCCCCCAACCGCGAGCCGAAGAGACCAGTCGGCAATATTGCCGCCACGAGGAGCTGGAACGGTCCGCTCTGGTCGCTGCTGTTGGCGTACGCGACCCCGAGGTGGCCGTGCACGATCGCCCGGCCCAGGTGCGAGAACAATACCGAATCGGGCGGCGCCCCGACGGCCCCGGGCGCGCCCATCACGGCGGCGAGAACAGGTACGGCCACCCATCGGCGTCCGGCGAGGCCGTCGAACAGCGACCTGAGGCGGGCGCTCACCTGGACGCCGACCTCGCGCGGCCGTGGTCGCACGACGATCTTCTGGTCGAGGCTCACTTCCCATGCGTCGGCTCAGCGGGCCGACCCCTTGATGACCTCAGCACTAGAGTCGGCCAGGTGCCCCGCGAAATGTTGCCTCGGGTTGGGGTGCTTGCGCTTCAGGGTGACGTTCGCGAACACGTGCGTGCGCTTTCGGCCAGCGGAGTCGTGGCCTGCGTGGTCAGGCGGCCAGCCGAACTGGTCGATGTCGACGCGTTGGTCATACCGGGCGGCGAGTCGACCACCATGTACAAGCTGGTGATCGCCTTCGACCTGCTCGAGCCCTTGCGCGAGCGGGTGGCCTCCGGCATGCCGGCCTACGGCTCATGCGCCGGCCTGATCATGCTGGCGAACACGGTGACCGACGGCATCGACGGTCAGGTCACGCTCGGCGGCCTCGACATCACTGCTCGGCGCAACGCGTTTGGCCGCCAGGTCGACTCGTTCGAAGCGCCCGTTGAGTTGGTCGGTGTCGACGGCGGGCCGTTTCCGGGAGTGTTCATTCGGGCGCCTTGGGTCGACGAGGTGGGCGCCGGCGTCGAGGTGATCGGCCGGGTCGAGAGTGGTGTCGCCGCGGGTAGGATCGTCGCGGTGCGGCAGGGCGCGCTCCTCGCGACCGCCTTTCACCCCGAACTGACGGGTGACTACCGCGTGCACGCGCTGTTCGCCGATTCGGTTCGCGAGTATGTGAAGGGATCTTCGCCATGAGCGGCCATTCGAAGTGGGCGACGACCAAGCACAAGAAGGCGGTCATCGACTCGCGGCGAGGCAAGTTGTTCGCGAAGCTGATCAAGAACATCGAGGTGGCCGCGCGCACCGGCGGCGCCGACGTATCCGGCAACCCCGGGCTGACCGAAGCGATCGCCAAAGCCAAGGGGTCGTCAGTACCGAACGAGAACATCGACCGCGCGGTCAAGCGCGGCGCCGGCCTCGAAGCCGGTGGCGCCGACTGGGAACCGATCACCTACGAGGGCTACGGGCCTGGCGGCGTCGCCATGTTGATCGAGTGCCTGACCGACAACCGCAACCGGGCGGCGTCCGAAGTTCGCACGGCGATGACGCGGGGCGGTGGCAACCTGGCCGATCCGGGTTCGGTCGCGTATTTGTTCAACCGCAAGGGCGTGGTGCTCGTGCCGAAAAACAACCGCACCGAGGACGACGTGTTGCTGGCGGTCCTGGACGCTGGCGCGGAAGAAGTCAACGACCTCGATGACGCGTTCGAGGTGATCAGCGAGGCGACCGACCTGCCCGCCGTGCGCGACGCGCTGAAATCGGCCGGCATCGCCTATGAGTCGGCCGACATCTCGTGGCTGGCGAGCGTGAGCGTGCAACTCGAGGACGACGTCGCCCGCAAGGTTCTCCGCCTGGTCGACGCGCTCGAAGACTGCGACGACGTCCAGAACGTGTGGGCGAACTTCGACGTGTCCGACGAAGTCATGGCCGAAGCCTGACGGCTCGGTGCGTCGCTGCGCTGAACTGGGTCGCGACGCCGCTAGGCTCCCGAACATGCGTTCGATGAGGGTGCTCGGCGTCGACCCTGGCCTGACCCGTTGCGGCATCGGCGTGGTCGACGGTATCGGCGGCGGCCGCGTCAGCCTGGTCGAGGTCGACGTCCTGCGAACCCCCGCCGACGCCGACATCGGCGCCCGCTTGCTGGCGCTCGAGGTTGGCGTCGAGAGCTGGATCCTGCGGCATCGTCCTGACGTCGTGGCGGTCGAGCGGGTCTTCAGTCAGCACAATGTGCGCACCGTCATGGGCACCGCCCAAGCCGCTGCGGTCGCGATCACCTGCGCGGCCAGGCACGGCATCCCGGTGGCGCTCAGGACTCCGAGCGAGGTCAAAGCTGCGGTCACCGGCCAGGGTCGGGCCGACAAGGATCAAGTCGCGTTCATGGTGCGCAAGTTGCTCAGTACGCCCGGGCTGGTCGCGCCGGCAGATGCCACCGATGCGCTCGCCCTGGCGATCTGCCAGATCTGGCGCGGGGCAGCCGACGCACGAATCGCCGCGGCAACGCCCGTTCGAGCAGTGGCGCACCGATGATCGCGTTCGTGGCCGGTCGAGTCGCCGCCATCACCGCCGACTCGGTCGTTGTCGAAGTTGGCGGCTTCGGCGTCCAGCTTTATTGCGCACCGACCACCATCGCCAAGGTGCGGGTCGGCGAGAAAGCCCGGCTGGCGACGTCCCTTGTCGTCCGCGAAGACTCGCTCACGCTCTACGGCTTCACCGACGACGACGAACGCACGGTTTTCGAGCTCCTGCAAACCGCGACCGGCGTCGGCCCGCGGCTCGCGCAAGCGATGCTCGGCGTGCACCCGCCGGCGGCGTTGCGCCGGGCCGTCGCTAGCGACAATTTCGCCGCCCTCTGCCTGGTCCCCGGCATCGGCCGCAAGATCGCGCAACGCATCGTGCTCGAACTCAAGGAGAAGTTGGCCGGCGCCAGTCTCGCCGACGACGTCATCGTCCTGCCCAACGGAGCGTCCGCGAGCTGGCGCGAGAGCGTGCACGGCGCGCTGCTCGGTCTCGGCTATTCGACGCGCGAGGCCGACGACGCCGTCGCCTCGGTCGCCAGCGAAGCCGACGCGATGACGGCAACCAACGAAAGTCCGGACGTCGCGTTGTTGCTGCGCAGCGCGTTGCGGGCGTCGAGTGGGGCGCGGGCATGACCGACGACCGCGCGCGGGTGGCCGACGACCTATCGGTGGTCCACGGGCCGGCGGCCGAACTGTCGATCGTCGACCCGCACGCCGACGGCGACGACCGGCTCGTCGACGCGGCACTTCGGCCCAAGAACCTGGCCGAGTTCGTCGGCCAGGAGCGGGTGCGCGAACAGCTGTCACTGATTCTCGATGGGGCCAAGCGACGGGGTCGTCAGGCCGATCACGTGCTCCTGTCGGGTTCACCCGGCCTGGGCAAGACCACCCTCGCCATGATCATCGCGGCCGAGATGAACGCGCCGATGCGCATCACCAGTGGCCCGGCGATTCAGCACGCCGGCGACCTGGCCGCCGTCCTCACTCAACTCACCGAGGGCGAGGTGCTCTTTCTCGACGAGATCCATCGCATGTCGCGGCCGGCCGAAGAGATGCTCTACATGGCGATGGAGGATTTTCGCGTCGACGTCATCGTCGGCAAGGGTCCCGGCGCCAGCGCGATTCCGCTCGACCTTGCGCCCTTTACCCTCGTCGGCGCCACGACGAGGGCGGGTCTGCTACCCGGGCCGCTGCGCGACCGCTTCGGGTTCACCGCGCGCATGGAGTTCTACGACCCAGCCGAACTCGAGCGGGTGCTGGTGCGATCGGCCGGTCTGCTCGACGTCCACTTGAAGAGCGACGGCGGGGCCGAGATCGCCGGGCGGTCACGCGGCACTCCGCGCATTGCTAACCGGCTGCTGCGCCGCGTGCGCGACTACGCCGAGGTTCGCGGCGACGGCACCATCAACCGCGCGGTCGCGGCGGCTGCGCTCGAGGTGTACGAGGTCGACGCCCTTGGCCTCGACCGGCTCGATCGAGCAGTGCTCGAAACCCTGGTCAAGCGGTTCGGTGGCGGCCCGGTCGGGCTCTCGACGGTCGCCATCGCGGTCGGCGAAGAACCCGAGACGGTCGAAGAAGTCGCCGAACCCTTCCTTTTCCGGGCCGGGTTCATCGTGCGGACACCCCGCGGACGGGTAGCGACCGCTGCGGGCTGGCGGCATCTGGGCCTCGTGCCGCCGGTTGGGTCACTCGGCGCGCTCGGCACGGCCACCTTGTTCGAAGCCCTCGACACCGACTCCGACGGCGAGAACCAACCGATCGCATAGACTGCGCGCCGCAGCTGGGGTAGCTGCCCCACTGGAAGGATTTTCGGTGAAGTCCGGCTTCTTGATTCCGCTGTTGCTGTTCGGATTCTTGTATGTGGCCGTCATGCTGCCACAAAGCCGGCGCCGCAAGCAGGCGGCCGCGTTGCAACGGTCGGTCGAGCCGGGCAGTCAGGTCATGCTGACGTCTGGGCTGTTCGCGACCGTGGTCGAGATCGATGACGACACGGTCATCGTGCAGGCCGCGCCCGGAGTCGAATTGCGGTATGCCAAGGCGGCCGTGCTGCGCGTGTTGCCAGATCCGACGACCGAAGTCGACGAACCAGACGAGGCTGATGATCACGACGGCGGGAACGATGGAGAATCCGGGCCCGTTTCCCCGTCTTGAACGCCGTCGGACATACTGCTGCGCTGCCAGAATGTTCTGACCACCGCGTCCCACTCACGAGCACCACGGTCCACATGCACCAGCCGGTCCACATGCAACAGACTCACACGCAACAGGGAGATGTCAGGTGGCACCTGCCAAGAGGTCAGGTCCCGGCCGTGCGTTGGCCGCCGTCTTTGTGCTGGTCGCCGTGTTGTTCGGTGGCATGGCGCTGGGCGGGCGCTACTCGCCCGAACTCGGTCTCGACCTCCAGGGCGGCACGACCGTCACTTTGACGCCGACTGCGGCCGCCGGCACCAAGATCACCGCCGCCGACCTTGAGACAGCCAAGAACATCCTGTCCAACCGCGTCAACAGCCTCGGTGTCAGCAACGCCCAGGTACAGCGCGAGGGCTCGAACATCGTCATCTCGGTGCCGGGCAAGAACACCCAGGGCACGCTCGACAACGTCGGCAAGACGGCGTTGCTGAGCATTCGGCAGGTCTACCAATCCAACAACCCGTCCATGACCGGCGCCCTGGTGCCATCGGCCGCCGCAACGCCCACCGTGACGCCGACCCTGTCGCCGTCCGCTTCGGTAGGTGCGGGAACACCCGGGGCGACACCGTCAGCCGCCAGCCCGTCAGCGACGCCCTCGGCCGCCAGCCCGTCAGCCAGTCCGGCGCCGACCAGCCCGAAAGCCTTGGGCCGCGGTGGCGCTACGCACGTGCAGGACGCCGGGTTTGTGCGGGCCGCGGCGAGCGCACCGGCCTCGAGCAGCGCATCTCCGAGTAGCAGTGCAGCTGCGAGTAGCAGTGCGGCCCCGGCCAGCGCGGCCCCCGGCAGTGCGGCCCCGAGTGACAGCTTCGCGGTGCCGACCGGCCAGGTGCCAACGGCGGTCGAAACGACACCGACCGCGGCCGAGATGGCGCTCTACAACGCACTCGACTGCACGAAGGACCAGAAGAAGGTCGCTGGCCAAGAAGACCACCCGACGACGTTCCTCATCACCTGCGGCGACCCGCAGACGGAGCAACCAGTTCAGTACAAGTACTTGCTCATGCCGACACTGATCCAGGGCAAGGAAATCAGTAGCGCGTCGGCCGTCCTCACCGACCAGACCGGCACCACGTGGGGCGTTGACCTCACCTTCAAGAGTGCGGCGTCCGGGCGGTGGGCCAACTTCACCGCGAAGAACATCGGCAAAGACACCGCCATCGTTCTCGACGGCCTGGTCACGTCGGCCGAGTTCATCCAGTCAGCGATTCCGGGTGGCAACACCCAGATCAGCGGCAGCTTCAGCCACAAGTCGGCCAGCCAGTTGGCCAACACACTCAAGTACGGCGCATTGCCGTTGGCGTTTACGCCGGAGACCGCTCGCACCGTTTCGGCCACGCTCGGCAGCAGCCAACTGAACGCGGGTCTGCTGGCCGGCTCGATCGGTCTTGTTCTGGTGGTGCTCTATTCGATCTTCTACTACCGCGGCCTGTCGATCGTCACGGTCAGCAGCCTGGCGCTGTCCGCGGCAATTCAGTACCCGATCCTGGTCTTGCTCGGCAAGGGCATCGGCTACACGTTGACCCTCGCCGGCATCGCCGGTCTGATCGTCGCCATCGGTGTCACCGCCGACTCCTTCGTCGTGTTCTTTGAACGGTTGCGCGATGAAGTGCGCGAAGGCAACACGTTGCGAAGTTCGGTCGAACGCGGCTGGGTTCGAGCCCGGCGCACCATCATCTCCGCCGACATCGTTTCGCTCATTGCGTCGGCGATTCTGTACATCGTCGCCATCGGCGACGTTCGTGGATTCGCCTTCACCCTCGGTCTGTCGACGATCATCGACCTCGTCGTGGTGTTCCTCTTTACCAAGCCGCTCATCACGCTGCTCGGGCGCACCAAGTTCTTCGGCGACGGTCACCGCCTGTCCGGCCTTGACGCCGGTCACCTCGGTGTCGAGCGATTGCGCACCGGAACCGCGATGATCAGACGCGGCTCGCCGCGCCAGGGAGGTGCCACATGAGCCGGCTCGGCACAGTTGGCCACAAGCTCTACACCGGGCAGTCGTCGTACGAGTTCGTCGGCAAGTGGCGTCGCTGGCTGATGCTGTCCGGTGTCGTTATCGTCATCGGCATTATCGGGCTCGCTACCCGTGGCCTCAGCCTCAGCCTCGACTTCAAAGGTGGCTCGCAATTCACCTTTGCCGACACCGGTTTTTCGGTCACCCAGGTAACTGACGTCGTCACCGCGGCCGGCGCGCCGGCGCCCATTGTTCAGCACCTGTCGAGCGTGGGCCACGGGCCCGACTACCAGGTGCAGACAAAGGCACTCGACCAGCAGCAGCTCAAAGCGGTGACCGACGCGATCACTGCCCACCTCGGTGGGCCAACGGTGTCGACCGTCACGGTCGGCTCGAGCTGGGGTAAGCAGATCACCAACAAGGCAGCAACCAGCCTCATCTTGTTCTTGCTGGCGATCATCGTGTACCTGTCGCTGCGATTCGAATGGAAGATGGCCGCGGCGGCACTCATCGCGTTGGTGCACGACCTCGTCATCACGGTCGGCATCTATGCGTTGGTCGGTTTCGACGTCTCACCGTCGACCGTCATTGGTCTGTTGACGATCCTCGGCTACTCGCTTTACGACACTGTCGTGGTGTTCGACAAGGTGCGCGAGAACACTGCACCCATAGCCGGCGGCAGTCGCTACACGTATGCGCAAGCAGCGAACCTGGCGGTCAACCAGACGCTGGTTCGGTCGATCAACACCTCGATCATCGCACTGCTGCCGGTTGGGTCGTTGCTGTTCGTCGGCGCGGGCTTGCTCGGCGCGGGTTCGCTCAAAGACCTCGCACTCGCACTGTTCATCGGTCTGGCGACCGGTAGCTATTCGTCGATCTTCATCGCGACGCCGTTGTTGGTGCTCTTCAAGGAACGCGAAGCCCAGTACGTCGCGCTCACCCGACGGGTGCAGGCTCGCTCCGGCTCGAGCCGAACGACGATCAGCGGCTCGTCCGGCGCCACTGCAACGTCGACCGCGTCGAGCGGGGGTGGCACGTCGACGGCGGTGGCTGACCGCCCATTCGGTCGCGACGACGATGACAGCGCCGACGACGGCGATCAACCCGGTTCGGTCGGCCCGTCGCCCGGCCCCGCGAGCCGCCCACCGCTGCCGCCGACCCGGCGCCCATCGCCACCCGTTAGGCGTCCGGGCGGACGACCGTCAGGGAAGAAACGCAAGCGATGAACAGCGCGGACGTCGAGCGGCTGATCGAAGGCCTGCTGCGCGACGTCCCCGACTACCCGAGCCCGGGCATCTTGTTCAAAGACATCACGCCTTTGCTCGCCGACGCGCGGGCTTTCGCCGTGGTCGTCGACTCGCTGGTCGAGCACCACGCGCCGGGCACGATCGACAAGGTGGTCGGCATCGAGGCGCGCGGGTTCATCCTCGCCGCGCCGGTGGCGTATCACCTCGGCGCCGGGTTCGTGCCGATGCGCAAGAAGGGCAAGTTGCCCTACGAAACGTTCGAGACCAGCTATGAGCTCGAATACGGCAGCGCGACGATCGAGGTGCATCGCGACGCGTTCGCGCCCGCCGACCGCGTCTTGATCGTCGACGACGTGTTGGCGACCGGGGGCACCGCGGCGGCCGCGCTGGCGTTGGTCGCGCAAGCCGGTGCCACGGCGGCTGGGCTGTCGTTTCTCATCGAGCTCACCGCCCTGGGTGGCCGGTCGGTACTCACCAACGGTGGGTCGGCGGCTGACGGGGTCGGGTTCCCGCAGGTTGCCAGCGACGACATCCGCGCGCTCTTCGTCGTGTAACGGCGCATCCGCGGCAGCCATCAGCACCCGTTGTGATCGGTAGACTGGGGATTCTCCCACCGGTCAGCGCAGCGAGAGGCCGCAGGTGCCAAGCAGAGCCGTCCCCGATGGCGTTGTCGACGCCGCGGTGGAGGCTGTGCCTGAGGCTGGTTCGACAGTAGAGGCTGACCCGACCGTAGTCGTTGACGCCTTGGAAGTGGCCCCGCCGGAGATCGCCGAGACCGACACCGAGGCCGTCGCCGCTGACGGCGACCAGGCTGAGGCTGAGACCTCCGAGGCCGAGGTTGAGACCTCCGAGGCCGACACGGCCGAAGCGGACGGCGATTCGCTCCCGTCATCGAGCCGCCGGGTGCGCAACCGGCTGGTGCGCCTCGCCACTCCACGCACCTCAACCGGCGGTTCGCCGGTCCTCGAACCACTGGTTCGATCGATCCGGGTCACCCACCCGAAGGCCGATGTCCGCGCGATCCAACGCGCGTACGAGGTGGCCGAGCATCATCACCGGCTCCAGTTCCGCAAGAGCGGCGACCCCTACATCACCCACCCATTGGCCGTCGCGACCATCCTGGCCGAGCTCGGCATGACACCGCCGACGGTGGTGGCGGCACTCTTGCACGACACCATCGAAGACACCGAGTACACCCTCGAGACCCTGCGCGCCGACTTCGGCGATGAGGTCGCTGCGCTGGTCGACGGTGTGACCAAGCTCGACAAGGTCAAGTACGGCGATGCCGCGACCGCCGAGACGGTGCGCAAGATGGTGGTCGCGATGGCCCGCGACCCGAGGGTGCTCGTGCTCAAGCTGGCCGACCGGCTGCACAACATGCGCACGCTTCGATACCTGCCCGTTGAAAAGCAAGAACGCAAGGCGCGCGAGACGCTGGAGATCTACGCACCACTCGCGCACCGGCTCGGCATGAACACGTTGAAATGGGAGCTCGAAGATCTCTCGTTTTCAAACTTGTTTCCGAAGCGGTACGACGAAGTCGTGCGGCTGGTCACCGATCGCGCACCGAGTCGCGACACGTATCTCGCGGCCGTGATCGATCAGGTCAATGCACAACTTCGCGGTGCGAAGATCAAGGCAGCGGTCAGCGGCCGACCAAAGCATTACTACTCGATCTACCAGAAGATGATCGTGCGCGGCCGCGATCTCAACGACATCTACGATCTACTCGGTGTGCGTGTGCTGGTCGACTCGGTGCGCGATTGCTACGCCGCTCTCGGCATCATTCACGCGACCTGGAACCCGGTGCCTGGTCGGTTCAAAGACTTCATCGCGATGCCGAAGTTCAACCTCTACCAGTCGTTGCACACCACCGTGATCGGGCCCGAGGGTAAGCCGGTCGAACTACAGATACGCACGAACGCGATGCACCGGCGCGCTGAATACGGCATCGCGGCCCACTGGAAATACAAGGAAACTTCCACCGGCGGCAACGAGGGGTCAACCGGCAACGACATGGCATGGCTACGCCAGTTGCTCGATTGGCAGAAGGAAGCAGCCGACCCAGGGGAGTTCCTTGAGTCGCTTCGGTTCGATATCCAGGGCGCGGAAATCTATGTGTTCACGCCGAAGGGCGATGTGCTCGCACTGCCGCAAGGCTCGGGGCCTGTCGACTTCGCCTACGCCGTGCACACCGAGGTCGGCCACCGATGTATCGGCGCCCGTGTCAACGGGCGGCTGGTGCCGCTCGACAGCACGCTCGACAACGGCGACGCCGTCGAGATCTTCACCTCGAAGGCACAGAACGCCTCACCCAGCCGAGACTGGCTGCAGTTCGTCAAGAGCCCCCGCGCCCGCACCAAGATCAGGCAGTGGTTTGCCAAGGAGCGCCGCGAAGACGCGGTTGAGGACGGCAAGCACGCCATTGCGGCTGCGATGCGCAAGCAGGGGCTGCCGTTGCAACGGCTGCTCTCCGACGATGCGCTGGGCACGTTGGCGCGCGAGATGCACTACGCCGACGTCTCCGGTTTGTATGCCGGCGTAGGTGAGGGTCACGTCACCGCACAGGCCGTCGTTGCCCGGTTGCTGCAAGCCCGCGGTGGCGACGAAGGCGCGGTCGAAGACCTCTCCGAAACGATCAATCCGGACGGCGCGGGGCCCCGCCGTCCGCTTCGATCTGCTGGCGACCCCGGCGTCGTGGTCAAGGGCGCGTCCGATGTGTGGGTCAAGGTGGCCCGGTGCTGCACGCCGGTGCCCGGCGATGTGATCAAGGGCTTCGTCACGCGGGGCAATGGAGTGTCGGTGCACCGCGTCGACTGCGACAACATGATGAAGCTCACGGCCGACGAGCCCGACCGCATCGTCGAGGTCGAATGGGCACCGGGCGCTGCTTCGGTCTTCCTGGTGGTCGTGCAAGTCGAGGCTCTCGACCGCAGTCGGCTGCTCGCCGATCTGACCCAAGTGTTGTCTGACCAGCACGTGAACATCCTGGCTGCCTCGGTCACCACCACACGCGACCGCGTCGCCGTGAACCGCTTCACCTTCGAGATGGGCGACCCGAAGCACCTCGGCCACGTGCTCAAGGCCGTGAAAGCCGTCGACGGCGTGTACGACGCCTATCGGGTGACCAGCACCGCCCGTTCGTGACGGTCATGTGGGTCAGGCCAGCGCAGCCTTGACTCCAGCGCAGCCTTAACTACTTTGATGCGCTGGCAGCCGGTGACACTGTCGGGGTGCTAGAGGGAGTCGTTGACGGCGTCGCTGCCGGCGTGCTGGCTGCGCCCGCTGGTGCCGAGGCGCCCGGTGACGCAGACGGTGCCGACGTGGCAATCAGGTCCACGACGAAGATCAGTTCTTCGTTCGGCTGGATCGATCCCTGACCCGTCGTTCCGTAGCCGTCGGCCGGGGTGACGATGATCTCGCGGCGGCCACCAACCTTCATCGGGGCGATGCCGGAGGCGGTATCGCCGCCGATCCCCTTCGTGAAGCCGGGGACGACCTGATCGAGAGAGAAGTTGGCCATCTGGTCGTGTGCCCATGACGAGTCGAACTCGGAACAGTCGACGTAGTTCACGCCC
>OLLJ01000125.1_pt1 | contig 19889 bp, 21 predicted proteins | sample 1604521 | NCBI WGS metagenome assembly OLLJ01 (sample SAMEA104055714, study PRJEB20765) | soil metagenome | isolation source: soil
CGGGTCTGCCGGGTACCGCTGGCGCGGCACGGAAATGCGCGGATTTGCGTGCGCAAAATCACGCATCGGCGGGGATCCGCTCACCGACGCGGTTCCGAACGAGCTCGGAGGGATTCCATCGTGGCGCCGCGGGTTGCCATCGGTCCACCGCGCCAGGGCGCGATCGTAGCCCGGGTCGTCGACGAGTACGGCGTCTGAGAGTGCGATGAGATCGAGCAGCCATGGCCGCTCGCGCCGTGACATCACGAAAAGCGCCGCGTGCTCGAGGCGGGCGGCCTCGGCCAGCTCACTGACGACCGCGCCGGGCACCCCTCGGCGGGTGAACGCGCGGCGATGTGTGTGCCGCCGCCGGATTGCCGGTTGCAGGGAGGCATCCGGGCTACCAGCCGGGATGTGCGGCCCGACCTTGACGGTCGCGAGGAGTCGAGGTTTCGCCGGATCGGGGAAGGGTGCGACGTCGATGGCGCGACCGAGGTGCGCCGCCGTAACTCGCATGTTGAACAGCGCGGCGCCGCAGCTGATCGTGAGTTGCCTCCCGATCGGATCGAGCTGCAGGACTGTCCGATCGGTGTCCGCGTACAGATCGATCGTGTCGTCGCGTACTTCGAACGACCACGGCTGCGTATTGAGGACGGATGGCGCCGTTGCCGCAGCTGCGAGGAGTGCATGTGCAGCGCTGCCTGGCGTCGGTACGACGGACGAGTTCATGGCGGGCTCCTTCGGACCAAACTCCTTCCCACCAGCATCGTCGGGACGACGGGTGGTTGGTCGAGTCGATGGTCCTGCGTTCGTGTGACATCCAGCCCGCGCTTCAGGCGCAGCAATGGGAGCTGGTGACCGCTACGGCGCGCTGTGCTTGTTGTCCTGCTTGCTTTCGGTGGAAAGGATCGCTGCCTGGGTGCGCCGTTCGAGGCCGAGTTTGGCGAGCAAGGAGGAGACGTAGTTCTTCACCGTCTTCTCGGCGAGAAACATGCGCTCGCCGATCTGTCGGTTCGTGAGGCCCTCGCCAATGAGGTCGAGGATCCGATGCTCCTGGCTGGTGAGTGCAGCGAACGGATCGGCTTTCTCGCGGTCGGCCGCGTCGTCACGCAGTCGTTGCATGATGCGGGCCGTCGTTTTCGCGTCCAGCAGCGAACCTCCACCGGCGACGGTGCGGACGGCTCCGACCAGGTCACTGCCCTTGATCTGCTTGAGAACGTAGCCCGCGGCGCCGGCAAGGATCGCGTCGTACATCGCGTCGTCGTCGGCGAACGACGTCAGCATGAGGCAGGCCAGGTCGGGCAGCTTGGAGCGAAGCTCACGGCACACACTGATGCCGTCGCCGTCAGGGAGGCGGACGTCGAGCACCGCGACCTGGGGCCGCAGTGCAGGCACGCGTGCCAACGCTTCGGAGGCCGTGGAGCCCTCGCCGATCACGACGATGTCGGACTCCGCCTCGAGGAGATCCTTTACCCCGCGCCGCACGACTTCGTGATCGTCGAGCAGGAACACGGTGATCTGGGCCTCAGTGCTTGACACCAGACCTCCGATACGGCTGCCGCTCCGCCAAGCCGACGGCGCTGACCCCTACCGTATCCGGGTCGGGTCTCCCCAGGACAGAACCTGCGTTAGCGAAGGACGACGACCGGGCAGGCCGCGTGGTGAACTGCATGCGCGCTGACGGACCCGAGCAGGAGCTCGGCGAAGCCGCCGTGGCCACGCGAGCCGACGACGAGTAGATCGGCCTGCGAGCTACGTGCGATGAGGATCGTCGGCGCGGCTCCGTGGACGACATTGGTGAGCACGCGGTCGACTGGCAGGTCGATCTCTGCAGCCATCTTCTCGACGATCTCGCGTGCCTGCCCCTCGGGGTCAAGCCCGGCGACGACGAGCGGTAGCCCGTAGGACACCGGCCGCGCCCACGCGATCAGCAACTCCAAGGTGCCACCGGTCTTCTTGGCCTGCTCGGCTGCCCACGCGACGGCTTTCAGGCTCTGCGGCGATCCGTCGACGCCGACGACGATCAGCGGCCGGGTGATTTCGACTGTGGTCATGAATCCTCCTTGTTCGTGAACCAAGGATTGCCTGGCTCGCCAGCAGCGGGTAGGGACCAAGGTCCGGCGCTCGCGGGCCGACGACCCCTCGTTCCGTCCGCGCCCTGCCACCTATCGTTGGCCGCATGTACAGGCTGCCCGCACCGCCGCGATTAGGTCGGCGGATCACCGTGCATGGGACCGTGCAGGGCGTCGGATTCCGCCCCTTTGTCTATCGGCTAGCCGTCGAGTTGGGCCTCGAAGGAACCGTCCGCAACGCTGACGGATTAGTCGTTATCGACGCCGCGGGCACGCAGGACGCAGTCGGTGAGTTCGTGCGTCGCATCGATGCGGACGCACCACCCCTGGCGCGTGTGGATTCGGTCGCCGTCACCTCGCTTCCAACCGCGCCGGCCACCGGCTCGGGCTTCCGGGTCGCCATGAGTGACAGCACCGAGCGAGGCGAGGGCGGTGAGTTGCCACCCGATATCGCAACCTGCCCCGATTGTCTGCGCGAACTGTTTGACCCGGCGAACCGCCGCTACCGCTACCCGTTCACCAACTGCACGAACTGTGGGCCGCGCGCCACGATCATTCGCGAACTGCCGTACGACCGCGAGCGAACCGTCATGCAGTCTTTTCCGCTGTGCGACGCCTGTGCGGCCGAATATGGCAACCCAGCCGACCGTCGATTTCATGCCGAACCGGTGGCCTGCCCCGCGTGTGGTCCACAACTCGCGTGGCAACCGGCGATCTCTGACGTCGATCATGCCGTCGGTGAAGCGGCATTGCAGGCGGCGGTACGCGCCATCGCGACCGGTCACATCGTCGCGGTCAAAGGCCTCGGCGGCTACCAACTTGTGTGTGACGCCACGAACGCTGACGCGGTGCGCTTGCTGCGGGACCGCAAGCGGAGGCCGACGAAGCCGCTGGCCGTGATGGTCGCCGATCACGCCGCCGTGTGCGAAGTAGCGCGCCCTACTGCCATCGAAGACAGGCTGCTGACGTCCGACGCGCGGCCGATCGTGCTGGTGGGCGGGGCTGGCGTGCTTCCGGCAGCCGTAAGTCCGGGAGCAACCCGGATCGGTGTGTTCTTGCCGTACACGCCGTTGCACCACCTGCTGCTGGCCGAGCTCGCGCGACCGCTGATCGTCACGAGCGGCAACCGTTGCGACGAACCGATGGTGGTCGACAACGACGCGGCGCTGGTGCACCTTGCCGGCATCGCCGACGGCTTCCTGATGAATGACCGCGACATCGCGGTCCGCTACGACGATTCGGTCGTTCAGGTGACGGGCAACCGGCCGCGAATGATCCGCCGGGCCCGCGGCTACGCGCCGACCGCACTCGCGCTGCCGGTGCCTGCGGGGCGTCCGCTGCTCGGCGTCGGCGCGGAGCTGAAGCATACGTTCACTTTGGCTAGCGGCGGCCGCGCGATACTCGGCCCGCACACCGGCGATCTCGAGGACGTCGAGTCGTTCGATTCGTTCGAGCGCACCCTCAGTCACTTGGCGCGCCTCGAACGCATCGCACCGCAGATCGTGGCGCATGACCTGCACCCGGGCTACCTGTCGACGCAGTTCGCGCAGCGATTCCCCGCTGGCGATCGGATGCCGGTACAGCACCACCACGCGCACATCGCCGCGTGCGCGGCTGAGTTCGGTCTCACCGAACGCGTCATCGGCGTCGCGTATGACGGCCTTGGCCTCGGCGACGACGGCACGCTGTGGGGCGGTGAGGTGTTGATCGCCGACCTCACCGAATACCGGCGGTTCGGCAGATTCGCGCGCGCGCCATTGCCCGGTGGACGGGCGGCAATCAAACGCCCGGCCCGGATGGCCCTGGGTTACCTGTTCGGTGTCGAAGGGTTCGGCTCCGAACCGGGGCTCGCTGTGCAAGACGAACCGGGGCTTGCTATGCAAGACGAAGTGGACTCATTTCTTGGCAGACTCGAGGCGCGCGAAGTCGAAACGGTACGCCGCATCGTCGCCGCTCGCATGGGCAGTCCGATCGCCTCCAGCGCGGGTAGGCTGTTCGACGCAGCCGCGAGCGTGCTTGGCCTGCGTGATGACGCCGGCTACGAGGGAGAAGCGGCGATGGCGATCGAGAACGTGGCTGCGGACGGCGAGTTCGGGGAACTCGCCTGGGCGTTGCGCAGTGTCGACGGGTTGCTCGTGTACGACGTGCGCCCGACGTTGCGCGACCTGATCCGCGCCGCGGCCGACCGCGTCGACGTGTCGGTGGTGGCGGCGCGTTTCCACCAGACGCTGGTTGCCGTCACTGAGGCCTTGTGCCAGGAGGCGCGCCGCGCGACGGGCTTGCGGACGGTATGCCTTGGTGGTGGAGTGTTCCAGAATCGCCGACTAGCTACTGGTGTCATCGAAGCATTGACGGCTGGCGGATTTGTCGTGCACGCCGGCGAACAAGTACCCACCAACGATGGTGGGATCAGCTTTGGTCAATCTGCTATCGCAGCCGCTCGTAGCCGAAGGGACTGAGCCGCGTGTGTCTTGGCATTCCAGGTCGCGTGACCTCGACGGTTGATGTCGACGGGCTGCGCATGGGCGTCGTCGATTTCGGCGGCGTCCGGAAGGAGGTCTGCCTGAGCTACGTTCCGGAGACCGAGATCGGCGACTACGTCGTGGTGCACGTGGGTTTCGCGATCAGCCGCCTCGACGAAGACGAGGCGCTGCGCACCTTGGAAATCATCGCCGCCATGCCAGGTGCGTTAGCCCAGGAGCTCGGGCCGATCGCCGAGGGGACCAGCGCGCGATGAAGTACGTCGAGGAGTATCGCGACCCAATTCTTGCCAAGCAACTGCTCGCTGAGATCAACGCCACGGTGACCAAACCGTGGAGTCTGATGGAAGTCTGCGGCGGCCAGACGCACACGATCGTTCGACAGGGCATCGATGACCTGTTGCCCGCCGGTTTGCGAATGGTTCATGGGCCTGGCTGTCCGGTGTGCGTGACGCCCCTCGAACTCATCGACAAGGCATGCGCGATCGCTGCTCGGCCCGACGTCATCTTCACCAGCTACGGCGACATGCTGCGGGTGCCAGGATCACAGACGGATCTGCTGGCCCTCAAGGCCCGCGGGTCCGACGTCCGCACCGTGTACTCGCCGATGGACGCGGTGCGCATCGCTATCGACACTCCCGACCGCCAGGTCGTGTTCTTCGCCGTCGGCTTCGAGACAACTGCGCCGGCCAACGCGATGGCCGTCATCCAAGCGAAAGAGCTCGGCCTGCGTAACTTCAGCGTGCTCGTCAGCCATGTGCTGGTGCCGCCTGCGATGATCGCTATTCTTGATGATCCCGAGTGCGGCATCGACGCGTTCCTCGCCGCCGGCCACGTCTGTGCGGTGATGGGCTGGCGTGAATATGAACCCATTGCGGAGCGATATCAGGTACCGATCATCGTCACCGGCTTCGAACCGCTCGATCTGCTCGAAGGCATCCTGATGGCCGTTCGGCAGCTCGAGGCTGGTCGAGCGGTTGTCGAGAACCAGTACATCCGAGCTGTGCAACGCCTGGGCAATACGCACGCGCAGAGCGCGATCCGCCGAGTCTTCGTGATCACCGACCGCACGTGGCGAGGCGTGGGATCGATCCCTGACAGCGGGCTCATGCTCGCCCCGGAGTACGCGCAGTTCGACGCCGAGACGAGGTTCGACGTTGGCGGCATCGTGACGGCCGAGCACCCCGCCTGCATTGCCGGCGACATCCTTCGTGGGGTCAAGCTACCCACCGATTGCACGGCCTACGGAACGTTGTGCACGCCGCGGGCGCCACTTGGCGCACCGATGGTGTCGAGCGAGGGAACCTGCGCGGCGTTCTACAACGCCGGCCGCGGGCGCCCTGTACTTGCCGGCGCAGCAACCGAGAGCTCACGATGACCACCGCCTCGTGCGCGGTCCCGCACATCGAAACCGAACGGGTCCTGCTCGGCCATGGCTCGGGCGGTCAGCTTTCGGCCGAGTTGCTTCGCGATGTCATCGTGCCCGCGCTCGGTGCTGCGGCGCGCACCGGAGCGATGGAAGACGGTGCGCTTATCCATGTCGACGGCCACGAACTCGTCATGAGCACCGACTCGTTCGTCGTCAACCCACGGTTCTTCCCTGGCGGCGACCTCGGCAGCCTTGCCGTCCACGGGACGATCAACGACTTGGCCATGATGGGCGCGCTCCCGATCGCACTAACGCTGGCTCTCGTTATCGAGGAGGGCTTTCCGATCGACGAACTGCGCGCGATCTGTCAATCGGTGGGACGAGCTGCGGTGGCAGCGGGCGTCCCGGTCGTCACCGGCGACACCAAGGTGGTCGGTCGCGGTGATGCCGACGGCCTCTTCATCAATACGACAGGGCTCGGACGCCGGTTGCCGGCCGCCGCGACCAGCGCCACCAACGCGTGCGTCGGCGACGTCATCGTGCTGTCGGCACCCATCGGATTGCACGGAACGACAGTGATGAGCACGCGCGCAGGTCTTGGGTTCGAGTCCGACATCGCATCAGATTCCCAGCCTTTGCACCGGCTGGTAGAGGCAATGGTCGATGTCGCCGGGCCGGCCATTCACGTGATGCGTGACCCCACCCGCGGGGGTCTTGCGTCAGCACTGAACGAGATCGCGCAGGCCTCCGGCGTCCAGATATGTCTCGAAGAATCGGCGATACCGGTGCCACCGACTGTCGCCGCCGCCTGCGAGATTCTCGGACTCGACCCCTTGCATGTCGCCAACGAGGGTTGCCTTGTCGCGATCGTGGCACCCGACGTTGTCGACGCGCTGTTGGCAGTCATGCGATCGATGCCCGAAGGGTCGAGCGCGTGTGCCATCGGCAGCGTTATCGACGCGACGACAGCGCGCGTGGTGATGTCGACGATGGTCGGCTCGCGGCGCATCGTCGACATGCTGATCGGCGAACAGCTCCCGCGGATCTGCTAACAGATCCCTTACCCGCAGGGGACGATGAGAACGGGCCGTTGCGAGGTATGCAGCACCTTGTGCGAGACGCTGCCGAGCGCAATAGGCCCGACATCTGACCGGCCTTGTGATCCAACGACAATGAAATCCGACTCGAGGTCGTCGGCGGCGAGCAGAATGGCGCGCGCCACCCCGTGGTAGTTGACCTCACGAATTTCGGTGGTCGCAAGAACGCCAGCGGCGCGCAGTTCCGCGGTGATCGCGGAGGCGAATTCGTCTTCGCTCGAGTCGTCGATGCGCAGGCGCCCCCACCGGCCGATGGCGACCTCATCGACATGAAGGACCACCACCGCGGCCGTCGTGTGCTCGGCAATCTGGCGGACCACCTCTGCGGCGCGTTGCGAATGCTTGGAATCGTCGACGGCTAACAAGATGCTGCGGATCATGACGACCTCGGCGGCTCGCGGGTCGAGTGAGCTAGCAAGTGCGTCCATTCGTCGACCTGCCAGCCGTCCGACTGTTGCGCCAGCCAATTGGCAAAAGCCTCGGCGTACCGAGCCGACTCGCAGCGCGGGTCGATATCCCGCAGACCACCCGTCTCAAGGAAGGCGCACCCCCGCAGCACGTCGTACTCAAACTGGTCGACGGCCCTCGGGCTCCCGCTGACGACGACCTCGGGGACGGTCAGCCACAAATCGTGGATCTCGACGACCCTGACCTCCAACCCGAGCGACCTTCCGTGGAAGACCACCGCACCCACCAGCAGCGACGTCAATTCTTGGGTGATGGTCGGCAGCCACAGTGTCATTCGCCGCGTCTGCGGGGGTGTCATTCCCCGCCTTTGCAGGAGTGTCATTTCCCGCCTCCCTGTCGGTCTCACGCTAGGCCGCACCGTCGCGTCGCAGCACTGACCAAAGCCCCACCGGTCAGTAACTAAAGGCACGACCCGGTGAGCTCAGAGCGCCCGCCGCAGCCGGGCCTGATCCTCCTGCTCGGCTTGTTCCAAAGCGATCTCCAAGGTGTGCAGCTGTGCCTGCAATCGCGGCAACCAGTGGCGCCGAAGCACCCGCGCGCGGCGACGCGTCGTGAGGAGGGCTGCTTCGAGAGTGGCGAGTGCAGATTGTGCCGCCGCGACGTCGACCGACGCCCGTAGCGCGGTCGCGAATGCTCCCCTGGCCTCCAGCACCGCCGCGCTCATCCCGACGTCCGGGGGAGCGGATGATTCGATCGTTGCGCCGCCTGGGTGGCGCACTCCCATCGTCGTCGTCCATGTCATCGCGACCTCGACCGGTGTCGTCCGCGCCTGCCGCACGGAGTCGATGCCGCCGACGAAACCGGCGCGCAGCATCCAGCGGTCAGCTTCCGCGCAGGCGGTTCGCCATTGCGCCGAGCAGTGGTCGACCTGTGCTCGAAGGCGTCGCACCTCGGTGCTGACGAGTTGAACCTTGCGTTCCAGTTCGGTCGCGCCGCGATCAGCAACCGCGATTCGGTGTCGCAGCCACAGCCGGCCGGCACGGCCAGCGGGACTCCGGACGGTGGCGGCCATCACGGCCTCAGTGTGTACTCGTCCGGTCGCGCACGACCATCACCGTGCAGTGCGCGTTGTGCACGACCGCGTGCGCGATCGATCCCAGTTTCATCCCGGAGAATCCGCCGCCACCACGGGCTCCGACGATCAGGAGTTGCGCAGTCATGGACGCGTTAGCCAGCACCTCGGCGGGGTAGCCGATCGGCAGCGATTGAGAGATGTCGATCGCGCCGTGTTCGGTCGGGACACTGCCCAGCAACTGGTCGAGCGAGTGGTGTGCGTTCGCCTGGGCACCCGCGAACGCGCGCTCGCGATCGAGAACGCCCTCGGCTCGCGAGTGGACGAAGAGCGCACTCAAGACGACCAACGGGCTGTGGCGCAGGGCGGCCTCATCGACCGCGGCGGACAAGACGGCCTTCGACTCGGCCGATCCGTCGATCCCCACGATCACCGGACCGACCTCGCGTGCACTTCGGACGACGACAACCGACGACGGCGAATGAGAGACGACGTGCAGAGAAACCGAGCCCAAGGAAAGTCCGGCGTAGCCGCCGACGCCGCGGGCGCCGACGACCAGGAGCTGAGCGTTAGCGGCCGCATCCAGCAGGACCCCGCTCGGGCGCCCCTTCACCAGGCGGGTAGTGACGACGAGTTCGGGAGCCGATGCCGCAACCGAGCCCGCGGCCGTGGCAAGCAGCCAGGCCCCGTGATCGCGGGCGACCATCTCGGCCTCGGAGTCGCCAGCGGCATCGTGGGTGGCGCGATACATCGCCCGCCACGAATGCACGAGTTCGAGCGGCGCCCCCCGGCGAGTGGCCTCGTCGGTGGCCCAACCCACAGCGGCCCGACTGCCCACGGATCCGTCAACTCCGACGACGATCGGCGGGTGATCCACTTCGGCGCTCATCACTACCTCCGTGTGTCGACAGTCCTCGCGCGGAGCACGAATCCTATGTGCAGACAACGCCACCTGCGGACGCCGGGACACGGCCGAAGGTCCCGTCTGACACGGTCGGGCGTCGCCTCCACTACTGCTTCGCCGAAGGACGATGTTGCTCTGCCAAGCCACGACGCGCAGCCACCATTGTTGGCGGCAGCATCGTCAGCTCGCGGTCGGGAAGTGCCAGTGCGACCGACCATGCCAATTCGAGCGTCTGGGCGAGGGTTCGCTTCTCGTCGGGGCGTTGCGTGAGCAGGTTGCGCTCGAACTCGTGGGCAAAGTCGACGAATGCGAGGTCGACCGCACTCAACGCCTCGAGCCCGACAAGTTCGGCGAGCTCGCGCACCCGTTGAGACCTCGAAAGCGCCGCAAGCAGTTGGGCCGCAAGGTCGAGATGATCGTCCGTAGTGCGCCCGGGGCCGGCGCCCTTGCGCATCAGTCGCGACAACGATGCGAGGGCGTCGATGGGCGGGTAGACCCCGTGCGCGTGTACCTCCTGCGAGAGCACGACCTGACCTTCGGTGATGTACCCGGTGAGGTCGGGGACTGGGTGAGTGATGTCGCCCGCCGGCATCGTCAGCACCGGGACCACCGTGACTGAGCCGGCAACGCCGCGCACCCGGCCACAACGCTCGTACAACGACGCGAGGTCGCTGTACAGGTATCCGGGATACGCGCGGCGCCCCGGAATTTCCCCTCGCGCCGCCGAGACCTCGCGTAGGGCTTCCGCATAGCTCGTCATGTCCGCCATCACGACGAGAACATGCCGGCCGTGCTCGAAAGCCAGATCCTCCGCAATGGTGAGGGCGATCCGCGGGGTCAGCAGGCGTTCGATGACCGGATCGTCTGCCGTGTTGAGGAGCATGACGAGCTCGCCCGCCGAAAGTCTTGCTTCAAGCACTGTTCGGACGGCGGCCGCGTCGGGATGCGTCATTCCCATGGCGGCGAAGACGACGCTAAAAGGCTCGTCGCCGACCGATGCCTGCGCGGCGATCTGGGCGGCGAGCTCCAGATGCGGCAACCCGGCGGCGGAGAAGATAGGTAGCTTCTGGCCGCGCACGAGGGTGGTCAACGCATCGATCGCGGACACCCCGGTAATGATCGGGTCGGTCGGCGGCTGGCGCATCGTCGGGTTCAAGGGACGTCCCTCGACCGGGACCCGGCGTCGCCCCACTATCGGTGGACCGCCGTCACGCGGCTGCCCTCGCCCGTCGCAGACCCTGCCAAGCCACGACGTGCCGACGGAAATCTCCAGCGGGTGACCGTCGAACGAAACCGATGTCGATGCCGTGCTCATGCCTTGCGTGCCCTCGAGGACCTCGACCACCGCAAGATCGCCGTCCACATCGAGAACCAGTCCGTGTCGATCCGGTCCGCCGGTGATCTGGATTGTGGCGAACTCGTCCCAGCCGACGTCCTTCACTCCCTGGACCACCATCAGCGGCCCGTGTAGGCGGCTCACGTCGCTGTACCGAACGACATCCCATCTGGTGGTCATCTTGCGACCGCAAGTCTCGGTGTCACTGTGGCCCCCGCAATCTCGCGACGATGTCGTCGTGTCGGCGGCCGATCTCCGCGATGTCGTCGGGCGGCACGTCGCTTGCCGCCCGCAGCAAAGTCGAAAAGTCGAATGTCTCGATGTCGGCTGCCGGCCTTCCGTCGTCCACCAGTTCGAGACATGTGCTGATGACATCAAGAGTTGCGTCTGCGAGCGCAGTCGCCTTGGCCGGCGTGCAAAAGGCGTCGTTGGAGATAAGCGAGCTCTGTTGCAGAACACCTTCGCGCACCAGGCGCCCGGCCAGCAGCTGGACCCGTTCCTTGTCGGGAAGTGAACTCGCGCCAACCAACTCGGCGAACGCGGTCAAGCGGTCGCTGTCTGCGAGGATCGACGACAGGAGCGCCCGCCGGATCTCCCACCCCACGTCGCCTTCGCGTTCGTGCCAGGAGGCGATCGTGTGAGCGTCACGCGAGAACGAACCCGACCAGTTCACCGCGGGGTAGTGCCGTGCGTAGGCCAAGTCATGGTCGAGACTCCATACCGCGCGCACGAAGCGCTGGGTGAGCGCCGAGACCGGTTCGGTCAGGTCGCCACCTGGCGGGGAAACTGCACCGATGACCGTGACCGAGCCGGCGAGGCCGCCCAGCGTGGTTACCGGACCGGCCCGTTCGTAAAACGCAGCGAGGGACGACGCAAGGCTGGCGGGGTAGCCCTCCTCTGCCGGCATGACGCCCGAACGAGAGGCGAACTCGCGTAACGCTTCGGCCCATCGTGACGTCGAATCCGCGATGACGACCGCGTGATATCCCATGTCGCGGAAGTGTTCGGCGACCGTGACGCCGCTGTAGATGCTCGCCTCGCGCGCCATCATGGGCATGTTGGAGGTGTTCGCGATGATGACGGTGCGATCGGCGAGCCGCCCGCCGGTACGTGGGTCGGTGAGGTCGGCGAACTCGTCGAGAACGTCGGCCATCTCGTTGCCACGCTCACCGCAGCCGATGTACACGATGACGTCGGCGTCGCACCACTTCGCGACCTGCTGAAGCAACAGCGTCTTCCCGGTGCCGAATCCGCCTGGAACTGCCGCAGTACCGCCCCGCCCGACGGGATACAACATGTCCAAGACCCGTTGGCCGGTAACCAGCGGTCGGTCGATGTCGCGCCGTTCGGAGCATGGGCGGGGTTGGCGAACGGGCCACCGCTCCGTCATCGTGACGGTCACGCCGCCGATCCGCACCAACTCGTCGTCGGCCCGATGCGATCCCGCCGCGCTGACGAACTCGACACAACCATTCGCAGCCACCGGAGCGAGCACGCGGTAGTCGAGCGCGCCACCGGTGGTGATGACGCCGAGCAGCGACCCCGCCGCAACGGCATCACCGGCCTTGACGCTCGGTTGCCACGACCACTCGCCGTCCGCCGATGCGCCCCGGTCGCCAGGGCCGCCGCCCGCCAGCCAGATCGGAGCGCCCTTGAGCGGGCGCAGCAGGCCGTCGAACACGCCGCCAAGCAGCCAGGGCCCCAATGGAGCGGAGAGTGGGTAGCCGCGGGCCCACGCGCCGGCACCCGGCGCTAACCCCCCCGTGTACTCGTATGCCTGAAGGGTCGAGCGCGAGCCAGATATGCCGACGACTTCTGCCGGTAGCCGGTGCGGTCCGACCTCCACGAGTTCGGACACTGCCACGCCGTCGAGGTCGGCAACCTCGACGAGTGGTCCGTTGACCCGCACGATCCGCGCGCGGTCGTGGGGGCCGGTCACGGCGTCCACTCCGGCGAATCTGCAAGGACGCCGTCGAGGGCCCAATCCGCGAGTGACCCAAGTGTCACTTCCACCCGGCGTCCGGCCGCTTCGATCACGCAGCCGTCGCCGACATCGCGGACCGTGGCGTCGGGACCGATGAGAGATCGACCGGCGTTGGTCATCGCGTCACGCAGGTCGCGATAGACGGGTTCACCGTGCAGCTGCCTGACGTCGTTCTGCGTCCGCTGTCGCAGCTGCTCGTAGACCGATCGGCGAGCGGCGAGGAGGACTGCGTGTACCTGTCTGCGCACCATGGCATCGTCGATCGCGACGGCGGTAGCGGCTTCGGCTTCACCGCACTGGCGAGCTTCCAGGGCCGATTTCTCGGCGGCGTCGCGGGCGGCGTCCAACTCTGTCGTCGTCTCACTGAGCGTGCGCGCGATGCAGGCCGCGGCGTCCACGCGTGCGCGGGCCAGCAGCGCGTTCCGCAGCGGCGCGAGCGCATGCTGATCGACGACCAGTTTCACGATGGCATCACCACAACTGGTGGACTCGATTCACGACCCGCATAGGGTCGCAGCACGGCGTCGGCGGCGGGCGTGACAATGACGGACAGCACGTCGTCGGGCAGCGCATCCCATGCCTGCCTGACCGCGTCCGGAGTCTCGCACTCGAACACGATCGCTCCGGCGAGACCGAACCCCGCCGTCCGCACTGCTTCGCCGATCACCGCGACCGTGCCCATGATCGCTCACGCCTTCCCGACGAGGATGATGGCGACGATCAGGCCATAGATGGCGATGCCTTCAGCCAGGCCAACGACGACCATCGCCCGACCGAACATCTCGGGCCGCTCACTCATCGCGGCCAATGCGGCGGAGCCGGTGTATGCCACCGCTATGCCACCACCGATCGACGACCCGGCGATGGCGATCCCAGCACCGAGCAAGGCGCTTCCATTGAGCGCGCTTGCGGTACCGGCAGCAGCCAAGGTCGCTGCCGAGGCCGGCGGCGCCGTCAACGCGAGCGCGATGAGGATGAGCGCAACTACCAACAACAGGGCGTTGGCGGCCAAGAGAATGCGGGTCGCGACGACGCGGTAACGACGAAGCATTGCCATCAGGAATGCCGTTGACACCATCGCGAGGGGTACCGCAATCAACCAACCGGACATGATGCCTCCAGAGACGTATCAGCAACCGAAATATCCGACTCGACCGCGAGGTGCCACGGCCGAAACGGTTCGCCCTCGGCGATGAAGATGCGGGAAAACAACTCGTAGTACTCCAGACGCAACGCTTGTACACCCGCGATCAGAGCCTCGAGTGAGAACGTCACCGCGTTGCCGACGACGAAAATCGCCGCAGCTGCAACGACGCCGAAAGGCCCGTGCCGACCTGCGCCGACTGTTGACTGCCACACCACCTGACCGAGGGCGGCGTGCGTCATGCCGAACGCCGCGAGGCGGGCGAAGCTGACCACATTCGAACCGAGGCGGACGACGACATCGAACGACTCGACGCCAGCTTGAGCTGCTCCATCAAACCCGCCGCCGGCTTCGGTGAACAGCCCGACGAACGCAACACACGTTGCGGCGCCGGCAAGGGCGGCGCCGGTGATTGTCAGCAGCACCAGGTGGAGATACAGGCCACCGGCCAGGACCGCGAGGCCGGCAAACGTCGCAGCACCAGCAAGGCCAGACGATGCGTAGATCGCCGTCCGCCAACCGCCTTCGCGAAACCGATTCACACTCGCCACGGCGTAGGCAGCCGTGAGAAAGAGCGCGCCGACTGCGATCGCGACCGACAGCAGGCGGACGGGCTGGTCAAGAGGCGAGAGCCACAGCACCGGAAACGCGTGGGTAGGTCCGAAGAACTCGCCGTAGAAGCCCCCGAACACCATGCTCGATGCCCCGGCACCCGCAACCATGACCCACACCGGCCGCACGATGTGCAGTCGACGCCAGTGCCCGAATCGTGCTGCGAGCGCGATCGCCAGCAGCATCGCGCCGTGCCCGACGTCGGCGAACATCATGCCGAACATCGCCACATAGGCGACCCCGGCGAGTACTGAGACGTCAAGGTCACGGTAGGGCGGCGTCGCATAGGTCTCGACGAGTGGTGCAAACGCGCGTCGTGCGCCGCCGGCTGCGAGAAGTGTCGGCGGTTGCGATCCGCGTGGCCGCCGGATCGCAACGACCGCGGCGCCGATCGGCGCGAGGTCTGAAGCCAAGCCGGCGAGCGCGTTCGCCGGAGCCCAACCGACGAAGCCCGTCACCTGGCCGTGCTGAACGCCAGTCTGCGCGACGGCTTGCAACTGTGCCTCACCGGCGGCCAAGTCGGGCCGGTCGTGTTCCTCGCACCATCGCAGGTCGGGTGCGTGCGCCGCGAGTACGGCGGGGCCGGGCACCGCTTCGGACGGGGACGACGGCAACTGCACCACGCCGGCCCGGGCGACCCGCACCAGCACGTCGCGCACCACGTCGTCCGGCGCGAGCAGACCGACGCGCCGCATCGCGATGGGGGTCCAACTGTCAGGCAAGGGCATCGAACGCCTCCCTCGCCCCACCGAGTGCGGCTGCGTGCAAAGCGGCTCGCACTCGCCAGGCGTCAGCGGCCATGACCGCCACCGCACCGACGACAGGTTCGGGTCCAAACGACGATCGGCGGAGCAACTCCCGGCCATCGGCTTCGACGCGCGCCCACCAGCCCGACTCCGCTCGCCAGATGTCTTGCGGACTTGTTACGTCGTCGAGAACCCAGCTGGCGCGGCTCGGCAATCGCTCACGCAGCTCGTCGACGGACTGGGCTTCCAGGGCAGGTTCGCCGAGCGTGTGTGCGAGGTTGTGCCGAACGTCGCGAGGCAACTGGTTGCCCGCGACCACCTGCTCGCGCGCCACGATCAGTGCCGCCGCCCCCGCAGCCCAGGCACTCGCTCCGGGTACGGCCGAGCTGGCGCGGTCGACGAGCCGACTGCGCATGGTAAGGCCGATAGCCCAAAGCGAATCGTTCGACGGCTGCCCCCACCACGTCGTCCGAAGGCGCTCGAGCACGTTGTCTTTCGTCACCGTTTCAGCGCCGCCAGGAGTGCTCGCGAGACTGCCCATCTCGAAGGGCGGCGATGCCGGCCGGTGGTCGGTGCCACGAAGGCGCGTCTCGAGGTTGAGGATCTCGAACCACGCCATCGCGATGCGCAGCATGCCGACACCATTTGCCGGCACCCATCCAGCGAGCACGCGGACGTTCCACAACAACGTCGATGCGACGGCGCGCTGCGCGTCGGCAAGGTCGTGCGAGGGCCGCAAGTCGCGTGCGTACGGCGAGCTTTGCAGCTGCGTGAGCGCCGTCGCCAAATCGGAGCAAGCAGCGATGGACGCCGCGCCGGCTCGACCTGCGGTCCGATGCGACATGGCTACCGCGCGCACGTCGGCGCTCACCCATGCGCCCGTCACGACGGGTCACCCGCACCAGGCGTGAAGGAGTGCGAGCCGGGCAGGTTACGCACCTTGGAGACGGCGGCGGCGACGTAGGGGGTCATCCGCTCGACTCCGTCGGCGCGCACCCGCGCTGCTTCGGCTTGAGCGGCACCAAGTTCGGCTGCTTGTCGAGCCTGACCGGCCGCTTTCACCGCAGCGGCCGCCGCCGCGCGGGTTTGAGCTGCGGTTGTCGCTGCGTGCGACCGCAAGTTGGCGAGCTGTTCGTCGGCCGTCCGCCGGATCTCCGCTGCTTGGCTTAACGCTGCGCTGCGGATCGCATCGCAGTGCGCGACGACGTCGCCCAACGCAGCGAAGACAGCTTCGAGTTCATCTGCGCCGGTGCGAGTTTCAGCCGACGGCACCCCCACCGGACCCGGGCGACCAGGACCCGGAGCAGGTCGAAATCGATCGAGGATGTCGCGCAGGGTCGGCATGATGGATCACGCATGGCCCGAAACGGCCCCGCGGCGTAGCAGCATCACCGGGCAGTGCGCGTGATGCACCACCGCATGTGCGACCGAGCCGAGCCCCATGTCCGCGAACCCACCGCCACCATGCGATCCCATGACGAGCATGCTCGCCTCGGAGCTCGCGTTGATCAGGATCTCTGCTGGGTACCCCACTGGGAGTTCGGAACGTACCTTGACGTCGGGGTACTTGTGCACAGCATCGGCGAGCAGTTGTTCCATCGACTCGCTCGCCTCAGACGCTGCCATCGCGAGGGCGGCAATCTGGTTCGGTACCCCTTCGGCCTCGGAATGCACGTACAGCACTCGGATGACGTCCAACTCCGCGTTGCGCACCGATGCTTCGTCGAACGCAGCCGACAGCACCGCCTTGGATTCGGGCGATCCATCGACGCCGACGACGATCGGGCCGACAGCGCGTCGCGGGGCGCGCACGACGACAACGGGGCATGGTGCGTTCGTCACGAGGTGCAGTGCCACCGAGCCAACGAGTAGCCCGTCGAAGCCACCGACGCCGCGCGCTCCGACCACCAGCATCTGTGCCTGCGCCGCGGCCGCAGCTTGAAGCAGCACTGCACTCGGCCGACCCTCGCGAAGGCTTCCGGCTATCGCAGCCTGCGGTGCGCCGGCCTGCGCGCGAGTGACGAGCGACGCGAGCCGCCCTTCGCCATCTTCGCGCGATGCGACCGCGAGGTCGGCCAGGCTGGGTCCGCCCGGCCAGGTGCGGTACATGCTGCGCCATGCGTACACAACTTCGAGCGGCACGTGCCGCGAGGTGGCTTCGTCGACTGCCCAATCGAGCGCGCAATGGCTGAACGGCGAGTCATCGACTCCAACGACGATGGGATTGTGGTCGACAGTCACGAGACCCCTCCTTGTCGTGCGCAACAGCGGGAGCGAGATACCACTCGTAGCCAAGACTGCGCGACCCCCGGACGCTACGGGCTAAAGTCCCGTGGCCGCGCGTCGTCGGGCCCACCGCATTTCGGTATCGAAAATCGGGAGCTAAGGCTCGTTCCGGCGGGCCGTTTTCCCCTAGGTCGATGAATCGGACGCGCGAAAGGTGGAGGTACAACAGCCTCAGGAGGCGAGTGTCATGACCGCACGACTCGGCTTCGATCAGCTCGGTTTGCCCAGCGGCAAGCGGGCCCGACTACGTCGGATTCTTTACCAACACGGGCTCCGCAACGGCACCACGTTGTTTCTGCCCTACGACCAGGGACTCGAGCACGGCCCCCGCGACTTCTTCGCCAACGAGGCTGCTACCGACCCGCGATACATCGTGCGGCTCGCGATCGAAGGCGGCTTCAACGGCATCGCGATCCAGATCGGGTTGGCCGAGAAGTTCTATTGGGAGTTCGCCGGCGAGGTCCCGTTGATTTTGAAGCTCAACGGGAAGACCGAGATCCCCGATGACGCGGAGGCGCTGTCCCCGCTCAACGCCACGGTCGAAGAAGCGGTGGCACTCGGTGCGGACGCCGTCGGCTACACCCTGTACGTAGGTACCCCTGCACAGGCCGCCGATTTCGAGCAATTCCGCATCGTGCGGGCCGATGCCGCGCGGCTTGGCATGCCGTTGATCGTGTGGGCCTACCCGCGCGGGGCAGCGATCACCGCCAAGGGCGGCACCGACTCGTTCTACGCGGTCGACTACGCCGCCCGCGTTGCCAGCGAACTCGGCGCGGACATGATTAAGGTGAACTTCCCGCGGCCGCAAAAGCGCAGCGGCGTACGCCCGGAGTACGACGCGCTCTTCAGTGACGAAGAAGCCATTGGTGCGGTCGTGCGGTCGGCCAATCGCTCCCTGCTGCTGGTTTCCGGCGGCGAGAAGGCTGGTGACGAGGCGATGCTGACCAAGGCTCGCCTGACGATGGAGGCTGGCGGCACCGGGCTGATCTTTGGCCGCAACGTGTGGCAGCGCACCCATCTCGAAGCCATGCACTTCGTCGCGGCGCTGCGATCCGTGCTCGCCGACCACCCCGCGCCGGAACACGCGCTTGACCTGCGCCCACCATCGATCGCGAGCCTGCCTGAGCGGGAGTTCATGCCGGTCGACTAGCCGCCGAATCTCACCAGCTCGCGCTGCCCTAGCGCCGCTGAATTGCCGGGAGCTCGTCCCGCGTCGGGCTGTCGGCGCCGGCCCGCTCGCAGGTGACGGCTGCAGCGGCGCAGGCGAATTCCAATGCCGACTCGATGGCGGGCAGCGGCCGAGATGCGCCGACCTGTAGTACGCCCAGTTCGCCCAGCGCATAGAGAAATGCTGCGCCGAAGGTGTCGCCCGCACCGATCGTGTCGACCACCGTTCGCGCGGCAACCTGCGCGCGCGCTTGGGCGCCGTCCGCGAATGCATGGGCGCCGCGCGGGCCATCGGTGAGCACCATCAGGGCTCGGCCGTCGACCGACCAAGCACGCGCGAGTTGGTGGGGGTCGTCGTCGGGGAAGGCGAAGGCGAGATCGTCGACGCTGACCTTGACGATGTCGCACTGGTCGACCCAGCCCGACAGGCGGACGGCGGCGGCCGCGGGTGAGTCGACGGCTGACCGAAAGTTCGGGTCGATGAAGGTGGTGACAGTGCCGTCGCACCGGCGTAGCAGGTCAGCCAGGGCGGCCGCGCCCGGCTGCATCACGGTGGCCAACGAACCCACGTGCAGTGCGAGCACGCCGGCGGGCAGCGTCGACGGTAGCTCGGCGGCCGACCATTGCCAGTTCGCGGTGTCGCGCCAGTAGAAGGTGTAGTCGGCGCCGCCGTCATGGCCGATCGACGCCACCGCCAACGTCGTCGGTTCGTCGGCGCGAACCGTGAGGGTCAGGTCGACCCCATTGCTCGCCAACCAGTCGGCCAGTTGATTGCCGAACCCGTCGCGAGCGAGCCGGCCGAGAAACATCGCTCGCATGCCCAGGCGAGCCAGGGCGACCGCTGCGTTGGCCGGGCCACCGCCCGGCTTCGCCACGTAGTCGCCGGCCGCGCGGCCCGGAACCAAGTCGATCAGCGCCTCGCCCGCGACGACAATCGCGGCCGGATGGGGCGACTCCACCGTGGCTCCTCTCGCCGGGCTATGCGCCCGCTGGCGTCGACTTTGCCCAAGATCATGCGCGCGCCGCTGCGAGCGTTGTCAAACCGTGACCCGATACATGGCTTTTCATGGCTTTCGCTATTGCCTCGGCGACCTAGATCAACGCACGATGGCAACGTTTGCAGCCAACGCTTGCAGCCAACGTTTGCAGTCCGCGGGTGACCCCGATCGGGTCCCCAGTCGCAGGAGGAGAATTCATGAGTTTCAGCTTGTCAACCGGAGGGCGCCGGCATCG